>WNGF01001462.1_pt1 | contig 51773 bp, 47 predicted proteins | sample 5400641 | NCBI WGS metagenome assembly WNGF01 (sample SAMN13153371, study PRJNA577476) | soil metagenome | isolation source: 80 cm soil or saprolite under grassland replicate 2 | place: USA:California | collected 2016-06-15 | reverse complement strand
GTCATCCTCAGTCCGCATTTAGTCGTCGATCGTCGATGGCCATTAGTCCTGAGTCCGCAAAGTCATCAATCCGCAGCCGCCACGAAGAAAGGAGCCCCCAATTATCTGTTGCAGTCAAAGTGACCCACTACCTTTCGGTTCGGTGGCTGCCAGTCCTGCTCAGAGGTAGGTTATTTTGCATTCTTAGCGCGCGTAGCTCAGCTGGATAGAGCGTCGGCCTCCGGAGCCGAAGGTCGTGGGTTCGAATCCCGCCGCGCGCATCCCTTCCCTCCGCCGATGCTTCGGCGTTGCCGGCACTCTCCCCTCCGATACCTTTAGCCGACATGGCGCGGCGCATTCACTGGAGTGATCTGAGAACCGGACTGATCGTGCTTGCCGCGGTCGTAGCGCTCGCGGCGTCGATCCTGATATTCGCCCGAGTCGGCGCGCTGCACGGCGACACGTCAACCCTCTTCGTCGCCGTCGATGACGCATCGGGTATCCTGCCGGGAACCGATGTCTGGCTCTCCGGCAAGAAAGTCGGGCTGGTGGTGGACGTCCACATCAGGCCCGTAACCTCGGATCTTAAGCACCGGCTCGCGATTCACACCAAGATCCTGACGAAAACGCTGCCGCTCATCCGAAAAGATTCGCGCGTCGACATTCGTCCGGGCGGAAATCTCATCGGTACTCCCGTCGTCTATCTGAAGGTCGGAACCTTGCGATTTCCCCCAGTTAAGGACGGCGACACGATCTTCGAGCGTCCACATGGAAAGCTCAAACCGGTTATCGACCAGGTGACGGCTGTAGCAGCGGATCTCGGACGACTGACTGACAGCACCACCCGGATGCTGGCGCTGTTCGACAATCCCGCGAACGCCATGGGATCCTTTCGACACAAAGGAGCGCCGCAGCTCCGATCGGCGAGCGCAGCTATGTCGAAGTTGGGAAACCAGGCACGGTCGGGCAGCGGCACCCTCGGTCTTGCGTCGCGCGGCCACTTGGGCACGCGAATCTCCCGACTTTTCGCTCAGAGGGATTCGATCCGACTTCTTCTTGCCGAGGGGCACGGAGCTGTCGGCAGGTTTCGTCGGGATTCGACGCTTTCGCAGACAATCGCTCATCTCCGTGGCGAAGCCGATACTCTTCGCGCACTGCTCAACAATCCCAGGAGCCCCGCATCACGAATGCGAAGCGACACCGCTCTGACGCGAGAAATGGATCGCGCGCGGATGCAGCTCGACTCACTGATGGCCGCGGTGAAGAAACATCCGTTGAAATACATTCGACCCTGAGTGGCTTGACCGCTTTTTCTTGCTCCGTTACCTTCGCCGTATAGCGCCACACCGCATCATCCCTCACGCAATTCCGCGACGCCGCTAGTTACAGGCGCCACGCTTCGATCTTCCTCTCCGCAGCACCTCCTCACTCCTTCCTTTCGTCGCACTCCACACGATCATCGCTGGCTCATTCCGGCGAGAGATCGCACCGCAGTCCTCCAGTGGATATCGCAGAGCTAAAGCGCAAATCGGTCAGCGAGCTTCAGGACATGGCTGACGGCCTGAAGATCTCAGGCACCGAATCAGCCGGTAAGCCAGAGCTGATCTTCCGCATCGAGCAGAACCTGCTCGACTCGGACATCGCGCTGCACGGTGAAGGCGTGCTGGAGATACTCCCAGAGGGATACGGGTTCCTTCGCAGTCAGGATTACAGCTACCTCGCGGGTCCCGACGATATCTATGTCTCTCCGTCGCAGATAAAGCGGTTCAGCCTGCTCACCGGCGATCTCGTGCGCGGGCAGGTGCGTCCTCCCAAAGCGTGGGAGCGGTACCTCGCGCTTCTGAAAGTCGAGAGCGTCAACAACGAAGATCCCGAGAAGGCGAAGACGCGCGTCCCCTTCGACAATCTCCGTCCCCGCTACCCTGACGAGCGGCTGAGGCTCGAGTCGAAGGACGGCGATCTGTCGATGCGCGTGATCGACATCTTCGCCCCCATCGGGAAGGGCCAGCGCGGACTGATCGTCTCCCCGCCGCGGGCAGGCAAGACGATTCTGCTCGAGAAGATCGCAAACTCGATTGCTCAGAATCATCCTGAGGTAACGACGATCATTCTCCTCATCGACGAGCGTCCCGAGGAAGTGACGGAGATGATCAGGAGCGCGACACGCGCCGAGGTTATCAGCTCGACATTCGACGAGGGCCCGTCACGCCACGTGCAGGTCGCCGACATGGTACTGGAAAAGGCGAAGCGGCTGGTGGAGAGCGGACAGGATGTCGTAATCCTCCTCGACTCGCTGACGCGTTTTGCCCGTGCCCACAACGCCGTCGCGCCGCAATCCGGGAAGATTCTCTCGGGCGGTGTCGACGCGGCGGGCCTTCATAAACCCAAGCGCTTTTTCGGAAGCGCGAGAAGGATCGATGGCGGCGGATCGCTCAGCATAGTCGCCACCGCGCTTACCGAGACAGGCTCGCGCATGGACGACGTGATCTTCGAGGAGTTCAAGGGTACGGGCAACATGGAGCTGGTACTGGATCGCAAGATCGCCGATCGCCGGGTCTTTCCTGCGATCGACATCCTCAAGTCGGGCACCCGCAAAGAGGAGCTGCTGCTGACGCAGGCGGAGATCAACCGCGTGTTCCTGCTCCGGAACTTTCTTTCAGACATGCCGGAAGCAGAAGCAGTGGAATTTCTGTTGCGCCAGATGAAAAAATCGAAGAACAACACTGAGTTCTTTCAGCAGATGGCGCAGGGCGGATGACTGTCGGACTGGGACGCTATCTTGCCGTCGACTACGGCATCAAGCGCATCGGCCTCGCGATCAGCGATCCACTCGGCGTTATCGCAACGCCGGCGGGTTTCATTACGCGACGCGCGCGAAAGCGCGCTCCCATCGCGGAGCTGATGCGCCAGGCGGCTGCGCTCGAGGCGCGCGGCTTTGTTGTTGGACTTCCCCTCGATGGGAACGGCGACGAGACCCCATGGTCTCGCGAAGTGCGCACGGTTGGAGACGAGCTCGCGCGCCGTACCGGGCTGCCAGTGTACTACGTAGACGAGCGTTACACCACCGCTCGCGCGATACGAGGGATGCGGGACGCGGGCACGTCCACCCGCGACAAGGGAGATGTGGATGCGGCCGCTGCGGCGGTGCTGCTCGAGTTCTTCCTCGCGACGGCGACTGACCGCACACCAGAGACCGGAAGAGAATGAGAGCGAGGTTGGTGGCACTGGCGGCGCTAGCGGTTGTTGCGTGCGGCTCGCCACACGGCGCCGCGATCCGTGTGATTATCCCAAAGGGGTCATCGTTTGCGCGCGCAACGGACTCGCTCTCGAAGGCCGGCCTGATCAGCGCACCGTTTCTTTTTCGCGTGTACGGACGTATTCGCGGCGACGATCGGAACATCAAGCCGGGGACGTACCTCATCAAGCGTCGAACGCCGTGGCCGGACATCATCCGCGCGCTGAATGGCGGTCATGGGCTCGTGAACACGATCACCATTCCGGAGGGGTGGACGCTCTATCAAATCGTTCCGCTCCTCGCGTCAACGATCTCGGTACCGGTTGATTCGGTTGAGGTGGCGGTTCGCGATTCCGTTCTCCGCGCGCGCCTCGATATTCCGACGCCGAATCTGGAAGGCTACGTTTTCCCGGATACCTACGCCTTTCCCGTTGGCACATCCGCGCGGGAGGCGATCGCCGAAATGGTGCGGCGATTCGAGCGCGAGTGGAAACCCGCCTGGAATATTCGCGTGGATTCGCTCGGCTTGAGCCGTCATCAAGTGGTAACGCTTGCCTCGATCGTCGAGCGCGAAGCCAAGCGACCGGAGGAGCGGCCTGTCATCGCAGCGGTCTATCTGAACAGGATGCGCGCGGGAATGCTCCTTCAGGCCGATCCAACTGTCCAGTACGCGAAGGGAAGGCACACACCGCGACTTCTCCTCAAGGACCTGGACGTGAATTCTCCCTACAATACCTACAAACACGCCGGGCTGCCCCCCGGCCCTATCGCATCACCGGGCGGACCAAGTCTCCTCGCCGCACTGAATCCGGCGAAAGTTTCCTATCTGTATTTCGTGGCGCACCCCGACGGACATCACGAGTTCCGCAACACGCTCGCGGAGCATGAGATCGCGAAGCAGAGGGTGCGAAAGGAAGCCGCGGCGGCACAGCGGACGATGCCCCCGTGACAACGACGCCGTGATTGATCCATCAGCTCTGCGCCTTATCGCGATAACCGACAATGTTCGCGACGGTGAGGAAGGGCTCCTGCACCGCGCCTCCGACGCTGTGCGGGGTGGTGCAACGTGCGTGCAGCTACGCCTCAAGAACGTGGCCGCGCGCGACCTCGTGCGACTCGCGCAGGAGCTCGCTCACGCGCTCGACGTGCCGGTGATCGTCAACGATCGTGCAGACGTTGCAATCGCGGCCGGAGCGGCAGGAGTGCATCTGGGGCCGGACGATGTACCTGCAGAGGCGGTGCGAAAAATCGCCCCGCCGGGATTCATCATCGGAGTCTCGGTAGGTGCTGAAGCGGAGACAGGAAATGCCGCGGCAGCGGATTACGTAGGGATCGGCCCGTTCTTTCCGACTCCGTCCAAGAATGATGCGGGCGCGGCGATCGGCGCACGAAGATTCGCCGAGCTCGCGCGATTGGTCGGTCTGCCTGCGGTAGCCGTCGGTGGAATCACCGCTGACAATGCAAAGGAAGCGATTCAGGCTGGTGCCGCGGGCGTAGCTGCGATCGGCGCTATTTTTGGCGCGTCGAATCCTTACGAGGCCGCGCGCCTCGTTCGCTCCGCCATCGAAACTTGATATTGGGCGCTTCGCCGGCGCCGCGCTCGCTTCGTCGCTGCCCACGCTTCTCGGGACGGTCGAACGCACGCATCTCCTGCTCTACGAGACGAACAACGGCAGGAGTCGTGAAGACATCGACCAGAGTCGGATCGAACTGCGACCCTCGCCCTTTTCGCACGGCGGAGAGCGCGACCTCCATGCTTCGGGCGTTGTTATAGCGACGCGTGTTCGTGATCGCGTCGAACGTGTCGGCGATCGACACAACGCGAGCCGCGAGCGGAATACGCTCTCCCCGAAGTCCTCGCGGGTACCCCTTGCCATCCCATCTCTCGTGGTGAGAGAGAACTCCCTCACCCAGATCCGGATAGAATACAGTGAGTGGTCTCAGAACGTCTGCGCCCCGTCTTGGATGCGAGTGAACAGCGCGCCGCTCCTCGGCAGTGAGCTTTGTTGCCTCGTGAAAGATGTCGGTGATGGCCTCGTGGATCTTTCCGATATCATGGAAGAGCGCGACCCGCTCAACGCTTAGTCTCTCGGTGTCGTCCAGGTTGGCCGCGCGGGCGAGAATGAGGGCGTAGCTCGCTACCCGCCGAACGTGCGCGCCGGTGATGGCATCGTTGGCGTCGATCGCGTTGAGAAGAGTTTCGAGCGTGGCCGCAGCCAGTCGCTCAGCCTTCCTGCGGGCGCGGCGCTCGCGAAGGGTTAGGGCAGCCCCGGCGACGGCAAGCCCAACGGACGTCCGAGTCATGATGGATCGGATGGCAAGAATCTCACCTTCGCAAATGTGCTCATTCTAGATTGCCGGTCATGACCCGCATCGCCCGAGTGACCTCGAAGGGTTTTCGACGATGGGAAGCCGGACATCCATGGATCTACCGGAGCGATGTTTCCGAACGGCCGGATGCGCAAGCCGGAGCAGTACTCGTCCGCGACAACCGAAACAGGCCACTCGGCTGGGCCCTATGGAGCCCGCGCTCGGAGATATCCCTTCGTCTCCTCGACCCAAATCCCGAGGCGACCATCGACGCCTTCTGGTGGCATGGGCGGATCGCGTCCGCGTGGCGAAGGCGCGCGGGGCTCGACACAGTCACCAATGCGTTTCGCGTAGTGCACGGCGAAGCCGATGGCTGTCCCTCGCTGGTGTGTGACAAGTATGACCGCTGGGCTGTGGTGCAGCTGATGAGCGCCGGACTGGAATCGTTCCGGCGGGAGATCGTGGAGGCGATCGTCGAAGTAACCAGAGTTGATGGCGTGCTGGCGAGAAACGACGCTCCATTACGCAGCAAGGAGGGACTCCCGCGCGAAACCGTGATCCTTCATGGAGACGTGCCTGAGGAGATCGAGGTGGAGGAGCACACGGTGCGATACGTTGCCGCCCCATGGACCGGACAAAAGACGGGCTCGTATCTGGATCAGCGCGAGAACCGTCGGCTCGCTGGCGACATAGCCCGCGGAATTGCGCTCGACTGCTTCAGCTATCACGGTTCATTCGCTCTTCATCTCGCGCGAAACGCGACGAAAGTGATCGCGCTCGACTCATCGGCACACGCGCTCGAGCGCGCTCAGCACAACGCCGCCCTCAATGGCTTTACCCATATCGACTTCGTCGAGGGCGATGCGTTCGACTATCTGCGACAGGCGGAAAGCGACGGGATGCGCTTCGACACGATCGTTCTCGACCCACCCGCATTTGCCAAGACGAAATCATCGCTTCCGTCCGCCCTTCGCGGCTATAAGGAGATAAACCTGCGTGCGATGCGGCTGGTCGCCGAGAATGGGATGCTCTACACAGCGAGCTGCAGCTTTCACGTCGGGAGGGAGCTCTTTCTCGAGATGCTCGAAGTCGCCGCAGCCGACAGCGGTCGACGGTTCGCGATCCGCGAGCTCCGCGGACAACCATTGGATCATCCCGAGATTCTGGGAATCCCCGAGACGGGCTACATCAAGGGTGCACTTCTTCAGGCGGTGGACTGAGGAGCGTCATCTGCGCTGGCAGCGGGAACAGAAATAGGTGGAGCGTCCCGCCTGAAGAATCCTGCGGATCGGGCTGCCGCATTCGACGCAGGGCTTTCCCTCTCGGTCGTAAACTGCAAATCGGTCCCGTTCACGCGAAGTGGTATAACGGCCCGGTGGACGCTTCTCGCGGCTCAAGACCGCTTTGATCGCGCCGAGGAGCACCGCTACTCGATTCGCTGAGAGAGAGGAAGCACGGGCTCGCGGACTGATGCGCGCGCGCCACAGCGCTTCAGCGGCGTAGATGTTACCGAGGCCGGCGATGACACGCTGGTCCATCAAGGCCGGCTTGATCCCGATCCGCCGAGCGGCGAGGGCAGTCCGCATGTATTTGACATCGAGACGCGGGTCGTTCGCCTCCATCCCCAGCGGCGGCAGCGGATCTTTTCCTGGCGGGTGGAGCGCGATTGCCGACAGCGCGCGACTGTCGTTGAGCTCGGCACGCATGCCGTCTTCAAGCTCGAGTGACGCACGCGTGAAGGGGTGAATGGGAGCGCCGGTTTCGCTCAGCAGCCAGTCGCCATTCATTCGGAAATGGACGTGCAGCGACGAGCCATCCGACAGCCGGAGCAGCTGATGCTTTCCACGGCGCTCGACGCTCGCGATCGTGAGACCGACGACATGCCGCGCGTCACTGTCGGGAAACTGTCGCCTCTGTGATGGATGGTGCGTCGCTGCTGCGGTGATCCGTTTTCCTTCCACCGCGCGGCGAAGACGCCGCATTGCTCGCTCGACCTCGGGAAGCTCGGGCATTGTCGTTCACAAAGTACTTGCGTGCAGGACCGGATGCTCTAGCTTCCAGTCGCCGCTCGCCAGGAGTGTGCGCATCCTCCGTCCCCGCTAGATGGATCAGTCGGCTCCAAGATCGCTCAGACACGAGTACGAGCTGTATGTCGAGGAGGAGATCGAGAGCTACAAGGACTCGATCTCCAGAACGAACCTCCTCAAGATTGGAGACGAAGCGGTCGCCGTGCTGCTCGGACAAGCACAGTTCGCGATGAACGAGCTCCTCATCTGGGACGAAGTAGACAAGATCATCCGAAAGCGGAAGCGTATTCCGACATATGCGACCTGGCGAAAGAAGCAGTTGCGACGGCTGAAGGAGCTCGAGGAGCTTCGCCGTCCCGAGCGATGGGGCTTGAGACCCGACAGTGTGATAGCGCGCGAGATTCATCCGCCGGCGGAATCCCGCGTCCTCGTCGCCGGCGCAGATTCGGGGAACGCGGTGCTCTACCTCGCCGCTCACGGCTGCGTGGTGACCGCGGTGAACACCCACTCCGAAGCGGTCGACAGTGTGCTTCATGCCGCCGAAGCGGCTCATCTCCCTGGCAGCATTGATGGGCACGCGACGGACATTCGCAACTGGCTGCCTCCTGAAGCGCAGCTCTTCAGCGCTGTCGTCTGTACCCCAACGGCTTTTGCCGGATTGACTGCGGCCGAACGCACCAAAGTGATCGAAGTTCTCCAGAGCGCGACCGGTGACGGCGGCGTTCATCTGGTCGAGACAATCATCGCCGGTCATTCCGGGGTTTCCGTCGCTGAGCTCCGCCGCCGCTATAAGGGCTGGGAGGTGTCAGTGATGATGGAAGACGGAAGCTCGGCGAAATCTTTCCTCGCCCGTAAGGCGGTCGCCTGATTTAAGCCGTATCATCTCGACACACCCCCGTCCGGGAAAGATGTGTCAAATTGAAACGAAGGCGCCGCACCGGCCTGTGGAATTATTAGTTAAGTGGTTGACTCTCAAGGCGTTGGTGTTTGAAGGCTCCGATGGCATCGGAGGTGCCTTCAGCGACGCCGCTCGGGTGAGTCCGAGTCAAAACTGGAGACAGCCATGAAGGAATCACGTCAAACACCCGAGACAGACGAGCCACGCGGAATCATTATTTCCAGGGGGGATCGGAGTGAACAGCCCAGTCGGTTCTCGGCCTATATCTGGGGTCCAGCACCCGAGCCCGTTTCGGAGAGCACAACCAAGGCGGCCTGAAGGCCATTGTAGAGTCGCTACTATCGCTACTATATAGTTGGGATAGTTGGGGTAGTTGGGGCCCCGCTGAGCGGGGCCTTTTTTCGTCAAGAAACTACGTGCCCGGATTCCACCCCTTCCTCGTCGGGTACAGCCCTTGCCCGCCTGACCATTGTGCAAGACACATACGCCAATTGGGAAGGTGAGCGCAGGACCCTGATGGCGCGGAAGATCTCGGATCTCGGGCTTTCGATTGTCGGAACCCGGGTCGAGAAAATGGTCGAGCAGCTATATCGAGAGCTCGACGCGAAAGGTCTTTCGTTCCGTCCGCCGGTGTATCTCAGCGATCAGTGGGGCTGCCCCGATAACACCCCGCTCATCGGCATTCCTTTCTATCTCGCCGACCCGCGACTGGCACAGATCGAGGACGATTTGTCGCTCGGCCTGGAATCGGACGATGAATCCATGCGATATATGCGACATGAGGCCGGACATGCGTACAACTACGCGTTCCGTCTGTATGACCGCGCCGACTGGAGAAAAACGTTCGGACCTTACTCGCGGCCGTACCGCGACCGCTACCACGCGGATCCATTCTCACACGATTTCGTTCGGCACATACTCGGCTGGTACGCTCAGAAGCATCCGGACGAAGATTTCGCCGAGACGTTCGCGGTATGGCTGACTCCGGGCAGCGATTGGCGAGAGGCTTACGCCAACTGGCCGGCGCTCGCGAAGCTCGAATACATGGATCGCATCATGAAGCAGATCGGCCGCCGAAAGCCGCGCGCCGTGACGCCTGGTGACGACGATCTTCCGGTAAGCGCAATGAAGTACACGATCGAGGATCACTATCGGGGATCGGCGGAAGAGATTCCGATCCGTGATCCGCGCGTTTTCGACGGGGACCTGAGGAACATTTTCGCTTCGGCGGGCGAATCTCCCGAGGGACAATCGGCGACGGACTTCATTCTCGCCCATCGGCGTGAGATCGTCGCGCGAATCGCGTACTGGACGGGCGAAAGTCCGCTGATGGTGCGCCAGTTCGTGGACTTCCTGCGCGATCGCGCCCAGGCACTTTCGCTGCGCGTCCGTGGACTAGAGGCGTCGACTCTCATCGAGCTCACCGCATTCGGGACTGCGGTGATGATGAACTATCGTCACACGAACGAGATCGACGGCACCGAGTCCGACGAGGAATGAACATCGTCCTGCTCCACAGCGAGGACGCGCTCGAGCCGCCGGTGGATCCGGTGCTCGAGCAGCTCGAGTCGGTGCTGAGTGGCGGACACGCGGTGCGTCGCGTTTCAGTCGGAGCACTCGTCGAGCCACTGGTTGCAGCGCTCACGCGCGATCGCCCGGATCTCGTGTTCAATCTCGCCGAATCGTTCGCGGGAAAAAGCGCTCTGGAATCCAATGTGGTCGCACTTCTCAACCTACTCGATCTGCGCTATACCGGATCGAGCCCCGCTGGGCTGATGCTCGCTGGAGACAAGACGCTCACCAAAAAAGTTCTGACATTTCACGGGATTCGTAGTGCACGCTTCGCGACTGTGTACCGCGGCGCGGTGGACTGGGCGGAGCAGATAAACTTTCCGCTGATACTGAAGCCTCCGCAGGAGGATGCGTCGCTCGGAATCACCGGCAAGTCAGTCGTGAACGATGTCAGAGAGCTACTCGAAACGATGAGCTCGCTCCAGAGCGAGTACCAGTCGCCGGTGCTGGCGGAGGAATTCATTGACGGGCGTGAGTTCTACGTCGGAGTGCTGGGCAACAGCAATCCGAGAGCATTGCCGATAATCGAGCTCGATTTTTCCAGCTTTCCAAAGGATCAGCCGCGCATTGCGAGCTGGGCAGCGAAATGGGGCGAAGACGGGGAGGGGGCGGGAGCAGAGTTCGCCGGAACCAAGTCGGTATTTCCCGGCGATCTCGAGGAAGAGCTGGCGAACCGGATTCAGCAGGTGGCGGTAGACGCGTTCAACGCGCTCCGGCTACGTGACTACGCGCGCGTGGATCTGCGCGTCAATGCCGCCGGCGAGATCTACGTCATAGAGGTGAATCCGAATTGCTATCTCGAAAAGGAAAGCGAATTCGCCCAGGCGGCGCGGAAGGAAGGAATTGAGTATCCCGCGCTGATAAACACCATTGTCGAGCTCGCGACGGCGAGATACTCGCGTTGATCGCGGGCGACAAAAAAGCCGGCGTATTCGCCGGCTTTCTTGTTGCTGGCCTGCGGACTAGCGGCGGCGCTTCTTCGCGCTCTTTCTCGTGCTCTTGCGTGAGCTCTTGCGAGCGCTCTTTCTGGTGCTCTTCTTGGCGCCCTTTCTTCCACCTTTGCGTCCGCCCTTTTTCGCTGCTGCCATTTGTGCACTCTCCATCAAGGAGTTTGAACTCTCGTCCGGTACCCCGGTGGAACCGGCGAGTCCCGACAGCGTCCGAACAGGCCCGCGCGGTTACTCAGCAATGCGACGCATTGCGCACAGCGTTCGTAACCACGCGCGAATATATGAGCAACGGAAAATGCACGCAACAACTACATTTCCGCTGACCACTCCCCGACCCCTGATATGACACGCGCGTTTCACGATTCGGAGAGAAGTTGAAGGCGATCGTAAAGGAAGCCGCCGGTCCCGGCTTTGTGCTTCGAGACGTAGTCGAGCCGCGCATTCGCGACGACGAAGTGCTCATCCGCGTGCGCCGCGCGGGAGTGTGTGGAACCGATGTCCACATCTACGACTGGGACGCGTGGGCGAGTCACCGCTGCAAGCCACCGTTCGTCGTCGGTCACGAGTTCGCGGGAGACGTTGCCGAAGTCGGGAGGCTGGTCACCGCTGTGAAGCGCGGTGATCGTGTTACCGCCGAAGGGCACATTGTCGACGGTCGTTGTCTCCTCTGCCGGACAGGCAACGCACACGTCTGCCCGTACACACGAATCATTGGCGTCGATCGCGACGGATGCTTCGCCGAATACATCTCGATGCCTGCCACGAACGTCTGGCATCTCGACGACAATATCGGTTACGAGGTCGGCGGCATCCACGATCCGATGGGAAATGCGTTCCACACCGCGCTCACCGCGGACATCCCGGGTGCGACAGTGCTGATCACCGGTTGCGGACCGATCGGCTTGTTCGCGATCGGAATTTGCCGAGCCGCGGGAGCGTCCCGGGTGATCGCATCCGACATCAATGACAAGCGTCTCGAGCTCGCGCGAACGATGGGCGCGCACAACGCAGTCACGCCGGAGGAAGTCGAGCCGGTCGTAAAGGGCGCTACCGAAGGGCTCGGTGTCGACGTTGTGCTCGAGATGTCGGGCGTTCCGTCGGCCATCCACCAAGCTTTTGCACTCGTGCGCGTTGGCGGGCGCGTACAGATGCTCGGCATTCCCGCGCGGCCGGTCGAAGTCGACTTCTCTTCCGAGATAATCTTCAAGGGGATCACGATATACGGAGTGGTTGGCCGGCGCATGTACAACACCTGGCATCAGATGACGCGTTTTCTGCGCAGCGGCGAGTTCGATCCGACGCCGGTGATCACGCACAGGTTTCCGATGTCGGAGATCGATGACGCAATCCGCGCGATCAAGGCTGGCGACGCGGGCAAGGTGATTCTCGAGATCGGCTGAGGAGGCAACGCTAGAGTGGCGCTGAACAAGAAATTCGACGAGGAGCTCAGAGCGGGTATCGAGCAGCTCAAGGCCGACCACGTCTACAAGCGACTGAACTATCTCGACTCACCTCAGTCCGCGCGAGTGAAGATGGAAGGACGCGGCGACGTCCTCATACTTTCGTCGAATAATTATCTGGGACTGTGTGACGAGCCGGAAGTCGTCGAGGCGGGGATCGACGGGCTCAGACGTTACGGCGCGGGAACAGGGAGCGTTCGATTCATCTGCGGGACGTTCACGATCCACCGCGAGCTCGAGGAAACGATCGCGCGCTTCGCAGGCACCGAAGCTTCACTCTCGTACGTCTCGGCATGGAACGCCAACGAAGGTCTTACTGCGACCATCGTCGAGCCCGGCGATTTCGTCTTGAGCGACGCACTCAATCACGCGTCCATCATCGATTCGTTACGGCTGGCGAAGGCAATCACCAAGTGCACCACAGCGGTATATGCGCATTCCGACATGGCCGATCTCGCCGCCAAGCTCGAGTCGGCGCGCGACGCAAAACGCCGCGTGGTCTGGACCGACGGCGTATTCTCGATGGAGGGAAGCATTGCAAGGCTGCCGGACATTCTCGAGATCGCACGCGCCAACAACGCGATCGTCGCGGTTGACGACTCACACGGAACCGGCGTCCTCGGTGAAAAAGGACGAGGCACCGCCGAGCATTTCGGAGTGCTCGGAGAGGTGGACGTCATCACGTCGACATTGGGGAAGGCGCTTGGCGGTGCCGCGGGAGGTTTCGTAGCCGGTACAGCCTCGTTGTGCGATACGCTCACTCAGCGATCGCGTCCTCAGCTCTTTTCCAACGCGCTGCCTCCGACAGTTGCCGCCAGCGCGCTCGCCGCCATTCGTTTTGTGGAGTCGCACCCCGAGCGCGTGACAAGTCTGCGGGAAAACTCCCGCTATTTCCGGGAGCAGATCATCGAGGCTGGATTCAAGCCCCTCCCTGGCGAGACGCCGATAGTCCCGATAATCGTCGGCGAGACCGCCAACGCCATCCGAATGAGTGACATGTTGCTGGAGGAAGGCGTCTTTGTAACGGGATTCGGCTTCCCGGTGGTGCCGCACGGCCAGGCGCGTGTACGGTGTCAGCTCAGCGCTGCGCATACTCGCGACGATCTGGACGAGGCGATTGCCGCGTTCAAGCGCGTCGGCGGGAAGCTCGGAGTGATCTAAGAATCGTGCGGCGTCCCCGGCCGCACCAATCGGCTGGTGGACCTGATCCTCCGGCAGGGACTTCTGGAAAAATGAGAACGACACGTTATCTGATCGGCAGCCTTCTTGTTGCCACCGTAGTGTCCGCTCCGGCATCGGCGCAGCGCGCGAGCGATTTCGACAACTCGTGGTTCTGGGGCGTCAAAACTGGTGTCGCCACATTCTCGCCGACTCTCGGCGGAAGCGAGACGTCGCTCACGTATGGCGCCGAATGGCTAGTTACGCGCAGCCGCGGCGGACTGTACGTGTCTTTCGACGAAGCGAATGTATCGACGGTGTCTGCGGTGGTTGACCCCAACACTAGCGCCGGCTTCAGACAGGTTGCGGTAGACAGGATGCACCGCGTTGGATTCGCCGCCCTTGCTTTCCCCAAGCGCTTCGGTGCGCTGCGACCATACGCTGGCCTCGGTATCAGCGTCGCGGTTCTCGGAGGTGCGCGTCCAATTGTCGAGAGCGCGGACGAATCTGTTGACGACGCAGTGTTCCAGCGAATAAACGATCGAAAGAGTCAGGCGAATTTCCTTGGCATGGGCGGCGTGCAGTTCGAGATGCACAAGCTGGCGATCTTTGCCCAGGCGTCGTTCGTGCCGAGCAGCTCCAGCTTCCTTCTTGGCGACAAGTCGCTCGGATTTTTTGAGGGCGGCGTTCGCTACAACTTTGGCGGAGCGCGCGAAGGTATTCGGTAGTTCCCGCCTGAAAGATTGCCAACATTAACGGCCGGATGTCCCCCCCCAAAAAAAAGGCATCCGGCCGTTCTCATTCTATCAGCTACCAGTCGCCCGCTGCCCGCTGCCCGATAACCGATAACAGCACTGAGACACTGTTAACAGATTGCAGAGAACTGGTAACAGACGCACTCCAATAGTGACCCACGTCGGTTCTTTGTAATCGACGCTTCGCTCGTGTCGGACTTCAGCAAACTCCGCGTTTGGCAAGCCGCGCAGAAGCTCACAGTGGCCGTACATCAAGTGATTCGTCGGATACACGGAGTACACAGCACGACGCTCCGCGACCAGCTCGCTCGAGCTGCGATGTCGGTCCCAACCAACATTGTCGAGGGAAGCGCACATGATGCTGCACGGCCTTCTCAAGACGTTGGCTAAAAACTCGTAGCGGCTCACGGGGCGCTGGTAACGGGCGGCGGGTAGCGGGTTGCCAGTTACGCGTGACCGGCAACCGGAAACGGGAAGCTGTCAGTTCCTGGGTCGCCGTGGTTTCGGTGGCAACGCGGGCGCACGCGAGACGAATTCGTTGCCGGCAACAGTGTAGCGAAGCGGCCAATCAGCGGCCTTGACGATTCCGATTCGCGGAGTGATCAGCACCATCTCGTCGGCAATACGATTCCCTTCTCTGATCACGACAGGTCCGCGCTGAAGGGAGAATCGGTTATAGCGTCCGTCAATGTCGAGCGCTTCGCACAGCTTGCCAGGGCCGTTCGTGAGATCACGATCGCGCGCGGGACTGCCGCGTCGCTCGCGCATCAGCTCGATTCCGCGAAGCGGCTCGAGTGCGCGAATGAGCACGGCACTCGGAATACCCTCGGCTCGCGTCACCGCGTTGATGCACCAATGCACGCCGTAAATGAAATACACGTACGCAGTCCCGGGCGGGCCATACAACGGATCCGTGCGCAGCGTACGGCCTACGGCAGCATGGCATGCCGCGTCGTGCTCGCCAAGGTAGGCTTCCGTCTCGACGATTATTCCGCTGGCAGTACCGTCGGCGGTGCGGCACTCGAGCGTGGCGCCGAGCAGCTCGCGCGCGACAACTTCGGTTTCCCGGTTGTAAAAGGCGCGCGGGAGTATTCGACCGGGGGCCGCGGACGAGCGCGGCCCCCGCGGCCGGCTACTCGCCGGCCGAATCCGCCGGCGCCGTGGTGGACGCGGCTTTCTTACGTCCGCCGCGAGCGGCTCGCTTTCGCGGCGCGCGTGATTCCGACGCATTGCCCGACGACTCAGCTTGAGCGGTCTTGCGACGACTTGTCTTCTTGGCGGCAGCGCCGCGTTTGCGCGCGCCACGTCGTGGAGCGGCTGCTTCTGATGGCGGTTCGGGGCCCGCTTCCGCTGTAGCACTCGCCACCTGAGGTGCGAGCGGTGAGGCGGCGGATGTAAGCGCGAGCGGCTGCTCGGGCGCGTTCGCCGGAGATGCTGCGGCCGCCCGACTCGCGACAACTCCGACGCTGAGAATGTGCGGCGGTGGAGGAGTGCCGCGCTTGGCAGCCATCGGTCCCCGACCAATTCCGCGCGCGGACATTCCGCGCATCGCCGGAGTCGTCGGTTTCTGCACCGGAGGAGTAGCAGCAGCCTGTGCCGCACCGAGCTGATCGGTAACAGAGTCCGACGCTGCAGCCGGCGCGACCTCGTAGCTACTGCCGCGACGACGAAGGTCAATCACATCCGCATCGTGCGCATCCTGCAGGATGCGGTTGAAGTTGCGCTCGTTGAGACTCTCACTGTCGCGTCCGAGAAGCGACCTCGCGGTGGATCGAACGGTGGAGGCGGGAATTGCATTCCCACCGGGTTTAAGTGACAGCACCGAGCTTCGAACCAGATCGAACGCTTCGTCTCGCGTGAGACGAAGTCCGCTCGATCCGACTCCGTCAATCGCCGCGAGCGGCGGTGAGATCTCAGCGGCTGTTGGTTCAGCTGCCGGAGTCCGAGCAACGGTGGTGACTTCCGCGAGAGGAGCTCGCTCACCGCGTTCCTCGCGACCACGCCCTCGGCCGCGACGACCATCGCGTCCAGCCCGCTCCCGGCCTTCGCGGCCTTCGCGTCGTGGTGGGCGCACGGCCTCCTGGCCGGCAGGAAGAACGGCAGCCTCCTCCGGCGCGGGAGTCGAACCGGCGCGCGCGGCATCAACCTCGAGTTGTCCGTTCTCCAGCTTTGTAAGCGAGATGAGGCCGCGCTTGGCTGCTTCGGAGACGAACAGTGAGAACTTCGATTTTCCGTAGTTCTTCTCGTCGAAGGTAGGATCCATCTGCTGCATGACCTGCTTCAAACGGTCGGCGCGCATGACGTCGCCATTGCGCTTCATCATCTGAACCGCGTCTGATACGAGCTCCCACGGATCGCGCTTGATCAGCTCCTCCTCACCGGTCTTCACGAGTCCGGCGAGCGCGTTGTAGCTGTAGTACTCATCGCAGTTCTGTACGAGGAGATCGCTCGATGACTCGCGAATACCGACACCAATTACGTACTTGCCGTATTCCTTGAGCTTGATGACGAGGCTCGAGAAGTCGGAGTCCCCGGAGAGAAGAATGAAAGTTCCTATCTCCGGTCTCACGAACACGAGCTCGAGCGCGTCGATTGCGAGGCGGATGTCCGTTGCGTTCTTCTTCGCCGATCCGTACGCGGGAGCGAAGATCAGATCGATCGAGGATTCGGAGAGCGGCACGATGTACTGCGGATATCTCCGCCAATCGGCATACGCACGCTGTACCGAGACCTTGCCTTTGACGATGTCCGATGAGAGGAGGTTCTTCAGCTCCGTCTGGAGATCGGACCGGATCCCCATCGTGACGTTGTCGAAGTCGATGAGGAGCGCGGCGTTCGGCGCGTGATGTACGGTATGGCTTCCTACGGTTTGCTGTGTTACTGCCTGCGGGCCCCGGTGGACCGGAGCGACAGGGCGGCGCGGTGAAGGTTGCGCGGCCCGTTGGGGACGAAATGACATCAGTTGTGGTTTGCGGTACAGGGCTGCGATTCGCGCCACTTGCGCGGGGTTCGCTCGTCAGCCACTTGGATTCCCGCGGCATCGTGCTGCGGGCAACGCGTCTTCAGGTCGGGGGGAGCGAGGCGCCGCATTGTTGCGGCGGGGCGATCCGCCAAATCCTCGAAGTCGCGTCCAGACAGTAATTTATACGGGATAAGCGATGAAGCAACTCCGGTTTCGGACGCGCCTGATCGTCATCCTCTCGCTGTTCGCGATCATCCCTGCGGCGCTCCTCACGCTGCTGTGGAGCGGGACGGTCACATCAGCGCTGCCACTCGTCAGTGGTCGCGGCGCATGGGAGAGCGTCGCCGGCTCGGGCGAACGCGCTATTGCCGCTGTTCGCCGCGCACCGCTCACTGCCGCGCAACGGCGTCTCGTTGACGAACATGAGCGAGAGCTGAGCACGTCACTCGAGCAGGCACGCCGGTTCAGCTTTCTCGCCGGGCGATCGGTGCGTGTGGTGGCCGTCGTCGGTTTGCTCGCGCTCGCCGTGTTCGGCGTCGCCGCATCCCGCGTTGCAGGACATTTGAGCCGACAGCTCAGCCGGCCGCTCGAGGAGATCGTCCGCTGGACGGGGCTCATCGCACGCGGCGAGTCGCTGCCGCCACCAGAGTCAATGCCGGCACGCGGCGCGCCGGAGTTCGCTCAGCTTCGCGCGGCAATGCGCGAGATGGCAGCCGCGATCGAGACTGGTCGGCGCCGCACCGCCGAAGCCGAGAGACTGCGCGCCTATCGCGAGAGTGCGCGTCGTGTTGCACACGAGCTGAAAAATCCGTTGACTCCCATACGATTCGCGGTTGCGCGGCTGCGTCGCGCGGCTACTCCCGAGCTGCAGGATCCGATCGACGTACTCGCAGCCGAATCGGAGCGCCTGGAACGAATCGCGCGCAGCTTCGCCGATTTCGGACGGTTGCCTGAGGGTCCCGCGGCCGAGATCGATGTCGGAGACCTCGTCCGATACTCGGCAGGCAGCTCCATTCCGCCGGGAATCGCAGTTGATGTCGACGTCGAGGATGATCTGCCGACGATCATCGGACACCATGACGCGCTCGCTGGTGCACTTTCGAACGTCGTCCTCAACGCGGTTGACGCCTGCGAGGGAACGGGCCGCATATCGGTCGGTGCGCGGCGTGTCGGGAACGGCGAGCGGGGGGTGGTGGAGATATCAGTCGCGGACGACGGCCCCGGAATCGCGCCAACAGAGCTCGATCGTATCTGGGATCCCTACATCACCGGGAAGGCGGGCGGCACAGGCCTCGGATTGGCGATTGCGCGGCAGACTGTGCTGGCCCACAATGGAACTGTGCAGGCTCAAAGTACGTTGGGAAAGGGTACGCGAATCAGCTTCGTACTTCCGTCGGGCACACCGCCACAAAGGAGCAGCTAGATGGGTCCAGAAATGATTGGACTGTTCGTTCCGCTCGGATTCTTCGCAATGGTCATAGCGATCGTCGTGGGACGACCGATGGTGAAGGCCTACGCAAAACGCGTGGAATCGCTGTCGAAGCAGCCGCAGATTCCCGGCGAGATGGTCAACCGTCTCGAGCGAATCGAGCAGGCGGTGGAAGCGATCGCGATAGAAGTCGAGCGAATCTCCGAGGGACAGCGCTTCACCACGAAGCTTCTCAGTGAAACACGACCGGGCGCACTACCGGCTCCGCGAGCCGCGAGCGGCGGACCGGGGGGAGCGTCCTGACGGTTCGTGGCAACCGTTCTCATCGTAGATGACGAGCCCAACATTCGCCGGATGGTCGGCGCGCTCCTCGTGGCGGAGGGATACGACGTCACCGAAGCGTCCACCGGAGCTCAGGGAGTTCGGCTCGCGCAGGAGACAGACCCCGACGTAGTTCTTCTCGACCTGATGATGCCCGGGGAGCTGAACGGGATGGTGGCGCTGCAGCAGATGAAAGAGCGCCGCGCCGAGCTGCCGGTGATCATGATGAGCGGCCGAGCTGGCCTGAGCGATGCGGTTCAGGCAACCAAGCTCGGCGCCGTGAACTTCCTGGAAAAGCCACTGGCACCCGAGGGTGTGTTGTTCGCCATAGGGTCTGCGCTCGAGCTGCGGCAAACTCGTCGCGTTGCGCGCGAGCTGCGCGAGGAGCTCGGTCTCGCGGGCGACATGGTCGGCGACAGTCCGCAGATGAAGCGGGTACAGGAGTTGATCGATCGTGTGGGTCCGAGCGACGCGAGAATACTGATCACCGGCGAATCAGGCACGGGAAAGGAGCTCGTCGCAAGCGCGATTCACGATGCCAGCACGCGCCGCGATCGCCCTTTCATCCGCGTCAACTGCGCCGCGATCCCGCGTGATCTGGTCGAGAGTGAGATGTTCGGTCACGAGCGGGGCGCGTTCACCGGCGCTACCGCAATGCGCATCGGACGCTTCGAGCTCGCACACACAGGGACTCTCTTCCTCGATGAGATTGGAGACCTTGGAGCAGACGCACAGGCGAAGCTCCTCCGCGCGATCGAGGCGCGCGAGATTCAGCGCGTCGGCGGTAACAAGAACGTTCCTGTGGACGTCCGGATAATTGCGGCGACGAACCATGACCTGAAGCGCGCGTCGGCGGAGGGGTCATTCCGCGAGGACCTATACTTCCGGATCAACGTCATTCCGATCGCCCTTCCTCCGCTGCGAGAGCGCGAAGGCGACATCCCCGCCCTCGTCCGTCATTTCTCGCTCCTCTTCTTCAAGAAGACTGGCCAGCTTCCTCCGGCGTGGACGCACGAGGCGATGGAGATTCTTTCCCGCTATCAGTGGCCGGGTAACGTACGCGAGCTCGCCAACATCGTCGAACGACTCGCGATACTGCATCCGGGAACCGAGGTCAATGCGTCGCAGGTGCGCGAGGTCCTTGGTTCACCAATCGCGGATACCCGCAACCTCGCCGCTCCGGCGACCGCCGGGAACACTTTCGAATCGGCTAGCCACGAAGGTCTGACGGAGATGCTCGATTCGTACGAGCGCATGACGATCGCTCGCGCTCTGGACGCAGCGCGCGGAAACATTGCCGAAGCGGCACGGCGTCTTCGTACCGACCGACCCAACCTCTATCGACGAATGAAGCGACTCGGAATGGAGTCCACGAAGACGCCGGACCGAGAGGCGAGCGCACAATGAAGTCACGGTCGCTGTTGGCGGCAGTCACGGTGGCTATGGTCGCGTCCGCGCACATCATGCGCGGTCAGGAAACGGCGGGAAACGACGTCGACAGCACCATTGATGCTCGATCGTTGTGGAAACGAGGCCCGCGAAGCTGGCTGACTCTGACGTCGGGAAAGACGTACAACCGTGTCGAAGGATTGCCGGTGCTCTTCGGGCCGAGCTTCAGCGGATCGGTGCGCGGAGCGATCGTCAACCTGAGCGGGCTCGGAATCCTCCGCTCGTCGCACGGATTTCACTGGGATCCGGAGAATGTCGGACATCGCGCCACCGCCGAAGTTCAGTTCGGCGCACGGCGTGGCTTTACCGCTGGAGCGACCTCGTTCGACGTCGTCGCGCCCATCGAGAGATGGCAGCTTCCCGAGCCCGACGCCGGACTTGCAACATTCGTCCTGAAGCGTGACTACCTCGATTATTACAGCCGTCATGGAGGGCGGCTGTACTTCTCCGCTTTCGCGACCGAGAACGCGCGCACGGAAGTTGGATTCAGCGAAGAGCGCTGGGCCTCGCGCCGAACGCGTGACGTGTTCTCTCTTCGAGGTGACGACGGCTGGCGCACCAACCCCGAAGTCGATCGGGGCAGGATGCACTTGTTCGATGCATCAGTTTCACTCGATTCCCGGAACAGTGCGACGAACCCGTGGGCCGGCTGGCTCGTCGACGCTTCGTACGAGCGTGGCACTGGCCGGCTCGTGCGTACGGACTCGCCTCAGATAGGACCAGCTGCAATCGCTGAGCACGTCACTTACGGTCGAGCACTGTTCGACGTCCGCAAATACAACCGGCTGTCACCCGCGGCTCAGCTCAACGCGCGTCTGGTTCTCGGCGGGTGGCTGCACGGCGACCGACTTCCCCTGGAGCGGCGGTTCTCGGTTGGCGGACCTGGTACGCTGCCCGGCTTCGATTTCCGAACCACCCGATTCGGTACGGACGTGGGACAATGCTCGACGAACGCGATCAGCATCGCCGGAAATCCCGCTCTTTGTGATCGTGTCGTGCTGGCACAGGTCGAATACCGAGAGGAGCTGCGCTCGTATCTGATTGACGTCTTCAATCGCAACGGCATCCGCATTCGTGGAACGGCTCTCTACGTGCGGCCAGCTGCGGTCGTGTTTGCCGACGCGGGCAGAGGATGGCTTCTCGGGCCGCGCGACGGTGAGCTGACCTTTCCGTCGGGGTCATTCCCCGCACCGCGAACTTTTCGCACGGACGTTGGTGTCGGACTCGATCTCGGCATGGTCGGTCTGTACATCGCCAAGGCGGTATCCGCATCCAGGGAGCCGGCCAACTTCTTCATTCGCCTCCGCAACCGCTTCTAGCACTGTGGTCGGTCCCGGTCGCGCGATAGTCGCGCTCGCACTGATCACTTCTTCCGCGTACGCGCAGAAGCCTCAACTCTCCGTCCTGCTTCCGGAGCGCGAGCTGCTCGGCACCGATGGGCCGACCGTTCGTTCAACAGCGATCGTGAGTGACGGTGCGATGCGCGATCTTCTCAATAACGGGTTCCCGGCGCGGCTGCACTACCGCATAGAGCGCTGGGCCACCGGCGGGTGGTTCGACGACATCAAGGCCACTGCTGAGTGGGACGTTCTCGTCAGGTACAACGCATTGGGCCGCAAGTACGAAGTGTTCCGCGCAGTCGGAGGTCGCGCGACGCCGCTTGGAAGCTTCGAGGCTCTCGCCGACGCAGATGCCGCGATCGGCGCTCCATTCCAGGCACCCGTGTCACCGCCGCGCCGCGGCCGCCGCAGCTATTACAACCTCGTCCTCGAGATCGAGACCCTTTCCCTTACCGAGCTCGACGAGCTCGAGCGATGGCTGCGCGGGGAGCTGAGGCCTCTAGTCCGAGGAAAGAAAAATCCGGGCACCGCGGTATCGCGCGGTGTCCGGACTGTGGTTGTACGACTGCTCGGCGGAGAGAAACGCCGCTACGAAGCTCGCTCGGGAACTTTCCGTCCGTGAATCGGATGCCGGTGCTCGAGCTCCTCCAGGTGATGCAGAGTTTCCTCGCCGTAGAACAGGCGGATGTAGCGGGCCTGCGTCGGAGTCAGGCGACGGACAGCCCAGCTCAGGTGAACGAAGTGCGGCTCGACTGGCGGATGCAGTGGATGCATTCCGATCTCGCTCGGCAGACAGTTCGCTTTCCGCGTGTTACAAGGGCTGCACGCTGTAACGACGTTGGCCCAGTCGTTCGTCCCGCCACGCGATAGCGGGATGAGATGGTCCCGTGTTAGCGACTCACGTGGCTTGAGCTCGATCTGCATCCGTCCGCAGTACTGGCAGCGATAGCGGTCGCGGGCGAACAGGAAGGTGTTCGTCACCTGACGACGGAAGCGCCTGGGCACGTGAATGAATCGCGTAAGCCGGATTACCGCCGGACGCGGCAGCGTCAGGCGCTCCGATCGTACGACGCGCTCGTGATCGGCCTCGACTATCTCTGCTTTTCCGTCGATGACGAGCCGTAGCGCACGCCGTAGCGGCACCATCGTCAATGGCTCGAAAGACGCGTTAAGAGCTAGACAACCAACGACCAAAAACCCTCCCGTTGGTCCGTAGTTGCGACGCCTCAATATATAACCGGTAACGGGGAAGGTTCACCCGAAGTTAGCGGTCAGGGAAAGACGGGTACCTCGACCGGCACTTGAGTCAGCCACCCGTGTCTGTCGGGAATCCTCCCGTTGGCGATGCCGAGGTACTCCCTCTGGATCGCCAGAGAGACCGGTCCCGGCTTGCCCTCACCGACCGGTATCTTGTCCACCGACCGTATCGGGGTGATCTCCACGGCTGTCCCGGTGAAGAAAAGCTCGTCGGCGATGTACAACATCTCGCGCGGAATCGTCTGCTCCACCACCTCGATTCCAATGTCCTCGGCGATCTGACGGACGGTGTCGCGAGTGATTCCATGCAGGATACCAGCGCTGAGCGGCGCGGTGAACAGCTTTCCGTCGCGCACGAGGAACAGGTTCTCACCGCTCCCTTCGGACACGAACCCGAAGGAGTCCAGCATGATGCCCTCGGCGTAGCCGTCGAGTCGCGCTTCCGCCAGCGAGAGCTGGGAGTTGAGGTAATTCCCTCCCGCCTTCGCCATCGTCGGAAAGGTGTCAGGCGCGGCGCGCCGCCAGCTCGAGACGCAGACATCCACCCCCTCGCTCATCCCCGACTGTCCGAGGTACGCGCCCCACGACCACGGAATTATGAATACCTCGACGGGAGCATTGAGGGGAAACACACCCATCTGCTCTCCAGCACGAAGCGCGACGGGTCTCAGGTAGCAGTGAGGCAGGCCGCTCTCGACGACTGTGTCAACGCAACCCTGAATGAGCGCCTCCTGCGAATGCTGCATGGGCATTCGGTAGATGCGGCAGGAGTCCGCGAATCGTCGCATGTGCTCCGGGAGCCGGAAGATCGCTGGTCCAGAGTTGGTGGCGTAGCAGCGAATGCCCTCGAAGACACTCGAACCGTAATGGACGACGTGACTCATCACGTGAATGGTTGCGTCCTCCCAATTCACGAACTTGCCGTCGCGCCAGATACGGTGGTGGTTGTCTGTCCGGGGCATTCTGTCCTGTGAGGGGCTGGTGAAGTGAAAAAGGTATGGCGCAGCGGCTACGATGCGCCAGCTAGCGTCGCTGGCCGCCACGTTGCGGAGGCGTTCCACGAGCGGAGTGAATCGGCGGCTGCCTCGACGCGCGCGCGAAGCGCATCGTCTGGCGCGGTGTGCCGGCCATTCTCGATCAGCCGCTTCCCCCTCACGGCCACAAAGCTCGCGGGTGATCCGGCGATGGCGAACAGAATCGTCGCGACGATGTCGCCAACGGGAGTCGCGCGCGCGGGCGCGAGCGAGAATGCAGCGAGATCGGCGTCTTTTCCAGGCTCGAGTGAGCCGGCGCGGTCGTCAATCCCGAGGGAGCGTGCGCCGCCAATGGTCGCCATCTCGAGGGCCTGCGACGCAGTCAGCGCGCGGTCGCTGCGCTGCACGGCGCGCTGAAAGAGAACCGCAAGCCGGGCCTCCTCGAGTACATCCATACGATTGTTGCTCGCCACTGAATCCGAGCCGAGCCCGACGGTAACGCCCGCGGCAATCAACGCGGCGATCGGCGCGACTCCGTGTCCGAATTTCGCGTTCGAGGCTGGGCAGTGCGCAACGGTGCACCCGTGACGCGCAACAGTGGAGATGTCATCTCTATCGAGTCGGACGCAGTGGATGAGCAGCGGACCTGTATCGAGACAGCCGGTTTTCTCGAGCAGATTTACCGGTGATCGACCGCGAGGCTCAAGCGGGAGTCCGCGCAGCTTCCATTCTTCGGCGAACGGCCCACGGGCATTGCACACGATCTCATGCTCAGATTCGCTCTCGGCGATGTGCAACGCCATCCGCAATCCGGTTTCCCTGGCGTAACCGGCGGCGGCGTTATACAGCTCGTCACAGATCGTGTACGGTGCGTGGGGTGAGATGCCGAGGCGTACGAGCTCGGTCTGCATTGGCTCGAGCGCGGCGACCCGCTCGCGCAGCATTCCCATTGCGGAGTCGCACTGCTCGACAGCTGATCCGAATGTCTCCTGAAACATCAGCCCCCGAACACCCGCCTCGATCATCGCCTGCATCACGAATCCGGTCGCGCAAGTGTCGGCGTAGGTGGTGATGCCCGCGTGAAGCCCCTCCACGATCCCATATCTGGCGGAATCGAGGAGCATGTCGTCGGTGAGCGCCTCCTTCCGACTCTGGCGCAGCTTGTCGATCCAATCGTTGAAGCAGAGATCCTCGAGGAAGCCGCGCATCGCGGTGAGCTCGAGGTGAGTGTGAGCATTGACCAATCCTGGAAGAAGCACCGCATCGCCAAGATCGTAGTCCTCTCCGGAAGGCGCGTCACGTTGCGGGCCGACAAAGAGAATCCTGCCCCTGTGCTCGACAACGCACCCGTTTTCGATCGGCGCCTGTGTCACTGGCACCACCCACCGCGCGAGGTAGCGAATCACTGGATCCGCTGCTTCGTAAGGGAATCGTTCCCGCTGCGCCTGCCGGTATCGGTGGGAGATCGCGGTGTGCGCGGCACAGTGAAGATCCTGCTGGTGTCGGTAGGCGAGCGCCCGGTGTGTGGCGGTGTCCCAAGCCCGAGCGTGTCCGTCGCCCGACCGGGACGCGGAACCGGTGCGGCGCCGGGAATTACTCGTCCGGTGGACGGCGGTGGAACCGGCGTGGGCTGGTATGCAGGAGGCGGCGGATAAGCACCGGTCGAGTCGGGAACGCCGGCGCCTAAAAAGCCGGGATAATGCTTATCGCATTCCTGTGTAGGCTCAGTGCCGGGAATGTAAAACTCCGTCGCGATCAAGTCACGCGGACAGTACGGCGTTTGAAGCATCCCTGTTGAGACATCAATCTCGCGCGTGATGATCGACAACGGTCGCGGCCAGTCCGGTGGCGCGGGCTTGCGACGGTAGACCTCGGACATGAATTGCGTCCAAGCCGGTGCAGCGAGTCTTCCACCCTGAGCATCTCCCATGATTTTCTGGGGACGATCGAAACCCATCCACACGCCTGCGACCAGATCAGCCGTGTAGCCGATGAACCAGACGTTGGTGCCGTCGTTTGTGGTACCCGTCTTACCGCCGGCCGGAATGTGAAATCCAGCGCCCCAGACTGCGCCGGCCGCCGTGCCGCGCCGAATCACGTCCTTCATCATGTCCACCATCAGCCACGACTCCTCCGGCGAGAGCACCTGCGTGCGCGTCGGCGTCTGCTGCCAGAGCACTTCCTGCCTCGCGTTCTCGACGCGGAGGATAGCATTCGGCTGGGCACGAAGCCCCTGGTTTGCGAACGCGCTGTATGCCGAGATCATTTCCATCGGAATGACTTCGGCGGACCCGATGTGAATCGACGGATAGGGCGGGATCGGACTGTTGATCCCGAAGTTGCGCGCTTCGTTGATCACCGTCTGCTCGCCCAGCTCCATGCCGACCTTGATGGCAACGAGGTTTCGCGACTCGTAGAGGCCTCGGCGCATCGGCATTGGTCCCTCGAACCGGCCGTCGTAATTCTTGGGTGCCCAGACTTTTCCTGCCATCTGGGGAATCTCGATCGGCGAATCGTCGACGATGTACGAGGGAGGACGTCCGCTCTGAATTGCCGCCGCATACACAATCGGCTTGAACGCTGACCCGGGCTGCCTCAGTGCCTGCGTTGCACGATTGAATTTGGAGTCGTAGAAGTCCCGGCCGCCGACCATCGCGCGGACCGCGCCGTTCCGCGGGTCCAGCGCGAGAAGCGCACCCTGGAGGTAGGGTGAGTTCTCGCCAACCTCAGTGCCGGCGAGACTTCGCGCGATGTAATGCTCGTACGTCTCATGCCGGAACCGGCCGAACTGTCCGAATTCGATTCGCCGCAGCTGTCGCTCGAGACTTCGCTCGGCCGCAGACTGCATGTCGAGGTCGAGCGTCGTATAGACTTTGAGCCCCTGCTCGTAGACCTGCTTGCCGAATTGCTCGTCAAGCTGCTGACGGATCCATTCAACGAAATAGGGAGCGATGTCGCCCGACTCGGCCTTGTTGGCGAGCTGCAAGGGGAACGCCTGGGCTCCCCTCGCGTCGGAATCACTGATCAGGTGGTTTCGCCGCATCAGCTCGATCACCGTGTTGCGACGCTGGATCGCACGGTCGGGATGCTTGCGCGGATTGTATCGCTCCGGCGCCTTGGGCAGAGCAGCGAGTGTCGCCGCTTCCGCGACGTTGAGATTCCTCACCGATTTTCCGAAGTAGCGCTGTGATGCAGTCTCGACTCCGAAGGCACCATTGCCGAGGGGGATCTGATTCAGATACAGCTCGAGGATCTTGCGCTTGCTGTACTTGGCCTCGATCGCGCGCGCGACTTTCCCTTCCCTGATCTTTCGGACCGGGGTCTTCTCGCGGGTGATCGTTTCCGGAAAGACGTTTCGTGCGAGCTGCATGGTGATTGTCGAGAATCCCTCATCCCAGCTTCTTGCGAGAAGGTCGTGAATCGACGCTCCGATCACGCGTCGCCAGTCGATTCCGGCATGGGAGTAGAAGCGTTTGTCCTCGGTGACGACGAACGCCTGCTGTACGTGTTCGGGAATTTCGTCAAGCTTGACGAGCGTCCGCCGCTCGGCTCCGAGCTCGGCGATGAAGCGCCCGTCAACGGCGTACAGCTTCGATGTCTGGCGGGGAGTGTATTCCTCGAGCGCCTCAACCGGCGGGCACTTGCCGCCGCGGCACACCAGCGCCCATGCGCCGTACGCGAGGCCGGCGCCGAACGAGATGAAAAAAGTCGCTGCGAAAAGAAGCGCCCGAATCAGGTTCGGGTGGCGCCGGCGGAAGGAAAGCTGGCCTCTGGCCATCGGTCGTGAAAGCTAATTAGTGAACCGTGACACCGCCTTCCGGCATCTCTATCTTCCGGCAATGAGCGAGCGAACAGATCTCCTCGACGAGCTGACGTGGCGCGGAATGCTCCACCAGCACACGGAAGGACTTCCCGCAGCGCTCGCCAACGGTTCCGTCTCCGCCTATTGCGGATTCGATCCGACCGCCGCGAGCCTGCACGTCGGTAGTCTCGTGCCGGTGATGGGACTCGTGCATCTCCAGCGAGCGGGCCACCGCCCTTTCGCCGTTGTTGGCGGTGGAACGGGGCTGATCGGTGATCCGAGCGGCAAGATGGCGGAGCGACAGCTGCTGGATCTCGACACGATCGCAGCCAACGCAAAGGGGATGCGGAAACAGCTCGAGCACTTCCTCGATTTTTCCGGGTCGAATGCTGCGCAGATGCGGAACAACGCCGACTGGCTGGTGCCGCTCAACGCGATCGAGCTCCTACGTGATGTCGGCAAACACTTCACGCTCAACTATATGCTCGCCAAGGAGTCGGTGCAGGCGCGAATGGATACCGGAATCTCATTCACCGAGTTCGCCTACATGCTTCTCCAGGCTTACGACTACCGCGAGCTATATCTCCGCGACGGGGTGACGCTCCAAGTGGGTGGCAGCGATCAATGGGGAAACATCACCGCAGGAATGGAGCTCATTCGCCGCAGCGAAGGTGGCGACGTGAACGCCCTCACGTTCCCGCTGATGACGATGGCCTCGGGCGCGAAGTTCGGCAAAACAGAAGCCGGCAACGTGTGGCTCGATCCGGAACGCACCTCGCCGTACCAGTTCTACCAGTTCTGGGTGAACACGGACGATCGCGACGCAGGCAAGTACCTGCGCTACTTCACGCTGTACGGCGGGGACGAGATCCGTGACCTCGAGACGGAGCTGGAGTCGCGTCCGGAATCGCGTGTGGCACAGCAGGCACTGGCGAAGGAAGTGACAACGCGCGTCCATGGACCCGAGGCTGCGCAGACGGCGGCTGACGTGTCGCGTCTCTTGTTCGGCAAGGGAGATCCGACGTCGCTCTCGGAAGCGGCGCTCGTCGCACTCACCCGTGAGGTCCCGTTCCATGAGGTATCGGCGGTTACGAGCCCGGTTGACGCGTTGGTGGAGGTTGGGCTCGCTTCGTCAAAGAGCGCAGCGCGCCGGTTGATCGAGCAAGGGGGAGTAGTGATAAATGGAAGACGTATCGCCACGTCTACGGATTCTCTCGGCGAGGCGCTCGCGGGGCGCTATTACTTACTAAAGAAAGGCGCGCGGGATTTTGGGTTGCTCCGGGCTGGGAGTGGGTAAAGTACTGCGAGCAGTTAGCTCGTTTCTTACTCCACCCCTGCAAACCTGAATACCCGCCCATTCTCCGCGACGATGTACATCTCGCCGTAGGAATCCTCACCGAATGAGACGACGTTCCCGAGGTGCTGCATGTTCCACTCGCGCCTGTCGGTGGCAGAACCGTTCGCGTAACGGAAGCTCCGCAGCCATCCCGAGCAGTAGTCGGAGTAGAAGTAGTGCCCCACAATGGATGGAATTCGCCGGCCACGATAAACGAACCCGCCGATTACCGTGCATGCACCACCCGCGTGGTCGTAGGTCAACGCCGGCATCTCGAGGCCGCGACGATTGCAGTTATCCGTGCGGTAGCATTCTCCACCTTCCATCAGGTTCCAGCCGTAATTGATTCCGGCGCGGTTCGCAGGAACGACATCTATCTCCTCGATCCGATCCTGTCCGACATCTGCTATGTAGAACATTCCGGTCGCGCGATCGAACGCGAACCGCCATGGATTCCGCATACCGATCGCCCATACTTCCGGCCGGCCCGCCGCTCCATTCGCGTACGGATTCCCCGCAGGGATTGTATACGGCTCTCCGCTACTGACGTTGATTCGCAGCATCTTGCCGAGTAGCACGTGCGTGTTCTGACCATTGCGGTGAGGATCGCCGCCGCTTCCCCCGTCGCCCATTCCGATGTAGAGCATTCCATCGGGGCCGAACATCACCAACCCGCCGTTGTGGTTTGAGTACGGCTGATCCACGCGAAGGACCAGCCGTGCGCTAGCCCGATCAGCGACGTCGGGGTTACGCGTGAGTCCGAATCGCTCGACGTGCGTATCGCCCTGCTTGTCCGTGAAGTCCACGTAGAACCACCCGTTGTTCCGGAACTCCGGGTGGAACGCGACGCTGAACAGACCCTGCTCCCCTCCGCTCTTCACGCGTGAGCTGATGTCGAGGAATGGCTCCTCAAGCGTGTGTCCATTCTTGATCACGCGGATCGTTCCGGCCTGCTCGACTACAAAGAGACGCGGATCGCCGGGGGGCGAGGCTACGTAAACAGGATTTCGGAATCGGTCGCCGACCTGCTCGAGCCGCATTGTCGATGCAGCACCTGACGACTGGGCGCCACTCAAGGCCGCAGGGACAATTGCCCCTCGCGCGTCGGCGACATTACCGGCTCGCGTATCATTACACGCCGCGACCGCGAGAATGAGGAGACCAAGCAGCGCTTTCATGCGACTGGCTTCCTGGGCATGCGTCGCTGCTGTTTCGGGTCGAGCGCGTCACGGAGGGCATCCCCCAGGAGATTGAAGCCGAGCACCGCAGCGCCAATCGCCATTCCTGGAAACACCGACGTCCACGGAGCCCGTCGCAACTGATCGAGGTCACGTCCGTCGGCGATCATGGATCCCCAGCTGGGCGTCGGCGGCGGTACGCCAAGCCCGAGAAACGAGAGAGCCGCTTCCGCCATTATCGCTCCAGCAACGCCGAGCGTCGCCGCGATCACCACCGGGGCGATCACGTTCGGCAAGACGTGCTGAAGCATTATCCTCACGTCTTTTGCGCCGAGTGCGCGGATCGCCTGTACGTACTCGAGCTGTCTCACCACGAGCACCTGCCCGCGGACGAGACGAGCCATTCCCGCCCATCCAACAACTCCGATCGTCGCGAACACCACGGCCATTGATGGCTGAAACGCTGCAACCATCGCGATCAGGAGAAGCAGAGTAGGGAACGCCAGCGTCACATCGGCGAGGCGCATGACGGTCTCGTCTATCCATCGCCCATAGTAGCCGGCCAGCAATCCGAGCGTGACGCCGAGGAGAAGCGCGATTCCCTGCGACACGAGTCCCACCGTGAGTGAGACTCGGGCACCGAACACCAGACGCGCCCAGATGTCGCGCCCCTGAACGTCGGTACCCAGCCAGTGTTGCGAGGACGGCCGCTGTAACAGCTGCGACAGATCGATCTTGAGCGGATCGTGTCCGGCAATCAATGGAGCGGCAATCGCCGCGCCTGTCATGAGGAGCACGACCGCGATTCCGAATCGGGCGCGATTGTCGCGCCACAGTCGTTTTCTCTGCGCCGGGTCTAGCATCTGCGCCTCATCCGTGCATTGGCTGGAGCGTAGGATCTCTCAGCTCTGGCGGGGTGTCCGCGGGCTGTCGCCGCCAGCGCCGGTGTTGCCAGAAGTACTGCTCCGGATAGCGCCTCACCCACTTCTCCAGAATCTGAGAGTACCGCAGCACCATTGCATCAACATCGGAGTCCCTGTCTCCCGATCTCGTCATTTCGACCGGCTCAGCGATGACGCGGTATTTCCCATCCGGTCGCCGAATCGCGCCCATGAAGACCATCGGCGCATCGAATCGCAAGGCGAATACCGCTGCGCCACGTGGAGTCTTCGCCGGCCGGCCAAAGAAGGGAACGTATGTGGAGGCCAGCGCCTTCACGCCCTGATCAGAGAGGAACGCCACGGCGCGTCCTTCCCGCAGTGAGCGCGGGACTCGCCTCACCGCTTCGTCGTCTCGAATGACGTTGATCCCGAGCCGCCGCCGAGTCTCGTTCAGGTATCTGTCGAACATTGGGTTGGCCATCCTGCGAACGATTGCTTCGACTGGAATTCCGCGAGCCGCCAGATATGTACCCAGCAGCTCCCAGTTGCCGTGATGGCCGGCAATGATCACGAGCCCTCGCCCCTTGTCGAATTCTCTCTTCGCCTCGTCCCAGCCATCCTCCTCCACGACAAGGTCCAGCGCCCCCTGGGGCCCGAGGTCCTGAAGCAGTATCGTCTCGATCGCTGATCTTCCGAGATGCTGGAACGAAGCGCGGGTAATGCGGCGTATTTCTGCCGAATTCTTCTCGGGGAAAGCCGCCGCTATCTGCCGCTCGGCGACTTCGCGCCTGATTCGGAGCGGTGCATAACCGGCGGCACCGATTCGGGCGCCAATGCCGCAGGCAGTCTTCCACGGCAGCTTGCGTAGGGCGCGAACCATTCCCACAAGCGCCAGGTATTCCGCCCGGAAAATGGCTTGTTGCGAAACACTCATCTGCTGGGCCTGCTCGCGACTATCGAGCTCACGAACTCACGCGTGTCACGCGCTACGCGATCCCAGTTGTAGTGCGTTTCCACAGCCCGCCTGCCGGCCGCTCCAATTTCCATTCTCTTGCCGGAATCTCGAAGCAGCCTGCCGATCGCCTCGGCCGCCGCTTTCACATCGAGCGGAGGAACGACAATTCCGGTTTCACCATCTCTCACCGCCGATCGCACTCCGCCTGAATCGCCCGCAACGACAGGCAGACCTGAAGAACCGGCCTCGACGAAAGAAATTCCAAAGCCCTCGGCGTTAATGTCGCGATCGATCCGGGAAAGGCCGACGTACACTGTGGCAGTCGCGTAGGCTTCGGGAACGTCCTCGTCGTCGAGCTCACCCGCGAACACCACCGCGTCGGCTACGCCCGCGTCGGTGGCCAGCTCTCTGAGACGCGATTCGTAGTGTCCTTGACCGACTACGACATACCTGAGATTCGGAAACTCTCCGCGCAGTCTTGCAAGAGCGCGAATCGCGGTATCCTGACCCTTGTGTGGAACAAGTCGCGCGATCGTGATCAGCATGGGCGCGTCACCAACACCCCACCGTTCGCGCAAATGACGACTGTCGCGCGCATGGTGGAATCGTGACGGATCGGTGCCAAGGTCGATCGCGGCGATCGGCGGCGGAGATTTGACGCCGACTTCGCCGAGCACTTCTCCGGCGAGCTCGGCGTTCCATTTCGACAGAGCGATGATTCCACTCGCGCCGCCGAGTATGTGCCGCGCTATCCTGCGTTTCATCCGCTTCCGCGCCTTTTCACGCTCGCGCAGCAGGTCACCGCCATTCACGTAAACGACGTAGGGAACGTGAAGCCGGCCCGCGCCCCAGGCGACGGCGTATCCGGTTGGTCTGATGTTGCCGCAGTGAATGACATCTGTATCTGCGCGCGACGTGAGCCAGCGCGCCCATCGCAGCTGGTTTCCGAACCGATTCGCCCGCTCAAATGGAAAGGGCTGCCGATGAATCGGATAGGCTTCGCCACGGTCGAACCCTTGGGCTCCATCGGCGCTGACGGTGGAGACGTCCATTCGTTCGTCAGCAGCGCCGAAGCGGCGACAGAGCTCGACGTATCGCCGAGCCATGCCTCCCGGGACCGGCGGGAAATCCTGAGTCACGAATAGGTGATTCACCGCTCTGCGAGCGGGTTCACGAACTCGCGGCTCTCCAGGATATTGGGTATTCGCTGATCGTAGGTGTGGTGGGTGCGCACGAACCGCTCGCCCGCGGCGCGAATTCTCGCCCGGGCTGTATCGTCGCGCAGGTATTGGCCGCATTGCTCGATGCAATCGTCGGCATCCTTGTACCACGCACAGTGTTCGCCGCCGGTGAGCAGAGAGCCGATGCCTGGCGTGCGCTGGCCGAGGTAGAACGCGCCTCCGAGAATCGCCATCCATGTACGATCGGATGTATAGCTCCGCCCGCCGACGGCGCGTGCCGAGTTTATGCCGAGTGTGATCTTCGAGCTCGAGCAGACCGCGGCAAAAGCGTCTCCCTCCACGCTCTTACCAGTCCACCCCACGCTGTTGCCCCACTCCTCCCAGCCGGGACCCCAGACGCGAAGATGGTAACGCTTTGCGATGCGAGTCAGCAGTCGCGCACGCTCGGGGTCGTAGCCAGTCCCGATGAAGGTTATTTCAGACGCGAATTCAGGTCGTTGCGCGCCGGGTGTGATGTCTCGATCGCCCGCCGCCGGCAGATACTTCGCCGCGAGCCCGTGAGCCCTCCACTCCGCAACGAACCCGCTAACGAAGAAAGTGGAAGCGAGACGACCGATCGTCACGATGTGTGCGATATCAGGACGGTCGGTGTCGCGATGCCATTGCGGATCGTGGTACCACATCACGTTCCGCTTGCCCGAGATGAGTGTCGAGACAGTCTCGGGATCCAGCGCCAGACATTTCGAGAGAAAAACGAAGTCGGGACGGAACAACTTCGCCCGACGTATCGCCCAGCGCTGTGTCAGCCCACGTCCGACAAGGCGTTTCGTTCGACGATCATCGATCAGAAGCGTGTCGTGGCCCGCTCTTCTGAGCGCGCGCTCGACCGACGCTTCCATTCGCCACGGGTTGTCGCTTCCGATCAACAGGACGCGCATCTGTTAACGCCGCTTGTCGCCAAGCGACCACAGCGTGGCGTACTTGGCGAGAACACTGACCGATGCGAGCAGTGCGACGAGGATCCCGGCCGCTCCGTCCATCCATCCGCCGCGAAGGAAATACATCGAGAGCAATCTCGCCGGTGGACGAAGCACGACAGTCGCGATTCCTACCCGTCGTCCGCGCGCGAATCTGTCTTCGGCCCACCACTGGCTGTACCGCCCGAGCTTCTCGAAGTACTGCGACAGCGACGTGTACGTGTAGTGCATCAGTGGCTCGCGAAGATCGCCAACAGTCCCGGACCGTCGAACGAGGCGAATCGGGCGCGCCGTCTCCCAACCCCCGTGCCTGATCTCGCGCCCAAGGAAGAAATTCCGGCGGCGGACGCGATAGGCGCGGTGCTCCGGCGCGGCGATCGTCCGCGCTATCTCGGCACCGAGCGCGGGGGTTGCTCTCTCGTCGGCATCGACGATGAATACCCAATCGGTCACAGCACGCTCGAGCGCCGCATTCCGTTGAGCGCCGATCGTCGTGAAGGGACGCGAGAATACGGTAGCGCCGCGCGCGCGCGCGAGTGCGACTGTGTCATCCATTGAATCATTTTCGACCACCAGAATCCCCCGCGCCCAGCTCACGCTTCTGATGCAGTCAGCGATGTTCGCGGACTCATTCCGAGCCGCAATCACTACCGTTACATCAACCTTCGACCCATTGCTCACTCTCGCGTGCGGTGATGTCCGGCAGCCGCCTCGGCAGCATTCTCGAAACCGTCCACCAGCGCTTGCTCCGGGAACTCACGCGCGACCCGAGCCCGCGCCGCCGCACCCATGGCCACCCGTTGGTCATCCTTCGTCAGGAGATTCACGAGAGTGGCCGCGCTCGTCCACGCGTCCTCAGGAGGGAGCAACACTCCACTGATGAGGTTCGCGATGTACGCTTCCGCGACGCTACCCTCCGCGGCGAGCACCGGGACTCCCAGCGCCATCAGGTCGAGCACTCCGTACGCGGCTGTGTCGCCATCGGCAACAACCCACCCCAGGTCGGCGTCGCGCATGAGCGTGAGGTGGTCGTCGCGCTCACCGAGGAAGCTGACGATGTCGAGCATGCCGAGTGCCGCTGCCTGCATCCGAAGATCTTCGCTGTCGGAACCCGCGCCAAAAATCATTAGTCGCAGATAGGGGTGTCGAGGGGCGAGGAGCGAGATTGTTCGGATCGCCGTTGCCGCGCGTCCGCGTGAGGTAGGATCGTAGACGCAGATGATATAGCGGATTCCCACATCCTCCGGACTTTGCGGGCTGGCAGCTTCCGTTCGGTGCGGATAACGCGAAGCGTCCACGCCCAGCACCGCGACAGTGGGACGACCTCCGCCCTTGATCACGCTCCGGCGAGCGTCATACTCGCTGGCGAACAGATACGTGGTTCGCGTGAGCCAGCCAGCGAACCTCCCTGCGAAGCCTTGTGACAACGCCGAACCCGCAGGCGACCTCCGCACTACCGCGCCGCCTCCACCAAGCCAGCACGCCGCCGCCGCGATCAGATGCTCGCGCTCGGTAGTAACGAAAACGGCGTCCGGATCCCAGCGCCTGAAGAGATTTCGCAGCCGCAACGCGATGCCCAGCCACGTACCTTCCCATGCGAAGGGGAGAACGTCGAACGGAGCGACATCTCGATCGGCAACGGGGTTGGTTCCGCCGAGCTTCTCGGCGACGGCGGTGATCTTCGACGCGGATTGTTGCGCGCTCGAGTCTGCTTCCGCGACGTAGCTCACCTGGTGACCCCGCGCGGCGAGTCCGCGCGCCGCGACGGCGAATGCACGGGCGGTGCCCGACCATTCAGGAGCGCTGTGCAGGAAGAGGATTCGCACTTATATCGCGGACGGAACCATCGACCCTTCCAAGCTCTCGGGCGAGCCGAACTGCATGGTATAGAGGCGGTGATAGGCGCCGCGACGCGCTAGCAGCTCGGAGTGTGTGCCCCGCTCGATGATTTCTCCGCGATCCAGATAGAGGATCTGGTCAGCGTGAACAATCGTCGACAACCGGTGGGCAATTACGAATACCGTTCGTCCTTCGAGGAGCCGGTCCACCGCTTCCTGAACGAGTCGCTCCGACTCCGTGTCGAGCGCCGACGTCGCTTCGTCGAGAATCAGAATTGGAGGATCTCGCAGCAGCGCCCGCGCAATCGCCAGTCGCTGCCGCTGTCCGCCCGATAGACGAGTGCCCCTCTCTCCTAGTACCGTCGCGTAGCCGTCGGGTAGTTCAACGATGAACGCGTGCGCATTAGCGGCGCGGGCTGCGCCTTCGACGTCGGCATCATCGTACACACGATCCGATCCGTAGGCGATGTTGTTGCGGACGGTGTCGTTGAAGAGAACAGTATCCTGACTCACGATCCCGGTGAGAGACCTGAGCGCGGGCAAACGGATCTCTCGCGTGTCGACGCCGTCGATTGTGATTCCTCCTGAGCGAACGTTGTAAAACCGCGGGATGAGATCCACCAGCGTGGACTTGCCGGCTCCGCTTGGCCCGACGAGAGCAATCACCTCGCCCTTGCGAGCGCTGAATGACACCCGCGAGAGAACCGGGGCATTCTCATATGCGAAGGACACGTCCTCGAACCGAATCTCGCCTTCGAACGTCGCGGCCACGCGAGTGCCCGTATCGGTTTGCGATTCGGATTTAGCATCGAGGATCTCGAACAACCGTTCAGCAGCCGCGAGCGAAGACTGCGCCGTGGTGGGCAGCTGTGACAGTTGCTTGATCGGCTGAAGCATTCGCAATGCGTAGAGCAGAAACGCGATCAGATCGGCGCCAGACATCGCGTGCTCGACGAGCACCTGGCGAGCGCCGAACCACAGAAGCAGTGTTGCCACAGTCGTGCCGATGACCTCCGTAACCGGAGCAGCAAGCTGGGACAGCCGCGTAAGTCTCACCGAGAGATTCGCGTAGCGGCTGCTCGCGGTGGCGAACCGGTCCACCTCGACCTTCTCCGCGCCGAAGGATTTCACCAGGCGGATGCCGCTCACCGTTTCCTGTACGACGCTCGTCATCTCGCCCTGCTGCGCTCCCTTGCGACGGTTTCCCTTGCGCAGCTTTCGAAGGAGTGGCGCGAGCGTCCCGCCGAGGACGGGAACGACGACCAGCGCAGCGAGCGTCATCTCCCACGAGATCAGAAAGAGGAAAACAAAGTAGATCGCGACGAGGGCCAGATTCTGCAGCGACGACGTGACGATCTGCGTCAGCACCAGCCTCGTCTCTGCCGTGTCGACGATTACTCGCGACAGGATTTGTCCGGTCTTCGTACGCTGGAAATACCCGAGCGGGAGCTGCGCGATGTGACCGTAGACGGCGTTCCGCAGGTCTCGCGTGACGAATTCCTGCAGGCTCGTCCCGAGCTGCGCGCTCAACCAGATGAGCAGATTCTTGAGCAGAATCAGGACAATCACAACGAGGATGACGTTCCTTAGTGATCCCATCTTGTCGGCCGGATCGAGCAGCAGTCCGACCGTGGATCTCAACAGGTGCGACAGCCCACTGCCACCCACCGAGATTGGCGGCTGATCGAACAGCGTGTTGAGAAACGGGATCAAGAGGGCGAGCGATAGCCCGTCGAGTGCCGCGGCGAGGATGTTTGCGGCAATCGCGCCCACCATTCTCCATCGATGGGGGCGAACGAACGGATACAGCCGCCCGTAGACGGACACTTACCCCCGCGGCGTCAGCAGCGCGAGCGGGAGAATCACTTCCTCTGGCGTCACACCGCCGTGCAGGAACGAGCCGCGGTACCTGCTCTGATACTCACGCAGCTTCGTTGGATACACGAAAAAGCAGTCGCCGGTGGCGAGAAGGGTGTTGCCGCCGAGTCCTCGTCGCGGGACACGCAGATCGTCCTCGTTGGTGAACAAGAGGGCCTGCTCGGGACGCTCGGCGCGTAGATCTTCGCCGAACTTGTAGCGCAGGTTCGACGTCGCATCCCGCTTCGCGAACACGGTTGCCGGTGAGTTGCAATGGATGGAGCCGTGATCGGTGGTGAGCAGAACGGAGATGCGACGTCTCGAGGCCTCCTTCAACACGCTGAAAAGGGCGGATCGCTGGAACCATTGCCGCGTGATCTGACGAAGAGCGATCTCGTCGCGCGCCACCTCATAGAGAATCTGCGACTCGCTGCGGCCGTGGGTGAGAAGATCCACGAAGTTGAAGACGAAAGCGCTGACTCCCTCCTGCCCGATCGCCGTTCCAAGATGGCGTTCCAGCTCGTCGGAGTTCGCCGCGGTGGAGATCTTCTGATATCGCACCGGAGTCGGGCCGTTGAGATCGGCGAGGTGACTCTCCAGTAGCTCGCGCTCATGGGCGTTGAGCGATTCATCCTCGCGGTCCGGATTTCCCCACCAGTCAGGCAGTCGCGCCGCAATCTCTCCCGGAAAGAGTCCGCTGAAGAGAGAATTGCGTGAGTACGGAGTCGCGGTGGGAAGAACTGCGAAGTAATGCGTGGTCTCGACTTCGAAAAACGGAGCCAGAAGGGGCTCGAGCACGCGCCACTGGTCGAGCCGCAGGCAATCCACGACGATGAATACTGCAGCGCGATCGCGCTGGAGAATCGGAAGGAGGAACTCGCCGACGATGTCGATCGAAAGCGGCGGGCGGTTGCCCTCGAGATGCTTCAGCCATTCCGGGTAATGCCGGCGTATGAAAGCCGCAAACTCGCGGTGCATGTCCGCGTACAGTCCGCGCAGAGAGTCGTAGAGACCCGTCTCGCCGGCGGCGGCGAGCTCGACGTCCCACCGCATCAATTCGTCGAAGCGCTCGATCCAGCCGCGCCAGTCGAGATTGCGGTCCCGCTCGAGCTCGATGGCGCGGAACCTCTCGACGAACCGGCGGGCGATTGCCTGCTGCCTGATACGCGGCCCCTCGAGTATTCGCGTCACGATGCTCAGCACCTGACGCGGATTGATTGGCTTGACGAGGTAATCGCGGATGTTGGCGCCGATCGCCTCGCGAAGAGTGGCATCTTCTTCGCTCTTGGTGACCATCACCACCGGCAGATTGGGCGCGAGCTCGCGAACGTCGCGATAGGCCTCGAGTCCCCGCTTACCCGGCATCTGCTCGTCCAGAAGCAGGATGTCGAATGGGCGACGCCGCAGCATCTCCACCGCGTCGTCGGCGTTGCTGGCCCATTCGACCTCATAGCCCTTGGAGCGCAGAAAGATGCGGTGAGACTCCAGGAGCTCGCCTTCGTCGTCCACCCAGAGGATGGATTTTGCCGATTGTGCCATGTATTCGGTGAATGTAGCCGGGTGCCTGGGCGGTGCCTAGATTCGGGACCGTGATCGGGCAACCACCGCGCTTCGCGCTCGCCACGCCGCGCTTCCGCTTCCGCGCTCTCGCGTCATACGCGGGCAGAGCTTCGATCGGCGGCGAGCGCGAAGTGGCGCTGGCGTGTCTGGTCGCCGGACGTCTTGCTGCGTCGATGCTCGAGCCGTTCGACTTCGCCCCGCCTGAGGCAAAGGCTCGATCCGCAAGTGCGCGGCAGTGGCTCTCCTCGTTGACCCTGCCCCCCACCGTGCGCACCGCAGTTGCCGAAGTCCCTGACGCCGTCGCTTCAGGGAACAAAGCACGCGCGGCAACCGCTCTCTCGGCGGCGATTCAGCGCGTCGAGCTCAACCTCGACGAGGCATCGCTCACTGAGCTCCGAACGCTCGTCACGGAGCTTCGGGAGCAGGGCTCCGGCTGAGGACGAGCTCTTCGTCCTCGTCGGCAGGATTGGGAAACGCCTCTCCGATCTCCATATCCAGATCCCGCGCCCGATGCGCGATGGTCCGCCGAAGTGGAAGGTCGGGTAGGACGAGTGCCAGCGCGAAAGCGGTCAGCCCGATCACCGACGCAACGAAGAATACAGTCGAAAGCGCAGCGCTGAACGCGCCAGCATAGAGGGACCGTACCGCCGGCGGTAACGCGGCGATGGCCGCCGGTCCAAGACTTCTCGGGTCGAGAGGAACGTGCTGGACTCCGGTCGCACCTTCAGATGACAGCACCCGCGTCAGCTCGCTCGACAGACGCGTCGCGAAGATAGCTCCGAGCGCGGCGGTGCCAAGTGACCCGCCGACGAGACGGAACATCGTGGCCCCCGACGTCGCGACTCCGAGATCCCGATAGTCAACGGCGTTCTGTCCGGCGATCACAAGCACCTGCATCACAAGGCCCAGCCCCGCGCCGAGGATGAGCATGATCAGGAGAGCGTGACTTGTTGTGGTTCCCTCGGACATCCGCGACAGCAGGAAGAGACCAATCGTCATCACCGCTGTACCGGCAATGGGAAAGCGTTTGTAGCGGCCTGTGCGACTGATGAGCTGGCCGGCGAATATGGAGGTCGTCAGCATCCCACCCATGAGCGGCAGCATCTGGAGGCCGGACGACGTGGGCGTGTCGCCTTTCACTACCTGCAGGAAGAGCGGCAGATACGTCACCGACCCGAAGAGCGCGAAACCGACGACGAGTCCGATCGCGCAGGTGAGCGCGAAGGTGGGGTTCATGAACAGCGACAGTGGCAGTACCGGTTCCGCTGCGCGGCGCTCGGCGACTAGAAAGAGTACGAGAGCCAGGACAGCGACGACGAGGAGCGCGATTATCGCAGGGGAAGTCCAGTCGAGCTCCGCTCCGCCCAAATCGGTCATGAGAACGAGCGAGCTCAGCATCGTCGCAAGGAGTGCTGCACCCACATAATCAACTGCGTGCCGTACGCGCCGAGGATATGACGGAAGGGTGGCCGCGAGGACAGTCAGGGCAATAATTCCCAACGGAAGGTTGATGTAGAAGATCCAACGCCACGACAGGTGCGTTGTGAAGTAGCCGCCGACCAGCGGACCGGCGATGCTGGCGACGCCAAACACTGCTCCAAAGAGTCCCTGGTATCGTCCACGCTCGCGGGGCGCGACGATGTCGCCAACGACAGCCTGCGTGGTGACCATCAAGCCACCACCGCCCAGGCCCTGAAGCACCCGAAACGCAATGAGCTGAGTCATGTTCGCGGCCAGGCCGCACATCGCCGAGCCAATGAGAAAGACGACGATCGCTACCTGCAGCACGGGCTTTCGGCCATACAGGTCGCCGAATTTTCCGTAGAGTGGACTGACGATCGTTTGGGCGAGGAGATATGCGGTTACGACCCACGCCAGTCGCGTCAGACCGCCGAGCTCTCCCACGATCGTTGGAAGCGCAGTCGCGACAATGGTGGAGTCGAGCGCAGCGAGAAGGAGAGCGAGTACCAATCCGCTGAATACGACAAGGACTTTCTCGTGGCTGAGCGGTTGGGGCTCCGACATAGGTCGGATTCGAGTCAAGGTTCAGGCCAAAACAAAACCAAAAACCAATAGAGAATCACAGGTCCGAGGTGATAGGAGCTCCAGGTCACAAGGTGCGAGTTCAGGCACAGTAACATCAACTCGCACCTGGCGACCTCCCCGCCTAACGCCTCGGACCTGTGATTCTCTATTGGTTTTTTTGAACAGATTCCTCTTCTCGTGGGGATATATTCTTACGTATGGCCGGCCACAGTAAATGGAAGCAGATAAAACACTACAAGGCGGCCGCTGACGCGAAGCGCGGCGCCCACTTCACCAAGCTCATCCGCGAGATCACAATGGCGGCGAAGCTTGGTGGCGGAGACGCCGCTGGCAATCCGCGGCTCAGGACCGCCATCGAGGCCGCCCGCGCGGCATCAATGCCAAAGGAGAACATCGAGCGCGCAATCAAGAAGGGAACGGGCGAGCTCGAGGGCGTCGAGTACTCTGAGATCACCTACGAGGGATACGGACCGGGCGGCGTCGCGATCCTCATCTTCGCGCTCACTGACAACCCGAATCGCACAGTTGCCGAGATCCGCCACAAGCTCTCTCGATACGGTGGCAACCTCGGCGCTGCTAACTCGGTGTCGTGGATGTTCGAGCGAAAAGGCCAGATATACATAAGCTCCGAGCAGTATCCCGAGGACGCAGTGCTCGAGGCGTCGCTCGACGCCGGCGCGGAAGACTTCGTTCCCGAGGGTGATGTGTACACCATCACTACCGATCCAGCAGCGATGCATTCGGTGAAGACCGCTCTCGAATCGGCGGGGTTCGAGATCGCCGAATCCGAGATCACCTCGGTGCCGAAGACCACTGTGCACGTTGAAGGGAAAACGGCGGAGTCGTTGGTGAAGCTTCTCGAGGAGCTGGAGGAGCTGGACGACGTGCAGAAGGTCGCTGCGAACTGCGACGTGGAGCTGGAAGGAGTTCAGTGATCAGGGGTAGGGCCCGGCCCGGATGATCGTCCTCGGCATCGATCCGGGTACCGCGCTCACCGGCTATGGCGTCGTCAAGGGCGAGCCGTCAATGCCTCCAAGACTTCTGGAATGCGGCGTCATTCGCACGCGGCCGCGCGACTCACTCGCCAGCCGCCTGAAGGAGATTCACGACGGTGTGCGCGAGCTGATTCAGCGACACAAGCCCGACGCGATGGCGATCGAGGATGTCTTCTACGCTCGCAACGTAAGAACGACGATCGTACTCGGTCACGCGCGCGGAGTGATACTGCTGGCCGGCGCGGAAGCACACCTCGACATTCGCGAGTTTCCCCCGGCGGAGATAAAGAAGGCAGTCGTCGGCACGGGTGCAGCGACCAAAGAGCAGATGCAGTTCATGGTCGCTCGGCTTCTCCGACTGAAGACTGCACCGGAGCCGTCGGACGCCGCTGATGGAGTAGCCGCCGCGCTCACTTACGTAATGAGTGCCGGCATTCCCCGCATTTCTGCCGACGCGGGCTCCATTTCGTTCCGACGATGATCTCGCAGCTCACGGGGACGCTCGTCACGCGAGATCTTGATCATGTCGAGGTGATGACCTCCGGCGGCGTGGGTTACGAGCTCCAGATACCGTTATCGGTATTCGAATCACTGCCGAAACAGGGCGAGCAGGTCTCACTGCACACGTGGCTCGTCGTCAAGGAAGATGGTTGGCAACTGTTCGGATTCTCATCGCCCTACGAGCGCCGTCTTTTCCAGAAGCTTCTCACCGCGAATGGAGTCGGACCGGCGCTGGCACTCGGCATGATGTCGGCGCTGTCGGCCGATCGTCTCGTGCGTGCGATACGCGAGCGCGATCTTGCAACGCTTCAGGGAGTGCCACGCGTTGGTCGCAAAAAGGCGGAGAGATTGATACTCGACCTTGCTGAAAAGCTCGATGCCATCGGCGATGGCGCTGAAGGCGTACGCCGGCCAACAGTAGGTGCGTCCGATGACGCCATGCGCGCGCTCGTTTCGCTGGGCTACAGCACCGGCGAGGCCGAGCGCGGAGTTCGTGCGGCCATGGATTCGGGAGCGAGTGGTCTTTCCGCGGCTGAGCTCATTCGCGCTGCGCTGGCGAAATTGTCAGGCGGGTGAGCCATTACCAGTTGCAACGGGTTTCCATAGCAGTTCTTGCCCTAGCCACATCCTTCGTCTGGAGCGTCATCACGGCTGAGAGCGCAGCGGGCCAGTCTACCGTGAGGCCTCGCGCGCGTGACATCGGCATCGTGGTTGGCATTCTCGACCCCGGGCCGCTCAATGCGATCACCGATGTCGCGGGGGTTCGCGTCGGTCACGTGACCGTTAATGAAGGCGATTCGGTGCGGACGGGAGTGACAGCTATCCTGCCGCACGCGGGAAATCTTTTTCGCGAGCGGGTGCCCGCTGGTCTCCACGTCGAAAACGCATTCGGAAAGCTTCTCGGATCCACGCAGCTTCGCGAGCTTGGAGAGCTCGAGACTCCGATTCTTCTGACGTGCACCCTTTGCGTGTGGAAGGCAGCCGACGCAATGGTGGAATGGATGCTCGGCAAACCGGGAATGCAGAGGGTGGTGTCGATCAGCCCGGTAGTGGGAGAAACGAACGACGGCGCCCTCAACGCTATTCGATTGCGACCGATTCGAGCGGAGCACGTTGTGAGAGCTCTCGAATCTGCGGCAGGCGGCGCCGTCTCCGAGGGAGCTGTTGGCGCGGGCACCGGTACAGTCGCTTTTGGATGGAAGGGAGGCATTGGTACGAGCTCACGCCGGTTACCCTCCGTTCTCGGCGGTTACACAGTTGGAGTTCTCGTCCAATCCAATTTCGGTGGCGTACTATCGATGAATGGGGCCCCGGTTGGACGGGAGCTCGGACAGTACGCATTTCAAGCCGAGCTCGAAACCGGCGCAGCGCGAAGCGGTGAAAGGGGCGACGGGAGCATAATGATTGTCGTCGCCACGGACGCACCTCTCGACGCACGGAATCTCGAGCGACTCGCTACGCGGGCCTTCGCCGGCGTTGCGCGCACCGGCTCTAGCTTCTCCAACGGTTCGGGCGATTACGCGATCGCGTTCTCGACCGCGCGGGAAGTCCGACGGCCGGGTGACAGCACTACCTACAGGCCTGTTGAGCTCTCCAACAACGCGATGTCGCCGCTATTCCAAGGCGTCGCTGAGGCAACGGAAGAGGCGATTTACAACTCCCTTCTCCGCGCGAGCACAGTGAGTGGCAACGGAAGAACGATCGAGGGTATCCCAATCGACAAGGTCGTCGCGATTCTCAGGAAATACGGCGTGGTGGGCTGGGATCGCACTCTTCCCCCGCGAGCGCGGAAGTGAGAATTTCGCGATGGCGAGAGGACATACGATGATCACGACAGCACACCGCGCTTCCACATTCACAGAGTCGGTCATTCGCGAGATGACTCGCGTCGCGAACCAGTATGGCGCGATCAACCTTGCCCAGGGCTTTCCGGACTTCCCGATGCCACGGCCGATGAAGGACGCCGCGTGCGCGGCGATTCACGGCGACATCAACCAGTACGCAATCACGTGGGGGTCTCCCGCGCTCCGCCTCGCGATCGCCGAGAAATACCGCCAATGGTACGGAATGGAGGTGGACCCCGAGCGCGACATCACGGTGACCTGCGGAGCAACCGAGGCGATGGCCGCGGCATTCCTGGCGCTCGTGAACCCCGGCGACGAGGTGATTGTCTTCGAGCCGTACTACGAGAACTACGGTCCGGACGCGATCCTGGCTGGTGCAACCCCGGTGTATGTGCCGCTCGAGGGACTCGAATGGCGGCTCGACCATGACAAGCTCCGCGCTGCATTCAACAACCGAACTCGGGCGATCATCGTCAACACTCCGCACAATCCGACTGGTCGCGTATTCACCCGGGAAGAGATCGGACTGATCGCCGAGCTCTGCCAGAAGTACGACGCAATCGCGGTAACGGACGAGATCTACGAGCACATTCGCTATGCCGGCGGGCACCATGTCCTCGCCACCTGGCCCGGTATGCACGACCGCACGATCACGATCTCGGGCCTATCGAAGACTTTCAGCTGCACCGGCTGGCGACTCGGGTATGCAATTGCCCCGGCGGCATTCACGTCGCCTATCCGAAAGGTTCACGATTTCCTCACCGTGGGCGCGCCCGCTCCGCTTCAGGCAGCAGGAGCGATTGGCATGGCTTTCGGCGCCGAGTATTACAACCAGATCGCTCTCGAATACCGCGAGCGGCGAGATGTGATGGTCGAAGCGCTGCAGGAAGCGGGATTCCGGTTCAGCTCGCCCGAGGGCGCCTATTACATTCTCGCCGATTTCTCGGGGCTCAGTGATCTGCGGGGAGTCGCGTTCGCGATGTGGCTCGCACAGGAGGTTGGGGTGGCGACCGTACCCGGAACGAGCTTCTACCATCAGCCGCGACTCGGCGACACGGTAACGCGCTTCGCTTTCTGCAAGAAGCCGGAGACTCTGGAGCGGGCGGCGGAACGGCTGGCGAGCCTGGCTGCGAAGGTCTAGAGGGTGATGCTTTTCGGCGTATCTTCGGGGTATATTCCGAGTCGATCAGTATTCACCAGTGACACAATCCACCGCCGTTTGCAGTGACACGCGCCGAGATAACTACTCCCGAAATCCTCTCCGACGAGTCCGTCGTCGAGCTTTCTCTCCGCCCGCAACGCCTTGCCGAATTCATCGGCCAGCCGCGGGTGAAGGAGAGCCTCCGCATCTACATAGATGCAGCGATGCTCCGTCGGGAGCCGCTGGATCATGCGCTTTTCGTTGGCCCCGCCGGTCTCGGTAAGACGACGCTCGCGGAGCTCATTGCGCGCGAGCTCGGAGTCAACATCCGTACGACATCGGGCCCTGCACTCGAGAAGCCCGGCGACTTAGTCGGAACGCTGACCAATCTCCGGGAAGGAGACATCCTCTTCATTGACGAGATTCACCGATTGCGACCGGTGATCGAGGAATTCCTTTATCCGGCGATGGAAGACTTCAAGATCGACATCCGACTCTCGGAAGGACCGAAGGCGCAGACGATCACAATGCCGATCGAGAAATTCACGCTCGTCGGAGCGACGACGCGTCTCGGCATGCTCACGCCGCCTATGCGCGCGCGATTCGGAATCGAGGCGCGGCTCAACTATTACCCCGCGTCCGACCTCGAGCTGATCGTTCACCGAACCGCCGACGTGCTGCAAGTCGAGATCGACAAGGCCGGCGCGGAGGAGATAGCCTGTCGCTCACGTGGCACTCCGCGCGTCGCGAACCGACTTCTTCGCCGCATCCGGGATTACGCACAGGTGAAATCGGGAGGAGTGATCACCCGCGACGTCGCGAAGGAAGCGCTTCAGCTGCTCGACGTGGATCAGTTCGGCCTCGACGACATGGACACGCGGATCCTCAAGACGATCATCGAGAAGTTCGAGGGTGGACCGGTCGGAGTAGGAACGATCGCCGCTGCGGTTGGCGAAGATGCGGGAACTCTCGAAGAGGTATACGAGCCTTTCCTCGTGCAGCAGGGATTCCTCCAGAGGACGCCGCGCGGACGCACTGCGACACTTCAGGCGTACCGTCACTTCGGGTACACAATTCCTTCGACGCCACAGCAAGCCCTGTTCTAACCGTTACCCGGGTACGGGTAGCTGGCAACGGGTCCCTTGTCCTCTTATAAAACCGCTGACTTCGACTACGATCTCCCACCGGAGCTGATCGCACAGTCACCGGCTCCCCGCCGCGATGAGAGCCGGCTGATGATCATCCACCGCGCGGAGAGCCGGATTGAGCACGCGACCTTCCGCGATATCGTGAATCTCATTCCCTCCGGCGATGCGATCGTCCTCAACACCACTCGCGTCTATCGTGCGCGGCTTCTCGGTACGCGCGACTCCGGTGCTCCCGCCGAACTTCTTCTTCTGCGCGACCTTGGCGACAGCCGCTACGAGGCGATGGTGCATCCTGGCGGCAAGCTCAAGCCCGGACGAATCGTACACGTGAGTCCGGACTTCGAGGTCGAGATTCTTGAAGCGACGGAGCGTCGCACACGCATCGTCAGACTCCGCTCCACACTTCCCATTCGCGACGCAATCGACCGCTACGGGCATACACCGCTTCCGCCTTACATCCGGCGGCCCGATGAAGACACAGACGCTGAGAGATATCAGACCGTGTACGCGGAAGAGACTGGCTCGGTCGCTGCGCCAACGGCTGGCCTTCATTTCACGGAAGACACGCTTCGACGCCTCGCCGAGCGTGGAGTGCGACGGGTTGATCTCCTGCTACACGTCGGTGCCGGAACCTTCAAGCCTGTCGAGACCGAGGATCCAGCGGAGCATGTGATGCACGAGGAGTCTTACACGCTCAGCACGGATGCCGCGCACGCTCTAAACGAAACGCGCGACTCAGGTCACGCCATCTGGGCGGTAGGCTCCACCACGGTTCGTACGCTCGAGACAATTGCCTCCGAGGACGGTCGCTTCGCCCCCGCGAACGGTGAGACTCGCATTTTCATCCGGCCTCCGTACCGATTCCGCAGCGTGGATCATCTGATCACTAATTTCCATCTTCCGCGTTCCACGCTGGTGATGCTCGTCGCCGCCTTCGCAGGCTATGATCTCATCATGCGCGCGTATCGTGAGGCCGTCGCAGAGCGTTATCGGTTCTTTTCCTACGGGGACGCGATGGCGATAGTGTGATTGTATGAGCGCCTTCTCTTTCAATATCGAGTCGAGCGACGGACGAGCTCGCGCAGGCATCTTCACGACCCCGCACGGCGAAATGCCGACTCCGGCCTTCATGCCCGTCGGCACACTCGCGACAGTGAAAGCGCTCGACCCGACGGATCTGTCGCGGATGGGCGCGACGATGATCCTCGCCAATGCGTATCACCTTCATCTCCGGCCTGGCGACGAGCTGGTGCGCGAGATGGGCGGCCTGCACCGGTTCATGCACTGGCATGGTCCGATCCTCACAGACTCCGGTGGGTTCCAGGTTTTTTCGCTCGCCACGCTGCGCAACATCAACGAGGATGGCGTCGAGTTTCAGAGTCACATCGACGGCTCCCGCCGCTTCTTCACGCCCGAGTCGGTTATCGACATCCAGCGAAACCTCGGAGCCGACGTGATCATGCAGTTCGACCACGTCATACCGGGCCAATCGGACGAGGCGAGATCCCGCGACGCGAGCGAGCGGAGTATCCGCTGGCTCGAGCGATGTCTGAAGCGATTCAGCGACACCAATCCCGATCGCGATGGGATGCCGCCGCAAACGCTTTTCCCGATCGTTCAGGGCGGCATTCATCCCACACTGCGCCGCGAGGCGGCAAATGCCGTCGCTGCAATGTCCGCCTGGGACGGATTCGGAATTGGCGGTCTCTCGGTGGGCGAGGAGAAGCAGGCGATGTACGAGATGCTCGACGTCGTCGACGAGTCGCTGCCCCGACCCCACCCACGCTATCTGATGGGAGTCGGATTCCCCGCAGACCTCGTCGAAGGAATCCGTCGCGGAGTAGATCTCTTCGATTGCGTCGCGCCGACTCGCATGGGGCGAAATGGCGCCGCGTTCACCAGCGCCGGCAGGATCAACATCAAGCGAGCCGAGTACCGCAACGATCCGCGTCCACTAGACGAGAGCTGCGATTGCGCCGCGTGCGAGCGGTTCTCGCGCGCGTACGTGCGGCACCTCTTCGTCTCCGACGAGATCCTCGGCCTCCGCCTGCTCTCGCTGCACAATGTACATTTCCTCCTCGCGCTGGCACGCAGCGCGCGGGATGCAATAGCGCGTGGCGAGCTCGATGCCTGGAGCAGCGAAGCGCTCTCCCGCTACAAACAGGAAGAAACTCTCCGACCATGACATTCACATACGCTTCCCTCGCCCTCCTCCTTCAGGGAACGGGCAACGGCCTGTTCGGCCCGATATTCATGTACGGGGCAATCTTCGCGATTTTCTACTTCATCCTCATCCGTCCGCAGCAAAAGCAGCGCAAGGACCACGATGCGCTGATTCGATCGGTGAAGCGGGGCGACGAGATCGTAACGGCGGGTGGAGTCGTCGGCGAAGTCCTGCACGTTCGTGAGCGCGCTTCTGAGGGCGACAAGAACGCTGCGCTCGAGGATCTGATCACCATCAAGTCCGGCGACTCGCGGCTGGTGATCGAGCGGGGTCGCATCGCCAAGATCACCCGGCAATCGGGTGCTGCCGCCGTAGAGGGGTGAGCATTCTCGACATCCGCGTGCTTGGGGACCCGATCCTCCGCAAGGAGACCCGGCGCGTCGATGAGGTCAATGACGACATCCGGCAGCTCGTGCGCGACATGTTCGACACGATGTATGCTGCCGAGGGAATAGGGCTCGCCGCGCCGCAGGTCGGCCGCACCGAGCGAGTCACAGTGATGGACGTCGAAGGAACACGCTTTGCGCTCATCAATCCGGAGATTGTCGAGCGAAGCGGAACCATCCGTGGCGAGGAGGGCTGTCTATCGATACCCGACGTCCTGGGAGACGTCGAGCGATCGAACCGCGTGAAAGTGGTCGCGCTCGACGAGAGCGGCGCCGAGATCGACGTCGAGGGAACCGAGCTCCTCGCTCGCTGTCTTCAGCACGAGATCGACCATCTGCACGGCAAGCTGTTCGTCGACTACCTGAGCATACTCAAGAGGCGGGCTGCGCTTGCGAAGTGGGAGACATTGAAGGCCGACTATCCCGGATTCATTCGTCGCGTCGCACTGGAAAAGAAAGGAGCGCACCACAGCGAAGGCGAGCTCTAGATGCGGGTCCTCTTCTGGGGAACGCCGGAATTCGCCGCGGCTCCATTGCGCGCACTGATCGGCGAGGGTTTCGAGGTCGTAGGCGTAGTGACACAGCCCGACAAGCCGCAGGGACGGTCGCGTAAGGCTACACCACCACCAGTCAAGCGCATCGCCGTCGAAGAGAACATCGCGTGCTTCCAGCCAGCTCGCCCGCGCGATCCGGAATTTGTCGAGATGCTCGACGTAGTAAAGCCCGACATATCGATCGTTGTCGCTTACGGTCACATCCTGCCGAAAAGCGTCATTGATCTCCCGAAGCTCGGTACGCTCAACATTCACGCGTCGCTCTTGCCCGCATTGCGCGGTGCGGCGCCGATTCAGGCCGCCTTGAGGCGCGGGTTTCGCGAGACCGGCGTATCGATCATGCGAATGGTTCCCGCACTCGACGCCGGTCCGGTGATTCTCGTTGCATCCACTCCGATCCTCGACGACGAGACGTACGGGGAGCTTCAGCTGCGGCTGAGTGAGCTTGGTGCGCTCACGCTCGTGGAAGCGCTGGCGCTGATCTCGATCGGGGAGGCAACCGAGAAGGCCCAGGATGAAGCGCGCGCGACCTTCGCTCCGAAGGTGACGCGTGAGGACGCGCGAATCGACTGGACCCTTCCAGCGCTTGAAGTCGCTCGGGCGATCCGCGCGTACGATCCCAAGCCGGGCGCATTCACCACTCTCCGAAGAGCGGATGTAAAGCTTTTCGGCGCCCGGATCTCGAGTGCTCCACCGGTAGCGGCCGCGGGAGAAGTCGTAGCTGCCGCGAGCGAGGTCATCGTCGCCTGCGGAACCGGCGCAGTGACAATCTTCGATGTGCAGCCGGCGGGGAAATCGCGCATGTCGGCAGCTGCATGGGCCCGCGGCAGAGGCATTGCGCTCGGCGACATTCTAGGAAGCTGAGGCCGCACGCCTTGGAGCGGGACTTCCCGATCGTTCACGCCGTTACCGACAGCGCGGCACTCGAGCGTCCCGGTTTCGTCGACACCGCGCGCCTCGTCATGTCGGCGCTGGGTCGGCGCGGCGCGATACATCTTCGGAGCGCGCGGATGTCCGGACGCAGATTCTACGAGATCTCCGCCAAGCTCGCGCGCCACCAGGACGAGTGCGGGTGCTGGATGATCGTCAACGATCGCGTCGACGTTGCGGCTGCGGTCGGCGCGTGGGGAATTCAGCTCGCGTCGCACTCTCTCGGTGTTGTCGACGCGCGCGCCGTGGCCCCCGAGATACCGGTGGGCGCGAGTGTTCACAGCGTTGAGGAAGCGCGCCACGCACAGGCTTCGGGTGCTTCATGGTGTGTCGCCGGCACGATCTTCGAGACACCGAGTCATG
>WNGF01003654.1_pt1 | contig 51776 bp, 52 predicted proteins | sample 5400641 | NCBI WGS metagenome assembly WNGF01 (sample SAMN13153371, study PRJNA577476) | soil metagenome | isolation source: 80 cm soil or saprolite under grassland replicate 2 | place: USA:California | collected 2016-06-15 | reverse complement strand
TAGCCCGAACCTTAGAACGTGAGCACCTCGAATCCCTCTGCGACGAGGGTGCGCAGGCTGGGGTGATGGTCGTACTCGTCGAGCATGGGCACGCCGTTCTCCTCCACGCTCTCCTCGACCCCGAACGCGCCCGCGCAATCGGCGCACGCCCCTGCGACCCAGTCCCTGACGGCCTCGTACAGTGGATGGGCCCGGTGGTCGGGTTGCGCGAGCTCCTTGACCCACTTGGTGCCCGCGCCGTCGAAGATCACCCGCACCTCGTCGCCCGAGTCCTTGAACTCCCTGGCCGCGATCAGGGCGTTGACCGCTCGGCCGAGGTCTTCGTGGGTCTCGGTGTCCGCCAGGACCAGCACCGCAGCCTTCGGCACCTGGACCACCTCCTTCTCTCTCCAACTCAATACCCGCGTGCCGTGTACGGGACGCGTCCCCCAGCCGCCCCAACACGGGGGGAACGGCCGTTTGGCGCTAAGCGGCCCGCCGCTCCTCGATCGTCTCGATGCCCGTTCGGGCGCCCCGTGCCACCTTCGTGCCGGCCACCGCCACCGTCAGGCCCAGGCCCAGCCCATAAATCGCGTGCTCCAGGGTGAACGTTCCCCAGCCAACGATCGTCGCCATGTCGGAGATCGGCTTGCCCGATCGCGGCTCTGGACAGACCGATCGCCCAGGCGATCAGGCCGAAGACCGCCCCGAAGCCCAGGCCGACGGCCAGATGTATTCCCATGCCCAACGCCGCTTGGTTCGTCGCCCTGGGCGTCTTCGCGAACGCGTTTGCCCGCATTTTCCCGGTGCGGCCATGAACGTGAGGCCGTGACGCCCCCCAGACACATCGGGGGTCGGGGCCGCTGCACAGAGATGCGAACGGTCGCGGAATCGAATCCTGGCGCGAAACGTCCGGACCCACGACCATGATCGGCGACGTCACGTCCGGCCTCTCGCAGTGGTGGGCTCCGGCTCTCGCCTTCGCCGCCGGCGTGCTGTCCTTAGCGTCACCCTGCGTCGTGCCACTCGTGCCCGGATACATCACGTTCGTCTCCGGCATCCCGGGACAGGGGCGACGCCGGCCCGTGGTCCCGATCCTGCTGTTCATCCTCGGCTTCGGAATCGTGTTCACTGCCCTGGGCGCCTCCGCCACCGCGATCCGGTTCATCAAGTCAGGGTGGGGCCTGCGGCTGGCCGGGATGGTCGTGCTGCTATTCGGGGTCGCGATGGTCGTGTACGCCCTCCGCCTGGGAGGGCCCGGTCTGTACGCCGAGCGGCGGCCGTTTCTGCGGTGGGCGAAGCCGGGGCCAGCGGGCGCGCTGCCATTGGGGATGGCGTTCGCCGCCGGGTGGACCCCCTGCGTCGGCCCGGTCCTCGGCGGCCTCCTCGCGATCGCCGGCACGCAGGGCGGTGCCCTCCGGGGCGCGCTGCTGCTGTTCGTGTACTCCATGGGCCTGGGGGTGCCGTTCCTCCTGATCGGACTGGGCGTCCAGGCGGCGACGACGTCGCTCGACGTCCTCAAGCGCAACTACAACCGGGTCGCCGCGGTCTCGGGGGCGCTGATGATCGGGATCGGGCTGCTGCTGGTGTCGGGGCTGTGGCAGCGCTTCCTCCTGCCCGTGATCTCCCGCCTGGGGCGGGGCTCCCCGCCGCTGTAGTGGCCGGCGCGAACCGAAGATCCGCCAGTGACGGAATCACCCGGCGGGGTTTGGTGTCCGTGACGACAGGGGGGTCTGGCCGGCCACCGTCATGTACAGGAGGACGCCATGGAGAGGAAGATTCCACGCCTGGTCGCTCCGCTCGTCGGGTTGCTGCTCGTCGCGGCAGCCTGCTCGAAGAGCTCCACCCCCGGTCCCGCAGCCGGCGGTGGCACGACGCCGCCTGCCTCGAGTGGCGAATCCGTGATGCCGCCCGCCTCGGGCGGCGCCTCCATTATGCCGCTCCCGAAGTGGGCCGACGCCATGAAGGCGTCCATCACCGCCCCCGCGGACGGCTCCAAGGTGACGGCGAATGCCGTGACGCTTCACGTGGACACCTCCGGGTTCGAGGATTCCTGCGCGCTGGCCGGGAAGCCCCTCCAAGCGGGCACCGGCCACTACCACGTGCTGATCGACGGCTCCCTGGTGAACATGTTCTGCACCCCGACCGCCACCGTCTCGATGCAGAACGTCACGCCGGGAATGCACGAGCTTGCCGTGGTGCCGGCCCTCAACGACCACGCCGAGGTCATGGAGAACGAGACCTCGATCAAGATCGACTTCCAGCCGGCGAATCCGGCTCCGGAGATCACCGACGCGACGATCGCGGGGAAGCCCTCCATCAAGATCCTGTCGCCGAAGAACGGGGCGACCGTGTCGGGTCCGTTCGACGTCCGGGTGCGGATCACGAATTTCCACCCGAGCTGTGACCTGCTCGGGAAGCCGGCCGTGTCCGGCTACGGGCACTGGCATCTCAATCTCGACTCGATGAGCGGGCCCATGATGGGCATGGGCACGATGCTCGGCATGAGCTGCAAGACCATGTTCCATGCCTCGACCGAGGGGCTGAAGGCGGGCCAGACCCACACGCTCATCGCCCTGCTGACCGACGACGGTCACGCCCCTCTGCAGCCTCCGGTGGCCTCCGAAGTCACCGTGCACATCGGATGACTGCCGGGGTGCGGATGCTGGCGGTCGTCGCGGTAATCGCCCTGGGAGGTGTCGCGTGCGGCGGCTCGGGGAGCGGGGGCTCCGCTCCTAGCGACACCAGAGCCTCGGGCGCCCGATCTGGCGGCGCCTGCCCGGCGTCGGCGGGCCTTCCCACGCCGGCAAGAGACCACGGCGCGGCGGCGGCGACGGGCTCCAACGTGTCGATCGAGGCCGGCGATTCCTTCTTCGCCCCCACATGCGTCACCGGCGTGTCGTCGGGAACCGTGACGCTCACGGTCCGGAACAGCGGTCAGGCGCTGCACAACGTGACGATCGATTCGCTCGGGATCGACAAGGACGTACCCGCCGGCCAGACGATCACGGTGACCGTCAGAATGGAGAGCTCGCCGCTGACCTTCTTCTGCAAGTACCACCGAACCTCCGGCATGGTGGGCGCCCTGCTGCCGTCGTGAGCGCACCGGAGATGTCGCGGCGCCAGGACGCCCTATCCAGGTTCGTGCCGGCCTCCCGAAAGTCGAGAAACGCCCTCCCCGATCGTCGTTCGCCGAGGGACGATTCGAGCCTCGGAGTCCCGGTCAGCTGCTCGCGGGCGCCCGAGCCCGCACGTCGCGCATGGGGAAGTCGTCGAGGTTGTCGGTCATCACCACGGCTCCGTGGGCTCGTGCGGTTCCCGCGACCAGCGCGTCGGGGGTATGGATCGTCCGTCCCCTTCGAGCCCACTCGGCTTGATAGCGCCCCGCTCGTTTCGCCGCCTCCCTGGTCGTCACGAAGAAATCGAGCCGGTCCAGCAGGGCTTGAACCCGCTTGCGTTCACGTGGCCGCAGCCCTCGTTCGACCTCGGCGATGTTGACGCAGGTGGTTCCCAGGGAATGGCCTGCGCCCAGCAGCCGGAGGAGGGCCGCGGTCACATCTCCATCGCCTCGGAGATGGGCTATGAGGACCGTCGTGTCGAGCACATACCTGGTCAGGAGACCTCCGTCCGCCGGACGTTCCGGACCCATGCCGCCGTCGAACTACGGTCGCGCCATTCCGGGTGATCGGCAACGCTCAGGGCGCCGCTGGTCTCCTCGAGCGCCGACTCGAGCTCGATCCGGGCGAGCTTCTCCCTGGCTGCCTCCTCGAGAAAGCGGCTCCGCCCTCGTTCACCCACCAGCCGGTCCACTGCCTCCATCACGTCGTCGGCCAAGACGACATGGGTTCGGGCCATCGTGCAAGACCCCCTTATGTCCCACTGCCAATCCCACTCTAGCAGGAGCACGGGTCCTCCCCGGGCGCCTCTTGAAGCCGTTTGCCGTCAGGGTGCCGGCGGAGTGGTCGGCGGCTCCTGGTTCTCGTCCGCGGTGTCGGGCAACGGGGCGGACTGGGGCCAGCCCTGCTGTTGTGGCCACGCCTGCTGCTGTGGCCACCCCTGCTGCTGCTGTGGCCAACCCTGCTGCTGAGGCCAAGCCTGCGGAGGGGGCCAGGGCAGCTGGGCGGGGTACCCGGCTGGCCGGGGGGCGGACATCTGGGCCTGGGCCATCGCCTCCGCCTGGCTGATCTGCTGAGAGAGCTGCTGCGGGTCGATGCCCATCCCCTGCATGATCGCGTTCGCCATGGGGACGTCCGCCAGCATGGTGTTCATGCTGCCGCGTTCGATCCCGGGCTTCCAGTCGACCGCGAGGTGCTTGGGGTCGTCGGGGTCCACCATGACCGCGACCGTACTGCCGGCCACGAAGGTCCCGGATTGCAGGACGGGGATGTTCAGCTTCGTGTCCAGCTCGTACGCCGCGCGCCCGGGGACCTCCACGCGCAACCGGACCTTGCGCCGGATCGGGGTGATGTCCCGCGGAACATCTCCTCGGCCTTGTCCATCGAGAGTCCCGCGGACATCCCCCCACGCGGCATCAGGACGTGCAGGACGGTGGCCTTGCCTCGCAGCCCCTCCCGCTCCAACTCCTCGTCCGGCTTCGTCTTCTTGAAGAACAGACCCATGGCACCTCCCCGCTCGCAGTCCCGCGATGGTGGCACCGGCGCGCCGTCCGCACAAGCCCCCGGCGGAGCCCTACTCCGTGAACTCCTCGTTTCTGGAATCGACCTCGATCCAGGTGGGCTCGGGGGGGCGCTTCCAGTTCCGGATGCCGAACGCCGCCACCACCGCGCACGACCCCAGGTAGGCCAGGTAGACGTACGCGGCCGGCGTGTCCCACCGCATGACGCCACCGAATCGGGCCAGCGCGATCGCATGGAGCACGACCAGCACCGGGTAGGCGAGCAGCGCCGGCCTGACGCGGTCGACGTCGTTCTCCCGAACGGCATGGGCGGCCAGGATCCCGAACGCGAGCACCCAGGCGGACAGCGCCCGCAGGGACAACGCCGCGATGGGGCCGCCCTCCGCCGTCGTCCACGGCCAGCCGCCGCTCACCGCGTCCGGCGCGACGAACATCACCGCGCCCACCGGGACCAGGACGATCGCCTGAGCGGAGAAGACCGCCCGCAGCCATCCCGGCAGCCGCCTGGTCCTTGGGGGGTCCCCGCCCGGGGTGCGCAGCTGCCTGGCCAGCATCCATGCCAGCTGCACCGGGTAGAGCGTGTAGGCGACGATCCAGAACCAGGTGATGACCAGCGTGAACCCCGAGCTGCCGGAGTGGAACACGCCGAGGTGGATGAACGTGGCAGCGGTCGTGATCGGCGCGAACACGAGCGCAACGGAGATCGAGATGCGCCCGTGCGCCCACCACCGCTCGCGGGCCGCCCACAGCGCGAGCGCGACGCTCGCCCAGTAGTTCGCCCCGAGGACCGCGGCGGTGAGGGGCGGATCGATCGTCCAGGCGAACAAGGTCGCCGTCGACGCGGCGAAGACGAACAGGGGGAACCCCAGCAGCCCCCGGACCACGGGGGCGATGACCGGGGAGCGCATGCCGTTCGTGAACGGCCTCAGCACCGGCGGCGCCTGGACCCCCTCCACGGCGCGAACGATACCCCGCCGCCACGGTCGGGGAGGGCCGGGTGGGGTCAGCTCACCGGGGTGAAGGTCTCGTGCAGCACGCGGACCCTGCCCTTCGCCGAGTCGAAGCCGATCGTCTGGTGGTCGATGCGACTCGGGCAGCACGCCGGGTCGCCGGACTGGTAGTCAGGGGTCTGCAGCCGGAGCTCGTCGCCGGCCGCGACCAGGACGCCGCCCGACGTGGTCGACTCCGAGAAGTCGTTCACGGCGCCCTCCGGGCCGAACCCGATGACCCAGACGTCGAGCGGGCCGGGACCCGCGCCGACGTTCAGGATCCCGACGACCAGCTCGGCCGATCCGTCGTGCGCCATGTCGATCAGGCTCAGGAAGTCGATCAGCTGCGACACGGAGGCGGGCTTCGGCTCCGCCAGGACCGAGGCCGGGGAGTTGGGGTTCCCCGGCGGCGCTGGCTCGGTGGCCTCCCAGGCCCTCGGCCAACCCTGGCCGTCGTACCGGAAGACGTCGAGGTAGGACTGTGCCATCACCGCGCTCGACGGGGGATGCGCCACCGCCGAGGCCAGCACGAGGTCGTCCACACCGTCGCCGTCGACGTCGCCGTAGATCACTTGCAGCTGCCGCGTGCCCGGTCGCAGCAGCGACTGGACGTCGACCGATCGCGGATCCGGGGCCGGCTGGGTGCTCCTCGGCGATGCGGAGGGCGTTGGCGACGGCACGGCGCTGGGCGACGCCGAGGGCGAGGCGGCGGACGTCGCCGGCGCCACCGACCCGGTCGACCGGACCGACGTATTGGTCGACCCTGGCCCGTCGTCACCTCCGCTGCAGGCTGCGGCCACGACCCACAACACCGCGGCGGCGAGGAGCACGCCGATGCGCGGAGCCCGGCGTTCGGCAGCGGTTCGCGAAAGCCTCATGCCCGCCCTTTGTACCAGCACCCCCCGGCTTCGGAGGGCTTTCCGGGACGGTTGTGGCCTGCGTGATACAACTGCTCCGATGGAATCCCCGCCGGATCCCCGCGTCGGCGCCCAGCTGGCCGAGTACCGCATCGAGGCGCTGATCGGCCGTGGCGGGATGGGCGTCGTCTACCTCGCCGAGCACGTCCACCTGGGCAAGCGAGTCGCCCTGAAGGTCCTCCCTCCCGAGTACGCGGCCGACCAGGACTTCCGCCAGCGGTTCGAGCGCGAGGCCCGCCTGGCGGCGGCGCTCGAGCACCCGAACATCGTCCCGGTCACCGACGCGGGGGAGTTCGAGGGCGAGCTGTGGATCGCCATGCGGTACGTCGAGGGAACGGACCTCGGCGAGGTCCTGCGGGCTCACGGCGCCCTGAATCCGATCCGCGCGGTGTCGATCCTGGGCCGGGTGGGCAGCGCGCTGGACGCGGCGCACGCCCGCGGGCTCATCCACCGCGACGTGAAGCCCTGCAACGTCCTGCTGGAGCCGCCGTCGGCCTTCCGGCAGGTGGAACACGTGTACCTGACCGACTTCGGTCTGACCAAGCAGGTCGACGTGAGCAGGGACGACGTCGCCGGACAGTTGGCGCCGGCTGACCTCCAGCAGGATTCGCCCGATCATGGGCTGACGAAGGTGGGGTACTTCGCGGGAACGGTGGACTACGCCGCGCCCGAGCAGTTCCGGGGCCAGCACCTGGACGGCCGGGTCGACGTGTACGCCCTTGGCTGTGTGATGTACGAGTGCCTGACCGGCCGGGTCCCGTACGTCGGAGACGAGGAGCAACAGGTCATGGCGATGCACCTGCAGGCGCCGATACCGAAGGCATCGGCACTCCAGCCCGGGATCCCCGCCGGCATCGACGCCGTGATCAAGCGGGCCATGGCCAAGGACCGCGACCGGCGGTTCCCGAACTGCAGGCAGATGGTGGAGGCCGCGCGGTCGTTCCTCGCCGGATGGGACCCGTCCCGGTTCCCGGCGGCGGGGCACCCCGGCGCCGCGGCGGGAGGGCCGTCCGGGTCCTACCCGGTCGTCGCTTCGGGGTCGTTCCCGAGCGCGGCACCGGCCGATCGAGCCCCATCGACCCCGAGCGCCCCCCCGCCCCCGCCCGATCGAGCCCCATCGACCCCGAGCGCCCCCCCGCCCCCGCATCGCGCTCCCGCGACGCCGAGCGCGCCTCCAGTCTTCCCGGCGCCGGCCGCGCCGTCGACGAGGTCGTTCCGGCCGCGCACGTCGGCCCGCCGGGGGCTGTTCGGCCGCAACCCCCTGCTCGCCTGGGTCCTGGTCGGAGCGGGAGCCGCCGTGGCCGTCGTGATCGTGCTGGTGCTCCTGGCGAAATAGCCCGATTTTTCGCGGGCCTCGACAGGCACGCCGCCGGGCGGGAAAGATGCCGCGGCCGTTCGCCTCCCGTGGACACGAAACCGGGCAATCACCGCGAATCTGCGCCAGACTGTGCCGAACGCGATGCGCTGCCCGCGGGAGTGGGGATCGAACGAAACGCCCGCGACGTCCAACCGCGGCTCTGGCATGATGCCGCCCACGGGGTCCGGCGGAATTCCGCGCGGGGTGTGAGGAGGACCACAGCATGGTGAGGTGTGACGACTGCGGGCATGAGGTCCCCGAGGGGAACTTCTGCATCCGCTGCGGCAACAGCCTCTCCGAGGAGCTGGCCCGCAAGACCCGCCGGGGGTTCGCGGCGAACCCCAGGGAGGGCCTGAACCGACCGGGCGTCGTGTCCTCGATCTTCCCTCAGCTGCCCAGGGCCGACATGGACACGTTCCGGGCCGCGCTGCTGATGGGCGTCGTGGTCGTGGTAGTCCTCGCCGTCTTCCGCCTGTTCCCCCTGGCGGTCGTGGCCTCCGCCGTCCTCACGCCGCTGCTGGTCGTCCTGTACCTCTACGACGTCGACGTCTACGAGGACGAGCCGATCTCGGTCATCGCCTTCACCATGGTGTGGGGGATCGCCGCGGGCGTCGTCGCCGGGTTCATCGCCAAGGGGTTCGCGTCGTCTGGCGCCGCCTTCCTGGAGAAGTCCTCCGCCAGCACCGGCTTCCTGCTGGGGGTGGTCATGCCGGTCATCTCGGTCGCGTTGATGATCGCCGGGCCGCTGCTGCTGCTCCCCCGGAAGAGCTTCAACGACGTGCTGGACGGTGCGACGTTCGGCGGCGCCTCGGCGGTGTGCTTCGCCGGTGCCCAGCTCGTCACGTCCTCGTTCACGTTCCTCGCCAACGCGGGCCTCCGGCCGGTGGGGTCGGTGACCCCGTGGATCATCAGGGTGCTCGAGCTGGCGATCGCGGCGCCGATCCTGGCCGCTGCCGTGATCGGTGCGACGGGAGCGGCCTTCTGGCTGCGGTACCGCTCGCCCGTCCGCGACCGCGACGCACTGGGGGTCCTGGGGCAGCCGGTCATCGCGCTCCTCGCCGCGGCCGTGGTCCTGATCGTGGCCGCGCTCGGCCAGCTGTACCTGCCGGACTTCCTGGCGCTGATCCTGTACCTCGTCCTCGACGCCGTGACCCTCGTGTGGCTCCGCCGGGTCCTGCACCTCGGCCTGCGAGAGGAAGCCGCCGAGATCGAGACCGGTCCCGATATCCGGTGCGCGAACTGCGGCGCCACCACACCGAGGCACTCGTTCTGCATCAACTGCGGTGTCTCGCTCCTGGCCCTGCCGAACGCGCGCCGGGCCGACCGGCGGGAGCCGCCGCCGCCCGAGGCCGGAGGCGATACGTGAGCTCGCAGATGCCGCCCCCGCCCCCCGGCGGGACCCCACCGGGTCCGCTCCCTCCGCCCCCCGGGCCTCCGCCGCCCCCCGGCGGCGGGTACCCACCTCGCGGCCCCGTGCCGCCACCCGGCGGGTATCCCCCCGGCGGCTATCCGCCGGGTCCCGGTGCCCCGCCCCCCGGCCCGGTCCGCGGGCACCGGGGCGGCCGCATGCGCCGCGGCATCCTGATCGGCGTGTTCGCCGCCGTGCTCGCGGTGGTCCTGGGGATCACGGCGGTCCTGGTCACGTCGTCCGCGCCCGCGGCCCCGAAGTCGGACTGCCCGAAGCCGCCGTGCGGCCAGCCGCCGGAGCCGCCCAAGGGACCGCTGGCTCCGGCCCTGGTCGCGGGGACCAAGTTCACCAGCCCCGGGACCGGCTACGAGCTCGAGTTCGACCCCCAGCTGTGGGCGATCACCGACCAGAACCGCACCGACGTCGAGCTCCAGGTGCAGAGCTCGCGCGTCAGCGTCATCGTCCAGGTCCGGGCCCAGCCCGCGGGCCAGGCCAATCCGGAGGACGCGCTGAACGCCCGGCTGGACGATCTCGGCGGCGACATCCTCGGCCTGGCCAAGGTGACGAAGCCGTCCGAGGAGCTCCTGGGACCCGCCGTGGGCTATCGGCGGGGCGTGGGCGAGGCGCTCTCGGGCGTCACCGACACGCCGCAGGGGCCGGGAAGCCCCGTCGCGGTCATCGTGACGGCGGCCACCGACGGCACGACCACCGTGACGTTCACACTGATCACCGACGCGAGCGTGCGGAAGCCCGCCTTCACCGCCACCGACACGCTGATGAACACGTTCCGCTTCCCGTCTGAGGTGCCCTTGTGAGCGCCTCCGGCCCTCGCCCACCGGAAGGGGGTGGCTCGTGCACGGCAGCCTGCTGACCGCGATCCTCTGGTCGGCGATCCCGGCCATCCTGCTGATGGCCGCGATCTACTACCTGGATCGCTACGAGAAGGAGCCCGTCCGGCTGATCGGCATCGCGCTGGTGGCGGGCGCCGTCGTGGCGCCGATCGCGACCGCGTGGATCGAGAAGGCCTTCGGCGTGCCGAACAGCCTCGGCTCCCAGGCCTTCTTCTTCATCGGCGCGGAGAACGCCAACCAGCCGATCATCGAGGAGATCGTCCGTGGATTGGTGCTGGTCGCGGTGTTCTTCCTGGTCCGCTACGAGATCGACGACCTGCTCGACGGGCTGGTGTACGGGGGCATGGTGGGCGTCGGGTTCGGGCTGGCCGCGAACTTCTGGACGGTGTGGGCCACGCCGCCCATCGCCGGCGGGCTGTCGAACCACTCGCTGTTCTCGACGATCGTGGCCAGCTTCAACTGGGTCTTCTACGGCGGGGTGATCGGGCTGTGTCTCGCCGCGGCCCGCCGTGCATCGCTGGCCCGGGTCGTGTCGATGGCGGTGCTGGGCACCGGGATCGCGATGGGGTTCCACCTCCTGCACGACTTCCTGCCGACCTGGGTCGCGGCCAGCGCGAACCACGTGCAGACGAGCGGCCTGGCCAAGTTCCTGGGCGACCTGCCGAACGTGCTCGGGCTGGTGGCCCTGGCCGCCATCGCGGTGTGGACCACCGGCCGGGAGAAGGTGATCGTGGCCCGCGAGCTCCAGGACGAGGTCACGAGCGGCGTGGTGGGGCCCGACGAGTACAAGGCCATCACGAACCCCGGCCGGCGGTTCGGCTCCCTGGCCTCCGCGATGGGCAAGGGGATGTCGACCTGGCGCCTGCGCCGGCGGCTGTACGTCCTCGAGGTGGAGCTGGCATTCCGCAAGCACCACGACAAGTCCGACCGGACCACGCCGGCCCAGCTGGCGACGCCGGAGGAGTACCGGCGACAGATCGCGGAGACGCGCGGCGCCATGGGCGGCGGCGCGACGGTCGCGGAGCCGGCGTCGTGAGCGGGCGCGACGGCCTCGTGACGGCCGGCTCTACCGGGAGGAGGCTCGCATGATCTGCCCGAACTGTGGGGCCGAGAACGCCGAGGGCGCCCCCTTCTGCTACAACTGCGCCAACCCCCTGCCGCAGCCCGGCGCCGCCATGCCGCCCGGCGGGGCGATGCCGCCCAGCACGCCCCCGGGCGTCCCGCCCGGAGCGGTCCCACCGCCGGGAGGTTTCCCGCCCGCGGGAGGGATCCCGCCAGGCGTCCCGCCGCAGTGGCCGGGCGGGGGTGGGCCCCCGTACACGCCCGAACCCCCCAGGGGGCCGCGCAACACCCTCACCGCAGGGCTCGGCGGGCTGATCGCGTTCCTCGTCGTGGCCGGCATCGGCGCCCTGCTGTTCTTCACCGTGTTCAACAAGAAGGAAAAGGTCGAGCCGGTGCCGCCTCCCTCGCCGGTCGTCTCCGTTCCCCCGTCACCGACCGTCTCGCTCCCCCCTTCACCGTCGGTCTCGGAGTCCCCTTCTCCGATCGTCGAGTCCGCTTCGCCGTCCCCCAAGAACAAGGGCAACACGGAGAATTTCCGAGACGCAATTCGGATCTTTTTCTGCAAGCAGATCGTGAACGGGACGCCGGCGGCCTGCAGCAATCCCGGTCTGGGTCCCGTGGTCGTGAGCCGGAGGATCCCCGTGATCTTCGTGTTGGTCGCGGCCCTCGATTTCGAGCCCGGACACAAGATCGAGACTTTCGTCGTGAACGTCGGGACCCGACAGAGTGTCGCGGATGGCCGCTTCACCACCAGCGGAGGTCCGACGCAACGGAAATTCCTTCCGGTTACACCGCCGCCCGGCGGCTTCCCACCGGCCATTCTCGCGGTGGGCGTCACGGTCGACGGCCAGCTGATCCAGTTCCAGAACGGCGTCGGAAAGAACATCGTCCCGGAGATCATCCTCAGGTAGCCATGTCTCGACGCATCCTTGCCCTCGCCGTCACCGCGGGCCTCCTCGCGGGGGCCTGCACCGCATCGCCGGGCTCGCCCCGGGCCGACCGCACGGCTCCGCGGGGGGCCGCGCGCCCGGGCGGCGGCCTCGGGGGTGGCTCCCAGCACGGCGGGGGGAGGTTCGTCCGCGAGACCGACCGGTCGAAGGTGCTCGACTTCTCCGTGGTCCTTCGCCTCGCCCACCAGGCGGCCATGCGCCGGTTCCTGCACGACCTGAACGACCCCACCTCGCCGAGCTACCGGCGGTTCCTCTCGCCCGCGGAGTTCGGGCGGAGGTTCGGGCTCCCAGCACGGGAGGTCGGACGGGTTCGCGCCGAGCTGCAGGGGGCGGGGTTCGACGTCCATTCGGTGTATCCCCAGCTCACCGGCATCTCGCTGTCGGGGCCGGTGGGGGCCATCGACGAGTTCTTCGCGACGCGGCTGGGCGACTTCCGCGACGCCGGCGGCCGAAGCTACGTCGCACCGCTCCGTGATCCTGTGGTCCCGGACTCGCTCCGCCCGTCGGTCACCGCCGTCGCAGGGCTGAACGGCCTGGCGTTCCCCACGCCGCTCGCCATCCCCCACGGCCAGGGCCTGCTTCCCGACGACGCCGCCAAGGCATACGACGCCACTCCCCTGCGAGACCAGGGGATCCTGGGGCAGGGCCAGACCATCGCGATCGTGTCGTTCGGCTCGTTCCGCGCCAAGGACGTCAACGCGTTCGACAGGGCGGCCGAGGTGGATGCGCCACCCATCGCGCAGTCGATCGAGCACGTGCCGGTGAACGGGGGGAACGACGACGCGACGGGCGACATCGCCGGCGAGGTGAACCTCGACGTCGACGTGGTCCGGGGCATGGCGCCGCAGGCGAAGATCCTGAACTACGAGACTCCGCTCAACTCACTGTCGTCGTTCATCCAGGGCATGGGGGCGGCGGTGAACCAGGTCGTCGCCGACGGGCGGGCCGACATCGTGTCCATCAGCTACGGCCTGTGCGACGCGCAGACGCTGTCGGACGGCAGCCCGTTCCTCTCGCCCGGCGACCGGGCGCTGGCGGAGTCGGCGTTCGCTGCGGCCAGGACCGCGGGCATCAGCGTCTTCGTCGCCTCGGGCGACACCGGCGCGTTCGGGTGCCAGCGGTTCGACCTCGACGACACGCGGGTGATCCCGCTGTGGCCGGGCGACAGCCCCAACGTGATCTCCGTGGGCGGCACGCTGCTGTCCGTCCGGCAGGACGGGACGTACCTCCAGGAGGCCGGCTGGGAGGACATCCTGTCCCAGAGTGGGACCGGCGGCGGCGTGAACCCGTCGACGCTCACCGCGGACGCACTGCCCCCGTACCAGCAGGGCGACCTCGAGGTGGACGGCAAGACTACGCCGGTCCTCGACGGCGATCGCAACCCAGACGGGCACCGCCAGGGCCCCGACGTGGCCGCATCCGCCGACCCCGACAGCGGGTTCTTCTCGGTGTCGCCCGGCCAGGGCGGCAGGCCGCAGGGGAGCCCTGTCGGCGGGACCAGCGCCGCGACGCCGTTCTGGGCGGCCTCGATGCTGCTGATCCGGCAGTTCGCCGAGCAGCAGGGCGTGGGGCCACTGGGCTTCGCCGACGACATGCTGTACCGGATCGCGGCGACCAAGATGAACTACGACGGGGTCGACGACCCCACCGAGCCGTTCCACGACGTGGTGATCGGGGGGAACCGAAGCGACGACTGCCGGGTGGGCTGGGACTTCGCCACCGGCCTCGGGTCCCCCGACGTCGCCGTCCTGGCGCAGGACGTCGTGGAGTTCCTGAAGCTGAACAAGCCCTCGGGGTAGGTCACCGGCCCTCCGCGCGGGCCGCGCCAGGCCACCGCCACGAGGCCGCGACGCCCACCCCCATCAGGGCCACCACCACGGCAAGCGACACCGCCGTCGGGATGGCCACCGCCTCGTGCGCGATCATCTTCAGCCCCACGAACCCCAGCACCGCGGCCAGCGAGATCCGCAGGAACCGGAACCGGTGCACGGCGTCGGCCAGCACGAAGTACAGGGGCCGGAGGCCCATCACCGCCAGCGCGTTCGAGGTGAACGCCACGAAGGCGTCGCGGGTGATCCCGAAGACGGCCGGGATGGAGTCCACGGCGAACACCACGTCCGCGACCACGATCAGCACCAGCGCCGCCAGGAGCGGCGTGGCGGCCGTGTGACCCCGTTCGCGGACGAGGAACCGGCCGCCCCGGTAGCCGTCGGTGATCGGGACCAGGCGCGACATCGCCCGCATGGCCCGTCCGTCGCGGAACGACGTGTCGTGCTGGTTGCCCACCAGCAGTCGAACCGCCGTGAGCAGCAGCAGGGCGCCGAACACGTACACCGCCCACTCGAAGGCGTGCAACACGGTGGCACCGCCGACGATGAACCCGAGCCGCAGGACCACCGCGCCGAGCACACCCCACTGGAGGGCCCGGTGCTGCTGTTCCCCGGGCACGGCGAACTGCCCCAGGATGATCACGAACACGAAGATGTTGTCGACCGACAGGCTCCACTCGATCACGTAAGCGGCCAGGTACTCGGTGGCGGCCCGGCCTCCGAGCGTGAGCGCCACGACCGCCGCGAATCCCAGCCCCATGCCCACGTAGCAGGCGCTCCACGCGATCGCCTCCCGCGTGTGCACCTCGTGGGCCCGCCGGTGGAACCACAGCAGGTCGATCGCGAGCAGCAGGGCGATTCCCGCCAGGAACCCGACCCATCCGAACCACGGGACCATGCCCACCCCCAGCCAGACGTCGGCCTGGCCGGAGGTCTCGTCCCCGGGGAGCCGGGGGACCTGCCGGGCCGGCTCGGATGCCGGCCGTGATGACGGAGGCCCGCTTGCGGACTACTCCCCTCCGGTTCCCCTCGAGGATACCCGCCGTCGTCCATCCCGGGCGGGTCCCCCATTTCGGGGGAGATCTGTCGGGGAGGGATTCGGGCCACTGGGTGGGGTAGTGTCCTGCCCACTTCGGCGGACAACGAGAGGCTGATGCGGTCGATGCGTGCGCTCATGATTGCCGGCTCGGCAGTGGTGGTACTGATGGCGGCCTGTGGCGGCGGGAACGGCGTCACCACGTCGACCACCGGCCCATCCCGACGAGCATCCCGTCCGACCTGATCCCGAGTGGCATCCCCACGAGCATCCCGTCGGACCTGATCCCGAGTGGCATCCCCACGAGCATCCCGTCCGACATCGCCAGCCTGATTCCGAGCGGGATTCCCACCGGCAACGCCGGCGGGCTCTCGGGGGGGACCGCCCACGTCGAGGTCTCGGGCGGCGCCACGGCGACGATGGACCTCACGACGCTGAAGACCGGCACTTACACGCCGGGAGTGGCCATCGCGCTCGCATGGGCCGACACCTCCGGGAACACCTTCACGATCGCCGGCGTGGCGTTCACCGGCTCGGCAACCACCAGCACGACGCTCACGCTGAGCTTCTCGATCACGAGCCCGACGCAGCTGATCGCCGCCTCGACCGCGGGGGAGTGCACGATCGCGCTGTCGGACGCCTCGTCCAGCCACGTCAATGGCACCGCGGACTGCGAGAACCTGCAGGTCTCCGGCAAGTCCGTGAACCTCCACGCGGACTTCGAGGCGACGAGCTAGTCGCGCCGCGGGTCCGCCCGCGCGGTCACGAGCTAGGCCCTCGGGTCAGCCCGCGCGGTGACGTCCCCACTCGGTCGGACCGAGCCGGAGGTTCGTTGTCCCGCCGGCGACCCGGAACATCTCGTCGAGCCCGACCTGGTGGAGGTTGCGGCCGGCGAGCGCGTGGAGCAGGCGCGGCAGGGCGGCCGCAGTCTGCGGCTTCACGTGCATGACCACCACCATCCCGGGGTGGGAGTGCGACAGGACGCGCGACTGGATCTCGGAGACCCCCGGGTCGGACCAGTCCTGAGGGTCGACGTCCCAGGTCACGGTCCGGGCGAATCCCAGGTCGCCGGCCGCCCGGAGCACGGTGGCGTCGTACGCGCCGTACGGCGGTCGGAAGAGCGGCAGCGGCGTCGCCCTCGCGAGGTGCCACCAGGTGTCGACGTCCGCCTGGATCTGCGCTCGGATCTGCGAGTAGGAGAGGTTCCGGAGGTCCGGATGGTCCCGGGTGTGGCTGCCGATGGACATGCCGGCGGCGATGGTCCGCCGGGCCTGCCGGGCGTCGTTGGCGAGGTTCACGCTCGCGCAGAAGAACGTCGCGCGGACGTGGTTCGCCTGCAGCGTGTCCAGGATGGAGTTCCAGGCGTCGCCGAAGATGCAGTCGTCGAAGGTCAGCGCGACGCGCCGTCCCACGCCGGTGAAGCCCCGGACGACTCTCGTCGTGACCGGGTGCTGGACACGGAAGGGCAGGAACCCCGTCCGCGTCCTGTTCCCCGCCCGGTCCAGCAGCAGCAGCCGCGCGCGATACAGGCCGGGGAGCGGTGACGACGGCAGGGTGACCCGCACGCTCGCGGCACCGGTGGGCTTGGTCACCCGGTCGGTGAGCGCGATGCGCTTCACGTCGTTCCAGACCTCCGCAGAGACCGTCAGGGTGGGCGCCGGGTCCGAGGTGCGGAACGACAGGGTGACCGGGCCGCTGCCGGAGGCGGGCTCCGGGCTCACCGCGCGCCACAGGAACCCGGGAGGCCGGGTGTCGACCCGCACCGAGCCGGCGCCGGTTCCCCTGTTGCCCGCGGTGTCGGTGGCCGTGGCCCGGACGGCGTACGTCCCGTCCTGGGCCCGGTGCCAGTGGCCGTCCGAGCGGACGAGCCCCCGCCACTCGAACCGGTGCGTGCCGGCGCCGAACGCGCCGCCGGCCGCCAGCCTCTTGATGACCGCGCCGCCCGGCTTCACCACGTCGAGCTCGAGGGCCGCCGGTTCGGACAGCGTCGCGGTAACCACGGTCCGGTCCTTCACGTGGTCGCCGTTCGGGCTGAACGGCGATGGGCTCGCGACGACCGCGACGGCCGGCGCCGTGTTGTCCACCGTCACCTGGACGGGGTCGCTGAGGAACTGGTCGGTCCCCGCGTCGGCGCGCGCCCGGAGGAACCAGGAGCCGTCGGGGACCGACGTCGTGTCCCAGCCGACCTTCCAGCCGTTGGAGGAGTCGGAGTCGGTGCCGATGTTCGCGTAGGGGCCGCCCGCGCCGTGGGCGACCTGGAACGTGACGCCGTCGGCGCCCGGGGCGGTGGCCGTGACCGGGACGGTCCGGTGCACGACGGCGCCGGCCGCCGGGGCCGTCAGCTCCACGGTGACGTCCGCTGCAAGCGCCCGGCCGGGCAGCACGAGGAACGCGGAGACGACGAGGAACGGCAGCGAGCGGGCGACGGGGCGCATCGGACGCCCATCATCGGCAATGGTCTCCCGGCTGGCAAGGGATCCGACCTGCCGCCGTGCCGGGACGCGGCCTCGCCGGTACGATGGGCCGTCTCCCTGCCATGAGGACCTCTCGTTCGCGCGTGCCCCGGGCTCTGGCCGGCCTCGTTCTGGTGGCCGCCGCGGCCTGCACTTCCTCGAAGGCGGTTCAGGGGCCGGTTGCGGGGTCGGCGTCGCCGGCGACCCCGGGCCTGGGGAACACCTCCCCCGGCGCGACCCACCCGGCCACGAGCGACCCCACGCGGTTCCACACGAGCACGCCGATCAAGCACGTCGTGTTCCTGATCAAGGAGAACCGGTCGTTCGACAACCTGTTCGGCCGGTTCCCCGGGGCGGACGGTGCCACCACCGCGAACGACCACGGCACGACGCGGCCGCTGACCAGGGGGTACGACCAGCGTCTGCCTCACGACCTCCCCCACGACTATTCGGCCGCCGTCCGGTCGTACGACGGCGGGAGGATGGACGGCTTCCGCCTGACCCCGGCGGCCGACCAGTACGCGTTCACCCAGATGACCGGCCGGAAGATGCTGCCGAACTACTGGCGGTGGGCCGAGCGGTTCGTCCTCGGCGACCGGTTCTTCGCCTCGGTCAACGGTCCGTCGTTCCCCAACCACCTGTTCACGATCGCCGCACAGTCGGGCGGCTCTCACGACAACCCCAACTCGCCGTCCGGCGACGACCGGGGCCCCTACAAGACGTGGGGGTGCGACGCGCCGAAGACCGAGAAAGTGGAGGTCGTGGACACCGAGGGCGGGGTGCACCAGGTGCCGCCGTGCTTCGACTTCCGGACCGAGGCCGACCTGCTGGAGCAGCGGGACATCCCGTGGGCCTACTACGCGGCCCCGCCCGTGCCGTGGGAGCAGGCGCCGAGCTCCGGATACATCTGGTCCGCCTTCGCCTCGGTCCGTCACGTCCGGGACGACGCGGCCGAGTGGGCGCACCACGTGTTCCCGGTGCAGCAGGTGGTCGACGACATCCAGCAGGACCGCCTCCCCCCGGTCACCTGGGTCACGCCGCAGTTCGCCTTCAGCGAGCACCCCGAATACAACTTCTGCTGGGGAGAGAACTGGACCACCAAGGTCGTCGATGCGATCATGCGAAGCCCCATGTGGAAGGACACGGCGATCTTCCTGACGTGGGACGACTGGGGCGGGTTCTACGACCACGTGCCCCCGCCCCAGATCGACAGGTTCGGCCTGGGGATCCGCGTGCCATTGCTGGTGATCTCGCCGTACGCAAAGAAGAGATTCGTCGACCACCACCACGGCGAGTTCTCCAGCGTGCTGCGGTTCATCGAGGACAACTGGGGCCTGCCCCAACTCACCCGGCGGGACCGCCAGGCCGGGAATCTCCACGAGGCCTTCGACTTCACCCGGGCGCCGCGGGCGCCGGATCCTCTGCCCGAGCGCACCGACTGCGCGGGCAACGCCTTCACGAGGCCCCCGCCCGACGCGTACCGGTAGCCCGTTTGACCCTCCAGAGGGGCGGGCATACAAAGGTCTCCCGCGTTTGTTACCGTTCGGTAGGTTCGTGAAACCGGCGAACACCGCGCCGGATGACGGAAGGAGCCTGACCATGCGCGAGGCAGTCATCGTCGAAGCCGTCCGGAGCCCCATCGGCAAGCGGAACGGATCGCTCGCCGGGACCCACCCCGTGGACCTCCTGGCCACGGTGCTGAAGGAGGTCGTCGACCGCTCCGGGGTCGACCCCGCGCTCGTCGAGGACAACATCACCGGCTGCGTATCGCAGGTCGGGGAGCAGTCCCTGAACGTGGGCCGCAACGCGTGGCTGGCCGCCGGGTTCCCGGAGGAGGTCCCGGCCACCACGGTGGATCGTCAGTGCGGTTCCTCGCAGCAGGCCGCGCACTTCGCGGCCCAGGGCGTGATCGCCGGCGCGTACGACCTCGTGGTCGCCTCCGGCGTCGAGAACATGAGCCGGGTGCCCATGGGCTCTTCCACCATGGGCCAGAACCCGTTCGGTCAGCAGCTGTTCGCCCGGTACGAGGGGAAGCTCGTGCCGCAGGGGATCTCGGCGGAGCTCATCGCGACCAAGTGGGATCTGTCGCGCGAGCAGCTCGACGACTTCTCCGCGCGATCGCACGCGCGCGCGGCCGAGGCGACGAAGCAGGGCTACTTCCAGCGGGAGATCGTCCCGATCAAGGTCTCCGGCGAGCAGGGCGAGACGCTCCTCGAGCACGACGAGGGCATCCGCTTCGAGCTGGACCGGGAGAAGATGGGCACACTGCAGCCTTCGTTCTACAACCCCGGGCTGGAGGAGGCGTTCCCCGGACAGCTGAACTGGCGGATCACGGCGGGGAACTCCTCGCAGATCTCCGACGGCGCGTCGGCGGTGCTGATCGCGTCGCGGGAGAAGGCCGAGGAGCTGGGCCTGAAGCCTCGGGCCCGGTTCGTCGCGTTCTCCCTGGCCGGCGACTCGCCGATCCTGATGCTGACCGCGCCGATCCCGGCGACCCGCCGGGTGCTGGACCGGGCCGGCCTCACGCTCGACGACATCGACGTTGTCGAGATCAACGAGGCCTTCGCCTCGATCGTGCTGGCCTGGCAGAAGGAGCTCCAGATCCCCGAGGACTGGTTCCAGTCCCACGTGAACCGCAACGGGGGCGCCATCGCGGTGGGCCACCCGCTCGGCGCGACGGGGGCCAAGCTCATGACCACGATGCTGCACGAGCTCGAGCGCACCGGCGGCCGCTACGGCCTGCAGACGATGTGCGAGGGCGGCGGCATGGCCAACGCCACGATCATCGAGCGCCTCGATCAGTCGTAGTCCAGCCGGTCCTACGGATTCGCGGCGGAGCGGGGGCGCCATGCGCCGGCGCCCCCCGTCCCGGTCGGTCGAGGGCCGCTAACCGGAGGGGGCCTTGTAGCCGGCCTTCTTGAGCTCGCTTTCCGCCTGCTTCAGCTCGGTCGCAGCCGGCCCGTTCGAGAACTGCGTCGACAATGACTGCAGCTTCTGGAGGTCGCCCTGGTCCGCGGCGTCGCCGAGCTGCCGCAGCGCGTCGGCGGTCTTGTGGAAGCCGTCCACCAGCTTGCCGTTGGCGTCCGCGGCGTCGTCCGGCGGGTTGACGCCGCCGAGGTCGTCGGCGACGTCGTCGATCACGCCCGCGGCCTCACGGAACCTGTCCCCGAGCTTCTTGACGTCGTTCGGGTTCGTGATGTCGAGCCCGGAGAACGCCTTCTGCTGCTCCTTGTCGAACTGCTGCGTGATCTGGGTGAGCTTCTGCTGGTACTGGGCGTGTGACATCTGGGGGCTTCCGCCTCCGCCGCAGGCCGCCGCGGCGAGCGAGAGCGCGACCAGCGCCGCTGCGAGCGGCAGGAGTCGCCGTCGAGCCATGGTGGTTCCCCCCTTCCAGGTGGATGACGAGCTTGGGCTGCGGGCCGAGCCCGAGGTTAGCATTCCGGGCGATCCGGACAGCGGCAATCCAGTCGATCCACCGCCGCCCTGTGATTCACTGGACGTCGTGGTGGTGCAGGTCGTCGGCGCGATCGTGCTGTTCGTCGTGGTGGCCTTCGTGGGCATCCGCCCTGCTGCCGGCAACCCCTCGCTGAACTGACCCGCGGCGCCCGTGCCTTTCCGGTGCGGAAGGGTTCAGCCGCCCTCGCGGATGCGCTCGGCCCGTTCCTTCAGGGCCCGGAAGTCCTTCCGCGGACGGTCGGAGGGGAGCAGCCGGTCGTTCCTCGAGAAGCCCCAGCCGGTGAACACGACGCCGACTCGCCCGTACGTCCGACGGAGCTCGCCCCCGCACTCGGGGCAGGGCCCGGGCGGGCCGGCCCCCATGGCCTGCAGCTCCTCGAGGGCGTGGCCGCAGGCGGCGCAGCGATACTGGTAGATCGGCACGTTCCACAGGGTATCCCCAGCCTGTCCACAGCGACGGGGTTCTCTCGTCCCCAGTGGGGAAATCCCATGGGGAGAATTACAGCGATGTGATCACCGAGGAGGTCGCGCCTCCGGACTTAGGACCAAGGGCAGGTCAAGGGCGCGCGGGTATCCTCCGACATCTCGCACATGACCCCTGCAACCCCTGGAACGCCCGCCCCGGCCGAGACAGAGCCCGCATTCACCGTGCGGCTCGGCCCGATCGTGTGGCAGCTGCTGCCCGGGATGGTGTTCCCCGGCCTCATCTATTTCCTCGTGTCGCGGCGTGCGCCGGTGGTCGTCGCGCTGGCCGCGGCGTCCTCGGTGCCGCTGGTCGACGCGCTCGTCCGCCTCGCGCGGCGCCGGCCGCCGAACGCGGCCGCGGGGCTGTTCGTCCTGGGAACCGGCCTGTCGATCGCCCTCGCGGTCTGGTCCGGCTCCGGGATGTTCATCCTGGCCAAGGGCGCGGTCGTGAGCGCGTTGCTCGGGTTGGCCTTCGCGCTGTCCGCGGCCATCGGCCGGCCGCTCACCCGTACGCTCGCGCTTCGGTTCTCCGCCCCTCACCCTGAGGGACGGCGCCGGCTCGCGGAGCGGTGGGGTCACCCCGGCGCGGCGTCGGTGTTCCGGGTGCTGTCCGCCGGGTGGGGTGTGCTGCTCCTCCTCCAGGCCGCGCAACAGGCCACGATGGCCCTGACCGTCGCCCCGGGAATCGTGATGACGCTGGAGGGGCCGGTCCACCTGTTCGTCACGGGGATCGGGGTGGGGGCGAGCCTGCTGTACGTCCGTCACCGCCAGCAGGCCGACCCGTCGGTGGCTCTGCTCCCGCTCCGCGCGGCGAACTGACCCCGCGGAGCCGCGAACAGGGGTCGTCACCGAACAGACGACGGAGACGCGTCAGCGCCACTGGGTCGCGCCGAGGAAGCCGAGCGCGATGAGTCCGAGACCGACGAACAGGTAGATGTTCTCGGCATTGGGGCCGGGCATCAGGTTCAGGTAGTTCAGCACGATCACCAGGGCGCCGCCGAACAGCAGCGTCAGGATGATGGCGCCGTACCACCGGGGCGACGGCTTGGGCTTCTTCTTGGGCGGTGGCTGGTAGCGCCGCCGCTTGGACTTGGACCTCGGCATGGCCCGGATGATACCGAGCGTGCCGCCGCCCGGCCCCGCCGCCGCACGATCCGTCCCGGTTCTGCCGCCGACCGGCCCCTCTTTGCCGCCGGTCGCCGATCAGTCGCCGGGGACCAGCGTGAACGTGGCGTTGGCGGCCTCCTCCACCTTGGGCCGGGTGAACGGCCGGGGATGGTACCGGCCGGTCGCCCACAGCTCGACGAAGTCGCGGTAGTGCGGCGAGGCCGGGTTCCCCGACTGGCCGGTGGTGTGAACGCCGAGCGACGCGTCGATGTCCGACAGGTCGACGATCTGGCGCCACGAGGGGATCACGACCGTGTCGTACCCGGACCCCGGTTCCCAGTGCGACTGCCGGACGGTGGACTCGTCCCCGCCCACGTCCACGACGCCGCCCGTCAGCATCTCGGTGAGGTCCGGGATGATCGACAGCGGCGACGCGAACCGGACCTTGTGCAGCGCGCCCCACCGCCACGCGGCCGTGTCCTCACCGAGCTCCCGGGTCAGCTCGTCGAGGGCGCCGTCCAGCGCGTGGCGCAGCACGTCGTCGCGTGCCTCCCGGCCGTCCCGCCCGAACCACATGGCCGTCGGGAACTCCAGAATCTCCGGCAGGACCTCGTACAGGAACGAGTTCGTCCACAGCCGGCGCCCCCAGTAGTGCTCGAGCAGCCGGGTCTCGAGCTTCGGCGACAGCACCTCCCGCCCGATGTGCTTGCCCCACACCTCGTACAGGCACGCGGCCACGGAGTCGGCGTCGAGGTCGGCATCCCATTCCGAGAGATGGGACAGCGCCTCCTTCTGGGCGTCGCTCCTCGGTTCGACCTCGAGCAGGAAGGGAAGGATCCGCCGGGCCGGGATCGACACGGTGTCCATCTGCATGCGGGCGAACGTCTCGTGGGAATGCAGCTCGGTCTCGGTCAGGAGCTCGACGATCCGGCGGACCCGGTGGGGCGGCAGCCAGTCCTTCCCGATCAGATGGGGATAGGAGTCGTCGTGGATCCTGGCGTTGGCCGTGGCCAGGAACCCCTCCTCGGGGTTCTCGGACCACGGCAGCTCGTCGAACGGGACCCACCCGTCCCACTCGTACTCGGTCGTCCACCCGGGAACGGGCACCGTGCCGTCACCCCTGCGCCGCACCGGGTACCGGCCCGTGCACTGGTAGCCGATGTTCCCGTCGACGTCGGCGTACACGACGTTCTGGCCCGGGCAGTGCCACGCCCGCAGCGCTTCCCTGAACTCCCCGAAGTCCCGGGCCCGGGCCATGTCGTACAGGATCGTGGGCGACAGCGCCGACTCGAATGCCGTCCACCGCAGCGCGTACGTCTCGGTGATCGGCACGATGTGCGGCGAGGCCGTGCCGATCATGTAGGAGTCCACGATGGGCCCGTGGCGCGATTCCAGGACCTTCAGGACCTCCGGCTCCGTGTGGCCGCGGACCTCGATCTCCTCCCGGTGGACGGTGAGGGGCTCCCACCGCCCCTCGTACAGGGCGGCGGTGCGGTCGTCGTTCAGCCGCTCCAGGTACAGGTCCATGGTGTCGCCGCCGACGTTCGTGAACCCCCACGCGTGATGGGCGGTGTGGCCGATCACGACGCCCGGGGCGAAGCCCAGGGTGACCCCTGACGCCTCGTACGACGGCGAGGAGAGGTGGGCTTCGAACCAGATCCCGCGGCGTCCGTCCGGTCCCCCGTCCTTCCCGGCCACGACGACGCCGGGCTCGCCGGCGTGCTCGGGGAACAGGGCCGTCATCGTCTCCCATCCGTGGGTCGCCGCGATCTCGGCCCGGAGCAGCTCGGCGTCCCAGTTCGTCGACAGCGCCCAGCACATGAACAGGATCTCCGCGGCGCCGTAGGCGGCCCCGTCCTCCCCTGAAGGGAACGGCTCGACGTCGAGGTCCAGGACCTCGTACTCGATCGGCTTAGCCGGCATGGTGTCGATCCAGGCGTTGATGCCGCCGAGCGAGGCCTCGATGATCGCCATCTCCTCATCCGTGTAGGCCGAGACGACGCGGCGGGCGCCGCGATGCAGGCCGATGGTCCGCACGAACCGGTCGAGCGGCAGGGCCATCTCGGACAGCAGCGTGGCCAGGCGTCCGTTGGCGAACCGCAGCGTGAAGTCGATCTGGAACAGGCGCTCGGACGCCGTCACGTAGCCCTGGGCGAACCACAGGTCGTGGTCGTTCCGGGCGTAGATGTGGGGGACGCCCCACCGGTCCCGGATGATCTCGACCGGCTCGCGCAATCCGGGGAGTCGGACCTCCCCCTCCACGGGTGGCAGGCCGGCCCTGGCCCGCTCCAGCAACGTGTCCGACCACTCGCTCATCCGGATGTCCTCTCCGTCGTGGGGAGCCGGCGGCGAGGCCGGCCAACCTGGTCGGCAAAACGGTACGGGCCGCCCGGGTCGGAGGGCAAACGGAGCGGCTTGAGGCCACCGCCCGTGGCCTGCGAGAATGCGGCTCCCACGGCCCCCGCTCGAGGAGAGTGCGATGATCGATCACCGTCCCTGGTTCGGCAACTATCCCGAGGGCGTGCCGCACACGCTCGAGCCGTACCCGGAGAAGAACCTCTTCTCCATGCTGGCCGAGTCCGCAGAGCGTCACCCGAAAGCGCCGGCGGTCGTGTGGGCGGTGCCCGGTGGCAAGACGCTCACGTACTCGCAACTGGTCTCCGAGGTGGAGCGCTTCTCTGCGGCTCTCGGGAAGCTCGGTGTGAAGAAGGGGGACCGCGTCGGGCTGATCCTGCCGAACTGCCCGCAGTACGTGATCGCGTACTACGCGACCGTCCGGATCGGGGCGGTGATCGTCGGCAACAATCCGCTGTACACCGCGCGGGAGCTGGCCCACCAGCTCAACGACTGCGGGGCCGAGGTCGTGGTGGTGCTCGATTCGCTGTGGCCCAATCTCAAGAACATCGAGGGCGAGTACCGCCCCCGCGAGACAGTGGTCACGGGCGTCACCGACTACATGTCGTTCCCGATCAACGTGCTGGCGCCCATGAAGCTGAAGAAGGAGGCGCAGAAGGAGGGCCACCCCTGGCCGCCGGTGCCGGCCGACGCGCCAGTGAAGAAGTGGAAGCAGGTCATGCGCTCGGCTGGCGAGATCCCCCCGGTGGCAGAGGTCGACGCGAAGCAGGACGCCGCCGGATTCATCTACACGGGCGGCACGACCGGGCTGTCGAAGGGCGCGATGCTCTCGCACTTCAACCTGATGTCGAACGCCATGCAGGGCGCGGCCTGGTTCCCGGGTCTCGGCGACGGCGAGGAGGCCGTGATGTGCGTCCTGCCGTTCTTCCACTCCTACGGGATGACGGTGTGCATGAACATCGGACTGCTCAAGGCGGCCAAGCTGGTGCTGCTGCCGCGGTTCGAGCTGGAGGCGACGCTCAAGGCCATCCAGAAGGAGAAGCCCACGATGTTCCCGGGCGTGCCCAGGCTGTACATCGCGCTGAACGAGGCCGACGAGACCAAGGGATACGACCTCACCTCGATCCGGGCCTGCCTGTCCGGGGCCGCCGCGCTGCCGCTCGCGGTCGCAGAGAAGTTCGAGTCGATCACCGGCTCGAAGGTGGCGGAGGGGTACGGGCTCACCGAGACCTCGCCGATCACGCACGCCAACCCGATCGTCGGCAAGCGCAAGGAGGGGTTCATCGGCCTGCCGATCCCCGACACCGACTGCAAGCTGGTCGACCTCGACGACCCCTCGAAGGAGATGCCGCCCGGCGAGCCCGGCGAGCTGGTCATCGGCGGCCCTCAGGTCATGCTGGGGTACTGGAACAAGCCCGACGAGACCGCCGGCATGATCAAGGAGGAGGGCCGCACCCGGTGGCTGTACTCGGGCGACGTGGCCCAGGTCGACGAGGAGGGTTACTTCAAGATCGTCGACCGGAAGAAGGAGATGATCATCGTCTCCGGGTTCAACGTGTACCCGACCGACATCGAGCAGGTCCTGTACCGCAACCCCAAGGTCGAGAAGGTCGCGGTGGTCGGCGTCCCGGACGAGACCACGGGCGAAGCGGTGAAGGCGTTCATCGTCCTCCGCAAGGGCGAGCAGGCGACGCCCGAGGAGATCATCGAGTGGAGCCGGGGCGACCTCACGGGGTACCGCGTGCCCAAGCAGATCGAGTTTCGGGACTCGCTGCCGGAGACGCTGGTGGGCAAGGTCCTCCGCCGGGTTCTGCTCGAGGAGGAGAAGCAGAAGCAGAAGGAGGCCGCCGGCTCCGGCGGCTGAGAGCCGGCGGCGTCCGGCTTCGTTGGGTGGATTGACAGGATCGCGGCGGCTCGATAGCTTGCATCTGCAAATTCCAGTCAGGGAGTCGGATTCGTGATTCGAACAAGGTGCTACGGCGAGGTGGGGGCGATGATCCCCAGCCGCATGTGCTGCTGTCCCGATGTTCCGTGCCTGCCGGAGGGCGCGGAGAGGACGGTGCGGCCGTAGCAACTCACATCCGGTAGATCGAGACCCAGAGGCCGCGCCGGCGGCCTTTCTCTTTTTCCCGATCTCGACAGCCGGAGGTGAACGATTCGATGACCCAGGACCGGAAGTACGGAGGCGGCGAGCGTCAGCCGCTCCGGCCCGAGCCGTCTTGGGACGACGTCCTGGGGCGCAACGCCATCGAGCGGCTCAAGCGGGACCGCCCGCCGGTGGACGTGCTGGACGACCTCCCCGAGCTGGCCCGGTCCCACTACCTGGACATCCCGGAGGAGGAGCTCGTCCGCCTGAAGTGGTACGGCCTGTACCACGACAAGCCGAAGGTCGGGTCGTTCATGCTCCGGATCAAGGTGCCGGCCGGGGTGCTGTCGCCGAGGGCGGTTCGAGCGATCGGCGAGGTCTCGGTCCGGTACGGCGAGGGCTCGGCCGAGCTCTCGACGCGGCAGAACGTCCAGCTGCACTTCGTCCGGCTCCCCGAGGTGCCGGCGATCCTGGAGCACCTCACGGCGGCCGGGCTGACAACGGCCGGAGCGTGCGGTGATGCGGTCCGCAACATCACCGGGTGCCCCCTGGAGGGGGTGCTGGCCGGCGAGGCGTTCGACGTCTCGCCGGTAGTCGAGGAGGCCGCGGACGCGTTCTACGGGCACCCGCTGTACATGGACCTCCCCCGCAAGCAGAAGATCACGGTGTCGGCGTGCCCCGCCCAGTGCGACATGCCGGAGATCAACTGCATCGCGCTGCTCGGCGTGGTCCGGGACGGCGTTCCCGGGTTCGCGGTGCGGGTGGGCGGCGGTTTGTCGACGGTGCCGAGGCTGTCGCGGGACCTCGGCGTGTGGGTGCCGGCCGGCGCGGCGGTCGACGTGCTGCGCGCGCTGCTCGACACGTGGCGGGAGGACCGGCGGTACCGCATCTCGCGGGTCAAGGCCCGGATGAAGTTCTGGGTCGACGACCGGGGGGTCGAGGGGATCCGGGCGCTGGTCGAGGAGCGGCTGGGGACACGGCTGCAGGACGGCGCCGCCCCCGAGCCGGCGGGGTTCGCCGACCACATTGGGGTGCACGAGCAGAAGGACGGCCGGTTCCACGTGGGCGTGCCGGTGCCGCTCGGGCTGACCTCCGGCGAGCAGCTGGTCGCGATCGCCTCGCTGGCCGAGGGATCCGGGGGCGACGTCCGGCTGACCAAGCAGCAGAACCTGATCCTGGCGAACGTCCCGTCCCCGAAGGTCGACGGCGTGGTGGCGGCGCTGGCCGACCTGGGCCTGCCCGTCGACGCCAACCGGCTGCGGGCGACGGCGATCGCGTGCACCGGCGAGCCGCACTGCAACTACTCGGTCACCGAGACCAAGGGCCGCCTGAAGGGGCTGCTGGCCCACCTGGAGGAGCGGTGGGGCACGTCGATCGACGGGTTCCAGGTGAACCTCGACGGCTGCCCCCACGCCTGCGCGCTGCACTGGGTCGGCGACATCGGGCTGATGGGGACGACCAGCCGGGAACCGGTGGAGGGCACGAAGCAGGCCTTCGACCTGTTCCTGCGCGGTGGTGTCGGCCCGCTGCAGGCGATCGGGCGGCCGCTGGTCCGCCGCGTCGCGACGGCCCGGCTCGACGCGACGGTCGACCGGCTCATCGAGGCCTGGTTCGCCGGTCGCTCCGACGGCGAGTCGTTCCGGGACTTCTGCATCCGCACGCCGGACGAGGAGCTCCAGGCGGTGGCCGCGGGCCGGGCGAGCGGAGGCGAGGCGGCATGACGACCCGAGGGGACGCACGAGTCGGCGCGACCGGAATCGGCGCGCATGGGAAGGAGCGGACGTGACCGACCACGCGGTGCTGGACGAGTACGAGGCCGGCGAGCTGTCGGTGCTGTACGACGACGCGCCGCCCCAGGAGATCCTGGAGTGGGCGCTCGACCGGTTCCACCCCCGCATGGCGATCTCCGAGGGCGGCGGTGCGGAGGGCATGGCGATCCTTGACATGGCCGTGGGGATCCGGCCCGACGCGCGGGTGTTCACCATCGACACCGGGCGCCTGCCCCAGGAGACCTACGACCTCATGGAACGGGTCCGCCAGCGCTACGGGATCGAGATCGAGGTGCTGTTCCCGGAGCGCACGGCGATCGAGAGGCTCACGAAGCGGCATGGGCCGAACCTGATGTACCAGGCGGTCGACCTTCGCCTGTTGTGCTGCCAGATCCGGAAGGTCCAGCCGCTGGTCCGGTTCCTGGGCGACCTGGACGCGTGGGTCACCGGGCTGCGGCGCGAGCAGTGGGCCAGCAGGGCGGAGGTCCGCAAGATCGAGCTCGACCACGACCACGGCGGCATCGTGAAGGTCAACCCCATCGCGGACTGGACCAAGGACGAGGTGTGGGACTACATCCGCGCGAACGACGTGCCGTACCACGCGCTGTTCGACCAGGGGTACACGTCGATCGGGTGCGCGCCCTGCACGCGACCGGTCGAGCCGGGCGAGCAGGACCGGTCCGGCCGGTGGTGGTGGGAGACCGACGCCCCGAAGGAGTGCGGCATCCACTGCGCGATCAACACGGGGGGCTTCGAGCACGAGCTGCACGGGCTGCTGGGACGCGACGGTGACACGGCTTCCGACGGTGCCCCGGAGACGGCCCGGCCGCAGGAACCAGATGAGGAGGAGGTCGCATGAGGCTGGGGGAGGCCGACCGCGAGATCGTGGTGTCGGAGGCGCTCGCGCTGGCCGACGAGCTCCCGACGGGCGAGTCCCGGCAGGAGCTGCAGGAGCTGGCCTGGGCGGCGGAGCAGGGCGACGTGCCCGGCGCCCTCGCCGGCCGGCTCGGCGAGGTGGCGTCGGTCGCCCTGGAGACCGGCCGGGCCCGGGCGGTCCACGGGCCGACGGGCGTTCGGGCCCTGACCGGGGTGTGGCGGGAGACGCCGCAGGGCCGTGCGGTACTCGAGCAGGTGGAGGAGCTCAACGCGGCGCTGCGAGCCGTCCGCGGGTTGTCGGTCGAGTCCTTCCGGGTGTCGGTGACGGCGCCGGGCTCGTACGCGGTGTCGATCAGCGCAGGGCCTTACGAGCTGCGGGTGGCGCTCGACCGCGCGGGTGCGACGCTCCGTTCGGTGAACGTGGGCGGCGGCGGGGTCGGGGAGTAGGCATGGCGTTCGGCTATCCGGTCTTCCTGGAGCTGCAGGATCGCCTGGCCGTCGTGATCGGCGAGGACGCCGTTCGCGCGGGGAAGGTCGAGGGGTTGCTCGACGCGGGGGCCCGGGTGACGGTGGTCGCGCCGGGTCCCGCCGAGCGGCTCGACCGGCTGGAGGCGCGCGGCGTCGGGGTCCACCGGCGGGAGTACGAGCCCGGTGACCTGGCGGGGACGTTCCTGTGCGTCGCCGCGTCCGCCGACCCCGACGTGCGCGCGTCGGTGGCCGCGGAGGCCCGGGCCCGGGGGATCCTCGTGAACGTGATGGACGACGTTCCCCACTGCGACTTCGCAGCGCCGGCGGTCGTGCGCCGCGGCGACCTGGTGATCGCGATCGGGACGGGAGGCCGTTCCCCGGCGCTCGCCCGCCGCCTGCGCGAGGACCTCTCGGCGCGCTTCGGACCCCGGTGGACCGAGGCGGTCCGGATCATCGGCGAGATCCGGCAGGACACCTTGCCCGCGCTGCCGGACCTCGCGGACCGCGCCCGGCGATGGGAGACGGCGCTCGACCTGGACGAGACGCTGACCCTGGTCGAGGAGGGGCGGTCCGAGGAGGCCCGGCGGAGGCTGACCGACCGGTTGCTCGCCGGGATCGAGGAGTCGCATGTCGCCGGTCCCGTCGAAGGCCCGGCGGGGCCGATCGTCGGCGCTCGCGTCGGGACGACGGGGGCGGCGTGACCGGGACCGTGTTCCTCGTGGGGGCCGGGCCGGGCGACCCTCGCCTGCTGACGCTTCGCGGGGCGGAGCTGCTGCAGCGGGCCGACGTGGTCGTGCACGACCGCCTGGCGCCCCCGGCGCTCCTGGACCTCGCGCCCTCGTCGGCGGAGCTGGTCGACGTCGGGAAGGCGCCCGGCTCGGGGCCCCCGCAGTCCGGGATCTGCGAGGTCCTGGTGGACCGGGCGCTGTGCGGCCTCGACGTCGTGCGGCTGAAGGGCGGCGACCCGTTCGTGTTCGGCCGGGGCGGGGAGGAGGCCCTGGCATGTGCCCAGGCCGGCGTCCCGTTCGAGGTGGTCCCCGGGGTGAGCGCGGCCATCGCTGCGCCCGCCGCGGTCCGGATCCCGGTGACCCACCGCGGTCTGGCCTCGTCCTTCGCGGTGGTCACCGCGACGCTCGAGGGTGGATCGGACAACGAGCTCGGCAGGGTCGCAGCCGCCGTCGACACGCTGGTCGTGCTGATGGCCGCGGGCCGGCTCGCCACGGTCGCGGCGTCGCTCGTCGGTGCCGGGCGCTCGCCCGGCGAGCCGGCCGCCGTCGTCCAATGGGCCACCACATCGCTGCAGCGGTCCGTGACGGGGACGCTCGCCACGCTCCCGGCGCAGGCGGAGGCCGCCGGGATCGGCTCGCCCGCCACCCTCGTGGTCGGCGAGGTCGTGGCCCTCGCCGACGAGCTGGCGGAGACGGACCTCGCGCGCTCGGTGGCCTCGACGGAGGGGTGACCGCGCAGCCGCCGGGTCCCTTGACCCGCCGAGTCGAGCCGATCAGTGTTCGGGTTACCGAGTCCGGTTGCCGTTCACGAAACGGAGGGAACCGATGCGCCTCGCCCGCACCCTGTCACTCGCCGCCGTCGTCGCGGTGCAGTTCGCGATCGCCGCTCCGGCCTCTGCCACCTTCAGCGGTGGGAACGGCCACATCGGGTTCGAGACCGCTCGTACCGACGAGTTCGACCTCTGGCGCATGCAGCCCGACGGCTCGAACAAGAAGCGCCTCACGACGAGCGGCCTGGAGGATCACTCGCCGGCGTGGGGCTACACGGGGATCGTCTTCTCGCGCAACGCGGTCGGAGGAGGCCCCGGCGACATCTTCCGGATGGCGTTCGGCGGCACCGGCGTGCACCGGCTCACGAACACCCCCAGCGTCAGCGAGGTGGACCCGGCGTGGTCTCCGGACACAGAGGTCCCCCTGAGTCAGATGCGGGTCCTGTTCTCCAGCTCGAGGACCGGCCATGGCGACCTCTACACGATCCGCGCCTCCGATGGCGCCAACCTCACCCGGATCACCTTCAGCGAGAAGGCCGACTTGGGGCCCGACTGGAGCGGCGGTTCGACGCTCTTCCCTCACGGACGGATCGCCTTCGTCAGCCGGCGAACCGGGAACGGCGACCTCTATGTCATGAAGCCGAACGGCAGCGGCCTGCGCCGGCTGACGTTCAGCGCCGGGGTCGACTCCCAGCTGAGCTGGAACCCCGACGGCAAGCACATCGCATTCGTCAGCGACCGCGACGGCGACAAGGAGATCTTCACGATCAACGCCAACGGCACCGGCCTGAGGAAGCTCACGAACAACGACGCGAACGACCAGGGACCGGTGTGGGCTCCCGAGCACGACCGAATCGCGTTCATGAGCAACCGCGACCGGCAGACCTTCGAGATCTACACGATGAAGCCCGACGGCACCGGCATCATGCGGCTCACCCACGACGGCTTCGTGGACGGGTTCCCGACCTGGCAGCCATTCGCGGGATGACCCCTCCCCGGGGGGCACCGTTCGCAGGCCCCCCCGGACGGGATGTCGAACGGCCGCCGGGCGAGCCTGGGGGCTCGGGGGCGCCTCGATGGTCAGCCGCTTCGGATCGCCGAGGCGACGCGGCCCGCGCCCAGCTCCCGGGACAGGCCCCGGGCGGCCTCCTTCACCGCGGGTCCGGGCCGGACGGCAGGAGGCGTTCCACCGCGCCGGTCACGCCGATGGCGCCGACCGGCTGTCCCCGGTGGTCGAACACGGCCGCCGCGATTCCGGCCTCGCCGACGATCGCCTCCTGGTCGTCCACGGCCGCTCCGGCGGTGCGGGCTCGCTTGAGGTCGGCATCCAGCGAGCGCTTCACCGTGATGGTGTTCCCGGTCAGCCGGGGGAGCTGGGCCTGCAGCAGGGTCTTGAGCCGATCCGGCTCGACGTGCGCCGCGATTGCCTTGCCCAGTGCGCAGGCGTGCCAGGGGATGGCGGCTCCCACCTCGAGGATCTGCACCGAGTTGTCGGGTCGGAACACGTGGTGCACGACGAGCACGTTGGGGCCGGCCAGGACGCCCACGCGGACGCCCTCCTGGGTCTGTCCGGCCAGCGACTCGGCCCATCGCATCGACCGGGCCCGCAGCTCGTGGTTGTCCAGGTACGCGTTCCCCAGCTGCAGCAGAGCCGGGCCCAGACGGTACTTCCCCGTCTCGAGGTCCTGCTCGACCAGCCCGTGCAGCTCGAGCGCGCGGAGCAGGCCGTACACAGTGGCCTTGGCCAGCCCGAGGTTGGTCGACAGCTCGGTCACCCCGAGCCGGGAGCCCCCGCTGCCGAGGACCTCCAGGATCCTCGCGGCGCGTTCCACGGACTGGATCACGTATCGCCCCCGATTCGGTATTGCCGAACAGCATTCGTCATCGTAGACTGCTGGCTGAGCCGATGGTCGGGATTGTACTCGTGTCGCACAGCCGGAAACTGGCCGAAGGGCTGGCCGATCTGCTTGCTCAAGTCGCGTCGACGGATCTGCCGGTGGCGGTCGCCGGCGGCACCTCGGACGGGCGGCTCGGCACCGACCCCGACCGCGTCCGCGAGGCTGTGAGCGAGGTGGACCGGGGCGAGGGCGTCGTGGTCCTCCCCGACCTCGGCAGCGCCGTCCTGGCCGTGAAGTCCGTCCTGGAGTTCCTCGACGCCCGGGTCGTGCTGGTCGACGCCCCATTCGTGGAGGGCGCCGTGTCCGCCGCGGTCACCGCGTCGACCGGCGCGGCGCTCGATGTCGTCTCCGATGCCGCGAGGCAGGCCCGGGATGTCCCGAAGCTCTGACGTGGGGACCGTCGCGGTCCGGACGGTGACCCTCCCGGTCGACCTCCACGCGCGGCCGGCGGGCAAGTTCTCCCAGGAGGCGGCGCGCCATGCCGCGCAGGTCACGGTCGCCGCCGGCGAGAAGGAGGCCGACGCCCGGAGCGTGCTGATGGTGATGGCCCTCGGCGCCACGGCCGGCACCGAGGTCACGATCCGGGCCACCGGTGACGACGCGGAAGCTGCGGCTGAGGCCCTCGCGCGCATGCTCGCCGTCGTGGAGGAGTAGGCGCGGTCAGCCGATCTCGGGGAGCGCGCGGTCGCGAACCAGGTCCCACACCTCTTCCACCGAATCCAGACGCACCGCGGCGCGGGCCACCTGGCGGCAGGTCTCCGCGCTCAGGGTCCGGACCCGGGCGCGGACCTCGTCCACGCGCGACGGCGACACGCTCACCGAGCTGACCCCGACCCCCACGAGCAGCGGCAGGACCAGCGGATCGCCCGCCGCCTCGCCGCACACGCCCACGGGCTTGCCGTGCGCGGCGCCGGCCCGGACCACGCGGTTGATCAGCGTGATGACCGTCGGGTGGGCGGCCAGGGCCGGGCGGGCCCCCGGGTCGCGACGATGCACGCCGAGCACGCGCTCCGTGAGGTCGTTCGTCCCAATCGACAGGAAGTCCACCTGCGTGGCCAGGCGTTCCGCGAGCAGGGCGGCGGAGGGGACCTCGACCATCACCCCCAGCTCGGGATGACCCGCGCCCTCCGAGCCGACCGCCTCGACGGCACGTTCCAGCTCCTCGCGGGCCAGCCGGACCTCCCGCAGCGACGTGACCATCGGGACCAGGATCCGCAGGCGGGTCGCCGCTCCCGTTCGCAGCGCCGCGCGCAACTGCGACCCCAGCGCGTCGGGGGTGCGCAGCAGCGGCGGGAGGCCCCGGGCCTGTCCCTCCCGGCCGTCCTGGGCCGCCGTCAGGAAGGGGGGCACCTTGTCGCCGCCGAAGTCGAGGACGCGGACGGTGGCCACACGGCCGGCGAGCTGCCACAGGATCGGCTGGAGCACGCGGCGGTGTTCCTCCTCGTCGGGCCAGCTCGTGGCCTCGAGGAACGGCAGCTCGGTGCGGAGCAGCCCCACGCCGTCGGCCCCGGACTCCAGCCCCGCGCGGGTCTCGGCGGCGGTGGCCACGTTGCACAGCAGGGCGACGGCGACGCCGTCGGCGGTCTCGCTCGGCAGGTCGCGCCCGGCGGCCAGGGCGGTCTTCCGTATGGCTATCGACTCCATGGCCGCGCGGGCGGCGGACATCGCGTCGTCGCCCGGCGCGACCGTGACGGAGCCGCTGTCGCCGTCGACGACGACGGCCGTCCCCTCGGGCACCCGGAGCAGTCCGGGATCGAGCCCCAGGACGAGCGGCAGGCCGAGGGAACGGGCGACGATCGCCGCGTGGGCGTTGGGGCCTCCCCGGACCGCCGCCGCGGCGACGATCTCGCCTTCCTCCATGCCCAGGATGTCCGCGGGGCCGAGCTCCTCCGCCAGCAGCACGCCGCCGGTCCCGTTCCCCCGTGAGGGCCCCGGGGAACCGGATCCCTCCCCGGACAGCAGCGCCGCGGCCCGGCGGCCGACCTGGCGGACGTCGGCGGCGCGATCCGAGAGCACGGGGTCTCCGATCGCGGCGATGGCCGCGGCGTGGCGCTCGGCGGCGCGAAGGACGGCCCGGGACGGGCTCCGGCCCTCGGCGGCCTCCCGCCGTGCCTCCGCCCGCAGCGCGGGGTCGTCGGCGATGAGTGCCCCCACACCCACGATCTCCGCCTCGTCGGCCCGGCCGTTGCCCCGCAGGCGATCCGCCAGCGCTCTGAGGTCGGCCGCCACGGCGTCCAGGGCCTCGTCGACCCGAAGGGCGGCCTGCCGGGGGTCGCGCACGACCTCGTCGTCGCCGGCGCCGGGGTCGGGCAGCCCGCCGGTTCCGGCCAGCACGACCGCCCTGCCGGTGGCGACGCCGGGCGAGGCCGGGACCCCCTCGAAGGTTCGCGGCGCGGTCACGATCGCGACCTCCCCGGGTTCAGCCGCCGGCTCGGGCTCGAGCGACGGCGACGCGTTCCAGGGCCGCCAGGATCAGGACGGTCGACGTGGCCCCGGGGTCCTGGTGGCCGACGCTCCGCGGGCCGAGGTACGACGCCCGGCCCTTGCGCGCCTGCAGCGGAACCGTGGCGCGCATGCCCTCCTCCGCGGCCTCGCGCGCGGCCGTCGCGGCGCCGGCCAGCGAGTCGCCTTCCTGGACTCCGTGCTCGAACGCGGTGACGGCCGGGGCGAGCGCGTCGACCATGGTCTTGTCGCCCTCGGCCGCGGCGCCGAGCTGCTGGACTCCGTCGAGCGCCGCGCGCAACGCGGAGGCGAGGCCCTGGGCGTCGATGTCGTCGCCGTCGCCCAGGGCCTTGCCGGCCCGGCGGAACGCCGTCCCGTACAGCGGCCCGGAGGCGCCGCCCACGGTCGACACCAGCGTCGAGCCCACGAGCGTCAGGAACGCGCCCGGCCCCATGCCGTCGGCGGCGCCGTCGGCCAGCCTGGTGCGCACCGCGGTGAACCCGCGCGACATGTTCACGCCGTGGTCGGCGTCGCCGATCGCCGCGTCGAGCTGGGTGAGGAAGTCGCGCTGGTCGTCGACCGCCGACGCGATCTCCTCCACCCAGCTCCGAACGAACGCGGCATCCACCACGCGCAGATCCTCCCCGGCCGGTCTCAGGCGCCCCATCGTAGCGCCGGGGTGTTCACCGGGGCGTCCCACAGCCTGGTCAGCTCGTGGTCCAGCTTGGTGAGCGTGATCGAGCACCCCGCCATGTCGAGGCTGGTGACGTAGTCGCCGACCAGGCTCCGCGCGATCGTCGCCCCGCGGCCCTCGAGTATCTTCGCCACCTCGTTGAACACGACGTACAGCTCGATGAGCGGCGTGCCGCCCATGCCGTTGACGAACACGAGCGCCTCGTCGCCCCGCTCGAACGGGTAGTCGTCGAGGATCGCGGCGGCGGCGATCTCCACCAGCTCGGACGCCGGGCCGATCTTGCGGCGGACCCGGCCGGGCTCGCCGTGGATCCCGATGCCGAGCTCGATCTCGTCGTCGCCGAGCTCGAAGGTCGGCGTGCCGGCGGAGGGCGTGGTGCACGACGTCAGCGCGATGCCGAACGACCTGCTTCGCTCGTTGGCCTTGCGCGCGACCGCGGCCACGGCGGCCAGGTCGCCGCCGGACTCGGCGAGGGCGCCCCCCACCTTCTCCACGACCGGCGTGGCGCCCGTGCCCCGGCGTCCCGCCGTGTACAGCGAGTCCTCCACCGCGACGTCGTCGTTCACCAGCACCGACTCGACCTTGATGCCCTCGTCGCCGGCCAGCTCCGCGGCGAGCTGGAAGTTCATGACGTCGCCCGTGTAGTTCTTCACGATGTGAACCACGCCGGCGCCGCCGTCGACGCCCTTGGTCGCTGCGAGCATCTGGTCGGGGACCGGCGAGGTGAACACCGCGCCGGGACACGCCGCGTCGAGCATGCCCGGGCCGACCAGGCCGCCGTGCATCGGCTCGTGGCCCGAGCCGCCGCCCGAGATCAGGCCGACCTTGCCCGATACCGGCGCGTCAGCCCGGTAGACCACCTGGTTCTCGAGGTCCACCCGGAGGCTCGGGTGCGCCGCCGCCATTCCTCGCAGGGCGTCGGTGACGACGTCCTCGGAGGCGTTGATGAGCTTCTTCATGCTCGTTCGTCTCCTTCGTCCTGCGCCCCGGGTGGCCGGGGGAGGCTTCCTCCCGTTGGCGAACCCCGGACGCGCTTCCCACGCGCAATTGTGTGCCCGTTCTCACGTAGCGGGCTCGACCACGTGGTGCTCGGTCGTCGCCTCCTTCAGTGGGAACTCGGGCACGGCCTCGCGCTTCCTGGTCTTCGCGATCGCCATGTACGTCAGCCCGGCCAGGGCCCCACCCACGAACTCCCCGCCGAAGTACGCCCAGATGTGGCTCCAGTGGACGGTCCCGCCGAGGATCTGCAGCGCCAGCATGGGCCCGAAGGTCCGCGCCGGGTTGATCGAGGCGCTCGTGGCCGGGGCGACCACGATGATCGCCGCGAACACGGCGAAGCCGATCGCGAGCCCCGCCCATCCGGCCGGCGCACGACGGTCGATCACGCCGAACACGGTGAACACCAGCAGGAACGTGCCGACGAACTCGGCGAACGTGCCCCGGCCGTAGCCGACCCCCGCGTGGAAGTCGGCGACCCCGAGGCCGAGCGTCTTCCCCGCGACTTTCCCCAGTACCCCGACGATCGCGAACGACCCCGCGATCGCGCCCACGACCTGGGCGCCGATGTACGCGGGGACCCCGCTCCAGGGGAACTTGCCCGTCGCCGCGAGGGCCACGGTCACCGCCGGGTTGATGTGGCACCCGGAGATGTGGCCGATGGCGTAGACCATCGCGATGACGACCATGGCGAAGGCGAACGAGATCACGCCCAGCTCCGCCATGGTGAACTGGTGCTTGCCCAGCAGGATCAGCGTCGCGGGGACGGAGCCCACCCCGATGAATACGAGGAAGCAGGTCCCGAACGCCTCGGCGAGCAGCTTCTGCCCGATCGAGTTCTCCTCCATGAGCCGGTGCGGCGAGACCGTGGAGGCCCGCCGCACGCCTCACCTCCCTTCCCGCTCCCGGAGGCCGTGCCGCTCGGCATGGCGTCGGAGAGGGGAAGGAGGTGCGTGGCCAGGGGAGCGCCGCGTCGCGGACGCCGAGCTCATCTGCTCGCCGCCGTGAAGCACCGGGCCCTCACCATGACCGCCGCCTCGACCCATCGACCGGCTCCCGCTTCGCTGGAACCTCGGCCCCGAACTCGGCCGGCCGCCCGCCGCGGCCGACTCGCCCGTCGTCGCCTCCCTTGTGTGCATCGTGTTCGGTAATGGCGAACAACGTTCGGCGACTCTAGTGCGGTGCCACCGCGTCTGTCAAGTCGTGTACGGCGTGATCCGGCGGGGAGGCTTCGTCGGGAGGTCGGCTCAGCTCAGGGGGGCGGGTCGGTTGCGGGGCGGTGGAGGAGGCCGTAGGCGTAGGCGTCGGTGAGGGCCTCCCACGAGGCGTGGATCACGTTGTCGGAGACCCCCACCGTCACCCATTCCTTCCCGCCGTCGGAGGTCTCGATCAGGACGCGGACCACAGCCTGGGTCCCCTTCGCGCCGTCCAGCACCCGGACGCGGTAGTCGGTGAGTCTCATCTCGTCGAGCTCGGGGTAGGTCCGGGCGAGCGCCGTGCGGAGCGCGTTGTCCAGCGCCCCGACCGGGCCGGCCCCCTCCGCCGTGGCGATGTGCCGGTCGCCGTTCGTCCGGACCTTGACGGTCGCCTCGGCCGGCTCGACCTGGCCGCGGCGCTCCTCCACCGAGACCCGGAAGCTCTCGACCTCGAAGAACGCGTGCTCCCAGCCGGCCGACCGGCGGAAGAAGAGCTCGAGCGAGGCGTCGGCGGCCTCGTAGCTGTACCCCGCCGCTTCCCGCTCCTTGACGCCGGCCAGCGCGGCGGAGGCGGCCGAGGGCTCCAGCGGGACGCCGAGCTCCGCCGCCTTCCGCAGCATGTTGGCCCGGCCGGCCAGGTCGGAGACCAGCACGTGGCTCGCGTTGCCGACGGCGCCGGGCGGGACGTGCTCGTAGGCGTCCGCCCGCCGGGCCAGGGCGCTGGCGTGCAGGCCGGCCTTGTGGGCGAAGGCGCTGCGGCCGACGTAGGGCTGGTGCGGGTCGGGTGGCACGTTGGCGATCTCGGCCACGAGGTGCGCGATCTCCGTGAGCCGGGAGACCCCGTTCCCGGGCAGCACGTCCAGGCCGAGCTTCAGCGACAGCGACGCGGCGATCGCGATCAGGTCGGCGTTCCCGCAGCGCTCGCCGTACCCGTTCACGGTTCCCTGCACCTGGAACGCGCCCGCCTGCACCGCCAGCAGCGAACCGGCCACGGCGCTCGCCGCATCGTCGTGGAAATGCACGCCGAGCGGAACCCGCACCCGGTCCGCGACCTCACCGATCGCGCGGACGGCCTCGCCGACCAGGGTCCCGCCGTTCGTGTCGCACAGGACCACCCGGTCGGCGCCGGCGTCCTCGGCTGCCCGCAGCACGCGCAGGGCGTAGGCCGGATCCTCCACGTATCCGTCGAAGAAGTGCTCGGCGTCGAAGAACACGCGTCGCCCCTCGCGCACCAGGAACCCCACGGAGTCGGCCACCATCCGCAGGTTCTCCTCGGGCGTCGTCTCGAGCGTGAGGGTGACGTGCAGCGGGCTCGACTTCCCGACCAGGCACACCACCGGCGTCTGGGCGTCCAGCAGCTCGCGCAGCACCGGGCTGGCGTCGGCCCGCTCGCCCGCCTTGCGCGTCATGCCGAAGGCCGCGAGCGTGCTGTAGGCGAGCGTCTCCCGCGCCGCGAGCCGGAAGAACTCGGTGTCGCGGGGGTTCGCGCCCGGCCATCCGCCCTCCACGAGGGGGACGCCGAGCGAGTCCAGCGCGTGCAGGACCTTCAGCTTGTCCTCGATCGAGAACGACAGCCCGGCCCGCTGCGCCCCGTCGCGCAACGTGGTGTCGTACAGCTCGACCTGGGGGACCCACGGCAGCCGAGGGCGTGGCGCGCCTCCGCGGCCCACCGCGCCGAACTCCGCGACCGGCTCGGGGAACGCCGATCCTGCGCCCGCCGGATCAGGCATTGGCCGCGGCCTCCGCGATCATGTCGCCGACCCCGCCGGTGCGGAATCCCATCTCGCCGGCCCGCATCGAGCGGAGCTTGGGCGCCACAGCACGGATGGCGGCGTCCACGCGTCGCGCCGCAGCCGGTTCCCCGAGGTCGTCCAGCATCATCCCCGCGGCGGCGATGGCCGCGATGGGGTTGATGGTCCCGAGCCCCGTGTGGTCGTGCGCCGTGCCGCCGATCGGCTCGAACATCGAGATGCCGTCGGGGTTGAGGTTCGCGCCCGCGGCCACCCCCATGCCGCCCTGGATGGTGGCCGCGAGGTCCGTGAGGATGTCGCCGAACATGTTGTCGGTGACGACCACGTCGAACCGTCCCGGGTCCTCGATCAGGTAGATGCACGCCGCGTCCACGTGGCAGTACGCGGTCGCCACTCCCGGGTGCGCTTCGGCCATCTCGGCGAACGCGCGAGCCCACAGGTCGCCCGCGTACTCGAGGACGTTCGTCTTGTGGACCAGCGTGACGTGCCCCCGCCGGCCGGCTCGCCGGGCCAGCCCGAACGCGAAGCGCAGACACCGGTCGACCCCGCTCCGGGTGTTGATGCTCTGCTGGACCGCCACCTCCCCCTCGGTCCCCTTCCGGTGGAAGCCGCCGGCCCCCGAGTACAGCCCCTCGGAGTTCTCCCGGACGAAGACCAGGTCGATCTCTGAAGGGTCGACCGTAGCAAGGGGCACCGACACGCCCGGGTACGGGCGCACCGGGCGCAGGTTCACGTACTGGTCGAGCTCGAAGCGGATGCGCAGCAGCAGGCCGCGCTCCAGCGCGCCGACCGGGACCCGGGGGTCGCCCACCGCACCCAGGTAGAGCGCGTCGAGCGTGCGGAGCTCCTCGACCACCGAGTCCGGGAGCGTCTCGCCGGTGCGGAGGTATCGCTCCCCGCCCAGGTCGTATTCCATCGTGTCGAGGGCGAACCCCTCCGCCTCGGCCACGGCCGCGAGGACCTTTCGCCCCTCGCGGACCACCTCCGGGCCGGTCCCGTCGCCGGGGATCACGCCGATGCGGTAGGTCGTCACCCTGACGCCCTCTTCCGGCGGCCCGCGCCCTGCGCCGGCCCCCTCAGAGCAGCCACCAGTCGGCCTGCGGCCGCCCCCATCAGTCCAGCCTCCAGTCGGCCTGCGCCGGCTCGTTCGCCGCCACGCCGACACGGACGGCGCCGCCGTCGCCCTCGCGGAGCGACCGCGCCACCCAGGGCATGAGTCCGCCGGCGTCGAGGATGTCGCGCATGAACGGCGGCAGGGGAGTCCCCTGGAACGTCCGGGCCCGGGTCAGGTTCTCCACGACGCCGGAGTCGAGGCCCACGCGGAACCGGTCGCCCGGCTCCGCCCCCTCGGTGACGCCGGGGCACTCGACGATCGGGAGGCCGACGTTGACGGCGTTGCGAAAGAAGATTCGGGCGAACGACTCCGCCACGATGCAGGCGACGCCGCTCGCCTCGATGGCGATCGGCGCGTGCTCGCGGGAGGAGCCGCTGCCGAAGTTGCGGCCGCCGACGATCAGGTCGCCGGGCCGGACGGTGGAACAGAACTCGGGGTCGAGGTCCTCCATGCAGTGCCGTGCCAGCTCCTCCCGGTCGGTCGTCGTCAGGTGCCTCGCCGGGATGATCACGTCGGTGTCGACGTTGTCGCCGTAGACGAACGCCCGTCCCTCGAAGGCGGTCATCACGCGGCATCCACTCCGCCCACAGAGGCCGTCACGCGGCATCCACCCCGCCCGCGACAGCGCCGTACGACGCGCCCACGCCCTTGATCGTCTCGGCGGCCGGCGGCTCGACGCCGATCTCATCGGGGTGCGCCAGGCGACCCATCACCGCCGTCGCGGCGGCGACCGCCGGGTTGACCAGGTACACCTTCGCCTCGCGATGGCCCATGCGGCCCACGTAGTTTCGGTTCGATGTGGACACGCACACCTCGCCCGGCCCGAGCACGCCCATGTGGCCGCCGAGGCACGCGCCGCACGTGGGCGTCGAGACCGTGGCGCCGGCCTCTCCGAACACCTCCAGCAGGCCCTCGCGGTTCGCCTGGAGCCAGATCTCCTGGGTGGCCGGGATGACCATCAGCCGGACCCGCGGATCCGCCCGCCGGCCGCGCAGGATGTGCGCCGCCATCCGGAGGTCCTCGAGCTTCGCGTTCGTGCATGAGCCGATGAACACCTGGTCCACGGCCACCCGCTCGGCGGTCGAGACCGGTTCCGCCTGCGACGGGAGCGACGGCAGGGCGACCTGGGGCTCCAGCCTGTCCACGTCGATCACGTGGGTGGCCTCGTACGCCGCGCCCTCGTCGCTGGCGAGCGCGTCGAAGTCACGGACGCGCCCGCTGACCCGCTGGCGCTCGGCGACGTAGGCCATCGTGATCTCGTCCGGCGCGATGATGCCGGACTTCGCGCCTGCCTCGATGGCCATGTTCGTCAGGGTGAACCGGGAGTCCATGGACAAGTGCGCCAGCGCGGGCCCCGCGTGTTCCATGGCCTGGTACGAGCAGCCGTCGTCGCCCACCAGCGCGATGACCGACAGGATCAGGTCCTTGCCCACGACCCACGGGCCGGGCCGGCCCTCGTGGACGAACCGGACCGTCTCGGGGACCCGCAGCCAGATGCGCCCGGTGGCCAGGACCGCCGCGAGATCGGTGGAGCCCACGCCGGTGGAGAACGCGCCGAGCGCCCCGTACGTGCAGGAATGCGAGTCGGCGCCGATGATCACCATGCCCGGCAGCGCCAGCGCCTGCTCGGGGAGCAGGATGTGCTCGATGCCGCCGCGGCCGAGCTCGAAGAAGTGCTCGATGCCCTGCTCCCGGGCGAACTCGCGCATCGTCATGCCCAGCTTCGCGCTGGCGATGTCTTTCGCCGGGACGAAGTGCGACGGGACCAGCGCGACCTTCGATGGGTCCCACACCCCGTCAATCCCGAGTTCACGGAACCGCGCGATCGCGACCGGCGCCGTGACGTCGTTCCCCATCGCGAGGTCGGCGTCGGCCATGATCAGGTCGCCGGGCGCCACCTCGGAGAGCCCGCTCGCTCGGGCGAGGATCTTCTCGGTGATCGTCATCGCGCGCGTCACGACACGTCCCCCTCGCCGGCGCCGGGAACGTGACCGCTGCCGCCCGCGTGACCGTTGCCGCCCGCGTGACCGTTGCCGCCTGCGCGCACGGCGCGGTTCACGGCCGCCAGGTATGCCCGGGCGCTGGCCTCGACGACGTCCGAGGCGAGGCCGCGGCCCGTGAACAGCCTGCCGTCGACGTCGAGCTGCACCACGACGTCGCCGAGCGCGTCGCTCCCCGGCGTGACCGCCGATACGTTGTAGGCCGCGAGCCGCGCGTCGACCCCGGTCGCGCGGGTGATCGCGCCGTATGCCGCGTCGATCATGCCGTCGCCCATCGCGGAGTCCTCGACGTCGTCGCCGTCGCTGCCGCGCGAGAGCCGGACCGTCGCGGTCGGCGACAGGTGCGTGCCCCCGACCACCGCCAGCGACACCAGCGTGAACGCGTCCTCCTCGGTGACCCCGAGCTCCTCGGCGACGATGGCCTCGAGGTCGGCGTCGGTGAGGGCCATCTTGCGGTCGGCGAGCTCCTTGAACCGCACGAACGCGCGGTCGAGCGCCTCGGGCTGCAGCTGGAGCCCCAGCCGGGCCACGGCATCGGCGAACGCGTGCCGACCGGAGTGCTTGCCGAGGACGATCTTCGAGCCCTCGAAGCCGATCTCGACCGGGTCCATGATCTCGTACGTCGCCCGGTTCATCAGGACGCCGTGCTGATGGATCCCGGACTCGTGGGCGAACGCGTTCGCCCCGACCACGGCCTTGTTCGGCTGGACCGGGTAGCCGGTCAGCATCGACACGAGCCGAGACGTCCGGGCGATCTCGCGGACGTTCAGGCCGTGCCGGAGGCCCAGGGCCGGGCCGCGCGTGGCGACGATCATCGCCATCTCCTCGAGCGAGCAGTTCCCCGCCCGCTCGCCGATCCCGTTGACGGCGACCTCCACCTGGCGGGCGCCGTTCAGCACGCCGGCCAGGGAGTTCGCGACGGCCAGCCCCAGGTCGTTGTGGCAGTGCGTCGAGACCACGACGTGATCGGGGAGGGCCTCGCGCGCCGTCCGGACCAGGTCCCCGAATTCCGCGGGCGTCGCGTACCCAACCGTGTCCGGGACGTTGATCGTCGTCGCTCCCTCCTCGACGGCCACCCGGAACGACTCGAGCATGAAGTCCGGGTCGGTGCGGGTCGCGTCCTGGGCGGAGAACTCGACGTCCTCCGTGTACGAGCGGGCCCGGCCGACGCTGTGCCGGGTCGCCGCCAGCACGTCCTCGCGCGACATCCGCAGCATCGAGTCGAGGTGGACGTCGCTGGTCGAGATGAACACGTGGAGGCGTGCGCTCTGCGCCCCACGGATGGCCTCCCAGGCCCGGTCGATGTCGCCGTCGTCGGCCCGGCACAGCGCCGCGACGGTGGAGCCCTTCACCGACTCCGCGATCCGCCGCACGGCGTCGAACTCACCAGGCGAAGAGGCCGGGAACCCGGCCTCGATGACGTCGACGCCCAGCCGGGCGAGCTGGTCGGCGATCTCGAGCTTCTCGGCGGCGGTCAGCGCGATGCCCGGCGCCTGCTCCCCATCGCGCAGCGTGGTGTCGAAAAACCGTACGTCGTCAGGCATGCGGACCACCGTCCCCGGCCCCCGCACGCGCCGCGCCGTCGTCCGCCGACCGTCCGGATGCGTCGAGCTCGACCGCGCCCTCGGCGGACGGATCGGTCGCGCCCTGGCCGTTGCGCCGGGCGCCGGCCGCGTCGGTGTTCCGGTCCCGCTGGAGCCAGGGCATCATCGAGCGGAGGCCCTCGCCCACCTGCTCGATGAGGTGCTCGCGGTCGCGCTCGCGGAGCTCGGCGAACCGGGGGAACCCGTCCTCGGCCTCGGCGATCCACTCCCGCGCGAAGTCGCCGCTGCGGATCTCGGCGAGGATCTCCCGCATCCGGTCCCGGGTCGACGCGTCGAACACGCGCGGCCCGCGCGTGTAGTCGCCGTACTCGGCGGTATCCGACACGCTGTAGCGCATCCAGCCGAGCCCGCCCTCGTAGACGAGGTCCACGATCAGCTTCAGCTCGTGGAGGCACTCGTAGTAGGCGACCTCGGGCTGATATCCGGCCTCGACCAGCGTCTCGAACCCGGCCTTCACCAGGGACGTCATCCCGCCGCACAGCACCGCCTGTTCCCCGAACAGGTCGGTCTCGGTCTCCTCCGCGAACGTCGTCTCGATGACGCCGGCGCGCCCGGACCCGATCCCCGCCGCGTACGCCAGCACGCGGCCGCGGGCCGTCCCGGTGGCGTCGCGGTGCACGGCGAACAGCGACGGCGTGCCGATGCCCTCCGTGTACGTCCGGCGAACGAGGTGGCCGGGGGCCTTCGGCGCGACCATGCCGACGTCCACGCCCTCCGGCGCCTCGATGCGGCCGAAGTGCACGTTGAATCCGTGGGCGAACATCAGGAGGTTCCCGGGACGCAGGCCGGGCTCGACGTCGGCCGCGTACGAGGCCGGCTGGGCCGTGTCGGGGAGCAGCAGGATCACCACGTCGGCATCCGCCACCGCCTCGGCGGGCGTCGTGACCGTCAGGCCGTCCTCCTCGGCCTTCGGCCACGACTTGGAGTCCGGCCGGAGGCCGACCCGCACGTCGAACCCGGAGTCCCGGAGGTTCAGCGCGTGCGCGTGGCCCTGGCTGCCGTAGCCGAGCACGGCGATCCGCTGCCCGCTCAGCGCCGACCCATCGATATCCGCGTCGTACAGCACCGTGCTCATGTGCGTTCTCCTTTGGCTCTATGCGGTGGCTCTGGTCGCCGCGCCGTTCACCCGGCGCAGCCGGCGTCCCGAGATCCCCGCGGCGCCCCGGCCCAGGGCGATCCGGCCGGTCCGGGCCAGCTCCACGACGCCGTAGGGGTCGAGCAGGGCGAGCATCGCCTCGAGCTTGTCCGGCGAGCCGGTCGCCTCCACGGTCAGCGTCGACTCCGACACGTCCACGACCCGGGCGCGGAAGATGTCCGCGATCTCGGTGACCGCGGCGCGCTCGCCGGCAGGCGCCATGACCTTCACCAGGGCCAGCTCCCGCTCCACTGCGGCGGCCGGCTCCAGTTCCAGGACCTTCAGCACGTTCACCAGCTTGTGAAGCTGCTTCTCCACCTGCTCGAGCGGCTTGCGCTGCACGTCGACCACGATCGTCATGCGCGACCGGCCCGGGCGCTCCGTGGTCCCGACGGCCAGCGAGTGGATGTTGAACCCGCGCCGCGCGAACAGGTTCGCCACGCGGGCCAGCACGCCCGGCCGGTCCTCGACCAGCACCGAGATCGTGTGCAGGCTCATGCGATCGGTGCCTCCGCCGGATCGAGGGCCGGCTCCGTGCACTCCGGCCCGAGGATGATGTCGTCGTTCGAGCCGCCGGCCGGGACCATCGGGAACACCATTTCGCCGGGGTCGCACCGGAAGTCGATGACCACGCTGCGGTCGGTCACGGACAGGGCCTTGTCCAGCACGGCGTCGACCTCGTGGGGCGACTCCGCGCGCAGCCCGATGGCGCCGTACGCCTCCGCCAGCCGGACGTAGTCGGGCACGTCCTGGGTCAGCGCCACGCCCGAGTACCGCTCGTTGTAGAACAGCTCCTGCCACTGCCGGACCATGCCCAGGTGGCCGTTGTTGACGATGGCCACGACGATCGGGATGTTCTCCGTGGTGGACGTGGCGAGCTCCTGCGAGGTCATCTGGAAGCACCCGTCGCCGTCGATGGCGACCACGCGCTGGTCCGGTCGTCCCATCTTCGCGCCGAGCGCCGCCGGCACCGCGAACCCCATGGTCCCCAGGCCACCCGAGTTGATCCACTGCCGGGGCCGGGAGAACCGGTAGAACTGCGACGCCCACATCTGGTGCTGGCCGACGCCGGAGACGATCGTGGCGTCGCCGTCGGTGGCCGCGTGGATGCGCTCCACGACGAACTGCGGCTTGATCGGCCCGTCGTCGTCCTGGGTGTAGCGGTAGGGGAAGCGCCGGCGCCAGTCGTCGAGGGTGGACAGCCACGCCTTCCGGTCGGGCGAGCCGCCGGCCGCGCCCTGGGCCCGCTCGAGCTCGCGCGCGAGGGAGGCGGTCACGTCGGCCGCGTCGCCCACGATCGGGACGTCGGCCGCGCGGTTCTTGCCGATCTCGGCCGGGTCGATGTCGACGTGGATGACCTTCGCGTGGGGGGCGAACGTCGCCAGGTTCCCGGTGACCCGGTCGTCGAAGCGGGCGCCGATCGCGACGAGCAGGTCGGCCCGCTGCATGGCCGTGACCGCCGTGTAGTTCCCGTGCATGCCCGGCATGCCCAGCGAGAGCTCGTGGTCGTCGGGGAACGCTCCCCGCGCCATCAGCGTGGTCACGACGGGCAGGCGACCGGTCTCGGCGAGTCGCCGCAGCTCGGCGGCGGCGTTCGCCCGGATCACGCCTCCGCCCGCGTACACGACCGGCCGCTCCGAGGCGAGGATCAGCTTCACCGCCTCGCGGACTTGCCTGAGGTTCCCCTTGGTGGTCGGCCGGTAGCCCGGGAGGTCGACCCCGTCCGGCCACTCGAAGGGAGCGGTGCCGATCAGCACGTCCTTGGGCACGTCGACCAGCACCGGCCCCGGCCGGCCGGTCGTCGCCACGTGGAAGGCCTCCGCGACCGCCGCCGGGATGTCCTCGGTCCGCGTGACCAGCCAGTTGTGCTTCGTGACCGACATCGTGACGCCCGTGATGTCGGCTTCCTGGAAGGCGTCGTTGCCGATCACGCCGGTGGGCACCTGGCCGGTGACCGCGACCACGGGGATCGAGTCCATCAGCGCGTCGGCCAGCGCGGTGACCAGGTTGCAGCCGCCCGGGCCGCTGGTGGCGAAGCACACGCCGGCGCGGCCGGTGACGTGCGCGTACCCCTCCGCCGCGTGCCCCGCCCCCTGTTCGTGCCGCATCAGCACGTGGCGGATCGGCGAGTCGAGCAGCGGATCGTACGCGGGCAGGATCGCGCCGCCCGGGATGCCGAACACGACCTCGGTGCCGGCCAGCTCGAGCGAGCGGATCAGCGCCTGCGCGCCGGTCGGCCGGGACGGGAAGCTCATCAGGAGCTCGCCTCCGGCGCCCGGTCATCCCCGGGGCGCTGCCTGCCGTTGCCGTTCGGCCGGCCGCCGGGATGGCCCCCGGCGGGGGTGGGCGCCGGCGGGAACGCGGCCGTGGCCAGGGGCCTCGCCGGTCGAGCGGCCGGTGCCTCCGCCGCGCCCGTCGTGTGCCCGTTGCCGCGGGACGCCGGCGGGCGGACCTCGACCCGGCCCGACGGCGTTCGCTCGACCCGATAGCCCATGCGGTGGGCCAGCGCCAGGCACGCGCGCTCGAACTCCCACGGGGTCCAGTCGCGACGCCGGATCTGGAATGCCTCCTCCTGGCCGAACCCGGTCGCCAGGTACGTCGTCTCGGCGGCGAAGTACTCCGCCAGCCGGCGGCGATCGGCGGGGTCGCGGACGTCCAGGGTGACCTGCCCGGGCCCCTCCCACTGCGCGGCGCCGACCGGGGCGCCGTCTTGCGTGAACTCGAATCGCATCGTCATCTCCTCCTCTCGTCGGGTGTTTCCTCTGACCGGTTTGTCGTGCTGTTCGGGGTGGACATCTCGCGCGTCCGGGGGGTTCGGGGTGGGGGGTTCGCGTTCCGGGATCCCGGAAAACGAACGACCCCCCGCTTCTGCGAAGGGTCTCTGGCGCGGCAACAGGGCGTGCGAGCCCTGGCCCCGCGCCTAGGTAATAAGTACGAGGACGCTGACCGGGGCGAAGCTCGAGTGGTCTCTGCGAGTCCTCATGTTGGTGGCGGATGATACCGGCCGCTCGGAGTTCGGTCAACCCCTGGTCGGTGGAACCACTCCTGGCAGGCACTCCGAACCCGTTGCGCCGCAGGGCATTCGGAGGCGCGGAGATTCCTCTGAGCGATCGTCACGATCCCTCGGGAGTGCAGACCGCCCCTCGCGCAGCGGACGACACGAGCCGCGCGTACTTGGCCAGGGCACCGGTCGAATAGCGGGGTTCCGGCGCCTTCCACCCGTCGCGGCGGCGGGCGAGCTCGTCGGCGGTGACCTCCATGTCGAGGCGTCGCGCGTCCACGTCCAGCACGATGGGGTCGCCGTCCTCGACCAGCGCGAGGGGCCCGCCGACGGCCGCCTCGGGTGCGACGTGGCCCACCGCGAACCCGTGGCTGGCCCCCGAGAACCTGCCGTCCGTGACCAGGGCCACGTCGCGTCCCAGCCCCGCCCCGACGATGGCGCCGGTCACCGCCAGCATCTCCCGCATCCCCGGACCGCCCTTCGGCCCCTCGTACCGGATCACGATCACGTCGCCGGCCGAGATCCGGCCGTGGGTCACGGCATCGAAGGCGGCCTCCTCGGAATCGAAGACGCGTGCCGAGCCCCGGAACGTGCGGCCCTCCATCCCCACGACCTTCACCACCGCGCCGTCCGGGGCCAGGGATCCCGCCAGCACCGCCAGGCCGCCGTGGCCGTGGATCGGCTCGGCCAGCGACCGGACCACGTCGCCGTCGGGCGACGCGGGCCGGAGCGCCGCCAGGTTCTCCGCGACCGTCCCGCCCGTCACGGTCATCGCGTCGCCGTGCAGCAGCCCAGCGTCGAGCAGCTCCCGCATGATCACCGGGACGCCGCCCACCCGGTCCAGGTCGGACATCACGAACCGGCCGGCCGGCCGGACGTCGCCGATGTGCGGCGTCCGCCGGCTGATCCGGTCGAAGTCGTCTAGCTCGAGCTCCACCTCCGCTTCCGAGGCGATGGCCAGCAGGTGCAGCACGGCATTCGTCGAGCCGCCGCAGGCCATGACCACGGCGATCGCGTTCTCGAAGGCCTCGCGCCTCAGCACGTCGCGGGGCCGCAGGCCGTTTCGCAGGCACTCCACGACGGCGATGCCCGAGGCCCGGGCGAACTCGTCGCGGCGGGGGTCCACCGCCGGCGGCGAGGCCGAGCCCGGCAGCGACATCCCCAGCGACTCGACGGCCGTGGCCATCGTGTTCGCGGTGTACATCCCGGCACAGGATCCCGGCCCCGGGCACGCGACCGCTTCCAACTCGTGGAGCTCCCCGTCGGTCATGGAACCCGTCGCGTTGGCCCCGACCGCCTCGAACACGTCCTGGATCGTCACGTCGCGGCCCCGCCAGTGGCCGGGCAGGATCGTGCCGCCGTACAGGAACACCGTCGGCAGGTTCAGCCTGGCCGCCGCCATCACCATGCCGGGCAGGCTCTTGTCGCAGCCCGCGATCGTGACCATGCCGTCGAACCGCTCGGCGTGCATCACGAGCTCGACGGAGTCGGCGATGACCTCGCGCGATACCAGCGACGCGCGCATCCCCTCGTGGCCCATCGCGATGCCGTCGGACACCGCGATCGTGGTGAACTCGACCGGCACGGCCCCGGCGCCGCGGACTCCCTCCTTCGCGGCCGCCGCCAGCCGGTTCAGGTGCACGTTGCACGGCGTGACCTCGTTCCACGACGACGCCACGCCGACCTGGGGCCTGGCGAAGTCGTCCTCGCCGAACCCGACCGCGCGGAGCATGGCTCGGGCGGGAGCGCGCTGGGGTCCGTCGGTGACGTCGCGGCTCCGGGGCCGCGCGAGATCGGTTCTTTCAGCACCCTTGCCACCCTTGGCAGCCATGGCTCGCCTCACTCGGTCGTCGAAGCGCGGAGTGTACGTCCGAGTGTCACCGACGTGTCCCGACCTCACCGACGCGTCCGAAACACGTCCCGCTCTCCTCGGTTGTGCCCCGCGACGCCTCCGGCGCACTGTTCGTGGAGCCGGACATCGGCGGCCCGCACGGAGGAAGGAGGCTCGATGCGCCCCAACCACTCCGCCCCCCGGTGGTCCCGAGGGAGACACGGGAAGCCGCCCACGAGGCCGGTGGGGCGGGCGAGCCTCATCCTCCTCGCCGCCACGTTGGCCCTGGTATCGCTCGCGATCCCGGCCCGCGGCCATGTGACCAGCAGCTTCACTCACTTCTGGAACGTCCCCGCAGGCTTCGCGGACGGGTCCGACAACGGGCTGAAGAAGGTCCAGCACACGGCAGACCTCACCGGTGTCGGTGTAAGCGCCTTCCCACTCGGAGTGGACACCGGACGCATCCAGCGGCGCGTGAACTCGTTCTGCTCCATCGGCTCCGCGATCCAACGAGTCGATCAGGGCGGGACCGTTGCCTGCAGCGCCGGCGGATTCGCTGCCGGGAAG
>WNGF01000980.1_pt1 | contig 51933 bp, 48 predicted proteins | sample 5400641 | NCBI WGS metagenome assembly WNGF01 (sample SAMN13153371, study PRJNA577476) | soil metagenome | isolation source: 80 cm soil or saprolite under grassland replicate 2 | place: USA:California | collected 2016-06-15 | reverse complement strand
GGCATGGCCGCCGGCTCGCGCGCGCGCTGATCGTGCTTGGCGCGGTGCTTCCGCTCGAAGCTCACCCCGAAGACGGGACATTCATGGCGGGCGCCTGCAAGTTCGAGACGATCGGCCCCGGCGTCGTGACCGGGGTCGTTGACGCTCGCACCTTGCTGCTCGATGGCGGCCGCGAGGCGCGGCTTGCCGGCATCGAGACCGCGGCGACTTCGCCAAATGCAGGTCCCGGTGAGATTCTGCGGTCGCTCGTCGGTCGCACTGCGACGCTGCGGCGGATCGGCGCCGAGCAGGACCGCTACGGGCGCCTGCTCGTTCATCTCTTCGTTGCCGAAAACGGCTCCGAGCGCTGGATCCAGGCGGACCTCATCGAGCGCGGCCGAGCCCGGGTGGCGCCGCGGGTCGGCGACCGGGGGTGCGCCCGCGAGCTGCTGGCGCGCGAAAGCAAGGTGCGCGAAGCCAAGCTTGGCGTGTGGGCGGAGCCGATTTATGGCATCATGCGGGCGGCCGAGCCGGCGGCGGTCGCCGCCGCGCGCGGCCGTTTCGCGATCGTCGAGGGCAAGGTGCTGTCGGTTCGGGAAAGCGGAAGCACCATCTTCGTCAATTTCGGCCGGCGCTGGACACAAGATTTCGTGGTCACCGTTGCCAAGCGCAATGAGCGCGGCTTTGCGGCGGCGGGAGTAGCGCCGGTCCGACTGCAGGGTCGGCGCGTCCGCGTCCGGGGTATCGTCGAGCAACGGGGCGGGCCGTGGATCGAAGCTACGCATCCGGAGCAGATCGAGATTCTGGAGCGCAACTGACGTAGGGGCGGGGGTGAAAGCGTTCGCGCACCGACAACGGACACGGCCGGCGCCGTGGCGCTCCCTCGCGGGGCCGCTCGCGCTTGCGCTCGTGCTCGCCGGATGCGCAGCCAGCGGGCGGTTCGATCCGCAGGTCGTGGCGGCACTTCCCGAGCCCACGAAGCAGGCCGAAACCAGCCCGGCCGCGCAGCGCGAACACCAGCGGATTCTCGCCGCCTACGGCGGCACCTACCAGGACGCGCGCGTCGAGGCGCTGATCGCGAAGACCGTGGAGCGCCTGGTCGCGGCCTCCGAGCGCCCCGATCTGCATTATCGGGTCACGCTGCTCAATTCGGCGTCGGTCAACGCCTTCGCGCTGCCCAATGGCCATCTCTATGCGACCCGCGGGCTCGTCGCGCTTGCCAACGACAATGCCGAGCTCGCTTCCGTGCTGGCGCACGAAATGGCGCATGTGATCGCACGCCATGCGGCGATCCGCGAGGATCAGGTCAAGCAGGCGGCGCTGGTCAGCCGCGTGGCGAGCGACGTGTTCAACGATCCGCAGATGGGGGCGCTGGCGCTGGCCAAATCGAAGATCGCGCTTGCGACCTTCTCGCGCGCCCAGGAGCTCGAAGCCGACGGCATCGGGGTCGGCATTTCATCGCGCGCGGGCTTCGATCCCTATGGGGCGGTGCGGTTCCTCAATTCGCTCGGCCGTAACGCCGAGCTCAGGCCGCAATCGGGCCTGAGCGCTGATCCGCGCTATCTGGACTTCCTGTCCTCGCATCCGGCCACGCCGGAACGCGTGAAAATCACCCAGGCCAATGCCCGGCAATATTCCGCGCCCGGCAGCGGCGAGCGGGAGCGTGCCGCGTATCTCGGCAGCATCGACGGGCTGGTCTACGGCGAGGACCCGAGCGAAGGCTTCGTGCGCGGCCGGCGCTTCGTTCATCCGCGGCTCGGCTTCACGTTTCTCGCCCCAAGCGGCTTCGCGCTCGACAACACGGCGCAGGCGGTGCTCGGGGTCAACCAGAGCGGGGGCGAGGCGCTGCGTCTCGACGTGGTCCAGGTGCCGGCCGAGCAGAGCCTCGCCAATTACCTGACCTCCGGCTGGATCGAGAACATCGACCGCAGCTCGATCGAATCCACGAATATCAACGGCTTTCCGGCCGCCACGGCGATCGCCAAGGGCGAGGAATGGACCTTCCGCCTCTATGCCCTGCGCTTCGGCAGCGACGTCTACCGGTTCATTTTTGCCAGCAAGCAGCAGAGCCCGGAGATCGATAAGGCCTTCCGCGACGCGGTTGCGAGCTTCCGGCGCATGACGCTCGCCGAGATCGAGGCGGCAAGGCCGCTGCGGCTGAAAATCGTGACGGTCAAGCCCGGCGACACGTCCGAGCATCTGGCGGCCCGGATGGCGATGCCGGACCGGGCGCTCGAGCGCTTCCTGGTGCTCAACGGGCTGCAGCCCGGACAGGCGCTCAAGCCCGGCGATCAGGTGAAGCTGGTAGTGGAATGAGGAGCGTTCGCCTCGCGCCGCAGGCGGGGAGAGCGAGAAGCGGCGGCCCGGAACGAAAAAGGCCCGGCCAAACGGCCGGGCCTTTCTGCATCTTCGTCGCCGATCAGGCCGCTTCGTCCTCGACCAGCGCCTCGGCGGCCTCGCCTTCCGGCTTGGGGCCGCGGCGCGGCCCTTTGGCAAGCGCCGCCTCGATCTCCTTGATGGCCTCGGTCTCGGTGATGCGCTGGACTGCGGCGATTTCACGCGAGAGCCGGTCGAGCGCGGCCTCGTAGAGCTGGCGTTCGCTGTAGGACTGCTCGGGCTGGGATTCCGACCGGAACAGGTCGCGCACCACTTCGGCGATCGCGACGATGTCCCCGGAATTGATCTTCGCCTCGTATTCCTGGGCGCGGCGCGACCACATGGTGCGCTTGATCCGCGCGCGGCCCTTGAGCGTCTCCAGCGCGCGCTTCACGATCGGCGGCTCGGCGAGCTTGCGCATGCCGACCGAAGCGATTTTCGCGGTCGGCACCCGGAGCGTCATCTTGTCCTTGACGAAATTGATGACGAACAGCTCGAGCTTGTAGCCCGCGACCTCCTGCTCCTCGATCGAGACGATCTGGCCGACGCCGTGGGCCGGGTAAACGATGAACTCGCTGGTCTTGAACCCTTGCCGCTGGGTCGCACGCGGAATGACGCGCTCGGGCAGAGCCTGGACGGGCTCCGGCGCACGCGGGGACGGACGGAGGGCCTTCTTGTTCTTCGCGATCATGCCGCTCGGAGCTCCTTTGTTCGGCTTGGTGCGGGCCACGGTCTTGGCCTTGCGTGCAGCGGGACGAGCGGCGTTTCGCGACAAAACGGCCTTGCTCCGCCTATTCCGGGCGGCAGCCTTTCGCGCAGTACTTTTCTTCGGACGTTGACGTGCTTTTCCTGCCACAGCTCGCGCGTGGATGTTCACGCTCCTCTACGGCGGTTCCTCGAAAGTCGTCCCGAAAAAATACGCTCCCCACCGGGAGCGCCTCGGGCTTCATGTTTGGCTGCTATATATACCACATTTGCCGCAAAAATCAATGCTTTGCGGCACTGCAAAACCGATTTTTCAGCGCCAAACGACCAAATCCCGGGTAGCGGGTTAACACCGAGGATCGGTGCCAAAACGGCTCAAATCAGTCCCCGGTTCCCGGATTCGGGGAAAAATGCTGCTCTTTGCCCTCGACCCCCTCCCATTCCTTGGCGTCCGCAGGGGCGTCTCGCTTTACCGTGATATTGGGCCAGCTCTTGGCATATTCGGCGTTGAGGCTCAGCCATTTCTCAAGGCCGGGCTCGGTATCGGGCTTGATCGCCTCAACCGGACATTCGGGCTCACAGACCCCGCAATCGATGCACTCGTCGGGATGAATGACGAGCATGTTCTCACCCTCGTAGAAGCAGTCCACGGGGCAGACCTCGACACAATCCATGTATTTGCATTTGATACAGGATTCGTTGACGACGTAGGTCATTGCGGCTCCGGTTCGGCGTCCACGCCCGGTGCTAGCCCAGGCGCAGGTGCCGTGCAAGACATCGGACGAATCGGGCTCGGTCGACTCAGCAAGGCCTCCAATCGAGACGATTTAGGCGGGTTCGTGCCCGACAGGCTCGCCGCCTCCTGCGGTCACACCCAATTCCTCGTACAGCAGTCGTGCCGCCGCGCCCGACCCGCGCTGGCCGGCAAAGCCGGCCACCTTCAGCACTCGGACCCCCTGATAGAGCGAGATCGTCACCACGTCTCCCAAGCGCAGCATCCGGCTTGCTACTTTCACTCTGTGGCCGTTCACCCGGACATGACCGGATGCCGCAAGGTCCGCCGCGGCCGCCCGGGTACGCACGACGCGGCTGTGCCACAGCCATTTGTCGATTCGCTGGCGGTCGATCAATCGGCTGCTCACCTCAAATATTCACCGTGCCGACGCTGAACAACGGGGCGCGTTCCCTGGCCGCATCGGATCAGGGGCGCTCTTTGCTGCCGGCTTCGAGCTGCGCCTTGAGCGCGGCGAGCTTGGCAAACGGGGAGTTCGGGTCGGGTGCCCGTTCGCGCCGCTCCTTGGCCTCGCTTCTGGGTTGACCCGCTGGGCTCCGCGTTCTTTCCCGCTCGGGCCGACGCTGCCGCGCACCCGGTGCGCCGGCCGCGGCTTTCTCCGCAACGGCTTGCGCTTGCGGGGGAGGACGTTTGCCGGCTGCAGCCGCAGCGGGAGAATCGCGGCGCTCATCCGTCCGCTCGCGCCGGCGCGAGCCGCGGGGCCGGGTCCGATCGCCGCGGCGATGCTCGGGGCGGCCGGGCCGCCAGACTTCGATCATCTCCTCGGGGTCGACCGGCCTGCTCTCGGGCCGTGCCCCATCGAGACCCGGGCCGGCATCGGCGGGAACCAATGGGTCCATGGGTCCGGCGAGCACGGGTGCCTCAGGGGTCTGCGCGCCAGCGTCGACATCGCGCTGCGCCGCCTCGGTCGGTGCGGTGAGCGCGCTCGGCTCCGGCTCCGCGGCACCTTGCTGTTCCGGCGGGCCTGGCGGGGACGAGGCAGCGCTTTGCTCTTTTGTCGGCTGCTCCGGTTTGGATTGCGAAGGCTGAGGCGCCTCTCCCGCCGATTCCGGCGGCTTGGGGCGCTGCTCCATTCGATAGCCGAGCGAGCGCAGGATCGAGGCGAAATCCTCTCCCGAGGTCCCGGTCAGCGAGGTCATGGATCCGGTCACGACGAAACCGGAGCCGTCGACGACACCGGCAGGCGTGGCGCCCGGCGTGCCGGGACGCCAAGCAAGCAGCGGACGGATCAGGTCCGCAAGCCGCTCGAGAATGTCCACCCGTACCGCGCGTTCGCCGCAGACCCGATACCCCACGACGCGATAGAGCGACTTCGGCAGCTCCTTGTCGACCGGGACCGAGGTGCGGCCGTTGGCGGCCAGACCCGGAAGCGTGTCGGCGCCCTTGAGCTCGGGATCCGCATGCTTGATCGCCCACAATTGCGCGGCGAGGACCCGCGGGGCGGGCTTGAGCAGCGCCGGCACGTATACGTGGTAGGCACCGAACCGCACGCCGTATTTCCGCAGCATGGCGCGGGCGGCCTGGTCGAGCGTCTTGACCTCGTCGGCGACCTTGTGGCGCTCGAGCACCCCGAGGGATTCGACGAGCTGAAACGCCACCCCGCGCGCAATTCCGGTCACGTCCTCGGCGCCGGCGAGCTGAAACAACGGCCCGAGCAGCTTTTCGGTATGGGCCTTCAGCCACAATTCGAGCCGGCTTTGCACGGCATCGCGCGAAGCGCCGTTCAGGCGCTCGTCGGCGATCAAGCGGACACGTGGATGCAGCACATCCTCGCCGGCAATGAGCTTGGCGACCGGCTCGCCGGTCCAGCGGATCGTTGCGTCGGAAGCCAGCACGAACTGATCGTCCGCCGCCGATTGCAGCCGATGCGCGCGATTGTCGATCTCGCCGGCCAGCGCCTTTTGGGCGGCGGCGCGCAACGCCTTGGCTTCCGGTCCGGCGGCGGCAGGATCGGCCGCGAACTGAAAGCCCGCGAGCCGGCCGATGGCATGGCCTTCGACGAAGACCTCGCCAGTCTTGGTGATGTCGGTCTCCAGCATGGTGTTTTCTCTCAGCCGCCTCACCAGCGCGCTGGTCCGGCGATCGACAAAACGCTCGATCAGCCGCTGGTGCAGAGCGTCGGAGAGCTTGTCCTCGATACCGCGCGCCACTCCCTGCCAGTGCTCGGGATCGGCCAGCCAGTCCGCGCGATTGGCCGCAAAGGTCCAGGTTCTGATATGGGCGATGCGCGTCGACAGCGTGTCGATGTCGCCATCGGTGCGATCCGCCTGCGCGACTTGCCGGGCGAACCAATCCGTCGGAATCCTACCCTCTCCGATCAGAAATCCATAGAGCGTGACGACCAGCTCGGCATGCGTCGCCGGCGCGATCTTGCGATAGTCCGGAACCTGACAAACCTCCCAAAGCCGCTCGATCGCGCGCGCGCCATGCGCCAGCTCGCGGACCTCGGGGTCGCGGCCGGCGTGCTCGAGCACCAGCACGTCCTCGGCGACAGGAGCCCGCGTCAGCCCGGTCTCGACCGGATTTGCGGCGAGCGAAGCCTGCAGGGCCCCGAGCGAGGAAAAATTCAGGTCCGTGTTGCGCCATTGCAGCACTTTGACCGGCTCGAACCGATGGCTTTCCAGCGCCTGCACCAATTCCGGCTCGAACGGCGGGCAACGACCCGTGCTGCCGAAGGTTCCGTCGCGCGATGCGCGTCCGGCGCGTCCGGCGACCTGCGCGAGCTCCGCCGGATTGAGCCGGCGGAATTGATAGCCGTCGAACTTGCGGTCGGACGCAAACACCACGTGATCGACGTCCAGGTTGAGCCCCATGCCGATGGCGTCGGTGGCGACCAGGTAATCGACCTCGCCGGCCTGATAGAGCTCGACTTGTGCGTTGCGCGTGCGCGGGGAAAGCGCGCCGAGCACCACCGCCGCGCCGCCGCGTTGCCTGCGGATCAACTCGGCGATGGCGTAGACTTCTTCAGCCGAGAACGCGACGATCGCCGAACGCCGCGGCAGCCGCGTGATCTTCTTCTCGCCCGCGTGGGTGAGCAGGGAGAGTCGCGGGCGACTCACGATGTTGGCGCCGGGCAGCAGCTTTTCCACGATCGGCCGCATGGTGGCGGCGCCGAGCATGAGAGTTTCCTCTCGACCGCGCCGGTGCAGCATCCGATCGGTGAATACATGGCCGCGTTCCAGATCCGCGCCTAGCTGAATCTCATCCACCGCCAGAAATGCGACGTCGAGATCGCGCGGCATGGCTTCCACGGTGGAGACCCAGAACCGTGGGTTCGCTGGTTTGATCTTTTCCTCGCCGGTGACGAGCGCGACCGCTTGCTCGCCCACCGCGCCGACGATCTTGTTGTAGACCTCGCGCGCGAGAAGCCGCAGCGGCAGGCCGATGATCCCCGAGGAATGCGCCAGCATCCGCTCGATCGCCAAATGGGTCTTGCCGGTGTTGGTCGGTCCGAGAACGGCTGTCACGCCGACGCCGCGGGCGCGAACCTCACGGCTCGAGGTCGCCGGAAAGGTAAAACTCATGGCGAAGGCACGCGGGCGAGCCGCTCGACGGCGATCACGGGGCGCCCGCTCCGGCAAGAGCGTCTTGGTTCGGCCAGCCGCATTCCCTCTGAATCTTGTGCGCAGGGCATTTTCGCTTGCAAGCGAGCTTTCGAATGGAGGAGTTCGCAACCCGCGTCGCCTTCACGAACTGTCTCACGATGCGACGCAATGCGGACCGCCGTTAAGCCTTGGAACGAGTCCCGAACGAAACGCGGCCGAATCGCTGACTCGGCCGATTTCAGATTTCGTTCTCTCCATATATCGGCGAGCCAGTCGGCTCAGCTACTAGATGGGGTGCCACTGCGCTCCTCATAAGCCCCTTCATTGCGTTGTGCGGTTAACCTCTGCCCGCATCACACGATCATGCCGGAGTCAACCCCGCGGCTGCGGCTAAAACTCGTTGTCAACCGATACATTCCGTCGCAGTGCTACTGGGTCTTGAGGTCCGAGAAACCTGTGTCCGCTCGAGAAGCGGAAACGGCGGTCGTGAACTGGGTGGCCTGGAGCACCGCGGGCCCGATCGGCGTCGGCACGTACATGCGGAACGGTGCGAGCACGCGCGTGCCGGCGATCGGTGCGAACCAGATCTCGATGTCGCGCTGCTCCATCAGATATTTGATCGCGAACCGGGCGGGACGGTGTCCCGCAATCGGCCGATAGGCCACGCCGCAGACTACGACCGGACCCTGGTAACCGTGCTCCCCCTTGGCCTCGTCCATGCGCTTGAAGGAAAGCGCCAAGTCGAAGCGCTGGTAGCCGTCGAAGATCGGCAGCGTGCGCCGGCAAGCCTCGGGCGACACCACCTCGCCGTTACCCTGGATACCGATCAGCGCGGCACTCATGGGATCGACGACGCCGCGGCGATGCGCTTCGGTCAGCGGTATCCGATCCGGACTCGGCGTTACCGCCGGCTCGGCAACGAGATCCGTTACCGCGCCGGAATTCAATCTCATGCGCACCTCGGAACTGCGGCGATCGTAGGCGGTATGGGCCGCATAGGCCGCCGGCACCAGACGAGCTCCCGCCATGGCGCCCTCGGCGGTCGCGGTGCCGTCGCCTCGGGTGATCGCCCGCATCAGCCCGGCGACCCGGCCATCGGCAACGGCCGAGTACTGGCGATCGCGAATCTCGACGGTCCACGCGCCCTTGCCGATCGGAATACCGGCGAGCGTCGCCGCATAGCGGGCCTCGAGCTTGCCCTGGGCCCGACCGAGCGCCGGCCCGGCGATCGCCAGCGCCGAGCCCAAGAGCATGCTCAGAAGCCCAACCCGCCAGCGGGGGCGGCATGCTCCGCCGGTCGGCGATGCTCTGTTAGGGGCTGGACGCATGCGGTGCCTGTTTCGGCCGCCAAGTTCCCGCAGGCCCTGGCTGCGGTGCTGATCGGCCCCGAATGCGTCGAATCTGTGATGCCTGCGCCTGCGTTTCGCTCGCCTTGACGGTCGCCGGTGGCGTTGACTATACGTCCGCAACCCTTCCGGGCTCTTCGGGTTGGGCTGAGCGCTCGCCTGCAAGGCGGATCTCCGGCTCGGGTCCAATGAATCGATGGAGGAACTCGGCCCGGGAGTTCCGCCGAGACGGAGTTTCACGTCATGTCCCGCCGCTGCGACCTGACCGGCAAGACTGCGCAGACCGGCCACAAGGTGAGCCATTCCAATCGCAAGACCAAGCGGCGGTTCCTGCCCAATTTGTGCAACGTCACCCTGATGTCCGACGCGCTCGGCCGCTCGGTGCACCTGCGAGTCTCGGCGAACGCGCTCAAGTCGATCGATCATCGCGGCGGACTCGACGCGTTCCTGGCCAAGGCCAAGGACGAGCAATTGGCCCCGAAGGTGCTCGAGCTCAAGCGCCAAATCGCCAAGAAGCGCGCCGCGGGCTAACAAACCTCTCTCGCCGCGAGCAGCGAGGAAGAACCCGCTCCTCGGCTCACGCTACGCGTCGGCGCGGGTTGGGCAGACGCGGTTCCGCCGGCGCCTGCTCGTCGAACAGCTCGGCCAGCTTATCGGTCATCGCGCCGCCCAGTTCCTCCGCGTCGACGATCGTCACCGCGCGGCGGTAGTAGCGGGTCACGTCGTGGCCGATCCCGATCGCGATCAGTTCCACCGGCGAGCGCGTCTCGATATCCTCGATCACCCAGCGCAGGTGGCGCTCCAGATAATTGCCGGGGTTCACGGAAAGCGTCGAATCGTCGACTGGCGCGCCGTCGGAAATCATCATCAGGATCTTGCGGGTCTCGGCGCGGCCGAGCAGGCGCTTGTGCGCCCAGTCGAGCGCCTCGCCGTCGATGTTCTCCTTCAGCAATCCCTCGCGCATCATCAGGCCGAGGTTCTTGCGCGCGCGCCGCCACGGCGCATCGCCGGCCTTGTAGATGATGTGGCGCAGATCGTTGAGCCGGCCCGGGTTGGCCGGCTTGCCGGCGGCAAGCCACGCCTCGCGCGATTGACCGCCCTTCCAGGCCCGGGTGGTGAAACCGAGGATCTCCACCTTGACCCCGCAGCGCTCCAGCGTGCGCGCCAAAATATCCGCACAGGTGGCCGCGACCGTAATCGGCCGCCCGCGCATCGAGCCGGAATTGTCGAGCAGCAGCGTTACGATGGTGTCGCGGAAATTCGTGTCCTTCTCGTGCTTGAACGACAAAGGATGCAGCGGGTCGACAATCACCCGGGAAAGGCGCGCCGGATCCAACACCCCTTCCTCGAGGTCGAACTCCCACGCGCGGCTCTGCTGCGCCATGAGCCGACGCTGCAGGCGGTTGGCGAGCCGGGCGACCACCCCCTGCAGATGCGACAGCTGCTTGTCGAGATAGCCGCGCAGCCGATCGAGCTCTTCCGGCTCGCACAGATCCTCCGCCGCGACGATCTCGTCGAATTTGCCAATGAATGCCCGATAATCCGGCCCATGCGGCTCGTTCGGCCCGGAATGACGCGGGCGCCACGGCTCGCTCGCCGTCTCCGCGTCGCTCATGTCGGCATCCTGGGGCATGTCGGCGGCTGGAGCGTCGGCCGCCTCGGCGGCGCCTTCCGGCAATTCCTCGGCGGCAACCTCCGCCTCCTCGACCGTCATGCCGTCGGCCTCATCCGACTCCCTGGCTTGACCGTCATCGCCCGCCTCGTCGGGCCTCAAATCCTGATCGCGGCTCTCCTGCTCGTCCTCCTCGGAATCGTGGCGGCGCTCCTCCCCCATTTCCAGGGAATCGAGCAGGTCATGCACCACATCGCCGAAGCGGCGTTGATCCTCGACCAGCCTGCCCAGTCGATCGAGATCGCGGCCGGCGCGATCCTCGATCCAGGGACGCCATAGGTCCACGAGCTTTCTGGCAGCGGGGGGCGGCGCATGACCGGTGAGCCGTTCGCGCACCATCAGGGCTACGGCGTCCTCGATGGGAGCGTCGGCGCGATCCGTGATGTCGTCGAACTTGCCGCGATGAAAACGGTCGTCCAGCATCGCCGCGAGATTTCGCGCCACTCCCTCCATGCGGCGCGCCCCGATGGCTTCGACGCGGGCCTGCTCGACGGATTCGAACACCGAGCGGGCCTGCTGGCCGCCCGGCATCAGCCGCCGATGCACCGTCGGATTGTGGCAGGCGAGCCGAAGCGCGATCGAATCCGCGTGACCGCGGACGATCGCCGCCTCGCGCCCGCTCAGCTTGCGCGGCGGCTCGGGCAGGCGAGCCTTGCCGGCGGCCAGGCCCGGACGCTCGGCGGCGAATCCGACCTCGAGCTCGGGCCGCTTGGCGATGGCGCGAAGGCAGCTCGCAACCGCACGCTTGAACGGCTCCGTCGGAGCCTCTCTTGCGGGATTCTTGACCTTTGAATTGGAGCTCATGGTGCTCGCTCTCCCGCGGGAGAGCAATTCAGCTCAGCGCGACGTTCACCGAGGATTCCGCGAGCTCGGTGTTGAAGCAGCGCTGGTAGAATTCGGCAACGATCGGTCGCTCCAGCTCGTCGCATTTGTTGAGGAAGGTGACGCGGAACGCAAAACCGAGGTCGCCGAAGATGTCGGCATTCTCCGCCCAGGTAATCACGGTGCGCGGGCTCATCACCGTCGAGATATCGCCGTTCATGAAGGCATTGCGCGTGAGATCCGCAACGCGCACCATCTTGCTGATGGTGTCGCGTCCCTCCGCCGTGCGGTAAGAGCGCGCCTTGGCGAGAACGATGTCGACCTCGTTGTCGTGCGGCAGATAATTGAGCGTGGTCACGATCGACCAGCGGTCCATCTGTCCCTGGTTGATCTGCTGCGTGCCATGATAGAGGCCGGTGGTGTCACCCAGCCCGATGGTGTTGGCGGTCGCGAACAGCCGGAACGCCGGATGCGGGCGAATCACCTTGTTCTGATCGAGCAACGTGAGCTTGCCCGAGACTTCGAGCACGCGCTGGATCACGAACATCACGTCCGGACGGCCGGCGTCGTATTCGTCGAACACCAGCGCGACGTTGTGCTGAATCGCCCATGGCAGAATGCCGTCGCGGAATTCGGTGACCTGCAGGCCGTCGCGGATGACGATCGCGTCCTTGCCGATCAGGTCGATGCGGCTGATGTGGCTGTCGAGGTTGACGCGCACGCACGGCCAATTCAGCCGCGCCGCAACCTGCTCGATATGCGTGGATTTGCCGGTGCCGTGATAACCGGTGACGATGACCCGGCGATTCTTGGCGAAGCCGGCGAGGATCGCTAGCGTGGTCGGGCGATCGAAGCGATAATCCGAATCGACATCCGGCACGTGCTCGTCGGGTTCGGAATACGCCGGCACCTGCATGTCGCTGTCGATGCCGAACACCTGCCGAATCGACACCTTCATGTCCGGCAGCCCCATCGGTTCCTGGGTCGCAATATTGTTCATTCCGCCTCCGTGTCCCGGAACGCGCCGAGATCCGCTTTGGTTCGGCCGTGCGGCACCGGCCGATTCCCCCAAACTAGCAGGAACACCCCGCCAAAGAGAAATCCCGCCGCCCGAATCAGCACCAGCCTACGGACTTCAGATAATTGTAGGCCTGAATGATCTCCCGCAACTGGTCCTCGCAGGAGCGATCGCCGCCGTTCGCGTCGGGATGATGGCGTTTCACCAGGACCTTGAACCTGGCCTTGATATCGGTGGAGCTCGCGCTCGCTTCCAGCCCCAGCACGTCGAGCGCCTTGCGTTCGGCGTTGCGCACGACGCGGCCCTCGGATGCGTTGCGCTCGGCCTGGAACCGCGAAGCGCCGCTTGGATCGCGGAACAATCCGAATGGATCGTCTGCGAAAAACTGCCAATTTCCGTTCTGCGGCCCGCCCGCGGCGGAATGCTTGCCGTTTACGCCGATCTTCCAGGTCGGACGATGGCCGGTGATGGCCTCTTTCTGGTAACGAGAAATCGCGTCTTCGCTCATCCCGGCAAAAAAATTGTACGAATGATTGTAATCGCGCACGTGATGAAGGCAGAAGCGCCAATATTCGCCCTCCCGCAGGCGCCCCTTCGGCGCGCGATGGGTGGCGTCCTCGCGGCAATCGGGCCAGTCGCAGGCCGGATAGCCCACTTGCGGGCGGCGGTCCTCTGCAGGCTTGACCCGGATACGGTCGAACAGGGGCGAGTCGAATTTCATGGCCACCGATTATGCGAAACGGACACTGCCGGCCGCAAGCGGTTGAATGGGCATAGGCCGGCTTTTGCGGCGCGGCGGAACCCGGTATCGCCCTCTTTTTGCTCCGCGCTGGGGCAAAACCGGCCATTGACCGGATAAATCCGGCCGCTTAAGCCCAATCCATGCGGCTTGCCGAACTCATCACACGAAAGTTGACCGAAGCTTTCGCTCCGGAAAGCGTGCGGGTGATCGACGAATCCCACCAGCACGAAGGCCATGCCGGCCACCGGCCGGGCGGCGAGAGCCATTTCCGCCTGTATATTGTGTCGGAGGCGTTCCGCGGAAAGAGCCGGCTGGAGCGCCACCGCATGATCAATGCGGCGCTCGTGGCCGAGCTCAGCGGCGGCGTGCACGCGCTCGCAATCCATGCCGCGGCTCCGGGCGAAGGGCTTGCCTGATGCTCACAGGGCCCGCGCCGGCTGCGGCCTGCGGCCGAGCGGCGTGATCCGCAGGCCCGTGATGCGGTTGCGGTCGCGGCGCAGCACCTGAAAACGAAACCCGTGGAACGTGAAGCTTTGACCCGGCTCCGGGATCGAACGGGCTTCGTGAATCACCAGGCCGGCGATGGTGGTGGCTTCCTGGTCGGGCAGGTTCCAGTCCATGGCCCGATTGAGATCGCGGATCGGCACGCCGCCATCGACCGTGACGGAGCCGTCGAGCTGCGGCTTCACCCCTGGAACCGCGACATCGTGCTCGTCCTCGATGTCGCCCACGATCTCCTCGAGAATATCCTCGAGCGTGACGAGGCCCATGACCTCGCCGTACTCGTCGACGACCAGGGCGAACGGAGTCTTGCGGCGGCGAAAGGCCTTGAGCTGCTCGGCGAGCGGCGTCGTATCCGGCACGAACCAGGGCGGCAGCGCGACCGCGGCGACGTCCACTTTGGAGAGATCGCCCCCGGCGGCCTGGATCGCACGCAATAGATCCTTGGCGTGCAGGATCCCGACGATGTTTTCCGGGCTGTCCCGCCACAACGGCACCCGGGTCACCGGCGCGGCGAGCACCTCGCGCACGATCTCCTCGGCCGGCTGATCGGCGTCCACCATGATCATTTCGGTGCGATGGACCATCACGTCGGAGACTTCGAGCTCGCGCAGATCGAGCAGCCCCCCGAGCATGTCGCGATCGAGCTTTTCCACGCCTCCTTCGCGATGCAGCAGGTCGACCGCGCCGCGCAGCTCTTCGTGCGCGGAGAGGATCGGCAGATTCTCGCCGATGCGGATTCCGACCAGCGACAGGATCCACCGCACCAGAGCTTCGATCGCCATGAGCACCGGGCCGAACAGGCGCACCACCCACTCGATCGGCTTGGCGACGATCAGCGCGATGCGATCGGGCGCGTTGATCGCCGCGGTCTTGGGCAGCACTTCGGCGAAGACCACCAGCAGGACGGTCATGAAGACGGTCGCATAGATCACGCCCACGTCGCCGAACCAGCCGAGAAAGATACCGGTGGCCAGCGCAGAGGCCGCAACATTGACGGCGTTGTTGCCGAGCAGCAGTGCGCCGATGAACCGTTCCCGCGTCTGCAGCAGGCGATTGACGATCGCGGCCCGCCGGTTGCCCTGCTTCTCGAGCCGCAACATGCGCGCGCGCGAGGAGGCCGTGAGCGCCGTCTCGCTGCCCGCAAAGAAGAACGAGAGCAGGACGCACAACAGAACGATGAGGGCGGCCAGCCAGTCCGGAAGGTTCATGGCTCTGCAAGTTTCTCGGCGAGGAAGGCGCGGACCTGCGAGGCATCGACGTCCGTGGCGACGAAACTTGCGCCGATGCCGCGCGCGAGGATGAAGGTGAGCTTGCCGCGCCGCACCTTCTTGTCCTGGGCCATCAGCTCCATCAGCCCGTCGGCTCCCGGCAGGCTGTCGCGGATCGATGCCGGATGCGTCGGCAGACCCGCTGCCGCCAGATGCCGTGCGACGCGCTCGGCCTCGCCTTGCGGCAGCAGGCCCAGCCGGGCGGAGAACGCGAACGCAAGCACAAGCCCGATTGCGACCGCCTCGCCATGGAGCAGGCGATCGGAAAATCCGGCAGCAGCCTCCAGGGCGTGCGCGAACGTGTGGCCGAGATTGAGCAAGGCCCGCTCGCCGCTTTCGCGCTCGTCGCGGACGATGATGGCGGCTTTGGCGCGGCAGCTCTTCGCGATCGCGTGCTCGCGCGCGGGAGTTCTTGCGAACACCTCGCGCCAGTTCGCTTCGAGCCAGGCAAAAAATCCGGCATCGTTGATCAGGCCGCATTTGACGACCTCGGCATAGCCGGCCCGGAACACGCGGGCCGGAAGCGTGTCGAGCAGCGCGGTATCGGCCACGACGAGGGCCGGCTGGTGGAAGACGCCGATCAAATTCTTGCCGTGGCGGGAATTGATCGCGGTCTTGCCGCCGAGCGCGGAATCGACCTGGGCGAGCAGGGTCGTCGGCACCTGAACGATCTCGAGGCCGCGCCGCACGATCGCCGCCGCGAAACCGGCAAGATCGCCGACCACGCCGCCGCCGAGCGCGACGACCACGTCGCCGTGTTCGACGCGGGCCGCGATCAAACCTTCGCAGACCTGCTCGAGCACGCTCCAGCTCTTCGAGCTTTCGCCCGGCGGCACGACCAAACGCGTGGAAGGGATGCCGGCGCGTTCCAGGGCGGCCTCGGCGGCGCCGAGATGGTGCGACGCCACGGTGGAATCGGTGATGATGGCCGCCGACGCGCCGGATCTCAGCGCCCCGATCCGCTCGCCCAGTGCGGCGAGAGCGCCGCGGCCGATGATGACGTCATATCCGCGAGCGCCGAGCGCCACGTGGACCAGGGCCGGTTCGCTCGAACGCACGGGGACCGTCATGACGATTTCTTGTCCTGCAGGGCGGCATCGTCCGGGCCGGCGCCGAGCCCCAGCCGGTGGGCGAGCGCCGCCAGGATCTCCTCGACGATGGTCTCATGCGGCACTTCCCGGGAGTGGACGCTGGCGTCGGCCTGGGCGTAGATCGGATCGCGCTCGGCCATGAGTTTCCGCAGCGTTTCCGCCGGGTCCGAGGTCTTGAGCAGCGGGCGATCGTTGCGACGCTTCACGCGCCGGAACAGCACGTCGAAATCCGCCTTCAGCCAGACCGTAACGCCGTTGCGGCGGATGATGCCGCGAGTCTCCGGGTTCATGAATGCGCCGCCTCCCGTGGCCAGCACCTGCGGTCCCGCCTCGAGCAGGCGTGTGATCACCCGCGTTTCGCCGGAACGGAAGGAAGCCTCGCCATAATTGGCGAAAATGTCCTCGATGGTCATGCCGGCCGCGGCCTCGATTTCCGCATCGGCGTCCACGAACGCAATGCCGAGCCGGGCGGCGAGCCTGCGCCCGATGGAGGATTTTCCCGCCCCCATCATGCCGATGAGCACGATCGAGCGTCTTCCGAGCGCCGCGATCAGCGCGGCTTCCGACGGCGAGGCGGTCATCTCCTTTTGCATGGCGGAGCGCACAATAGAACCTTTGCAGCCGGCGCCGCCACGTCCGCAACTCCTATACACCCGCGGCCGACCCACTTGCCAGTTGTGCCCGAACATGTTGGTTACGGATATTCGCGGAGAAACGGTTTGGCGATGTCCCGGGCAGCAGCGCGCCCGAGCGCAAACCATTAGGGATCACCGACATGCCAGGATATCCGCGGCAGACCGGCAATCGCCGCGCGTCGCGCGCGGGCGAGCGTTCCTGACATGCCGAGCCTGTTGCGCCTCCTCGTAGTCTTGGGCCTGCTCGGCGGATTGACCTATGCGGCGATGTTCGCGCTGGCGAATTTTGTCCAGCCCAGGCCGCGCGAGATTACGGTAACGATTCCCCAAGATCGGCTCGCTAAACCACATTGATGCCGCCCGGCGGGCGGCGTCCGGGAAATTTGTCGGGAACTGTCATGGCGCGATCGGCAAAATTGTCCGATGACAGGCTGATCGAGCTTTTTCTCGACATGCTGGCGGCCGAGCGCGGGGCGGCGAAGAATACGCTGCAGGCCTATGCCCGGGATCTTGCGGATTTTTCCGCGCACCTCGCCGCGTGCGGCCGCGCCATCGCGGGCGCCAAGAGCGAGGACGTGCGGGCCTATTTGACCGCCCTTGCCCAGCGCAAGCTTTCGCCGACCTCGGTCGCGCGCCGGCTCTCGGCGATTCGCCAGCTTTATCGTTTCCTGTACCTGGAGGGCCATCGCGCCGATAATCCGGCCGGTGCGATCGAGGGTCCCAAGCGGGGCCGTCCGCTGCCGAAAGTCCTGTCGATCGCCGAAGTCGACCGGCTGCTGGAGGCGGCCCGCGCCAGGCTCGAGCCTCCGGGCGAGCCGCTCCCCGAGCGGTTGCGCGCGGCGCGGCTCATCTGTCTGCTCGAAGTCCTATACGCGACCGGGTTGCGGGTGTCCGAGCTCGTCGCGCTGCCGACTTCCGCGGGCTCGCGCGATGCGCGGGTGCTGATGGTTCGCGGCAAGGGCGGCAAGGAGCGGCTGGTGCCGTTGAACGACGCCGCCAAGCGCGCCATGGCCGAATATCTGGGCTTGCGCCGCGAAGCCGGTGAAGCGGCGAAAAGCCCGTGGCTGTTTCCCTCGTTCGGCGAGAGCGGCCATCTGACGCGCCAGCATTTTGCCCGCGAGCTCAAGGCGCTCTCGGCAAGCGCGGGGCTGCGGCCCGCGAGTCTCAGCCCGCATGTGCTGCGGCACGCATTCGCCAGCCATTTGTTGCAGAACGGGGCCGATTTGCGCTCGGTACAGATGCTGCTCGGCCATGCCGATATCTCGACGACGCAGATCTATACGCACGTGCTCGACGAACGGCTCAAGAGCCTGGTGCGCGATCTGCATCCGTTGGCCCAGGGCTGAGCGAGCGGCACGGCACGCCGTTTCTTGACTCCGACTCCGCTGCGGGCGAGTTTCGCCGCCCCGCGGCGGGGGCCGCCCGATAGGCTCGAACCGCCGGTCCTGGCTGCATGCGTACATACCTCGACTTCGAAAAGCCGGTCGCGGAGCTCGAAGCCAAGGTCGAGGAGCTTCGCGCCGCCGAGCCGGGCGGCGATCCGGCGGAAATCGCCGAGGAGATTGCGCGTCTGGAGCTCAAGGCCGGACAGGCGCTCAAGGAACTCTATGGCGAGCTCACCCCCTGGCAGAAGACGCAGGTCGCGCGCCATCCGCAACGGCCGCATTGCCTCGATTACGTGACCGCGCTGCTGAGCGATTTCACGCCGATGGCGGGCGACCGCAAATACGGCGAGGACGAAGCCATCATCGGCGGTTTCGGCCGGTTTCAGGGCGAGAGCATCTGCGTCATCGGACACGAGAAAGGGGCAACCACGGAAAGCCGGTTGCGGCACAATTTCGGCATGGCGCGGCCGGAGGGCTACCGCAAGGCGGCTCGGCTCATGGAAATGGCCGACCGCTTCGCCATCCCGGTGCTGGCGCTGGTCGATACGGCGGGCGCCTATCCGGGCATCGGCGCGGAAGAGCGCGGACAGGCCGAGGCCATCGCCCGTTCGACCGAGGCGTGCCTTGCACTCAAGGTACCCAATGTCGCCGTGATCCTTGGCGAAGGCGGGTCGGGGGGAGCCATCGCGATCGCCACCGCGAACCGCGTGCTGATGCTGGAGCACGCAATCTACAGCGTGATCTCCCCGGAAGGCGCCGCCTCGATCCTGTGGCGCGATACCGCGAAGGCGCAGGAAGCGGCCACCAACATGAAGATCACCGCCAAGGACCTGATTCGGTTCGGCATCATCGATGCCATCATCGAGGAGCCGGTCGGCGGCGCCCATCGCGATCCTCCGGCCGCCATCGCATCGGCCGGAGCGGCGATTGCCGAGGCGCTGGAAAATCTGCGGGGGCTCGACCGGGAAGCGGTGCGTCGGCAGCGGCGGGAGAAATTCTTAAGCATCGGCCGCAGTCTGTGACCGTACGTTTACGTTTCGTTCACGATTACCATTGTTCGATCAGTGAGGAGTCATTCTCCTGCCTTGCGATAGCCGCATCTTAAGGGTAACCATCGTCAGGATGGGGAGCGTGGATCGGTGGGGAGTCCCGCGTTGATAGCCTATTCGCCTTGGGTCCGGGGCACCATGGCCGCGGGCGTGCTCGCGCTTGCCGTGATGCTGGCCGGCTGCGAGACCGATGGCGTCGACATTTCGGCGAAGGCGCTCAAACCGCTGTCGCCGCAGATGCTTGCCGAGCTCGAGCGCAAGCACATGCCCAAGGAATCCCCGGTCCTGGTCCGCCTCTTCAAGGAGGAAGCCGAGTTCGAGCTCTGGAAGCAGGACGACGGCGGACGCTTCGCGTTGCTCGCGACCTATCCGATCTGCCGCTGGTCGGGCGAGCTCGGGCCGAAAGTCAAGCAAGGCGACCGCCAGGCGCCGGAAGGCTTCTATACGATCACGCCGGCGCAGCTCAATCCGAACTCGCATTATTATCTCTCCTTCGACATCGGCTATCCCAATACATTCGATCGCGCCCACGGCCGAACCGGCTCCAATCTTATGGTGCACGGCGATTGCTCCTCGGCCGGCTGCTACGCCATGACCGACGAGCAGATCGGTGAGATCTATGCGCTCGCCCGCGAATCGTTCTTCGGCGGCCAGCGCTCGTTCCAGGTGCAGGCCTATCCGTTCCGGATGACGCCCGTGAACATGGCCAAGCACCGCAACAATCCCAACCTGCCGTTCTGGAAGATGCTCAAGGAGGGCAACGACCATTTCGAAGTGATGCGGCTCGAGCCCAAGGTCGATGTGTGCGAGAAGCGCTATGTGTTCGATGCCGAGCCGCCGGCGAATGCCAGCCCGGGACGCCCGCTGAGCTTCAATCCGACGGGACGCTGCCCGGCCTATGAGGTGCCCCAGGAGCTCGCCGAGGCGGTCGCCGAGAAGCAAAAGCACGACGACATCAAGACCGCGGAGCTGATCGCCCGCGGCACGCCGGTAGCGCCGGTCAGGACCGGAATGGACGGCGGCATGAATCCGGCGTTCGCCGCCAAATACAAGACTACCCTCGTCCAGACCGCCGACGGCAAAATACGCACGCTGGTCGAGGAACGGGCGACCGGAACTACGCCGACCTATTCCGACCCGCCGCGCGAGCCCCAGCCGGCGGCCGACAATACCGTCGTGGCGAGCGCGTCCGCGCGGCCCGGTTCCGGAAATTTCTTCTCGCGATTGTTCGGAGGCGGGAGCGGCGAGGACGCCAAGCCTCAACCGGTCGCCGCGCAGCCCGCGCCAGCCTCGGCCGCAAAACCAGCGCCGGTGCGCACCGCGACGGCGGCGGCGACGGCCAAGCCCGCGGCCAAGCCCGAGCCCAGATCCGAGCCGAGGCAGGAAGCCCGGACGCAGCCGCCGCAGCCGCAGCCCAAGGCGCAGCAGTCGGCTCAGGCCAACCCGCAGCAAGGTGCGCAATCCGAGCAGCCCAAGGCCGCCGACCCGGCCTCGGCGTTCGCCGGCGGCGGTGTGATGGCCGGTGCACAGCCGGTCGTCCCCACCGGCAGCTTCGAGAGCCGCTGGTCCGCGATGCGGTAATCGCCGCTTCCCTCCGGGTCGGAATGAAAACGCCCCACAAAGGGGCGTTTTTTTGCGTGTCGAAATTCCTATGTCTTTGACTTTGAACCGGTAAATCGATTTCATTTCGTCAAATTGCGGCTTACACGTGTTTTATATATTTTTGCAACGAAAGATGGTTCATGGGCGGCGTTCCAACAGCTCGCGGGTGCGCCGCGTGTTGTCCGCAATGTCGAGCAGCAGAAAAATTACGCCGAAGACGATCACGGCCAGCACGAAACCGATGATCGCGCCGAGCATCATGCCCCAAATCGGCTGGGCGCCGCCGAGGTCGGATACCCGTTGATAGCCGCCGCTCGCGCCGGCGACGATGAAAGCAAAGAAACCGATGTAGGAGAAGATTTCCAGGCACCTGACGATGAAGAGCTTCATGGCGGTGCCTAAGCGCGCTCACGCAAATCGGCCGTGGCAGTGCTTGTATTTCTTGCCCGAGCCGCACGGGCAGGGCTCGTTGCGGCCGACCTTGCCCCAGGATGTCGGATCGCTCGGGTTGCGCTGGGCGGAGCGCGCCGCCGCAAAGCCCCCGGCCGCGGCGCTCGCCGGCGCCTCGGCGAGCGCCAGCTCGTCCTCGCCGGTCAAGGGATCGACCTTGTGCGCCTCCATATAAGGCAGCGGGGCCGGCTCCTCGGCGGGCGCCTGCGGCACGATCTCGACCCGCATCAGCTGCGCGGTGACCGCCTCGCGCAGGCGCTGCATCATTTCCTCGAACAGATGGAAGGATTCCGATTTGTACTCGTTGAGCGGATCGCGCTGGCCGTAGCCGCGCAGCCCGATCACCTGGCGCAGATGCTCCAGCATCACCAGATGCTCGCGCCATAGCGAGTCCAGCGTCTGCAGCAGGATCGATTTCTCGACGTAGCGGATGACGTCGGGCCCCCATTGCGCCACCTTGGCGGCCATGTGCTCGTCGGCCCGCCGCTCGACGCGGTGGAGCAATTCCTCCTCCGCGATGCCCTCCTCCTTGGCCCATTCCGCGACCGCAAGATCGAGGCCGAGCACGCGGTCGAGCTCCTCCTTCAGGCCCGGGGTATCCCACTGCTCGGGATAGGCGTTCTCCGGAACGTGCTTGGCGACCAGATCCTCGACCACGGCGTGACGCATGTCGGCGACGGTCTCGGCGACGTTCTGGTCGCGCATCAGGTCGACGCGCTGCTCGAACACCACCTTGCGCTGGTCGTTCATCACGTTGTCGAATTTCAGCAAATTCTTGCGGATGTCGAAATTGCGGGCCTCGACCTTGCTCTGCGCCTTCTCCAGCGCCTTGTTGATCCACGGATGGATGATCGCCTCGTCCTCCTTGAGGCCGAGCCGCTGCAGCATGCCGTCGAGCTTGTCCGACCCGAAGATGCGCATCAGGTCGTCCTCGAGCGAGAGGAAGAATTTCGAGTGCCCGGGGTCGCCCTGGCGGCCCGAGCGCCCGCGCAGCTGATTGTCGATGCGCCGCGATTCGTGGCGCTCGGTGCCGAGCACGTAGAGCCCGCCGGCGGCGAGCGCCTTGTCCTTGAGGCGCGCGACCTGGCCGCGGATCTCGGCGATGCGGCGCTCGCGCTCGGCGGCATCCTCCGCGTCGGGGATTTCCTGACGGATGCGCATGTCCGCATTGCCGCCGAGCTGAATGTCGGTGCCGCGGCCCGCCATGTTGGTGGCGATCGTGATGGCTCCCGGCACGCCGGCCTGGGAAATGATATAGGCCTCCTGTTCGTGATAGCGGGCGTTGAGAATCGCGAACACCTTGGCCTTGGACGCACCTTCATCGCCGCTGTAGAGCGCCGCAAAGGCGTTCGGATCGGAGAAGTCGTGCTGCTCCCAGCCTTCCTTGCGCAGCAGCTCGGCCAGTTGCTCGGATTTCTCGATCGAGGTGGTGCCGACCAGGACCGGCTGCCCGCGCATCTTGCAGTCGTTGATGAGGGTGAGGATCGCCCGATGTTTTTCCTTGGCGGTGCGATAGACCTCGTCGTCGTCGTCGAGGCGGATCATCGGCATGTTGGTCGGGACCTCGAGCACCTCGAGCCCGTAAATGTCCAGGAACTCGTCGGCCTCGGTCACCGCCGTGCCGGTCATGCCGGCGAGCTTCTGGTACATGCGGAAATAATTCTGGAAGGTGATGGAGGCGAGCGTCTGGTTCTCGGGCTGGATCGGCTGGTGCTCCTTGGCCTCGAGCGCCTGATGCAGCCCTTCCGAATAGCGCCGGCCCGGCATCATGCGGCCGGTGAATTCGTCGATGATGACCACCTCGCCGTTGCGCACGATGTAGTCCTTGTCGCGCTGGAACAGCTTGTGCGCGCGCAGCGCCTGATTGATGTGGTGGACCACCGAGACGTTCTCGACGTCGTAGAGCGCTTCCGACTTGAGCAGGCCGGCGTCGCGCAGCATGTCCTCGAGCCGCGTCATGCCGACCTCGCTGAGAGCGGCCGTGCGCTGCTTCTCGTCGACCTCGTAATCGGCTTTGTCGAGCTTGGGGATGAAGGTGTCGATGGTGTTGTAGAAATCCGAGCGATCGTCGAGCGGCCCGGAAATGATGAGCGGCGTCCGCGCCTCGTCGATCAGGATCGAGTCGACCTCGTCGACGATGGCGTAGACGTGGCCGCGCTGCACCATGTCCTCGAGCCGGTATTTCATGTTGTCGCGCAGATAGTCGAAGCCCAGCTCGTTGTTGGTGCCGTAGGTCACGTCGCGGGCATATTGCTCGCGACGTTCGTCGTCGGAAAGCCCGTGAACGATGACGCCGACCGAAAGCCCGAGGAAGGAATAGATCTGGCCCATCCACTCCGCGTCGCGGCGGGCCAGATAATCGTTGACGGTGACGACGTGCACGCCCTTGCCGGCGAGCGCATTGAGGTAGACCGGAAGCGTCGCGACCAGGGTCTTGCCTTCGCCGGTCTTCATCTCGGCGATCCGGCCTTCGTGCAGGACCATGCCGCCGACCAGCTGGACGTCGAAATGACGCTGGGCGAGCGTGCGTTTGGAGGCCTCGCGCACGGTGGCGAAGGCGGGAACCAGGATGTCGTCGAGCGTGCCGCCGTTCGCGAGCTGCTCCTTGAAGGCCTCGGTGCGCGCGCGCAACGCCTCCTCGGAGAGCGCCTCGAGCTCCGGCTCGAGCGCATTGATCGCCTCGACGCGCGGCCGATAGCTCCGGATCCGCCGGTCGTTGGCGGAGCCGAACAGCTTGCGCGCGAGTCCGCCGATCATGCGGAAGATCCTTTCACTTCACTGCAACCATCGCCGCAACGGTCCCGCGGGAAACTCGGGCCGACCGCAAGCCCGGCTCGCAATCTCCGCGCCGACGCCGGCCAGTGAGAACGCGACGAAAGCGCGGGCTCACGCGCCAATTGCCGAGTTGATGATCCAAATGCACGGAAAAACGGCGTTTTCGGGTCTTTTCGCAAACCGCACGCGCCCTGCGCAAGCGCCGGCGAGACGGCCGAGACATAAGAGGGGGCTCCATCCTTGTCAATCGGCGCTGCCGCGCGGAAAGCGCAACGGAAACCGGCTTTTCGCCGCGCCCGCGGGCATTGCCAAGGCGGAGCGTTTGCGCGAGTGTCCGCCGCAATCCGCGCCCGGATCCGATGACTTTCCTTAAAAAAGGAACGCCCCATGACCTCGCTCTCGCCCGTCGCCCGCCGCTCCGCGATTGCGCGCACGCCGTATCGGCGCAACTGCCTGCGCGGCTTGGCGGCCGCCTTGCTGCTGCAACTCGCGTTCGCGGTTGCAGTTCGCGCCGCGGAAGGCGATCCGGTGATCGCGCGCGTCAACGGCACGGATATCCTGGCGAGCGATCTTGCCATCGCCGAAGAGGATGTCGGATCGAACCTGCCGATGACCGGAGAAGCCCGGCGCGACTATCTCACCAAATATCTGTCCGACATGATCCTGGTCGCGCAGGCAGCCGAGGCCAAGAAGGTCCAGGACCGCGAGGATTTCAAGCGAAGGCTCGCCTATTCGCGCAACAAGCTGCTGATGGAGATGGTGCTGCAGCAGGAAGGCAAGGCGTCGATCTCGGAAGGCGCGCTGCATCAGCTCTATGACGAGGCCACCAAGCAGATGGCGGGCGAGAAGGAAGTCCACGCCCGTCACATTCTGGTCGATACCGAGGATCAGGCGAAGACGATTCTCGCCGAGCTCAAGAAGGGCGGCGACTTCGCCGCGATCGCCAAGGAGAAGTCCAAGGACCCGGGTGCCGCCAACGGCGGCGATCTCGGCTATTTCACCCAGGATCAGATGGTGCCGGAATTCGCCCAGGTGGCGTTCAAGCTCGAAGCCGGCCAGCTCTCCGATCCGGTCAAGACCCAGTTCGGCTGGCACATCATCAAGGTCGAGGAGAAGCGCGACCGGCCCATTCCGGAGTTCGACAAGGTACGCGACCAGCTGGAGAACTTTCTCGCCCGCCGCAACCAAGCCGACCTGATCAACAAATTGCGCGCACAGGCGAAGATCGAGCGGGTCGAGGCGGCGCCCGAGGCGGCGCCGATTCCCGCTCCCGGGGCGCCGAAGCAGAAATAGCGATCGCAAGGACGGCGCGCATGGGACAGGCGGTCTCGCCGCTCAAGCCGGCGCAGGTTCCGCAAATGCCGGAAATCGACGGCGTGCGGCTGGCGACGGCCGCCGCCGGCATCCGCTACGCCGGCCGCGCCGACGTGCTGCTGGTCACCCTGGACAAACGGACCAGCGTGGCCGGTGTGTTCACGCGTTCCAAATGCCCCTCGGCGCCGGTCGAATGGTGCCGCGCCCGGATCGGCGGCGGTCGCGCGCGGGCTCTCGTGGTCAATTCCGGCAATGCCAATGCATTCACGGGAAAGACCGGAAGAGAGGCGACGCGGATCACGGCCGAACTGGCCGCCAAGGCGGTCGGCTGCCGGCCGGCCGAAGTGTTTCTCGCCTCCACGGGCGTCATCGGCGAGCCCATCGACGCCGGCAAGTTCGCCGGCGTGATGCACGAGCTTGCCGCCGGCGCCGCGCCGGATCGATGGATCGAAGCGGCGCAGGCCATCGGCACGACCGATACCTTCCCCAAGCTCGCCACCGCGAAAGCGCGGCTCGGCGGCGCCGAGGTGAGGATCAACGGCATCGCCAAGGGCGCCGGCATGATCGCGCCGGATATGGCGACCATGCTGGCATTCGTCTTCACCGACGCTCCCATAGCGGCCGATGCGCTGCAAGCGCTGCTCGCGCGCTCGGTCGTCGACAGCTTCAATGCCGTGACCGTCGACGGCGATACTTCGACATCCGACACGCTGCTGGCGTTCGCGACCGGCGCTGCCGCCGCCGCCGGCGTCCCGACGATCGTGCGGGCCGGCGACCGCAGGCTGGGGCCGTTTCGCTCGGCGCTCGACGCCGTGCTCGGCTCGCTCGCCGAGCAGGTCGCCCGCGACGGCGAGGGCGCCAGCAAGCTCATCGAGATCGTGGTCGAAGGCGCGGTATCGAAACGCTCGGCGCGTCGCGTCGCGCTCTCCATCGCCAATTCGCCGCTGGTGAAAACCGCGATCGGCGGCGGCGACCCGAACTGGGGTCGCATCGTCATGGCAGTCGGCAAGGCGGGACAGCCGGCCGATCGCGACCGCCTGTCGATCTGGTTCGGCGACATTCGCGTCGCCCACAAAGGAGCGCGCGATCCCGGCTACGCCGAACGCGAAGTCTCGGCGTACATGAAACGCGACGAAATCAAGATCCGCGTCGGACTTGGGCTGGGCACCGGCCGCGACCGCGTGCTTACCTGCGACCTGACCAAGGAATACGTAGCCATCAACGGCGATTACCGCTCGTAAGCCCGAGTTAACTACCTTCGTTGAGACCCGGTTAAAGCCCGCACATTTAGCCTCGGAGCAGGCTGTTGCGCGAAATTCTCCTCGTTGCGGCCTGCGCCCTCGTCGATCCCGATGGCCGCGTGCTGATCGCGCAGCGTCCGCCAGGAAAAACGATGGCTGGACTGTGGGAGTTTCCCGGCGGCAAGGTCGAGGCGGGCGAGCGGCCGGAAGATACGCTCATCCGCGAACTCGAGGAGGAACTGGGCATCGTCGTCGACGAACAATGTCTCGCGCCGCTGACGTTCGCCAGCCATTCCTATCCGGAGTTTCACGTGCTGATGCCGCTCTACGTATGCCGCCGCTGGAACGGAACGGTCGCGCCGCGCGAACGCCAGCGGCTGGCATGGGTCAGGCCGAGAGAGCTGCGCAAATATCCGATGCCGCCGGCCGATGAGACGCTGATCTCGCACCTGACGACTCTGCTCTGACAGGATCGACGAGGCGCATTCATGGCACGCATGATCGATGTGAGCGACGGCATCCCGCTTTCTCGGCGATTCGTCCATGAGGAGCGCGGCGCAACCGCAATCGAGTACAGCGTCGTGGCGGCGGGCGTCGCCTTGGCGGTGGCGGGCGCCATTCGCGTACTCGGCGCCAACGTGCTCACCGATCTCTACTCGCAGCTGGCGGGTCTGTTCGGCTAACGCCCGGCCTTGTCGCCCGCCGGAACCTCCCGCGTGCCCAGCGCGTCGGCGAGCCGCGCCTTGGCCGAGCCCGGAGAGAGCGGCTGCTGCTGGCTCGCATGCGGCTTCCAGCCGGAAAGCCAGACGATGTCGAAGGTCGCCCGCACGCGGCCGTCGCGGTCGGAGAAACGTTCCGCATAGATCTCCGCCATCCGCAGCAAGCTGCCGCGCTTGAGCGGCATGCGGCGGCGCTCCGTGAGCGCGTTCGTCGCGCCCATCCGGCGCAGGTCCTGCATCAAAGCGAACGGCGACGCGTAGCGGACGCTGAGCCGGTCGACGTCGGTGACCGGCAAGGCGAAGCCCGCGCGCTGCAGCAGCATGCCGATCGCGCGAACGTCGGCGAACGGCGCGACGTGGGGCGAGGCGCCATGCTCGAGCTCGGCTTCGGCGGCCGCGAACGCCTGGCGCAACTCGATCAGGCTGTCGCCGCCGATCAGCGCGGCGAGAAACAGCCCGTCGGGTTTGAGCGCGCGGCGCACCTGGACGAACGTGCCCGGCAGGTCGTTGACGAACTGCAGCGCCAGCGCCGAGACCACGAGGTCGAGCGAATCCTCCCGCAGCGGCAGGGCCTCCGCGTCGGCGACGATGCGCGGATCATCGCCGCGCGCGGCGAGGTCGGCGCCGGCACGATCCGTGACGGCAACGATGGTCGAAACGAGGTGCGCGCCGCGCAGGCGACGGCGCACCGCATCGGTCGGCGAGGCGAGATCGACCGCCCGCTCGAAGCGGCGCAACACCGCGCCGAGCCGCTCGCACAAATCCTCGGCCGCGCGATCGATCAGAAACGTCGCGGCCCCGAGTTTTTCCGCGCGGCGCAGATTGCGCCGCACCGCGGCGCGGTCGAACACGATGGGGCCTGAAGTCATGGGCCACTCCGGACCCGATGCTTATGGTCTCACTCGACCGCAGGGTCAAAGCCGTCGATGACAATTGAGCACGGGCAGGCCCGGCGCTATCCTGCGCGCATGGGGACGGCGGCGTTCGTGGAATCCGAAGGCGACGGACGGCGGAAGTGGTCGCGGACGTTGCGCAAGCTCGCCGGCGTCTCGCTCGACCTCGCATTGCCGCCGCTGTGCCCCGCCTGCCGTGAACCGGTCGGAGCCCAGGCCGCGCTGTGCGCATCGTGCTGGTCGAAGCTCTCCTTCATCGCGCCGCCCTATTGCGAGCGGCTGGGCACGCCGTTCGCCTACGATCCCGGACCCGGCGTGCTGTCGATGCAGGCGATCGCCGATCCGCCCGCCTACGAGCGCGCACGGGCGGCCGTGTGTTACGACGACGTCTCGCGGATCCTGATCCACGGGCTGAAATATTCCGATCGGCTCGATCTTGCTCCCATGCTCGGCCGCTGGATGGCGCGCGCCGGGCACGCGCTGCTTCAGGACGCCGAGGCGCTGGTGCCGGTGCCGCTGCATTGGCGACGCCTGTGGGCGCGCCGGTTCAATCAATCCGCCGCGCTGGCGAAGATCGTGTCGCAGGCGAGCGGCGTTCCCCTCCTCGGCGACGCGCTCAAGCGCGTCAAAGCCACCTTGCAGCAAGTCGGGCTGACCGCATCCGAGCGCGCGCTCAATGTGCAGGGAGGCTTTGCGGTCGCGGATAGGTCGCGCGTCGCCGGCCGGCGGCTGATTCTGATCGACGACGTGCTGACGTCCGGGGCGACCATCGACGCCTGCGCTCGCGCGCTCAATCGGGCCGGCGCTGCGAGGGTCGACGTGCTGGTATTCGCGCGGGTTGTGAACATCGGCCGCAGCCCCATATAGTGCGGGCCGAACGCTTTCGAAGCAAATCTGATGGTTCCGGTCGTGATCTACACCCGAGCGTATTGCTCGTATTGCACCTGGGCGAAGGAGCTGCTGCGCCGGAAAGGCGTCGCGTTCGATGAGATCGACGTGACCGGCCATCGCGAGCATCGCGCGGAGATGATCCGCCGCGCCAACGGCCAAACCACGACGCCGCAGATCTTCATCGGATCGACCCACGTCGGCGGTTGCGACGAGCTTTACGCGCTCGAGCAGGCGGGCCGGCTCGACGCGTTGCTGGCGGCCTGAAGGAGGACTCCTTCCTATGGAGAGCAGCAAGCCTTCGAGCTTCCGCGTCGGCCTCATCCAGATGCGCTCGGGACGCAGTCCGCAGGCCAACACCGACATGGCCGCAAGGCTGATCGGCCAAGCCAAGGACCGCGGCGCCGAATACGTGCTTACCCCGGAAATGACCAACATCATGGAGACCGGCCGGGAGCGGTTTTTTGCCAGCATCGTTCCCGAGGAGCAGGACGCCGCGCTGATGACGTTCCGGGAACTCGCGCGGACGCTCGGCATGTTCGTGCACGTCGGGTCGCTCGCGATCAAGGTCTCGGCCGACAAGGCGGCGAACCGCTCGTTCCTGATCGATCGCCACGGCGAGGTGGTCGCCCGCTACGACAAGATCCACATGTTCGACGTCGACCTCGCCAGCGGCGAGAGCTACCGGGAATCCCGCAACTACCGTGCCGGCGAGCTTGCCGTGCTCACCGACCTGCCGTGGGGTCGGCTCGGCCTGACGATTTGTTACGATCTGCGCTTCCCGGCGCTCTACCGGGCTCTCGCCGAAGCCGGCGCCTCGTTCCTGAGCATACCCTCGGCGTTCACCAGGCAGACCGGGGAAGCGCATTGGCACGTGTTGCTGCGCGCCCGTGCCATCGAGAACGGCTGCTTCGTGTTCGCCGCCGCCCAGGGCGGTACCCATGAGAATGGCCGGGAGACGTTCGGCCATTCGCTGGTGATCGATCCGTGGGGCCGCGTGCTCGCCGAGGGCGGCGTCGACCCGCAGGTGGTGCTGGCCGACATCGATCTTGCCGAAGTCTCCGCCGCGCGCGGGCGCATTCCCTCGCTGCAGCACGGCCGGCGCTTCGAGATTTTGGAGCCGATGGCGGAGCCGACGCATCTCCATGTCGTGGGAAGGCCGACGTGATCCGCTACGCGCTCAGCTGCGAGAAGGGTCACGGCTTCGAGAGCTGGTTCAAAAGCTCCAACGCTTATGACAAGCAGGCGGCGCGCGGTCTGATCGGCTGCCCGGTGTGCGGCTCGACCAAGGTCGGCAAAGCGATCATGGCCCCCGGCGTGGCGAAGGGCGCGGCACCCGAAGCGCCGGTGCCGGTCCCGGCTCCGTCCCCCGCGCAGGAGCCGCGCGCGCCGGTCGCGATGCTCTCCGGGAAGGAACGCGAGCTGCGCGCCAAGCTGCGGGAATTGCGCGACCACGTCACCAAGAATGCCGATTACGTCGGCGCGAAATTTCCCGACGAAGCGCGAAAGATGCATTACGGCGACATCGAGCATCGCTCGATCTACGGCGAGGCATCGCCCGCCGACGCCGCCGAGCTCATCGAGGAGGGGATCGAGCTCCACCCGCTGCCGATCCTGCCCGACGAGCGCAATTGATCGGCCTTGTCATGGCCCGCGCATGCGGGCCCACCCAGCAACCCCGGTTGTCCTGTGATGCGCTGCGACCCGAATTGGCTCCAGGGCTACTGGGCGATGACAGCTCGGAAGATCACTGCGCCCAGATCAGCAGCACGACGCCGCCGACCACGAGCAGGATCCCGAGCGCCTCGCGCAACGTCGCGGGCTGCTTGAAGGCGATGTGCGACACCGCCTGCGCGAACAGCACCTCGACCAGGGCCAAGGTGCGCACGTTCGCGGCGCTCGCGAGCGCAAATGCCAGGAACCAGAATTGCGAGGCGAACGCGCCCATCGCGCCGGCGAACAGCGATGGCCTCCAGGCCAACGCGATCGCCCGCAGCACAACGGGGGTCCGCAGCGCCAGATAGAGCGAGAGCAGGCCCGCCTGCAGCGTGAGGCCGACCGCAAGCGTGAAGGTCGCGGAAAGCACGAAATCGGGCGAATGCAGCGCCAGGATGGCGCCGCGGTAGCCGACCGCGGCGAGCGCGAACATCGAGCCGGCAGAAAGCCCGAGCACGACCGGCCACAATCCGCCGCCGGCCTTGCGTTTCCACGACATCACGATCACGCCGCCGGTCGCCACGAGGATTGCGACCGCGCTCGGAAGACTGAGCGCGTCGCCCAGAAAGGCGAGCCCGAACAGCGCGACCTGCACCGGCTCGGTCTTGGTATAGGCGATGGCGACCACGAACGAGCGCTCGCCCATGGCGGCGAGCATCAGGGCTGTCGCGCAAATCTGCGACAGCGTGCCGGCCAGGATCCACGGCCAGAACGTGGCGCCCGCATGCGGCGGCGCGACGCCCTTGGCCAGCAGCACCGCCACGAGAAACAGCAGCGCAAATGGGCAGCCGAACAGAAACCGCACGTGGGTCGCGCCCACGGTGCCGAGCCTTGCCGTAAGCTCGCGCTGCATCGCGTTGCGCGCGGTCTGTCCCACGGCGGCGATGATCGTGAACACCGCCCACAGCCAGCTGAAATCGATCATCGGGATGTAGCTTGAAGTTCTTTGAGGAGAAGAAAAGCGCCGGTCAATCCCGCCGCTTGGCCGCGACCATGTAGTTCACGTCGACATCGTCCGAGAGCTTCCAGGCGTCGGCGAGCAGATCGTAGACGACCCCCTTGATCTCGACGAAGCGCAGGCCGGCGCGTTCCATCGCGGCTTCGAGCTCGTTCGGCGTTACCAATTTGTCCCAGCGATGGGTCCCTCGCGGCAGCCAGCCGAGCACGTATTCGGCTCCCACGATGGCGAGCGCGAAGCTCTTGAGCGTCCGATTGATGGTCGCGGCGATCATGAGCCCGTTTGGCCGCACCAGGGCTGCGCAGCTGCCGATGAAGCCGCGCACGTCGGCTACGTGCTCGACCACTTCCATCGCCATCACGAGGTCGAAGGTCTCGCCCGCACGGCCGAGCGCCTCGGCAGTCGAGGCGCGATAATCGACCGCAACGCCGGCTTCGGCCGCATGGCGCTTCGCCACCTCGATGTTGCTTGCCGACGGATCCGCGCCCACGACCGAGGCGCCGAGCCGCGCCAGGGGCTCCGACAACAGGCCGCCGCCACAGCCGATATCGAGAATGCGCAAGCCCGCGAGGCAATCGAGCCGGCCGGCGTCGCGACCGAATTGCCGGCAGGCGTGGTCGCGGATGAAGCGCAGCCGGATCGGGTTGATCCGGTGCAGCATGCGCATCTTGCCCCGCGGATCCCAGAACTCGGCGGCGAGCGCGGAGAACTGCGCGACTTCCGCGGGATCGACGCTGGAGCTTGTGGCTAAAGGTTCGGGCATCTCTCGTTCCTCGGCGGCAGCGGACCGGAAAATCAAGCGCGGTTGCGACCGCATCGGCGCATCGGTATGTATACGCGCCTTTTTGCGCCGGTGCTCGCCCCGAGGCCGTGTGCGCTCACGCCATCAGCCTCTCGGAAGCCGCGATGGGTCGCCTGGTGATGAAATTCGGCGGGACCTCGGTGGCCGACATCGAGCACATCCGCAACGTCGCGCGGCACGTCAAGCGCGAGGTCGACGCCGGCCACGAGGTTGCCGTCGTAGTCTCGGCGATGGCCGGCACCACCAACCGGCTGGTCGAATGGTGCCGGGAAGCCGCCGTTCTGCACGACGCGCGCGAGTACGACACCGTGGTGGCCTCGGGCGAGCAGGTCACCTCCGGGCTGCTCGCCATTGCGCTGCAGGGGATCGGAGTGGCGGCCCGGTCCTGGCAGGGCTGGCAGATCCCGATTGCGACCACGGATGCCCACGGGCTCGCCCGGATCCTCGAAGTCAACGGCGCGGAGCTCGTCCGCCGCTTCAAGGAGCGAGGCGAGGTCGCGGTGATCTCCGGGTTCCAAGGGGTGCACAGCGAGACCGGCCGGATCACCACGCTCGGCCGCGGCGGGTCCGACACTTCCGCGGTCGCGGTCGCGGCGGCGATCCAAGCCGATCGCTGCGACATCTATACCGATGTCGACGGCGTCTACACCAGCGATCCCCGGGTGGTGCCCAAGGCGCGGCGGCTGGAGAAGATCGCCTTCGAGGAAATGCTGGAGCTCGCATCGCTGGGCGCCAAAGTGCTGCAGGTACGCTCGGTCGAGCTCGGGATGGTGCATAATGTGCGCATCTGCGTGCGCTCGAGCTTCGAGCAGCCCGATACCGCCGGGCCGCGCGGGTCGCCGGCCGGGACCCTGATTTGCGACGAGGAGGAGATCGTGGAGCAGCACGTCGTGACCGGGATCGCCTTTTCCAAGGACGAGGCGCAGATCTCGATCCGTCGGGTTCAGGACAAGCCCGGGGTCGCCGCGGCGATCTTCGGCCCGCTCGCCGAGGCGAACATCAACGTCGACATGATCGTGCAGAACGTCTCGGGCGACGGGGCGACGACCGACATCACCTTCACGGTGCCGGCCGGCGATTACGCGCGCGCCAACGCCGTGCTCGCCGGCTCGAGACCCGCGATCGGCTACGAACGGGTCGACGGCGCCAACGATGTCGCGAAAGTCTCGGTGATCGGCATCGGCATGCGCAGCCACGCCGGCGTCGCGGCCCAGGCGTTCCGGGCGCTGGCGGAGCGCGGCATCAACATCCGGGCCATCACCACGTCCGAGATCAAGTTTTCGCTGCTGATCGACGCGGCCTATACCGAGCTTGCGGTGCGCACGCTGCATTCGCTATACGGCCTCGACGGGTAGCCATTCCGGGTCCGCTGCCTCCGCAGGCTGGGGCCGGCCGTTTCGGCCGGACGGCGGCGAGCGGGATCGCGATCGGCCCACGGCCGGCTCGGCTGCCTCGCAGCCTGCGAGATCGTCAAGAGATTTGCCGGATCGTCCTGACCGGGCCATGCTGGCGCGGAACAGGGCGGGCCGGGCGAGAGGACCCTCATGCGTGGTGTGCTCGGCGGTCCGCGCGTGCTGCTGCGTCGCCTCCGCGAGGTGATGGCGGAACCCGTAAGCGCGCAGGAACGCCTCGACAAGATCGTCGTGCTGATCGCCGCCAACATGGTGGCGGAAGTGTGCTCCGTCTACGTGTTGCGCGTGGACGGCACGCTCGAGCTCTACGCCACCGAAGGTCTCAATCGGCAGGCCGTGCACTTGACGGTGATGCGCTCCGATGAAGGCCTAGTCGGCCTGGTGGCCCGCGAAGCCCGATCGATCAATCTGTCGGACGCCCACACCCACCCGGCCTTCTCGTACCGGCCGGAAACCGGCGAAGAAATCTACCATTCGTTCCTCGGGGTGCCGATCCTGCGCGCCGGCAACACGCTGGGCGTGCTGGTGGTGCAGAACCGGGCGCGCCGGACCTATTCCGAGGAAGAAGAGGAGGCGCTGCAGACCACCGCGATGGTGCTCGCCGAGATGATCGCCTCCGGCGAGCTATCGGCGCTCGCCAGGCCCGGCGCGGAACCTGCGGCGCGCCGCCCGCTGCACCTCGGGGGGCTGGCGATCGCCGACGGCATCGGCCTCGGCCACGTGGTGCTGCACGAGCCGCGCGTCGTCGTCACCAATTTCATCGCGGACGATGCGCAAAAGGAGCTGCAGCGGCTCGAAACGGCGATCGATGCGCTGCGCGCGGACCTCGATCTGCTCCTGGAGCGCGGCGACGTCGCCGACGGAGGCGAGCACAAGGAGGTGCTCGAGGCCTTTCGCATGTTCGCCTACGATCGCGGCTGGCTGCACAAGCTGCGCGAAGCCGTGGTCACCGGACTGACCGCGGAGGCCGCGGTCGAACGCGTACAGTCGGACGCCCGCGCCCGCATGCTGCGCCAGACGGATCCCTACCTGCGGGAACGCCTGCACGACCTTGACGATCTCGCCAACCGGCTGATGCGGCAGCTCACCGGGAAGCACCACGCGCCGGCCAAGGAGCAACTGCCGGACAATGCCATCATCGTCGCCCGCTCCATGGGTCCGGCGGCCCTGCTCGATTACGATCGGTCGCGGCTGCGCGGTCTGGTGCTGGAGGAAGGCGGGCCGAGCTCGCATGTCGCGATCGTGGCGCGAGCGCTGGGGATCGCGGCGACCGGTCAGATCGACAATGCGACAGGCCTCGTCGATCCCGGCGATGCGATCATCGTCGATGGCTCGTCAGGCGAGATCCACGTGCGTCCCCCGCCCGACATCGAGGCCGCCTACGCCGAGAAGGTGCGGTTCCGGGCCAGGCGGCAAGCACAATATCGGGCGCTCCGCGACGCCCCGAGCGTCACCAAGGATGCCGAGCCCGTCAGCCTGATGCTCAATGCCGGGCTTCTGGTCGACCTTCCGCATCTTGCCGAATCCGGCGCCGCCGGCATCGGGCTGTTCCGCACCGAATTGCAGTTCATGGTCGCGGCCGCCTTCCCGCGCACGAGCGAGCAACTCTCGCTCTACCGTTCGGTGCTGGAGATCGCGGGCGAGCTGCCGGTCACGTTTCGCACGCTCGACATCGGCGGCGACAAGGTGCTGCCCTATATGCGCGCGGTCGAGGAGGAGAACCCGGCGCTCGGCTGGCGGGCGATCCGGCTCGGGCTCGACCGCCCGGGATTGCTGCGCAGCCAGATCCGCGCGCTGCTCAAGGCCGCCGAAGCCCGCGAGCTTCGCGTGATGTTCCCCATGGTGGCTTCGATCGAGGAATTCGACCGCGCCAAGGCGATGGTCGAGCACGAGTTGACGCATTTGCGGCGGCATGGCCACAGGCTTCCCGACCGGGTGGAGGTCGGCGCCATGGTCGAAGTGCCGGCCTTGCTCTATCAGCTCGACGAGCTGTTCGCGCGCGCGGATTTCCTCTCGGTCGGTTCCAACGACCTGTTCCAGTTCCTATATGCGGTCGATCGCAGCAATCGGCGGGTGGCGGAGCGGTTCGATCCGCTGTCCAGCCCGGTGTTGCGTGCGCTCAAGACCATTGCCGACAAGGGCCGGGCCTGCGGCAAGCCGGTGACCTTGTGCGGTGAGCTCGCGTCGAAGCCGATCGGGGCGCTGGCGCTCGTGGGCTTGGGCTATCGACTGCTCTCGCTCACTCCCTCGTCGATCGGGCCGGTCAAGGCCATGCTGCTCGATCTCGACGCGCGCAAAGTGGAATCGCTGTTGGGCCCCATGGTCGAAAGCCCGGTCGGCAGCGTTGCCATTCGCGACCGGCTCGAGGCCTTTGCGGCCGCCGAGGGCCTCCAGCTCTGACGATTTTTCCATGATCCCCGCAACCAAGCTCGACGCGTTGATCGCCCGGCACGCCGCCGTCGAACGCGAGCTCTCCGGCCGTCCGGATCGCGAAAGCTATGTGCGGCTGTCGCGGGAATTCGCCGAGCTCAATCCACTGGTGGAAGCCATCAAGCGCTACCGCGACGCGGCCGACGAGCTCAGCGGGCTCGAATCGCTCCTCGAGGATCCCGCGACCGAGCCGGACATGCGGGCGCTGGCCGAACAGGAGAAAGCCGAGCTCGCCCGCCGGCACGAGACGCTCGAACGCGAAATCCGCGTGGCACTCACCCCGAAGGACGCGGCGGACGAGCGTAGCGTAATCCTCGAAATCCGTGCCGGGACCGGCGGCGACGAGGCGGCGCGCTTTGCCGGCGATCTATTCCGGATGTACGAACGCTACGCCGCGCGGCAGGGCTGGAAGGTCGAAGTGATCTCGGCCAGCGAAGGCACGGTCGGCGGATACAAGGAGATCATTGCCGAAGTCCACGGCCGCGGCGCGTTCGCCAAGCTCAAATACGAATCCGGCGTGCACCGGGTTCAGCGGGTCCCGGCGACGGAGGCTTCCGGGCGCATCCACACTTCGACCGCCACCGTCGCGGTGCTGCCCGAGGCGGAGGACGTCGACGTGGCGATCGCGGAGGGCGATCTGCGGGTCGATACCCTGCGTGCCGGCGGCGCCGGCGGCCAGCATGTCAACAAGACCGAATCCGCGGTGCGACTGACGCACCTGCCGACCGGAATCGTGGTCAACGTGCAGGAGGAGCGTTCCCAGCACCGCAACCGGGCCAAGGCGATGGCCCTGCTCCGCGCCAAGCTCTACGATCTGGAGCGTCGCAAGCGCGACAGCGATCGCGCCGCCGAACGCCGCGGTCAGGTCGGCACCGGCGATCGTTCCGAGCGCATTCGCACCTACAATTTTCCGCAGGGCCGGGTCACCGACCATCGCATCAATCTGACGCTGCACAAGCTCCCGCAGGTGATCGAGGGGGAGGCGCTCGGCGAGATCGTCGATGCGCTCGTCACCGAAACTCAGGCCGCCTTGCTGGCCGAGGATTCGGCATGACCGGCGGTCTCGAACCGGCGGTTTCGGTCGCGGTCGCGCGTCGGGCGCTCGCCACCGCCTTTCGCGAAGCGGGGCTCGACACGCCCGAGCTCGATGCGCGGGTCCTGGTGAGCCACGCGCTCGGGCTCGATCATGCCGGCCTGACGGTACAGTCCGGCCGGACGATCGACAGCGAGGAAGCCGAGCGCATCCGGGCCTTCGCGGCACGGCGTATCGGCCGCGAGCCGGTGGCCCGCATCGTCGGCGCCAAGGAGTTCTGGAGCCTGCCGTTCGTGATCACGCCGGCCGTCCTGGTGCCGCGGTCCGAGACCGAGACCCTGGTCGAAGCGGCGCTTGGTGTGGTCGAGGGCAAACCGGGCCGATGTCTGCGCGTCGCCGACCTCGGCACGGGATCCGGCGCGCTGCTGCTCGCGCTGCTGCACGAGCTCGAAGGCGCCGAGGGCGTGGGAACGGACGTGAGCCCCGCGGCACTCGACTTGGCGCACGAAAATTGCGAGCGGCTCGGATTTTCCCGGCGCGCGGCATTCGTCGCCTGCGATTTCGGCGCCGCGCTCGGCGGCGGCTTCGATCTCGTCGTCTCCAATCCGCCCTATGTGGCCGAGCGGGAATGGCCGCGGCTCGATCCCGAGGTGCGCAAGTTCGATCCGAAGCTGGCGCTCGACGGGGGAGCAGACGGGCTCGCGGCGTATCGCCGGATTGCGGTCGACGCGCGGCGGCTCATTGCGCCGGGGGCGCACATCATCGTCGAGCTCGGCGCCGGAATGGTCGATCCGGTGGCGGCGATTTTCGCTGCCGCAGGCCTTGTAATCCGTGCGACGCGCCCCGACCTCAATGGTGTGCCACGTGCGCTGATCGTTCGGCGGCCCCTGTGAACCCGGAGCGCCGGCAAAAAACCGCTTGATTATCGCGCGAGACCGACTACGGTTCGGCCACGGAATCGACCCGAGACGACGGTGACGCGCCGCCACAAAGGCCCGGAGCAAGGCTCCTCGAGGCTGCGGCGCGGTGAGGCGGACAAGCCCCGAAGGGCAAGGGTTCGCCGGCTCGGGATACGGGATGCTGCATCACCGGTTTGGCGTGCGCCGTTCAAGGTTGCGCGCGGGATAAGGGGTTGGCAACACCGCGGCGAGGTCGCGGCGAAGAGGTTGCTGCGGTTATCGTGACAAAGATCCAATTCGGCGCGAAGTCCTGAACTTGCGGGCTTGCGCCTGCCGGGCGCGGCCAAGTGGCCGCGAGAAGCCGGCGTGTGTGCCGGAGAAACCCGGGAAGAGGCGGGCGACCGCCGCAAAAGGGAGTGGTGAACTAACGAGCCATGAGAAACGGTCAGAACAAACGCATGCGCGGGCGCAACCGCAAGGGCCAGAACCCCCTGACCCGGATCTACGAGTCGAACGGTCCCGACGTGAAAGTCCGCGGAACCGCTTCCCACGTCGCCGAAAAATACATCCAGCTTGCCCGCGACGCCCAGGCGTCCGGCGATCCGGTCGCGGCCGAAAACTACTATCAGCACGCCGAGCATTATTTCCGGCTGATCGCCGCGGCCCAGGAACAGTTTCGGCAAAGCCAGCCTTATTTCCGCCCCGAAGGCGAGCCGCGCGAGGACGGCGGGGAAGACGCCGAGGACGATCACGGGGGCGATTCGCCGTTCGGCCGCGAACCGCAGTCTCAGCCTTATCCCCCGCGCGAGGCTCAGCCTTATCAACGGGAGGGTCAACATTATCCTGGCCGCGACCCCCAACCCTACCAGCCGCATCAGCCGCGCGAGCAGCAGCAGCCCTATGGCGGGCGTCCGCCTGCAGGCCGGCCGGAACAACAAGGGGACGGCGAACGGCTGCCGTCATTCATTACCGGCAGCGGCCCGCAGCCTTCGTATCCGGGGCAGGGCCAAAACGGATTCGACGGGCAGCCGGATCGATTTCCGCTGCACCGCCGGCGCCGGCGTCGGCATGGTCCGCGCGGCGAAATGCCGGGATCCCAGCAGCAGCATGCCTCGGGCTCGGGCGCGCCGGCCGAGGAGCCCAGCACTCCGCCCCCCGGGCCGAGCGGCGGTCCGACCAACGAGTGAGGGCGTTGGAACTTTGTAGCCCGGATGGAGCGTAGCGAAATCCGGGAACGCCATTCCCCGCATTGCGCTTCGCTCCATGCGGGCTACGGGCTATCCGCAGGCTATCCCGGGACGCCGCCCGGCGAGGGTGCCAGCACGGGATCGAGCGCAGGCACGAGGCGGCGGCGTTCGCGCCGCGCCGGGATCGCGCGATACACCTGCTTGGTCGCCTCGACGATGTGAACGCCGGCGAACGGCGCGGAGAGCGCGGCTCCGGTGCGTTCCCAGGCGATCGCCGAGCGCAGGAACCATTTGCGGGGAATCGGCGGCACATAGAGCGCCTCGTGCCAACCGGTGGGAGTGAACCAGGTCTCGCGGAGCAAATGCGTGATCTGGGGTCGCGAATACGGGTGGCCATGGCCGAACGGCGTGGTATCGATCCGCGCCCATACGCCGCGCCGGTTCGGCACGACGACGAGCAAGCGCCCGCCCGCCGCCAGCACGCGCCAGACTTCGCGCAGCAGAGCGCCGACGTTCTGCGAATTTTCGATCGCGTGAACGAGCAGCACGCGGTCGACTGCCGCATCCGGCAGCGGCAGGTCGTCATCATCCACCAGTGCGGCGAGGGCCGGGCGGTCGGAAGGCCATTTCACCACTCCCTGGGCCGCCGGCATGAAGGCGAGACATCGCTCGGCTTCCTCGCGAAACAGCCCGAGGTATGGGGTCGGATAGCCGATCCCCAGCACCCGCAGTCCACGCAAGTCCTGCCAGCGTGCGCGGATCCCCCGGCTCACGAACCGCCGTGCCACCGTGCCGAGCGCCTGGCCGTAGAAATTGCGCAGATCGACCACGTCGAGAGGCATGCTGGTAATCGTTAGGCCTCGGGGCCGGGCCGGACAATCATCTGCAACCGATAGGCTTGAGCTTACGTCGCGGCGGCCAGCCATGCTAGCGTCCCGCCCCTTGGCGCGAGGTCTGCCATCATGCCCCTCGAACTGCGGCTGTTCTTGTGCTTGCGGGACAATTACGGGGTCCTGCTGCACGATTCCGTGAGCGGAGCGACCGCATCGATCGATGCCCCGGAAGCGGCGCCCGTCGAGGCCGCGCTCGCCGAGGCCGGCTGGCGACTGAATGACATTCTGGTGACGCATCATCATGGCGATCACACCGCCGGAATCGAGCCGCTGAAGCAGCACTACGCCTGCCGGGTCGTCGCGCCCGCACGGGAAGCCTCGCGCATTCCGCAGGTCGACATTCCGGTGCGGGAAGGGGATACGGTGCAGGTCGGAAGCTTGGTCGCGACGGTCCTGGAAACCCCGGGGCACACCAACGGCCACATCGCCTATTGGTTCAAATCGGAAGGGGTAGCGTTTGTGGGGGACACGTTGTTTTCGGTGGGCTGCGGGCGCGTGATCGAAGGCACGCCGGAGATGATGTGGCGATCGCTCGCCAAGCTGCGCGACCTGCCGAACGAGACCAAGATCTATTGCGGCCACGAGTATACCGCCGCGAACGTGCGGTTCGCGCTGAGCGTCGAGCCGGACAATGCCGCCTTGCGCGCGCGGGCCGAGGAGGTCTCCCTGCTCTCCGCCGCGGGCGAGCCCACGATCCCGACCACGATCGGCGCGGAGAAAGCCGCCAACCCGTTCCTGCGCGCCGACGTGCCCGCGCTCGCCGCGGCCGTCGGGCTGCCGAACGCGCCACCCGCGCAGGTGTTCGCGGAGGTTCGCGGGCGGAAAGACAGGTTCTGATGTTCCGGATGCCGGATCCCCGTCCGGCATCGATCAGGAACGAAACAGCATGTCCTTGGCGGCGAGCAGCCCGCCGCCGGCGATCAGGACCGCGGCGACACCCAAGGATGGGGTCGCGTCCGCAAATCCGGTGAGCACCAGCAGCAAGGTCGAGAGCACCGGCGCCGCATAGGAGGCCGCGCCCAGCACGCGAATATCGCCGCGCTTGACGCCGATGTCCCACGCGTAAAAGGCGAGCCCCACCGGACCGAGGCCGAGGCCGACCGTCGCCAGCCACTGGGGGGTGCCGGTCGGCCAAACGGTTTCCTCGAATGCGAGATGGCAAACCGCGGCGAGGACTGCGGTGATGAGACAGAACGCCGCGACCACGTCGGTCGGCACCGTCGCGAATTGTCGGGACAGCACCGAATAGGTCGCCCACACGAAAGCCGCCACGAATGCTGCCGCAAACCCGGGCGTATCGGCTGTCGCGAACCCCAGGTTGGCCCGGCTTCCGATCAGCACGACCGTGCCGATCAGGCCCATCAGCGCGCCGGCGACGTGATGAAGCCCCAGCCGATCCTGCGGCAACAGTCCGGACAGCAGCACGATCAGCAGCGGCCAGAGGTAGCTGATGAGCCCGGCTTCGGCCGGCGGCGCGAGCCGCAGCGCACTGAAATAGAGCGCGTGATAACCGAACAGGCCGCCTACCCCCAGCGCCCATACTTCGGGGGGTTGCCGGAGCGCGCGCATTGCGCCGGGGCGTACGGCCCAGGTCGCGGCACCGATGCCGCCCCCGATCGCGAAGCTGATCGCGGCGAGCTGGAACGGCGGCACCTCGCCGGAAGACGCGGTGCAGAGCGCCAGCGCCGACCACATCAGCACGGCGCAAAAGCCGACGAGCGTCGCGGCATTACGGGTCGCCGAAAATGCGCCGCCGGCCACCGACGCGGATCAGATCATGTATTGACCGCCGTTCGCGGTCAGCGTCGAGCCGGTGATGAAGCTCGAGTCGTCCGAGGCCAGAAATACCACGCAGCGCGCGATTTCTTCCGGCTCGCCCAATCGGCCGACGGGAATTTGCGGAATGATGTTCTTCTCGAGCACGTCCTTGGGGACCGCCTGGACCATCTCGGTGCCGATATAGCCCGGGCAAATGGCATTGACGGTGACGCCGCTCTTCGCGCTGCTCGCCCGACTTCGCGGCCGAGTAGTTCGACTGGCCCATCTGGCCCTTTTGCCCGTTCACCGAGGAGATATTGATGATGCGCCCGAATTTGCGCTGGCGCATGCCCTCGATCACCGGGCGGCACATGTTGAACAGCGAACTCAAGTTGGTGTTGATCACCGCGGTCCACTGCTCGGGTGTCATGCGGTGGAACATGGTGTCGCGGGTAATGCCGGCGTTGTTGACCAGGATGTCGACGGGGCCGAGCTCCGCCTCGATCTTCTTCAGCCCGGCGACGCAGGCGTCGTAGGAGCTGACGTCCCATTTATGGACCGGGATATTGGTCGCGGCCTTGAATTTCTGCGCGGCCTCGTCGTTGCCGCCGTAATTGGCCGCGACCTTGCAGCCGGCGGCGCTCAGTGCCTTGGAAATCGCCGCGCCGATGCCGCGCGTGCCGCCGGTGACTACTGCAACGCGTGCCATGATGCATTCCTCCCGGATGTCGGATCGGCTGTTCTGCGCCCGATCTCGTTGCTCGAGGATATGGGCGGAGCGCCTCGCCGCATCGGGCGCTCCGCCGAGGAAGCGAGATCAGTTGCGCTCCACGCAAATCGCGATGCCCATGCCGCCGCCGATGCAGAGCGTGGCGAGCCCCTTCTTGGCGTTGCGCTTTTCCATCTCGTGGAGCAGCGTCACCAGCACCCGCGCCCCGGAAGCGCCGATCGGATGTCCGAGGGCGATCGCGCCGCCGTTGACGTTGACCTTGGCGGGGTCCCAGCCGAGATCCTTGTTCACCGCGCAAGCCTGAGCGGCGAAGGCTTCGTTGGCCTCCACGAGGTCGAGGTCGTCGGTCTTCCAGCCGGCCTTCTTGAGCGCCGCGCGCGAGGACGGGATCGGGCCGGTGCCCATGATCGCCGGATCGACGCCCGCCTGCGACCAGGAAACGATCCGCGCGAGCACTTTGCGGCCTTCCTTGGCGGCTTGGCTCGCCTTCATCAGCACCACGGCGGCGGCGCCGTCGTTGATGCCCGACGCGTTGGCCGCCGTCACCGTTCCGTCCTTGTCGAACGCAGGCTTGAGCTTCGACACGGCATCGAGCGTGGTCCCGTGCCGGGGAAACTCATCGGCATCGACCACCACGTCGCCCTTGCGGGTCTTGATGGTGATCGGGGTGATCTCGTCCTTGAACCTGCCGCTCTTCTGTGCGGCTTCGGCCTTGTTCTGGGAGGCGACCGCGAACTCGTCCTGCTGGCGCCGGGTGATCTGCCATTGCTTGGCGACGTTCTCGGCGGTGTTGCCCATGTGATAGCCGTTGAAGGCATCCCACAGGCCGTCCTTGATCATCGTGTCGACGAGCTCGAGCCCGCCCATCTTGGTGCCGTTGCGCAGATGGGCGCAGTGCGGGGCCTGGCTCATCGATTCCTGGCCGCCCGCCACGACGATCTCCGAATCCCCGTTCAGGATCGCCTGGTAGCCGAGCGCGACCGAGCGCAATCCCGACCCGCACAATTGGTTGACGCCCCACGCCGGGATCTCGACCGGGAGTCCGGCCGCGATGGAGGCCTGCCGCGCCGGGTTCTGGCCCTGACCGGCGGTGAGGATCTGGCCCATGATGACCTCGGACACGCTGCCGGGATCGACGCCCGCCCGCTTCAGCGCCGCCGTGATCGCGACCTTGCCGAGCTCGTGGGCCGGCAGGCCCCCGAGCGCTCCATTGAAGGCGCCGACAGCCGTTCGTGTAGCGCCGACAATGACGATGTCGTCTTTCATCGCAAAACTCCTCTCCAACAGGGATCGTCGAGTGAGACTTAATGGCGGGCGGATGGAAAGACCACCCGGGCATGGCACCCGTGCGGGTCTGCCGCGGAGCGCATCCTCGGTAGGGCAGTACGCCTTTTCAATGATCCAGGTCAACAATGCCCGGATCGGTCGGCGAAGCCCGGGAGCGGGCATTCCGACCGGAAGGGCACTCGGTGCACAAAACGGTGGCCCCCGGCCGGGGAAAATGCTTATTTTCTAACGTAGCGAGGCCGGAAACGACCGAACCGACATGGCCAAGTCCGCAGAACCGATCACGATCAAGAAATACGCCAACCGTCGGCTCTACAACACCGGCACCAGCACCTATGTCACGCTGGAAGACCTCGCCTCGCTGGTGAAAAAAGGCGAGGATTTCGTCGTCTACGATGCCAAGACCGGCGAGGAAATCACCCGTTCGGTGCTCGCCCAGATCATTTTCGAGCAGGAGAACAAGGAAGGCCAGAACCTGCTGCCGATCGCCTTCCTGCGCCAGCTGATCCGGTTCTACGGCGACAGCATGCAGATGCTGGTGCCGCGTTATCTCGAAGTCTCGATCGAATCCCTCACCCGCGAGCAGGAAAAATTCCGCCAGCAGATGGCGCAAGCGTTCGGGGTCGGCACCTTCGGCCCGCTGGAGGACCAGGTTCGCCGCAATATGGAGATGTTCGAGCGCGCGTTCGCGATGTTCGCGCCGTTCGCGCGCCGCGAGGGCCAGGCGGCCGAAGGGGACAAAGGGCAAGCGCCAGGGGATGAGATCGATGAGCTCAAGCGCCAGCTGGCCGAGATGCAGAAGCGGCTTGATCGGCTCACTGGGGGCGAGAAGCAGGAGACCTGAAACTCGGGTCGTCGTCCCGGCCAAAGCGAGCGCAGCGAGCACGAGCCGGAATCCATGACCCTTGTGGCTCCCGGCTCGCGCCCGCTCCGCGCGATTCTGCAAAGCGGGGCGATCGCGACGGGTTGCCGTTATGGGATAGGGCAGATCGACGGCAGCCCTAATAGCCGAGCGCAGCGCCGTCCTTGCGGGGATCCGATCCGCCGGTCAGCGTGCCGCGATCCCAATCGATGCGGATCGCCTGGCCGCCGCCCCACGGCGCCGCGGTGAGCCCGACCTCGTTTCCGCGGGCCGCGAGCCCCTCGATGGTGGATCGGGGCACGCCGCGTTCGACCAGTGTCTGCTCGCCCTGGAAAAACGCTCGGGGAAAGTCGATCGCGCTCTGCACGTCCATGCCGTAATCGATGACGTTGAGCAGGAAATGCGTGTGGCCCATCGGCTGAAAATGGCTGCCCATCACGCCGAACGCGAGCTCGCATCGCCCGCTGCGCATCGCCAGGGCGGGGATGATGGTGTGCATCGGACGTTTGCGCGGCCCGATCACATTGGGGTGCCCCGGGTCGGTCACGAAACAGGCGCCGCGATTGTGCAGCATGATTCCGGTCGCCTCGGTGGCGATGCCGACCCCGAAGAGAGAGAACAGGGAGTTGATGAGCGAGACCGCCATGCGGTCGCGATCGACCACGGTCAGATAGACGGTATTGCCGCCGGCGATCGGTGCTTCCGGCAGCGCGGTGCGCCGCCGGCGATCGATGCGGCCGGCGAGCGTCGCCGCGAAGCTCTTGTCGATCAAGTCGGAAACGTCGGTTCGCATGAACGCCGGGTCGGCGATATGCGCGTCGCGCAACGAATAGGCGAGCCGCGCCGCTTCAAGCGCGATGTGGAAACGCTCGGGACCGAGCGGATCGAGCGCGGCGAGATCGAAATGCTCGAGAATGTTCAGCATGACCAGCGCGGTGAGGCCTTGCCCGTTGGGCGGAAGCTCGACGATTTCAAGACCGCGATAGTTCGTTGCGATCGGCGTCACCACCTCGCCGCGGTGCTCGGCGAGATCTTCCATCGCGAGAACGCCGCCGCGCGCCGCTACCGTCGCGACGACGTCCTGGGCGATGCGACCCTGATAGAACGCGGCGGGCCCGTTCGCCGCAATTGCCTTCAGGGTCTCGGCCAGCGCCGAAAACCGCAGCACCTCGCCGGCCTCCGGGGCGCGGCCCTGGACGAGGAAATGCCGCGCGGCGCCGGCGTCGCGGCGCAGCCGCTCGACGAGCGATGACCAGTCGAACGCGACGCGCGCGGCGACCGGAAATCCCGCTTCGGCGTAACGGATCGCCGGGGCGAGCGCGCGGTCGAGCCCGAAGCGGCCGTGAGCCGCCAGGATCGCGCCCCACGCCTCGATCGCCCCCGGCACCGTGACCGCATGGATCGAGTCGAGGCCGACGCTCGCGGCGCCGCCCAAATTTTCGAGCCGCGTGCGCGCGCCGGTCCGGCCCGATCCGTTGTAGCCCCAGATCGGCGCGCCCGGCTTGGCGATGAGGCAGAAGCAGTCGCCGCCGATCCCGGTCATGTGCGGCTCGACCACCCCGAGCACCGCAACTGCGGCGACCGCCGCGTCCGCCGCATTGCCGCCGGCGCGGAGCACCTCGATGGCCGCCAGGCTGGCGAGGGGGTGCGAGGTTGCGGCCATGCCCTCGCTGGCGATCACCGGCGAGCGGCCGGGGAGATGAAAATCGCGGTGCATTGCGGACTCGATCCGGGCGCGCTACGCGGTCGTTCCCGGGTCCGGTGCCTGCGCTTCGAGCCGCTCGATCGTCCGCCGATGGCGTGCGGCGCGCCCGGAGATCGCCAGCCCTTCGGCAAGATCGACGAGGCAGATCGCGGTGATCACCGCGAAGGTCGAAGTGGCGGCTTCCTTCACCAGCAGGAATTCGGCAAGTGCCCCCAGGAAAACCAGCATCGAGAGCAAGTGGTCCACCATCGGCTTGCCGGCGGCCCGGCTCGCCTTGAGTCCTTCGACGAACAGCAGAAACAGCGCGATCGCGATCACCCCGTCGCCGAAGGTGATCGGCCATTCGGTCTGTGACGGCAACCGCACCGTTGCGACCTTCTCGCTCCACGCCACGCCCGGGGTGAGGAATACGATCATGTTGTAGATGGCGAGCGGAATGATCAGCAGGGGAAAACCAATGAGCAGCACGGAACGGGCCTCCTCGGGCTGGGGCGGACCGGCCTCGGCAAAAACCAATGGAAATGACGAACGCGACCCTCCGTCCCCCGGCCGCGCGCGTCTAGTCTAGCGCGCAGCCCGGCAAGCTTCCAACAGGCGGTTCTCGGAGGCGGACGATTTAGCGCCGGTTCGCTGCCCGTGCCTCGGGACGACCCAGCGGACCGGCAGGTCAGATCTCGGTCTTGGGCTTGAGGACCTGACGGCCCTTGTACATGCCGGTCTTGAGGTCGATGTGGTGCGGACGGCGCAGCTCGCCGGAGTCCTTGTCCTCGACATACGTCGGCTTGCGCAACGCGTCGGCGGAGCGCCGCATGCCGCGCTTCGACGGCGATACTTTGCGTTTCGGCACGGCCATGGGCTGTTCTCCCGGTACAGGCGCCGAGCCGCGAAAAGCCCGGCAGGTTCGGCAAAATCAGGAAGGCGGGCTTATAGAGGATCGACCCATCCGAGGCTAGCCCCGGCAGGGGCCCGGGGCCGGAGCCGGAGGCCGGTAGCCAAGGATCAGGTTTTCGCCAGAATGCCGGGCTGTGATCCCTGATCCTGGCACGGAGCCGAAATGCCGCCTTGGTGCAAATTTTTTTGGCCGAATCGTCGGCGCGCGGCCGTCCCGGGCGCACGCAAAGAGGTCCTGGCCGCCGCGCTTTGTTGCGCGCTGGCGTGCCTCGATAGGGCGGGTGCCGCGCCCGAGCATCCGCTCGATCCGCTCACCGCGGAGGAACTCCTCGTCATCCGGGAGGTGCTGGGAAAGAGCGGACGCTTCTCGCCGGAGACGAAGTTCGCGTGGATCGAGCTCGAGGAGCCGGCGAAAGCCCTGGTCCAAGGCTTCGAGCCCGGCCGTGCGTTGCCGCGGCGGGCGCAACTGGCGGCGCTCGATTTCGGCCGGCACAAGAGCTTCGCCGTCACCATCGATGTCGGAGCGCAGCGCCTCGACGCGGTCGAGGATCTCGGGGCGCTGCAGCCGGGCCTGACCGATTACGATCTCGAGCGCGCGCGCCAGGTCCTCGATTCCGAGCCGAAAATCCGGGACGCGCTGGTGCGGCACGGGATGCAGATCCCCGGCGCGATATCGGATTCGGTCCGCGAGCTCTTTCTCGGCGTGGGCGAGGATCCGACGCTCAGGGGCGAAACCGGCCGGCTCGTTCGCGTGCTGTTCATCTCCGACCAGGATGCGATCAACAATTTCGGGCCGGTCCTGGATTCGGTGATGGCGGTCGTCGACGTTCATGCCGGCCGCGTGGTGCAATTGTACGACGTTCCCGGGGTGCCGAACCGAAAAGTCCCGCACGACGTCTTCGATGCCAAGGTCCGCGGGACGGCGACGCCGACAAGACTGCTCCCTGCGGTGCCGGCGCAGGGTGCGAATTTCGTCATCGAGGGCAACACGATCCGGTGGGCGAACTGGCAGTTTCGCTTCAGCTTCAATGGCCGCGAGGGCCTGGTGCTGCATCAGGTCCATTTCGACGACAACGGCAGGCAGCGCTCGATCCTCTATCGCGCCTCGGTCGCCGAGGTGGTCAGCCGCTACGGCGATTCGACGCGTGCCTGGCCGTGGATGGAGTTTCTCGACGAGGGCAATTTCGGTCTGGGCCAGCGTTCGGTCCCGGTGGCGGCCGGCCGCGAAGTGCCGGCGAACGCCGTCACGCTCAGCCCTTTGCTGGCCGATTCCGACGCCCGGGATTTCGGCCGGGTGCTCCACGATCGCATCTACGTCTACGAGCGCGACGCCGGATTGCTGATGTACTACCGGCAGGACGACGCGACCGTTCAGGCGCGCGCGACCGAGCTCGTGGTCGGGTTCCTGGCTTCCGTCGGGAATTATGCCTACGGGCTCAATTGGGTGTTCAAGCAGGACGGCTCGTTTGCCTTCGAGGCGGAGCTTGCCGGCCAGATCCTCACCAAACTGGTTGCCGCCGAGAAATGCCGGTCCTGTGACGCGATGGTGCATGGACCGGGCGCGAACGCCGCTGGCGAAGAATCGCGATCGACGCCGGACGATTTCCACGGCACGATGGTTCACCCGCATGTGGTCGGTGTCGATCACCAGCATTGGTTCAATCTGCGGCTCGATTTCGACGTCGATGGCTCGAACAACGCGGTGATGGAAAACGAGGTGACGCGGGTCGCGGCGTCCGGGCCGGATCCCGACACGCCGTATTTCACCGTCACCCATCGGGTGCTCGGCAAGGCTGTCGAGGCCAGACGCAATGCCGATGACGCCAACGCGCGAAGCTGGACGATCTACAATCCTTCCGCCTCGGGTCCTGCGGGGCGTCCGGCCGGCTATGTCGTCGTGCCGGGCGAGAATGCCGCAACCATCTTCCCGCGCGCGCGCGAACGGGGGCCCGTCGGCTTCACCTTTCACCACTTCTGGGTCACGCCGTATCGCGACGGCGAGTTCTTTGCCGGGGGCCAATATCCCAACCAGGCGCCGGAGCCCTATGCCGACACGCTCTATCATTACGGCGGCGAAGCGAGCATCCGCGATCGCGACATCGTGGTCTGGTATTCGCTCGGGGAGACGCACGTGGTGCGGCCGGAGGACTACCCGCTGATGTCCAACATGAAGCTTTCGGTGCGGTTCGTGCCGGACGGATTCTTTGCCAAGAACCCGGGGCTGGGCCGCGCAGTCGAGGAAGGCAAGTCGCCGTGACAAGGCACGGATGTGATACCAATGCCGTTAGTGCTTTGACTCGTCATGCGCGGGCTTGACCCGCGCATCCACGTGATTTTCCCGCTTTGGCAGCGTTCATGGGTTGCCGGGTCAAGCCCGGCAATGACGACGGAGAGGCCATACTTAGTATGAAACACCGTTTGCTTGACATATTGGCCTGCCATGGTTCACGGCTGTGCCGATCCTCCTGATTCCGAATCTCATGCCGAATCGCCAACATGCTCTGGCCCTGCTGTTCGCGCTGGCGGCGCTCGCCGGCTGCGCGCAGCCGTCCGAGCCGCCGCAGCAGCCGAGCTTTTATCGCAGCCTCGCGGCTCCCGGCGCCGAGCTCGATGCCGCCGCGGCGCAATCGATGATCTCCGGCTATCGCCGGAACAACGGTCTTTCTGCGCTCGAGCTCGATCCCGTGCTGATGCAGATGGCGCAGGAGCAGGCCCGGACCATGGCCGCGCGCGACAAGCTCGACCGCGGCGGCGGCCGCAGCTTCACCGACCGGATCAAGGCCTCGGGCTTCGATGCCAAACTCGCCGCCGAGAACGTCGGCGCCGGATATCACACGCTCGCCGAGGCGTTCTCCGGGTGGCGCGATTCACCCTCGCACCGCGTCAACATGCTGCTTCCGGGCGCGAGCCGGATGGGAATCGCCGCGGTCTACACGCCGGGCTCCAAATACAAGGTGTTCTGGTCGCTGATCCTCGCCGCCCCGGACGAGAAACGCGGCTGAGCGCTCGGCCATCCGCGCCCATGCTGCCGCACATCCAGAACTACGACGAGCTCTACCGGGAATTCCGCTGGCAGGTGCCGGCGCGTTACAACATCGGCATCGATGTCTGCGATCGGTGGGCCGAGAGCGATCCGGACCGCCTTGCGCTCGTCAACGTGCTCGCCGACGGCACGAGAGAGGAGATCCGCTTCGGCTGGCTCAAAGCGCGCTCCGACCGGCTCGCCAACGCGCTCGCCGCCCACGGCGTTGAGCGCGGCGACCGCGTCGCGATCCTGCTGCCGCAGATGCCGGAAGTGATCGTGTCCCATGTCGCCGTCTACAAGCTCGGCGCCGTCGCGTTGCCGCTCGCCGTGCTGTTCGGCGTCGACGCTCTGGCCTACCGGCTGCAGAATTCCGGCGCCAAGGCGGTGGTGACCAACGCCCAGGGCGCGGCGAAGATCGCAGAAATCCGCGAACAGCTTCCCGAGCTGGCGCTCGTGCTCTCGACCGATGGACCGGGTGAGGGCGCGAGCGATTTTGCCGAGACCATCGAGCGCGCCGCCGCCGCCTTCACGCCGGTCGCGACCGGCCCGGACGATCCGGCGATGATGATCTATACATCCGGCACCACCGGCCCGCCCAAGGGCGCGCTGCACGGCCATCGCGTCCTGCTCGGGCACTTGCCGGGTGTCGAGCTGCCGCACGATTTCTTCCCGCAGCCGGGCGACCGGTTCTGGACCCCGTCCGACTGGGCCTGGGCCGGCGGCCTGCTCGACGTGCTGCTGCCGAGCCTGCATTTCGGCGTTCCGGTCGTGGCAAAAAGAATCGAGAAATTCGATCCCGAGGAGGCGTTCCGGCTGATGAGCGGCGCCGGCGTGCGCAACGCCTTCGTGGCGCCGACCGCATTGCGCATGCTGCGTACCGCAGCGAACCCGCGCGGCCGGCATGATTTGAAGCTGCGCACGCTCGGCTCCGGGGGCGAATCGCTCGGCATCGAGACCTTCGAATGGGGCAGGTCGGCGCTCGGCCTCGTCATCAACGAGTTCTACGGCCAGACCGAGTGCAACCTCGTGCTCTCGTCCTGCGCTTCGATCGGGGTCTCGCGCCCGGGCGCGATCGGCAAGCCGGTGCCGGGCCATCGTGTCGCGGTGATCCGCCCCGACGGCGCGCTCGCGCCGGCGGGCGAGCTCGGCCAGATCGCGGTCAAGCGGCCGGACCCGGTGATGTTCCTGCAATATTGGGGACGTGAGGAGGCGACGAGAGAAAAATTCGTCGGCGACTGGATGACCACGGGCGACCAGGGCATCGTCGACGAGGACGGCTATTTCCACTTCGTCGGCCGCGACGACGACGTGATCACGTCGGCCGGCTATCGCATCGGGCCCGGCGAGATCGAGGATTGCCTGATCCGCCATCCCGCGGTCGCGCTCGCAGCCGTGGTCGGCAAGCCGGACCCCCTGCGCACCGAGATCGTCAAGGCATTCATCGTGCTCAAGCCGGGAAACGCGCCCTCCGACGCGCTCGCCGCCGACATCCGCAATTTCGTCAAGACGCGCCTCTCGGCGCACGAGTATCCA
>WNGF01000627.1_pt1 | contig 51943 bp, 52 predicted proteins | sample 5400641 | NCBI WGS metagenome assembly WNGF01 (sample SAMN13153371, study PRJNA577476) | soil metagenome | isolation source: 80 cm soil or saprolite under grassland replicate 2 | place: USA:California | collected 2016-06-15 | reverse complement strand
GGTCGCAGTGTGCTCGCAGGCCCGAAAATGAATCCGCGGGACACCAGCGGATGCAGCCAAAACCGTTCCCGAATCACAAAATCACGGAGACTGGAGAGAATCTAAGTCGCGGAGTCACTTTTTCCGCAGCCTGCTAGAGCCTGGATTCCAACGAAGCGTAGTCTTCGGGAGTATCAATGTTCAATGTCACCAGCGGATCGGCAACTGGCACATACGCAATTTTCTCCTGGTTCGCATGTTCAATTTCGCGGCCATTAGCCGATGCTGGAGCTCTCAAGAACGCCTCCATCATCTCCCTGCCAATCAGAATCGGATGACCATGCTTGCCCTGATATTCAGGAACTACAGCCCACACCCCGCGCTCTCTGCCGGAAAATACATTCACCAAATTGTTCAACGTTTCCGATTTCGGCGGAGGGCGATCCACCAGCGTGACCATGGCACTGTCGCGACCCCGGCTGAGCACTTCGCGCAGCCCGGCTTGCAACGAACTGAATTGGCCCTGCTCGGGAGTAAGGTTTCGCACTATAGAAGCGCCACCGCTGTACACAACTGACCGCAGCGCCTGCTCGTTATTTCCGGCAACTACGATCACCATCTCGCAATGTTGCGAAAGCGCGTGAATTGCGGCTGAAAGAAATGTCCCAGGTAAGGCCAAAGACGAGACTCCCCCCTCCCTCGCGTCTTTCAAAGGGTGTGGGGAACCCAAGGGTAGAAGCGCTTTGTCCCGGCCCATGCGCGTGGATTCACCCGCCGCGAGAATCACTCCGGCGAGACCCATCCCTACTCCGGCACTTCGCCGTTCAGCAACTTGCCCAGACTGCACCACGAGCAGCGCACGCCCACATAGAAATGCCCAAACAGCGCATACACGGCACTGACTTCATCAAACCGCATTTCGTAGATGAGCTTTTTGAAGACCAGAGGATCATCGGCAAACAGGTCGACGCCCCATTCCCAATCGTCGAAGCCAATCGAGCCGCTAATAATTTGCTTCACTTCTCCGGCATAGCGTCGCCCAACCTGGCCATGCTCGTACATCTGCCGGGCGCGTTCCTCGATAGGCAACGTGTACCAATTCTTGTCCTCGCCCCGGCGGCGGTCCATGGGATAGAAGCAAGCGTATCGTCCTTTAGGAATTTCCGGAAAAAGCCGGGGCTGCATCGCCTCGCGCTGCCGAGCAAGCGTTTCGTTGATGGCTTGCTTCCATTCATCAGAATGGGGCTCGATCCCTTGCTCGGCCAGCTCGCGATAAGTCTTCACACTGGACTCGTAGAGTCCCAACTCAATGACTGAAAGATACGACGTAGCCGGCTCGAGATAATCACTCAGCCGCAGCCGCGAAATTTGCATCTCCGCCCGGTTCAGCTCATCGAACGACGGCCGGAAGTGAATGAACATCAAGTCGCCCTTATGTCCCAGCAGGGAATAAAGCGCCGACTGCCCGCTCGAACCACCTCCGCTTGTGCCGGGAGAAGTACTCGTAGAAGCTGCGCTCTGCTCCATCTTGCCCAGCAGTCCGGCGGCCTCGTGAACAATCTCCCGCCGGAGCCCGGCCCGCAGTTGCCGCCACGCGCTCCAGCGAAACCGCATCATCTGATGGAGAACGCCGTAGCCCTCGACAGTGAGCGGGACGGCCGGGATCTCGGAGGTGGCGGTTCTGGTTCGCATCGTAGCCATAGGCAAAGACCTGTCCCTCATTGTAACTGCTGAAGGTCCAGAAACCTGAAACCGTCACGCTTAGTGCGCCTCAGCCGCTACCGTTTTCTTCCCCGCGATCCACTCATCCACTTCCTTCTCCAACACCGCTAGCGGCAGCGCACCGCCCAGTAAGATCACATCATGAAACTCCCGAATATCAAATGACGGTCCCAGTTCTTTTTCCGCCCGTGTCCGCAGTTCACGAATTTTCAGTTCACCAATTTTGTAGGCGAGCGCCTGACCGGGCCAGGAAATGTAACGATCCACTTCCACTGTGGCGTTCTGTTCTGAAAGTGCAGTGTTAGCAAGGAAATAATCAATGGCCTGCTGACGCGTCCAATGTTTGTAGTGCATGCCGGTATCAACCAACAGCCGGACGGCGCGCCACATTTCGGCGCTCAAGGCACCAAACTTCACGTAAGGATCGTCATATAAACCCAATTCATCGCCAAGAGATTCGCAATAGAGCGCCCAACCCTCGACGTAGGCGGTATAGCCTCCGAAGCGGCGAAACTTGGGCAGATCTTTCAAATCATTGGCGATCCCCAGTTGAAATGTGTGACCCGGCACCGCTTCATGCAGAATGAGCGACGTGATCTCATACAGCGGACGCGTCTCCGGCTTATAGGTATTCACATAGTAGTAGCCGGGACGAGAACCATCGGGCGCAGAGGCTTGGGCATAGGCCGTCGTCATCAGCGGCGCGATGGCTGCCGGGATTGGCTCGACCCCATAGGGCAGTCGCGGGAAGGTGCGGAACAGCTTGATCAGCAACGGGTCAACGACCTTTGCCCGTGCCCTCGAATATTGCAGCAGCTCCGTATCCGTCTTCACATAGAACTTAGGGTCGGCGCGCAGGTAGGCGAAGAATTCTTTTATCGAGCCTTTGAAGCCAGCCTTGTCTTTGATCTTCTCCATCTCGGCCCGCATACGCTCCACTTCTTTCAATCCGATTTCATGGATCTGCTCCGGCACAAAGCTGGTGGTAGTTTCCGAGCGGGCCAGATATGCGTAGGTCGCGTCTCCGTTGGGGACTTGCCATGCTCCGACTTGCTCGAACGACGCTGGAACGTATTCCTGCGCCATGAAATCCTGGAGGCGCGCGAACGCCGGCAGGACGTCGGCTTTGATCGTCTGCTGGGCCTGCGAGATCAGCCGCGCTTTGTCGGCCTCGGAAAACGAAGCTGGCATCTTTGTAAAAGGGTCATAGAAGTGAGTCTTCGTCGGATCTTGAAAGTTCATCGCCTTGAGTTGGCCGAGGACCTCCGCTCCAACCACTTTTGGCAGGACAACATGCTGCTTCATCCCCTCATGCATTAGCGCGATGTTCTGGTCCAGGTAGGCAGGAAAGTTCCGGAGGCGCGCCAGCCAGTCGTCGTAATCCTTCACGGTTTCGAATCGCAGGTCGTCAACTTCACGTTCGACCGTCTGGATGCCTGAGAAAGTATTCGTGCGCACCAGGTACCATTTGTACTGCTCGCTTTCAATGTCATCTTTCTTGTCGTACGCAAACACCTCGTAGCTGACACGGTCGTTCGGCGCGAGCTGGTTGCGATCAATGGCGTGCAGCTCTTTAAGTGCCTGGCGCGAATGCTCAAATCGGGCATGGATGGCGCTTAGCGACTCATCCGACCACTTATCATTCCAGCGGCGGTCGCCAAGGCTCGACGCCCATACGGGGTTCTGCTCCATCTGGTATTCCCAGTCTCGGTCGAAGAGGTCGTGTAGCGCTCTCGCAGCATTGTTTTCCGTGGACATGGCGAAGACGGGAAGAATAGCAGCAATCAGAATAGCGCGGACCAGATGCATGAGACCTCCACGGGGCAGAAGGGAAGTTAGCAGACGAGCCGGAGCACGAGCAAGCCTGGGCTCTTGGTTCCTTCGTGGACTTTAGTGTCCTTCGTGGTTTATGGGTTTTCGTATCCAGTTATTGACACATTTCGAATCTCGGCACATTCTCAAGATATGAGCACCATCGCGCTAACCGAGCTACTGGGCGCGCCTGTACTGGAGGTTTCTGGGGCGCCATGCGGACGTGTGCGCGAAGTGGCTCTGACGCCGGCCGAGGACCGCGTTCACGTTTCCACGCTGATTGTGCGCACTAAAAAGGGCGACCGCCTGCTGCCGTTTTCAGCAGTGTCATCGCTCAATGGCGGTGTCCGAGCATCTTCGGCCGCGTCCGACTGGGCGGGTCCGGAAGGAGAAGGGCTTTTCCTGCTGGAGCGTGACCTGCTGGATCAGCAGATCATTGACGTCCATGGCCGAAAAGTTGTTCGCGTCAATGACGTTGACTTGCATTTGGAAACCGGCAATGGTGGCATCCAGCTCAAGATTGGGTCTGTGGACGTGGGAACCCGTGGTGCCGTCCGACGCCTGCTCAAAGGTGTAGTCCCCATGGCGGCGCTCAGGCCCCTGTTGCAAAGAATTCCTCCACGACTTATTCCCTGGGATTTCGTGGACCTGATCGAGACTGACCCGGCGCGCCGCGTGAAGTTGAAAATTTCGCATGATCGCCTGGCCAAATTGCACCCCGCTGACATCGCCGACATCGTTGAGAGTCTGGCTCCCGATGAACGCGAAGCTGTATTTGAGACCCTTGACCAGGAAGTCGCAGCCGAGGCGCTCGAGGAAATTACGCCGCGGGTCCAGCAGTCCATTGTCGAGTCGCTGGATTCTGAACGCGCAGCGGAGATCGTCGAGGAAATGGATCCAGATGCAGCAGCCGACTTGCTGGCCGATCTGCCGGAAGAGCGCACATCAGAAATCCTCCAGGAGATGGAACCGCAAGAGCGTGCTGAAATGACCGAGCTGCTGGAATTTGGTGAAAACACCGCCGCCGGTCGGATGAACACGGAATATCTGGCGGTGGATTCAGAGGCCACAGTAAACGATGCTATCGAAACCCTGCGGAATTTCGAAGGGGGCGTCGAAACCGTAAGTACCATCTATTTAGTGGATCGCGAAGGCAGACTCACTGGGGCAGTACCCCTCGCCAAGCTGGTCCTGGCAAAGCCAGGTGACAAGCTTACGGCTCTGACCCAGGACCAACTGATTTCGTGTCATGCCGGCTGCGGAGAAAAAGAAGTGGCTGCGCTATTCGATAAATACAACCTCTCTACGCTGCCGGTGGTGGACGACGACGGCAAGTTGACCGGAGTGATTACTTCGGATGACGTGATCAGCTTGCTCCGAGCAAAGCTATAATCAAGATGGCCGTTCTATTTTTAATCATGAGTCCGAAAAAGAAGAGTACCCGTGTCTCGAAGAAAAGGCCGACGACCGTACGTTGGCAGGATAGGTTCATGCGAAATGACGGAAAACGGAGCGGTCCACCAGATCTCTCGTCTAGAAACGGTTTCGCTAGAAATTAACCTCTCAGCTTGCGCTTTTCACCTATCCAAATTCCTGCATCTCCATTTATTCTGATTGCCGCAGTGAAACGCGTTCCAAATATTTTCGACACATGCGCCCATGAAATTCCTGAGACGCTGGAAGATCCGGATTCTGCTGCTTTTTGCAGTCGTGGGACCCGGGTTCATTACCGCCAATGTGGACAACGATGCCAATGGCATCGTTACCTACTCCCAGGCCGGCGCTCAGTTTGGTTACAAGCTTCTCTGGACCATGATCCCGGTCACCATCGCGCTGATTGTGGTGCAGGAGATTTCCGCGCGCATGGGTGCGGTAACCGGCAAAGGTCTGAGCGACCTGATCCGCGAGGAGTTCGGCTTCCGCATCACCTTCTTCATGATGATCGCTATCCTGTTCATCAACTTCGGAAACATTCTCGGAGAATTTGCCGGCATTGCCGGAAGCCTTGAACTGTTCGGCCTCTCGAAATACATCACCGTCCCGGTCTGTGCGGCCATCGTTTGGTTGATCGTCGTGAAAGGCCAGTACAAAGGCGTCGAGAAGATTTTTCTGGTCGCATCGTTTCTTTACGTAACCTACATTTTTTCCGGAATCCTGGCCAAGCCGGATTGGATTAAAGCGGCAATCGGCACCTTTAAACCGCCGGGCAAGGAACTGTTTCAGCATGAATATTTATTTATGACGATCACCGTCATCGGCACGACGATCGCGCCTTGGATGCAGTTCTATCTTCAGTCTTCCATCGTAGAAAAGGGTGTCACCCGGCGGCAATACAGGGCTTCTAGACTGGATGTGATAGCCGGTTGCATCTTTACCGATGTGGTGGCGTGGTTCATTATCGTGGCCTGCGCGGCGACATTGTTCGCTCACGGTGTCCACGAGATCAATGGGGCAAAGGATGCCGCCGAGGCCCTAAAGCCGATTACGGAAAATTACGCTTACATTTTGTTTGCCGTCGGACTGTTTAACGCTTCCTTATTCGCCGCATCCATCTTGCCGCTTTCGACTGCGTACACCGTCTGCGAAGGACTGGGTTTCGAATCTGGTATAGGAAAAAAGTTTAGAGAAGCGCCGGTCTTCTATTGGCTGTACACAATTCTGATAGCTGCCGGAGCCGGATTGATTCTGCTCCCACGCCTTCCGCTCATCAAAATCCAGCTCTACTCGCAGGCTCTGAATGGAGTGGCGATCGCGCCGGTGCTGATCTTCATGTTGTTGCTGGTTAACAAAAAAGAGCTGATGGGAGAGTACGTCAATTCAAGATTGTTCAACGTGATTGCCTGGTCCTTGGCGATCGTGATGATCGTTCTTTCGGTTCCTTTTGTTTGGCACACCGTGCGACAGATTGGCCACTGATTCGTGCCCCCGCGCGTGAGCCGAGAGAGATTGCTATCAGGACGTCCCGCTCTTAGCAGCGGCTAAAAGCCCGCCTCTGCCCTGCTGAGCTGCGCTCCGGCGCGTGGTCCCCACCCTTCGAAAACCGCGAAGGGTGGGGCAGCCGGCCGTTTAGGCCCAAAGCCCAAAGCCCAAAGCCCAAAGCCCAAAGCCCAAAGCCCAAAGCCCAAAGCCTGCTCTCTGGTTACCTCGGGGCCTTCTCAGGTAATCTTTCAGGTGTGCTTCGGTGTTTCTATACTTTTCGGGTGAATGCAAGTTCCGATCCGCGCCTGCAGCAGGCCGCCAGTCGCCCGGATGGCGATCCATTTTCTACGCAAAGCGCCACGCCGGGTGGTCCGTCGCGACGCCGGTTCGCCATCCTTGCCGGACTGATTTTGCTAGTGGTCTTAGCCGTCAAGACCGGGACGGCGCAGGCTGCATGGCAAGGAATCGCAACGTTCATCGGACTACATGGCAAGCCGGAGCCAGCATCCGCTAATGTCTTGTCCGAGCATGAGATCGAGCATCTCAATGAAATGTCGCCGCAGAGCCAGGCGCAACTCCTGCTGGAGCGCTCGATCAACCATTATCGCGGGGCCAACGATCAGATCGCGGCGCGCGTAGACCGCTGGCGAGGCAAGATTAAGTTGGACCAGCAGTTGAATTCATTATTCTCGACCGCACTCAACTCCGACGATTTGCGAGTCCGGGCTGCGGCCATCGAGATTGACATAGCATCCCGCAATCTGGAAAAAAGCATTGCGAGCGTTGACAAGCTCGAACCCGACGCTCGCTCGGCCGAACAGGGCCCACGCGTCAATGCGTTGTGGGACATCGCGCTGCTGGGAAATCGCGGAGTCGAGCCGCAGCGGGCCTTCGACATCATCGTGGCGTCCCTTCACGACTCCAACGAAAACATCCGCTACTGGTCCGTCGAAGGATTGGCGTACCTCGGCACGGACGAGACCATCGCTCCGTTGCTGCAAATGTTTCATGACGATCCCTCGCCAACGATTCGGGAACGCGCGGCTTGCGGCCTGGCGCAATCGGGAATGCTCAGTGAACACCAGCGACGCAGTGCAGTACCGAAGTTGCTCGATTTTGCCGAAGACCCATCGCTCGACCGGACGACGCATGAGTGGGTCTTCCAGGCGCTACGCGATATCACCGGGCAGAGCTTGCCTCACGACGCCGCGCTATGGAGAAACTGGTACTCCAGCAACGATGGTCAGTGGAACCCGATAACTCGCGACAGCGAATAAATTCTCGGTCGGGTACACGGCACACCTCAAACAGACCTAAGGAAGTCACCAAGAAAGACACGCCTCATTTCCAGTACACAGCACAGGAATTAGGTTCCTACCTAAGCCGAATGAGAAACGGTCCCAGCGGCGAAGCCGCGGCATAGGAAAGCCCGGCACGGCAGTGCCGGGGCAGAGGCGGAGTAGATTGAGTCCCGAATGGGACGCCACACGCGGCACAGTTCCTAAAGCGCCATCAACACCACGCCGGCCGCAACCAGCAGCGCCGCGGTCCAGCGCCGGCGATCCACATGCTCATGCAGAAAAATGCGCGCTGCAATCGCGTTCGCAACGAATGTGAGAGAAGCGGCAGCCGGGCCGATCAGGCTCACGTTGTTCCAGGAAAGTCCATACAACAAACTGTAGAAGGCCAACGTCATGCAGGCGACGCCCAGAAGAAAATAGCGGTTGCGCACTATTAGCAAGCCCACAAAGAAAAGCCCTCGCCGGCGACGCATCTGCCCCAGATCTCCAATCTGTTTCATGGCACGAGACAGGAGTACGTCCCCAGCGCTCGACGACAACACAACCGCAAGGATCGCCAGCCAGCCATTGAGATTGCTGATCGCGTGCTTGATCATGAGGGCTCCGTTGCCACATTGCCAGCCTGGTTCCTGCGACGCGGCGGACGGCGGGTAACTTCCGGCCCGCTGGTCACAAAGCCAACTCCGCTCGAAACCAGCGCGATCCCCAGCCAGCGTGTGAGGCTCACTTGTTCATGCAGCGCGAACCTGGCGATCAAGGCCAGCAACACATATCCCAGGGAACTGGCCGGCAGCACGTAAGTAAGATCAGCCCAGGAAAGCGCTGTGACGTATGAGGCGAAGAACCCCAGCAGAAGGACAATTCCAATTCCGACCCAGGGATTTGCGATGGCCAGGAGCAGTTGCGATGGATGTCGTAGTGAAATGTTTCCGACTTGCTTCATCCCGTACGAGAGTAGGGAATCGCCCACCGGAGCAAAAATGCTGACCCCGGCGAGCACAAGATACTTTCGCAGATTCACGAGAGATTAGACCTGCACTGTCTCCACAGGCGGTGGCGCCGAGGCAGCTTCCGACTGGTTCTTCTTGACCAGCTTGTTTCGCATCGAACGCACTTTCAGGAACGCCTTCGCTTCCTTATAGAGCCGTTTGCGATCGCTCGAGTGGAACATGGACTTTCTCAGGATGCGGAAGACAGCCTTGGGTCGAAAGTAATATTCGTCGTAAAAACGATGGACGGAGTGAAGTATTTCGTCCGCCGGCAAACCCGGATACTCGATGTGTGCGAGTTGATGGCCGCCTTCATCCACCATCTTGTCGCCGTTCACCATGAAATTGTTTTTAACCGCGAAATCGAAGAGCTCAGTTCCCGGATAAGCATGGGCCACCGAGACCTGAATGGTTTCAACATCAAGTTCTTTGGCAAATGCGATCGTGTTCTTGATAGTCTCGCGGGTCTCTCCCGGGAGTCCCAGAATAAAGTCGCCATGGATCACAAGACCGAGCCTGTGCGCGTCTTTGGTAAACTGCCGGGCGCGTTCAAGGGTTGCGCCTTTCTTGATGTTCTTTAGAATCTGCGCGTCGCCCGACTCGTAGCCCACAATCAGCAAGCGGCATCCGGCTTCCCGCATAGCCTTCAAGGTTTCGTAATCAGTGGTGACGCGCGATGTGCATGACCAAGTCAGATTCAGTGGCTTCAGTTTGGCGCAGAGTTCGACAGTTCGTGCTTTCTGAATGTTAAACGTGTCGTCATCGAAGAAGTACTCTCTGACATAAGGCCAGTATTCTTTTGCCTTGGCCATCTCCCGCGCTACGTCATCGGTCGAACGCTTGCGCCAGGCGTGTCCGCTGGTAGTTTGCGGCCACAGACAAAACGTGCATTGCGCCGGACAACCGCGCGTTGTGTAAAGAGAAACGTACGGGTGGAGAAGAAATGGTACGTTGTAACGCCTGACATCCAGGTCTCGGTGGTAAACGTCTGTGACATGCGGCAGGGAGTCCAAATCCTGCAATTGCGGACGGTCAGCATTGTGGACCACCGCTCCGTTCTTGAGATAAGAAATCCCCAGGATATCGGCGAGTGGCTTGCCCTCGGAAAATTCCTTCACCGCGTAGTCGAATTCTTTGCGCACCACAAAATCGATCGCTGGCGCGTCGCGCAAACACTTTTCCGGCAGCACCGTCACGTGCGGCCCAACGAAAGCAATCTTGATCCCGGAATTCGCATCCTTGATGCGCTGCGCCAACCGAATGTCCCCAGGAAAACCTGGAGTGCTGGTATAAAGCACAAGGAACTCGTACTCCTTGCTGATATTGATAGTCTCTTCGGCGGAGACGTAGTGCGAAGGCGCGTCCAGCAAACGTGCACCCTCAAGCATTCCAGCCGGGTACGCGAGCCACACTGGATACCAGTAAGACTCAATTTCGCGAGTTGCAGGCCAGCGTGAGCCTGCTCCCCCATCAAAGTTTTCAAAGGAAGGCGGGTTTAGGAACAATGTTTTTAAGGGCATGTTTGTAAGATCTTTATCTTAACATTCGTGACCGGAGCGTCGCGGAGGCGGGTAATCGAAGAGGTCACCCGCAAAAAGAGGTCAGCGGCTAAGAAGAACTGTGTTCCTTTCTGGCCGTTATCAGGCTAAAGGCCAACTTCGGCCGGGGCAATATGTTTGGCCTGAACAGAGCTTTTGATGCAGCGAACTGGGTAAAAGACCCCTCGGTTTGACACTGGGCCGTGAAGCGGTAACTCTTAAGATTTCAAATAGTTCGCGCCGAGTTCTAAGCAGAAACAAAGAGGGCCCGACTACTTTCCTTGTTCTACCCAGGATTCCAGCTCTCCCGCAGAGCGTAGGAGGGCAACGCGGGCGCGGAGTAGTTGAAAGTTGGCGTCCTGCAGTGCGCCGTACTTTGCCGACATTTCCGCTCGCGCATTAGCAGCATCATGTACCGTAGTCGTGCCTGAATTCATTCGGACTTCAACAGCGTCAGCTTCCGACTGCGAAATTTCATACTCCAACTCGGACACTACCTGTGCCGCCTTCAATTGCTCGACTGAGCGTTGCAGCTTCAAGGTTTCCTGTGACACCTGGTTCTTGGTCAATTCCACTTCATGGTTGGCGCGAATCGCATCCGCATCTGCAGCCTCAGCGTGAGCGTGTTGCGCGGCATTGAAAAAGGGAAACCGGATTACCACACCAATGGTGGCATTGTTACGTTCGAATGCTTGAGTGGGAAAAAACTGGAGCCAATTATTGAATTTCGCCAGCACCGCATATTGCGAAGCGAAGTCCACCGACGGCCACAGCGATCGATGCTCGGCGCGCGCCCTGAAGCTTTGCGCAATCGCGCGTTGCCGCGCGATCATAACCGCCGGGCTGTTTTCGGCGCTGGCCGGCTGCACCGTGTCCGGCAAAGGCGTCACCGAATCCGCATCGGTCTGAATGGAATCTGCAGGAATGCCGGTGAGTTGCGATAGCGCGCCCCGCAAAGCTTCAACCGCGCTCTGCGCCTGGGTGATTCGTAGGTGGGCCCGCGCCGTCGCTAAGCGCGCCTTCTGGGTCGTCTGCGCGCTGTCAATGCCTTCCTGCACGCGCTGGCTTACTATCTGCTCCATTCTGTGCGCATCGTCCTGTTGCTGTTGCAAAGGCTCGATCTGCGCCTCCCACCTCATGAGCTCAAGATAAGTGAGCGCAGTCTCTTGCATGATCTGAGTGCGGCGATCCTTGGTCCCGGCAGATGCGGCTTCGTATTCATTGCGCGTAGCTCTCACGAAATCGCGCAAAGCTGGATTAAACAGCGGGGACTGCGCGGTCACGTTGACCAGGGAAGGCGCTGCTCCCTCAAGGCTCAACGGGTAGCCCCATGAGTCCCCCAATCCCGATCCGACCTGCGCTTGGGGGATGTATTGGCTCCGCGCCTCGCGGTATGCAGCAAATGCTCTCTGCTCGTCCGCGGCCGCAACTCCCGCCGCGGCGCTGTGAGTAAGCGCCAACTCAACGGCGCGTTTCAACGACAGCTTTTCGGCTCGGGCACTGACCGCGAGCAGCGCTGGCAAAGAACACACCAGCAGCAATTGAACAGTCTTCCGGCACCAATGCAGAAGAGGTCTCATGAGTCCACCTTCGTTGTGGGATTCAACCTGTGATTCTATTGGAACACTCAAGCGGCTAGCGATTCACGCGTTGTAGGGCTTGCTGCGCGGGGGAAAACTCTCGAGCCAGTTCCAGCGCCGATTTATACTCGGTCACTGCTTTCTGCCGGTCTCCAAGTTTTTCGGCCGCTGTGCCTAAAAGATAGTGCACTTTGAATGCCGGCGCCTGTTCAACCTTAGTGGTGGAATTCAGATAGGTCCGCAGCAGTTGCACAGATTCCGGCAGGTTGCGCTGGGTGCGGATGAAGATGTCCGCTGCGTCCACCAGCGCATCGGGACGATCCAAGGGCGCCGAACGCACGTGATTCAACGCCTGCTCCATCTCGTCCAACCGGTTGCGGTGACGGTAAAACAGCCCCAGATTCAACCACGAACTGGCGCTTCCGTGACTTGCGTCAATCGCTCCGCGGTATTCTCTCTCTGCAGTAGTAAAGTCTTTGCGCTTCTCCGCCATGCGCGCATTCACCCAATGCCCTCGCGCGGGGTCGAGAGCCAGCAACGTATTCGCTTGTTGCGCCGCTTTATCATGCCCTCCGCCGACAATTCCCGGAGCTTCCAGATAGAACTCGGCCAGATCGCTGCGCGCATCCACGCTGTTGGGACTGAGTTGTACCGCTTTCTCGAACTCAGTGCGGACCCGGCGCGCCAGCCCGGCTGCGGTCATGAATCCTGATTTATCTGCCTTCTCGCCGTAGATTCTTCCCAGCCACAGATGAAATTGGCTATTGGCTGGCGCCAACGATACGGCTTTCTCGCAATTTGAAATTCCGTGGTCCCAGTCGCCCAGGCTGAAATACGCGCGGCAAAGCAGATTGTGGGCAAGGGCATCATTCGGCGAAGAATCAATTTGTCCGCGAAGGGTGGCAATGGCCTCATCCACACGGCCGGCAGCGAGTAGGGCAGGCGCGGCCTCATCGGCGCCCGCTATGGCCGAAGAGGCGGCAAAAACCGCCAGCATTAAAAGGGAAACAACTTGGCGCATCTTTAATGCTCAATCAACGACTCAATCTAATAGATCACTCTAATGAATCACTCTAACCGGCAAATGATCATGCAGCGGTTTGGAATTTACAGTACCCAGGGCGACCACCGCGCGTTCCGGGAGTCCTGACGTGAGTTCCACCTGAGTCAAGTTCGAGATAGATGTTTGCACATTTCTACGAAGCAGCTCGTTATTCAAAATCTGGTAAACATAGGGCGTGCTGTCATCCTGCCGCAACGCTTCCCGCGGTATGGTGAGCGCGTTCTGATGCTCCGCTGTCACGATGGTCACCCCGACATTAATGTTGGGAAGAAGTCGAAAATCCGAATTCCCCACAATGCAGGTCGTCTCGCCGACATTGCGGGTGCCGTGCAGTTTTACTGTCGCTGGTATTCCGGTGACCGTGCCACTCCACACTCGGCCGGGCACCGCATCCCAGGTGACTTCAATTTTTTCGCCGGGTAGGAGTCGGGCGACGTCGGGCTCATCAACAAAGGAGCGCACGAGAACTTTGGATAAGTCTGCCTCTTGCACAACCAGGTCTCCGGGATTGACGTACGCTCCTTGCTTCACGGGAAGGAAATACACAATACCATCGAAGGGCGCATGAATCACAAGCTGACGTAGAACATCTTGGGCCGCGGAGTAAGCGCTTTGCGCTTCTGTTTGCTGGGCCTCAACCCGAACCACCTCGGGCTTGGAATAGCGCTCTGTCTGTTTTGCTTCGAGTAATTTCAACTGCGCTTCGGAGGAAGCGAGTTGGTCCTGCGCTGCCCGAACTTCTCCTGGAGAGGCCGCGCCCGACTTCTGCAGACGGGTCAAAGCGTCCAAGTTACGCTGGGCAGTATCGCGATCGGCTCTCGCCTTGACCAACTCCGCGTGTAAAGTCAGAACTTCTTCCTGGGTGCCACCGTGTTGCAGCGCATTCGCGTTGGCCTGCGAAGCGCGGACTTGCGCGAGGGCCTGTGCCGCCTGGCTGCGCGCGCTGGCAGCATTCAACTCAACCAGCAACTGGCCTTTCTTTACGTGATCTCCTTCTTTAACCCGGATGCTCTTGACCGTCGTACCCACAGGCGCGTGGGCTTCGAAATTCTGGACTGGCTCGACCTTCCCATTAGTCGAGATCACGCTGCGGATGGTATTGCGTGAAACTGTGGCTGCGACTACCGGCACCGAATCATCGCGAGACGCAAACGACGCCAGCAAGATGACGGCAAGGACCGCGCCAACAGCCCACAAAATCCAGCGCCGACGCGCGAGAGAACTCCCGTTTCTGCCGTTTTGTGCCATTCAATGTTGACCAAGAATAATCTAACATCCGGGCGTATGTCCGAATGTTGGCGACTTAACCGTTTAGATGCAGAGGGTTGCTGAAAGACCCGGAAAATTGGTATCCAACGGCTATTGTCCGGATGATGCGGCGGCCTTGGTCTTCCAATCCTCTCTCAGCTTTTCGAAGTCAGGCTGATCGCGGTATGCCTGAAAATCGTCCGAGTCGATGGCGGTTGCGTCATGCACCCCTGCCGCCAAGCATTGGCGCAATTCCGCCAGCACTCCCTTCTTGTCTGAAGTCAAAGCATAAACGCGGGCCCGCTGAAAGTGCGCCCACGCAGGATTCGCTGAACCTGTCGCGGCCAGTTCGAAATAAAGCAAACCATCGCGATAATTTTTCTGTTCCATACTTCGCTGGCCCGATTCGTAAGCTTGCACAACCAAGCCGCTCAGCGCGCGCCGAGTTATCAGCTTCCGGCGATCTTTACCCGCAGCTTCTCGTTTGAGGTCAGCGATTTTGCTACGTAGGTCGGTCAATCCGGCGGCATCGAGATCGCCAGTGGAGATCCTTTGCATCGCGGCGGCTGGCGCTTGCTGGATCCGAGCTTGCTGCTCAAGCTCAGAGGCTTCTTGTTTTTCAGCCGTCTTCACTGATTTATTTTTCTCGAGTTCTGAAACGCGCACCTTGGCGGGCGCCAACATCCGCCAGGTCCCTGAGGTTGCGCACTATAGCCGCATATTCGCGCTGCGCAGCAAGCTCGTCGTTCTTGGCCTCGAAACCGCGAGCTTTGGCAAGAGCGTCATCAAGGCTTGAAGCGATGCGCGCGGGATCACGCGTTAGAGTACCGGCAGCCATCGCCTGCAGGTCCATCCAATCCAGCGCTTCCATCCAGACTTCCGCGGGAGCCCATCCGTGCTGACCTTCAAAGACTCGAATAAGATATCGCCCTCCTGTCTCGTCCAGTTTGGGCCGCAGTTGCGCGAATTCCGCGTAGTTAAAGTCGGCATCGCCCACGGCAGCAAAGTAAGCAAATTTCATATTGCGCGAGGGTGCAGTGCCCGGTGGAAATCCGGCTGCGTTGGCAATAACTCCGGCCACACAATCACCGCAGGAGAGGGCAACGCTGGTTGCGACCCGAGCGCCGCCGGACATTCCCGCCATATAGCGACGATGCGGGTCAATCGAGAATCTCTGCTGCGTGTCTCCCCAGACCGCGACGGCCGCCTCCGCCGAGCCGCCTAGCGGACCGTTCCGGGAGTTGTTGGAAGCAGCGACGATGTAGCCAAATTTTTCCGCCGCCGCTTGAATTACATTAGCAGCGACCTGCCCTCTTCCTCCGGGATCGAAAACATACACGATCGGCCACTTGCGAGCTGCGGAGTAAGCCGATGGAAGATACAACGCATACGTTTCTTTCGCATTGCTCTTGCAGGTGACGCTGGGAACGAGTGTCCCGGCCGGCGGCAAAGGTTGTAAGGCTTGGGCGTGAGCTCGGGCGCAAAACAATCCCACACAGAGCGTCGCCAGAAATTTGCAACTCACGTCAGAAAGACTAGCTGCCATCGATGGGCGGGTTCAACCGGTCACCGAAGTTTCCAGCGTGGCGAATCGCTTTAGCCGAAACGGAGCACCAGCATCACGGTGCTCCATCACCAATCCCGCCAGCATTTCCCCTAAGGCCGGTCCATGCTTGAATCCATGCCCTGACCCGCCGCCAACTAACCACACATTATCGGCCGCCGGATGGCGGTCAATGATGAAGTGATGGTCCGGAGTGTCTTCGTATTGGCACACGCGGGTTTCAACCAGCGGCGCATTCTTCATAGCAGGGAACCGAAAGCCCATATATTCCCGCACCGTCTTGAGGCACTCGGCACTGGCCATACGTTCGCCTGTGGTCGGGTCAAAGTCAGGGCCGCGACTGTCATCCGCGATTTTGAACCCGCGTCCCCGATTTTCCGGCGAAAGATTTCCCGGAATGCCGTACATGAAACGGTCGCGATGGTCGGCCCACACCGGAAGCTTCTCCTCCGAAAAGCGGTCGTCTCCGGACGGTGTCCCGAAGAAGAACACATCCTGTTTGGTCGCACGAATCTTGTTGCCAATGGTGTCCGGGAAAAGTTTTCCCATCCACGGTCCGCATGCAAAGACATACTGGTCGGCGACCAACCTCGAACCATCCGCGAGCGAGACACCATCACCTATTCCGCGCTCAAGATCACGCGCCAGAACCGCAGTTTGTTTGTACTCTCCCCCCTCCGCCACAAACTCTTCTACGACCGCCTGGCATGACGCTCGGGCCTCCAGAAAACCACCGTCCGGCTCGTAGATGCCCCACCTCACGCCTTCGAGGTTGATCTGCGGCCACCGCTCGGCGATGTCGTCAGTGGACAGTTCTTCGTACGCGATACCCGCCTCGCGTAACAGTGGCAAAGATCCGCGCTCGAAGTGGTCATCGCCAGCCGCCGCCATCCACAACACTCCATTCCCATGCAGAAGCTGCCGGCGCCAGCGCGTTTCGTGCTCTTTCCACAATTGCATTGCCCGGGCCGCCATCTTTGTATAGGGCTGGTTCGGCCCATAGGTGCCGCGGATCACGCGCGTCTCATCGCCCGACGAGGCTCGAGAGTTGGCCGGGCCCCAGGCATCCAGCAGCGTGACTTGCACGCCGCGACGCAGCAGGTACAAGGCAGTCCATCCGCCAAAGGCGCCAGCTCCAATCACCGCGACACGAGACTTTGTTTGCATGTGGCCCAGCCGAAAAGTTTCCGTCCCGAACGAGCATAACAGTGTGATGTCGGCGCGTAGCGCTCCAATTCGAATCGATTCAAGACCTTCGCGTCCTTCGCGGCACTTCTTAGCGACCTTTGCGGTTAAAGTCTTTTGCTTTTCATCGAGGAAAGTCAAGAGACCTTAACCGCAAAGTACGCAGAGAACTTCCGCGAAGTCCGCAGAGAAAACCAAATCGGGAGGCCACCTGATGGCGATCGTGTTTTGGCGATGCGCAAAGCCATCGTTACAATGCCAGTATGCCGAAGCCGCCCCGTTACACTCCGGAAGACGCCAAAGCCGGACTGGATGCGAAATTTCCCGAGATCGAAACCTGGCCCAACCAATTTCCCGGCTACGAGATCCTTATAGACGACCCGGAATTTACTTCGGTCTGCCCGAAGACAGGATTGCCGGACTTCGGCGTGATTACTGTCCGCTACATGCCCGACAAACTCTGTCTGGAACTGAAGTCGCTCAAAGAATATTTGCAGTCCTATCGCAATTTGGGAATTTTTCAGGAGAATATCGTCAATCAGGTGCTGGAAGATGTGGTGCGATGGGCGCGTCCGGTGTGGGCTGAAGTAAAAGGAGACTTTAGACCCCGCGGCGGAATTTCCACCGTCGTCGTCGCGAAATGGCCACGGCCGCGGGAAGTGAAATAGCTACATCAAAGAACCAAGACTTTAACCGCAAAGTTCGCAAAGGACGCAACGAGAATCTTTTCTTGGGGTCCAAAGATTTTCTTCGCGATCTCAGCGGCCGCTCTCTGCGAACTTTGCGGTTAAAGTCTTTTGCTTTTCAGTGGCCATGCTATATTCGCTCGATTGTGTCTGATACCAATCTTCATCCCAAAACCGCGCTCACAATCCTGACTGCGCTGAACCTACTGAACTACGCCGATCGGAATGTTTTGTTCGCGGTGCAGCCCCTGGTGCAGGACGAATTCCACATCACTAACAGGCAAGTAGGATACCTGGCTAGCGCGTTCCTGTTGTGTTACATGGCCGCTGCGCCATTTGTCGGTCCTCTCGCCGACCACTATTCGCGGAAACTCATCATCGCGATCGGGGCTATTTTCTGGAGTGGACTCACCCTGCTCACAGCCGTCACTCACACCTACACCGAATTACTGGTTCGGCACACCCTCGTTGGGGTCGGCGAAGCCACGTTTGTCACGATCGCTCCTACCATTGTTGCCGACCTTTTTGCGGAGAACAAACGTGGCCGCATTTTGGGCGTCTTCTACCTGGCAATTCCCGTGGGATCCGCGGCGGGGTACATACTCGGCGGCCAGCTGGCTCCGCAGCACGGTTGGCGTTTCCCTTTCTACATCGCAGCGGCTCCGGGATTTCTGCTGGCAGTGCTCGTCCTCTTTTTGAAAGAGCCGGAGCGCGGTCAGTTTGATTCCTTGAAGGAGACTCCTGACCGTGGCACGATTCTGGGACTCGCCCGAAATCCCGCCTTCTTGACTGCTACTCTGGGAATGGCCATGATGACGTTTTCTCTTGGCGGCATACAGGTCTGGATGCCTCAGTTTCTTTACAGGGAGCGCGATTACTCTCTCGAGTCCGCGAACCTTATTTTCGGCATCATCATTGTCGTGGATGGTATTTTCGCGTCGCTCCTTGGTGGCTGGCTGGGTGATTACCTCTTGCCCAGGATGAAGGGCGCCTATTACGTTGTTTCGGCCGTGGGCATGGCCCTCGGAGTCCCGGTGATGATTGTGGCGCTTTTTATGAGAGGACGCATAATGCTGCCGGCCATCGCACTGGCCGCATTCTTCTTGCTGCTCAACACCTCTCCGCTGAACGCCGCCGTCATTAACTCAGTGGGCGCTCACATTCGTGCGACTGCGATCGCCGTCAACATCTTCATCATCCACACCTTGGGCGATGTACCCTCGCCACCCATGATGGGATGGGTCGCGGACCACCGCTCGTTGCAGACTGCGTTCGTCTTGCCGGTAATTGCTATGATCGTGTCCGCGGCAATCCTCTTCTACGGTATGCGCTTTGCTCCTGCGGTCGCGGTCGAGGGCAAGCCTGCCCAGGCCCACGCGGGATGAACTTCTTCCACTGGATCACAGGCAGCCTGCTCGCTTTGATATGGTTTTCGCGTGTGGTGGATGCAGCCTTCGGTATTCGTATCCTGACCGATATTTCTCGACCGGAGTGGAACCGCAACTCCGCCACTGCGGCGGGAAATCCTCGCGTTGCAATCATTGTCCCCGCACGCAACGAAGAGAATTCCATCGGCCATGCTCTAAAGCGTTTGCTGGCGCTCGATTATAAGAATTATGAAGTGATCGCGATCAACGATCGTTCCACAGATCGCACCGGCGAAATTATGGATAGCGTCGCGACGACCTCGGCAGCCAAGTTAAACGTTGTGCACATCCGCGAACTTCCTCCTGGCTGGATGGGCAAAGCGCACGCCATGTGGACAGCTGGCCGCCAAACGGATGCCGACTGGCTGTTGTTCACCGATGCCGACGTCATGTTCCGTCCCGACTGTCTTCGCCGGGGGATTGCCTATGCCGAAAACGAGCGTGCGGACCATGTGGTGCTTTTACCACGGGTCGTCATGAAAACCCCCGGCGAAAAGATGATGGTGTCCTTCTTCCAAATACTATTCGTCTTCGGACACCGTCCCTGGAAGGTTGCCGATCCCAAGGCGAAGGACCATATTGGCGTAGGCGCGTTCAATCTTGTGCGCCGTAGCGTGTACGAAGCAATCGGCACGTACGAGGCACTGCGCTTCGAAATAGTGGACGACATGAAATTTGGCAAGGTGATCAAGAATGCGGGTTTCCGTCAGCGGGTTGTGCTCGGTGATCACCTGATCGAAATCCGCTGGGCACAGGGCGCCCGTGGAGTTGTGAACAATCTGACTAAGAACTTCTTTGCCGTAATGTCGTTTCAAGCCTGGCGAGCTCTGGGTGGATCCTTGGTGCTGGCGGTAATGAACCTGACTCCGTTTATCGGCGCGATGTTCGTTCCCGGCGCGACCCGTGCCCCCTACGTCATAGCTCTCTTGTCGATGTTCGCGTTGTACGGCGGACTCTGGCACCGGGACCAGATTCCGCCCTGGTATTTTTTCCTTCATCCCGTGAGCACGGTGCTCTTCATCTACACCGTTCTGCGCTCAACGTGTGTGACTCTGTGGAACGGCGGTGTGGAGTGGCGCGGCACCTTCTACCCGCTGGAGGATTTGCGCAAGGGACTCGTTTAAAGTCAAACCCTGAAACCACAGAGGACACGGAGTACTCACAGAGGTACACAGGGTGAACATGAATTCCTCTGTGCACTCTGTGGTTAAACGCTTTGCTTTGCTGCGTCAGTCCGACTCGACATCCTCCGGAATGTCGGCGGGCAGCGTCGGACGTCCTCTCTTCTTGCGGGTACTGCGACTATGGGGCGCCCGAAATTTTCCTGCGCTGAAGTGCCCACGTTGCTCCACATCAAAACTCTTTGGCAAGGGGGAGATGCGCGCTGCCTGTCCACCAAGCTGCCTGGCATTCTCCAGGATGATTTCTGTGCGACCGTCGTACTCCTTCAATTCGCCGCGAATTTCGATCTCTCTGCCTTCCAGTTGCCACACATCTCCAATCTTCTTCAAATCAATGCAAAGATGACGACCGAAAACGGACACAGCCGGTAGTCTTCTCAGAAATTAAGATAGTGAACGCCCCGGTTACCCGCATGAACCCGCGCAACCTTACCCACAATGCAGTGTGTCTCGCCAATATGTTTATGGGCTTCGGTGAAGGGAAGGCAGACGGCAGGAGAAAGCGCAGGGACCGTCAGAGCGAGAACGGCAAGGATCTTGGCAGCGCGGAGCACACAGGAATTCTAGTGTGCCGGCTTCACATTCCTCGGCCGTCCGAGAAAAAATGTGACTTGGGGTTCCCGAAACAGGACTCCACGGCCAGCCGACAATCGGTCTGGCCCGAATCCAATTTGAGTCACCGAAACGCCTTCACCGCCACCGTCTCATCATCCTTGACGTCGAAAACGGTGTAGAGTTTGGTGATCTGCAGCAGGTCGTGGACCTTCTTGGTCAAATTGAGCAGCTTCAATTCGCCACCCTGGTTGCGCACCGTCGTGTAGGCGCTGACCAATTCGCCGATTCCCGAGCTGTCAATGTAGTTGACGTCCCCGAGATTCAGCAGAATCTTCTTCTGCCCCTTTGCAAGCAGCTCCTTTACCTGGTCACGCAGCACAACGCTGCCCTCCCCCAAGGTGATACGGCCGCTGCAATCCACTATGTTGACGCCGTCAACCTGGCGTGTGCTGGTTTTCAAGTTCACTGGGAAGCCTCCTTGCCGCCCTCGGTCGCTCCGTGGACGTGCTTAGTAAGTTTGAATTCGGTGCCCGCCTGGGACGGAGTAATCTGCACATCGTCCATAAACGAACGGATTAAGAAAATCCCGCGTCCTGATGTTTTCAGAAGGTTTTCTGGTGCCAGCGGATCCGGAACTTTGGCCAGATCAAGCCCCTTCCCCTCGTCGCGAATGAATATGACCAAGTCCTTGTTGGTGCGCACAAACTCGAGTTCGACCTTCTTCGCAGGATCGTAAGCATTGCCATGGAGCACGGCGTTTACCGCTGCCTCACGCACCGCCATAGCTATCTGCATGACCTCGTCTTCGCTGAAACCGCTCTCTGAAGCAATGCGGCTGGCAGTCTGTTCGGCGTTGTCCACGGTCTCCAACGTCGAATCCAACTTATAGGAGAACCGGTCTCCGCTCATAAGTAGAGGTTTCAATGAGTTCGCGAAACGGTTGATGTGCCACTCATTCGGACCGGGGGTCGGCGACAAGACTATCCGGCCAGATTCGGTAGTTTGAACCTTCCACTGTGGAAATGTCAACGGAGATATCGGATCGGCGGCGGTACGTTTGTTCAACTGACAAACAACTCTTGACCCCTAATTGATCGGCCGCCCGACTGGTTCGTATCAGGATACGGCTTCAGCCGTATCGAAACGAATAAACAAACGATGGCGGCTTCCACCGCTGCCTGACACGCGTCAAGGCCTGTGATACAACCCTGACGTGCCCGAGCCTTCCCACCCTACGCTGATACGCGCCATCGGCCGCTGGAGCCTCGCCGCGCTGATGGTCAATTGCATCATTGGCAGTGGAGTCTTCGGGCTGCCCTCGGTGATCTTCGGCTTGGTCGGAAATGCAAGTCCGTTTGCATGGTTCTTTGCCGCGGTGGGAACGGGATTGGTGATGGCCTGTTTCGCCGAAGTCTCATCGCGTTTCGATAAGAGCGGCGGAATTTATCTCTACACTCGCACCGCGTTTGGCCGCACTGCGGGAATTACGGTGGCTTGGTTTGGATGGCTTACACGGCTCACTGCCGCTGCAGCCAATGCGAATCTTTTCATTATTTATCTTGCCGAGTTCTGGCCAGCGGCGAAAACTCCAGTTTTTCGTGTTTTGGTCTTGTCGGTGTTGTTGGGATTCCTGGCCGTCGTGAACTATGTCGGAGTGCGCAGCGGAACCGCTCTGAGCAATCTGTTCACATCCGCCAAGCTGATCACACTCGGCGGATTCATTGGCGCCGGACTGCTCTTTCTAGCCCTAAAGCAGCATCCTTTGATCATTTCCAGGCCCACTGGATCTCCCGGAACTTGGCTGCATGCGGTTTTGCTCTTGATGTTTGCGTTTGGTGGGTACGAGACCGCGCTCATGGTGGGAGGAGAAGCGAAACATCCCCAACGCGATTACCCGTTTGCTCTGTTCACAGCTCTTGCGGTCTGCACTGTGGTGTACACCATGACGCAGTGGATCATCATTTCAATCCTCCCGCAGGCATCCATGAGCGACCGTCCAATGGCCACAGCCGTACAGTTCATGCTCGGCCGATGGGGCTCGGGAATCGTAAGCATCGGGGTGCTCGTTTCCTGCTACGGATATCTCAGCGCGAACATTCTGGGGTTCCCTCGAATCCTGTTCGCGCAGGCGGAACAAGGAGACATGCCAACCACTTTCGCCAAGGTTCACAGCAGATTTCGCACTCCGCACATAGCGATTGTAGTCTTCGCCGTTTTTCTTTGGGGCTTCGCGCTGATCGGAAGCTTTCAGTGGAACGTCACCATCTCGGCCATGGCGCGCCTTGTTTACTATGGGTCAGTCTGCGCCGCTCTCCCGGTGCTGCGCCGCAAGCGTAATGTGCCCAGCGCGCAATTCCATCTCCCGATGGGACACCTTTTCGCCGTGTTGGCGGTTGGAGTGTCGTTGCTGCTGTTCCCGCACCTCGATCGCGCGAGCGCCATAGTATTGGGTATTCTGGCTATTGGTGTGATTGTGAATAGCTTGTGGGCCGCTCGGCGCACACCGCTTACAACCGCGGTGGAGTGATCTGAAACCCAAATCAACAAAAGCTGTTGTCCTTGCTCCTGTTGACAGTTGTCCCCGAGCAGGAGCAGAGTTGATCCACGCGCGGCTCGCCACCTCTTCAATTTTTGCCTCGAAGGAGATTCCCCAAAATGAGGTTCCTGAAAACTTTGGCGTCACTGTGCCTGCTCATGAGTGCAGCTCTGATGTTTGCCCAGGGCCAAGGCCCACAGCATGCGTCTGTGCTGGTTCCCGACAGCACCATCGAGCATGCGCAAGATGTTGGACACCGGGCCCACACAAATCATCTGATCCACGTGCGGCCTCAGGCTACGGGAGCCGCGCCTGCAGGGGAAACTCCAGCCTCCATCCGCGGCGTGTATGCCTTGCCTTCTTCACTGACCACTGGCGGCGCGGGCACGATCGCCATCGTTGACGCTTTCGACTATCCCACCGCGGAAAATGATTTGAAGGTTTTCTCCAGCAGATTTGGGCTTCCAGCGTGTACAACCGCGAACGGTTGCTTCAAAAAGATTTATGCCAACGGCTCAAAGCCCGCGAGCAATTGTGGCTGGGCGCAGGAGGCCGCACTGGACATCGAGTGGGCGCACGCACTGGCACCGAGAGCAAAAATCGTCTTAGTCGAGGCGGCGACCAACTCGTTCACGAATCTATTTCGTGCCGTTGATGTGGCCACCGCTCAAGTCACGACAGGAGGCGGCGCGGGCGAAGTGTCCATGAGCTGGGGAGGCGGCGAGTTTTCCACCGAAGCCAGCTTTGACGGCCATTTTCAGAACCACAATGTCGTGTATTTTGCCGCCAGCGGTGACACCGGCGGCGTGAATATTTATCCCTCAACTTCACCCTACGTGGTGTCGGCTGGGGGCACGACGATTCATCGCAACACCAGCGGCGCGTTCACCTCTGAAACCGGCTGGAGCGGCAGCGGCGGCGGCGCCAGCAAGTACGAAAAGAAGCTCAGCTACCAGAACGGCGTTGGCGGTACCAGCACCACGCAACGCTCAGCTCCTGACTTGTCGTTCGACGCCGATCCGCGTTCCGGAGTATCGGTGTACGACAGCACGGTGTGTAAGGGGTTGAGCGGATGGTTGGTTTTTGGAGGCACAAGCGTTTCCTCTCCTTCACTGGCGGGAATTGTGAATCAGGCAGGCGGCGCGACCAGCACGGTTTCAGAGTTGACCACGATTTACGCAAACCGGACCAACACATCTGAATTTCGCGACATCACTTCCGGCACGGCAGGCAGCTTCAGCGCCCATTCGGGGTGGGACTTCGTTACCGGAGTCGGCAGCGACAAAGGTCTCAACGGAAAATAGCGGGATACCAATCCAGCAGATCCCGGCTGGAAGCAGCCGGGATTTCCTAGTGTGGCTCGGGCTTGCCCCAACCTCCCCCTCCGGGCGTTTCAATGCGAATGCGTTCGCCCTTCTTAGCAAAAAGACTGCCTTTCGCTGGAAACTCATTCGATTGCTCGCCGGAAATGTGAAGCACGTGTCCGACTGCGCCAGACTCTCCGCCGGCGAGTCCATATGGAGGGAAGTTCCGGCGATCGCTGAGCAATGTGACTTGCGCATCGGCCAGCAACTCAATCTCGCGCGCTAGTCCACTTCCGCCCCGAAACTTGCCTTCCCCGCCTGAGTTCGGCCGATATGAGTACTGCCACACCCGGAAGGGATACGCATATTCGAGCGCCTCAACCGGAGTGTTCAAGGAATTCGTCATGTGCGTGTGGACACCCGAGAGTCCAGCCGCGTTCGGACGCGCGCCCATTCCCCCGGCAATGGTTTCGTAGTAAGCGAACGGCCGCTGCGTTCTAGGATCGATTCCTCCAATGGTCAGGTTATTCATCGTTCCCGAACTAGCGGCAGGAATACGCTCGGGCAAGGCTTTGGCCAAAGCGCGGAGAAGAACGTCAACGATGCGCTGTGAGGTTTCAACATTGCCAGCCGCAACGGCTGCCGGTGCGCTGGCATTCACGATGCTCCGCTCAGGAGCGTCAACCGTGATCGGCCTCATCAATCCTGCGTTGGCGGGAGCGTCTTCAGGAAGCAGGCAGCGAAAAACATAGTAAGTGGCGGAATAAGTGATCGCGAAGACCGCATTCATGCTGCTGCCGACTTGCGGGCTTGAACCCGCAAAATCGACATTCGCCGACGCGGAAGCTGGATCGAGTTCGACGGAAACGCAGATTCGAATCGGGGCGTCGTCAAAACCATCGTTGTCGAGAAAATCTTCAGCCGAGAATGTTCCCGCCGGCACCTGCGATAACTCCGCCCGCATAAGCCGTTCGGAGTAGTCGAGAAGCTCAGCGCACAGGTGCTGCACTTTCTCATTGCCGTAGCTGCCCACGAGTTCTCGCAGCCGTATTTCCCCAACTCGGCATGCTCCAACTTGTGCGGCCAAGTCGCCTTCGCGCTCTTCCGGCGTGCGAACGCTGCTTAGAATCATTTGCAGCACAGCGGCATCCGTCACCCCGCCGCTAGCTAACTTCATCGGCGGAATCCGAATGCCTTCTTCATCAATGGTGCGGCAAAGACCCATCGATCCCGGATACTTTCCTCCAACATCGGCGTGGTGCGCTCGTGAGGCGACATAGAATATCGGCGCCCTAATGCCCTCGACAAACACCGGCAATACCATTGTGATATCCGGCAGGTGCGTTCCCCCGGCAAACGGATCGTTGAGAATGGCAACGTCTCCAGGGCCGAGTGACAGCGTATTCACAGCGGCCCGCACCGACATTGGCATCGAACCCAGATGCACGGGCATGTGGTCGCCCATGGCGATCGCCTGGCCTTTGGAGTCAAAAATCGCGCACGAGTAATCCCGCCGCTCTTTGATATTGGGCGAAAATGCAGTCCGCCGCAGAACCGCGCCCATCTCCTCGGCAACGGAGCGGGTTGCGCTCTTGAAGACCGCAAGCTCAATTGGATCGAATGAATTCAAATTCATCTCGGTCACCACCCCGGGACCCCTTCGGCTTAGCTCAGGGCAGGCTATGGGCGTCCGGGGCTACACGAAACCAACCGTGTAGGGGCAGGCGCCCTCACCTGCCCTTTAATTCAGGCCTCAATTACCAAGTTAGAATACGAATCCACTTGTACGCGGCATTCCGGCGGCACCACGGTCGTGGCGCTGTATTCGTGCACAATCGCAGGACCCTTGAAACGATTTCCCGGCGAAAGCAAATCCCGTTGAAAAACCATTGCATCGAGCCAGTCGCGGCCAAACATCACCCGCTTTTTCGTTAGCACGGCATGCGCAGAATTCGCCCCCGCTTGCGGTTTCCGCGGGAGTTCAATCTTTTCTGAAGCTGCAATCATACGTACTCGCACGTTTACAATTTCAACTTTTCTGCTCTCATCAGCATGCCCATATCGCTTGCGATGCGCTTCATGAAAATTCGACAGCATGCCAGGCCCGGCGGCAACGTTTATTTCGTATCCCTGGCCAGCATAGCGAAGGTCCGCCGATCGCAATGCAATTCCGCTGCGGCCTTCCGCGCGGAACTCAGCCGCGCCTTTCGACTCGAGCTCAGAAAAATGAGGATCGAGTAGGTCGGGGGCTGCCCCACCCTTCGCGATTTTCGAGGGGTGGGGGGAACCCGAGTCGTGCCTCAGGGCAATCATTACGGTGCGCGCATAATCCCGCACCACATCCGATATAAGTATTCCCAGAGCCGACAGCGCACCTGGCATTGAAGGCACCAGCACGCGAGGAATCCCAACCGCCCGGGCGAGTGAACAGGCGTGGAGCGGGCCGGCCCCGCCAAATGCAACCAGCGTGAACTCCCGCGGATCATGTCCACGCTCGACCGAAATCAGCCGAATGGCCTTTTCCATCTCCGCCTCAGCCACTCGCAAGGTGCCAGCGGCGAAATGTTCGATCGAAGCAATCGGGCCGCGCGTTTTCTCCATAAATTGCCGTGTGCGGGCTTCGTCCAGTCGCACCGTTCCGGCAAGCGCGAGTTCGGGATCAAGCCGGCCCAGCATAAGGTTTGCATCTGTAACAGTCGGCTGTTCCCCTCGCCCATAGCAAATCGGCCCAGGATCGGCTCCGGCGGAGGCAGGCCCAACGTGGAGAATCCCTCCGCGATCAAACCAGGCCAGCGAGCCGCCTCCGGCTCCGACGGTATGAATGTCGAGCATGGGAATCGAAATCGGAACTTCAGAAACGCGTGCTTCGTTAGTTGTTTTTGGTCCGCTCGCTTCAATGAGCGAAACATCCGTCGAAGTTCCTCCCATGTCGAAGCCGATGATCTTGGGGAAGCCCGCAATTTGCGCGATCCGGTGTGCGCCGATGACTCCGCCCGCAGGTCCGGAAAGGACGGTTCGCACCGGTTCTTCGGCAGCGACTTTGGCGGAGACGATCCCCCCTGAAGACTGCATCACGTAAAGTGACCCAGCGTGTTGGCTTTGGATGCCGGCCTGAAGGCGCTCGACATACCTTCCCGCCTTTGGCGCAAGATAGGCGTTCACAACTACGGTCGCGGCACGCTCGAACTCGCGGAACTCGGGAAGAATCTCATGCGAGACCGAAATCGGTAGCCCGAGTTCACCCAAGACTGAAGCTGTTCTGTGTTCGTTTTCCGGATTCGCGAAGGAGAAGAGCAGGGAAATGGCGATGCTCTCGGCGTTGCTGGCGCGAATCTTCTCGCACAAAACTGCCAATTCCTCCTGCGAAGGCCGCTGCAGGATCTCGCCTTCCGCGGTTGTGCGCTCCGACACGCCAAAACGCAGCTCCGGAGGAATAAGGCAAGGCGCGGGCGTAGCCATCCAGTCGTAGAGATGTTGTCGTGCCTGGCGGCCAATTGCGATCGTGTCCTCAAACCCGGCCGTGGTCACGAAGGCCACGCGAGCCCCTTTGCGCTCCAGCAGCGTATTTGTGCCAATAGTTGTGCCATGGCGAACTTGTATTGCACGCCCTGGCGCAGTTTGCCGAATCGCTTCCAGAACCGATCTCGCGGGATTTTCCGGCGTGGACAAAACCTTCAACACTGCCGGTGTGCCCTCCTTCAGGTACACGCAGTCAGTAAACGTCCCCCCGGTATCAATTGCAATCCGCATAAGAAATTCTTGCAGGAACTAGCAACTGTGGTCGTGGAATGCTATCTCGTGGCAGAGCTTCGCTTCAACTGACCCGCAGTTCTGAATTCCCATGCTTGGCAGCTGGATCGAAATAGTCCCACTGAATTAATCGGAGACTCACCAGTTTGCTGTGCTACACTCCCGCCGGAGGTTCCGTATGGCAAAGAGTGTTAGCTGCAGAGATGTTGGTATGGACTGTGATTTCGTAGCGACAGGAAACACCGAGGAAGAAATCCTCAGGCAATGCGCAGACCATGCGCGTGTGGAACACAACATGAACGAAGTTCCCGCCGAGGTAAGGGACAAAATCCGCACGGCGATCCGCGACGAAGCGGCGGCGTAAGTTTCGAGTAAGCAATGAGCCGGGACTCTCGTCCCGGCTTTTATTTGTCAGGCAGCTTGTTTTCGGGGCGGCGATGCGAGAGCAGAAGTCGCCGCCAGCACGGGACGGCTTAACCTAAGGCCGGAACCATCGGATTTCTCGCCCGCTGGCGTTTTCACGTACCTCTTTCGAACCTGATTTGCCAGATTCAACGCACGCTCATATTTCTGCTCGCTGATTTCCTTGAACTTCCGCACGAGCCCGCAGCCGGCGCCGTGATCCAGGACATCATTAGCAATAGCAATTAATTCTTCCCGGTCGTGCCATTCTCCGATCGCATCTTTCACTTCGCCAAGGGCCTTCACAAACGCCGGCTGGCCATTTCTATTGGCCATTTGCAGCACATAGCGAAGCTCCTTCACCATCTTTCAGCAGTTTACGTTCGTTAGAATTCGAATCCAGAGACAATGCCTGCAGTGCGGTTTCCAGTTTTCGCGCAGGTGTGCGCAAATCGTGAACCTGCTCAGGTGCAGGCTGCCTGGGAGCTTTCTTAATAAACTTCCGCACTTTCCGCACCGATTTCTGGATTCGGTCTAGATCGAGTGACATCGCTCTTTCTCAAAACATTTTGGAGTCTCGGACGTGCGATTAGGTTTCTTCTGTTTATTTGGAAAAAGGCGTGGAGATATTACTTTGCGCGCTTTTCTATTCAGGCGTCGCTCCGAGCGAGCGAAACTCCGCCGTGTCCAGGTCTCGGTCACGAACGCCAATCAGGTACAGAATACTATCGAGCCCAAGATGTGACACCGCGTGATTCGCGCTCTTGCGCACTAGCGGCTTCGCATGGAATGCGATTCCCATCCCCGCAAGGTTCAGCATAGGAAGATCATTGGCGCCATCGCCGACAGCGACGACTTGGTCGAGAGAAATATTTTCTTGCGACGCGATTTGTTCGAGCAGCTCGGCCTTCTTATTTCCATCCACGACTTCAGACACAACTCGGCCGGTCACTAAACCGTTTTGAATCTCGAGCTCGTTTGCGAATACATAATCAATTCCCAGCCGCCCCCGCAGGTGCTGGCCGAAGAAGGTGAATCCGCCTGAAAGAATCGCCGTCTTATAGCCGAGCAATTTCAAGGTTGAGATCAGCCGCTCCGCTCCTTCAGCGAGCTTGATTGAGTGCAGCACCTCCTTTAAGCGCGGTGCAGGAAGGCCGCGCAGTAGGGAGACTCGCCTGGTGAAGCTCTGCTTGAAGTTGAGCTCCCCGCGCATCGCCGACTCGGTGATCGCAGAAACCTGCTCGCCCACCCCATGCAGCTTGGCCAGTTCATCAATAACTTCGGCTTGGATCAGCGTGGAATCCATATCGAAGACGAAGAGGCGGCGGTTGCGCCGGTAGACACTCTCGCGCTGAAACGCAATATCAATCTCAAACTGATGCGTCAAATCCATCAGTTCGGCCCGCAGTTCGGGTGAAGAATCTCGGCCTCCACTGATCTCAAGCTCAATGCACGCCTGCGTGCTTTCCATGCGCCCAGTCAGCGAAAGCCGTCCGCTCATACGCTCAATCCGGTCAATGTTGAAGGTATGTCGCGAGATCGACGCGCTGACCCTGGCCAGTTGCTCCGCGGTGATGGTGCGCCCGAGCACGCTGATGACGAAACGAAATTTCCCTTGCGACTGTACCCAGTGATTGAACGCCTCTTCATTAATGCCGGTGAATTTGATCTTGAGATCGAGCTCGTGTGCCCGCACGATCAGGTCCCTCTTGAGCGGCGTAAACGCGGCGTCGAGCGGAACTTCGATGAGTATGGCAAGCGTCAGAGTCTCATGGACAACAGCTTGTCCGATGTCGAGTATGCGGACATGGTAGTTCGCCAGAATGTCAGTCAGCGAACTTGTCAGGCCAGGCCGGTCACCGCCAGAAAAGTTAATTAAGGTTACTTTGTTCATGGATACAGACACACAGATTAACAGGCCTTCGCGTGCTGCATTTCTCTGCGTCATTAGCGGCCCTTCTTCGCGATCTTTGCGGTCAAAGGCTTTCGAATCCGCGCACAACCTCATCCCAAAGTGCGATCTCTAAGCAAGGGGAGGGAACATGCCAGCCAAGAAAAAGTCGAGTCGGCGCCGCTACAGCAAGGGCGCGAGCAAAACGGTCGCCAGCGCCATGCGCCGCAAGAAAAGCGGCACTCTCCGCTCAGGCAAGGGTGGAAAAGGGGGAAAGGTAAAGAGCCGTAAACAAGCTATCGCCATTGGTCTTTCCGAAGCGCGGAAGAAAGGCGCTAGAGTCCCTAGCAAGAAATCGAGTTCGTCGAGGGCTGCATAATCAATACGCCGCAAAAACAAAAGAGCCCGGAGAAAGCTAGTCCGGGGTCGCGAGGTTCGGTATTCGGCTAGCGCAAAGTCGGCGAACCATTCCCGCCAGGCCAACCAGCCTTGTCCCAAACGAGCCGAATGTGTCCGGCTCAGGAGTGCCTACCGGTGGATTCCCTTCAGCTCCTGCCTTTCAGGTAATTGCGACGTTGCCAAGGAACCAACTGCTCGCGGATCGGATGAATTGCACGAAGATTAGGCAGCGGGAAAGGGTGGAATGCCGAGAGTTATTCCTCTCGCTACTATCACGAAAATCAGCGCGTAGTTTGATGTAAACTCCGGACTCAGCCTGACGGCTGTATTCGTTTTTCGTGGTGCAAACGAGGGGCCCATGAAAAAACTGAAGCTTGTAGTGTCTCTTCCGAACGAGAATAGCTATCAGCAAGAACAGGCGCGTGCTGCGAAAAAAGCAGCAGCCGAACAGACTGCCGATGTTCAACTAATTTTTGCGGACAACGACGCGGTTACTCAGAGTCAGCAAGTGCTCGAAATCGTGCAGTCCCGCTCAGGCGAAAAACCGGACGCAATCTTGTTTGAGCCTCTGACCGCCACCGCCCTGGCACGGGTCGCCGACGCCGCCGTCGCGGCCGGAATTGGCTGGGTTGTGCTGACCTGCGATGTCGATTATCTGCCCGCCCTGCGCAGTCGCGGCCAGGCACCGGCCTTCTCCGTGACCCGCGACCATACCGAAATCGGACGCATTCAAGGACAACAATTCGGCGCGCTCCTCCCGGAGGGGGGCACGGTCCTCTACATTCAGGGACCGGCAACCAGCCTGGCGGCCGTTCAGCGAACAACTGGTATGGAGAGTACGCGGCCCGCAAACCTGAAAATCAAATCACTGCGAAGCCCATGGACAGACCAGGGTGCCTACGAAGCGGTCGGCGCCTGGTTGCGTCTGTCAACCTCCCGCGCCGAATCCATCGCCTTGGTCGGCTGCCAGTACGACGGCATCGCCATGGGCGCAAGAAAAGCCTTCAAGGAGCTTCCCGATTCCAACGAGCGCGAACGCTGGCTATCTCTGCCATTCACCGGTATTGACGGTCTTCCAACCGAAGGGCAGGCGTGGGTTGACGAAGGCTTACTGACCGCAACTGTGATCTCGGGCACCACGACTCGAGTCGCTATTGAAATGGTGGTGAAGGCGCTTCGTTCCGGAACTCAGCCGCCGGAACGCACGCTCATTGAATTGAGCTCCCATCCCTCACTCGACCGGCTCGCCGCGATCGGAGCGCAGCCGCGGACCAAATAACCCAGCGCTGCCGGATAACTAATTTCTAAGGTTTCTTAGGCGTCAAACCGCAGGCCTCTTTCACACGATTCAAGTCAAGGCCTACCGGGGAAAACTCCGCGATGCGGGGACCATCAGGCGTTTGAAACTCCACGCGAAACAAGCGCGCTCCAATCAGCTCACGGGCAGTCCCCTTGTCCATGGTTAGAAAGTGTCCGTTCACCCAATTCCAGTTGTGATCGCTGTGCGCCAGGTCGGCGCGGACCCTTACGCGCATCTGAGGCTGTCCCCACCACCCTGCCCAGTCGGGCCTTCCTATTCTGACGTTAGGACGAAAGTCGGCTAAATCCAACTTGCCGTTGGTGCAGTAGAGAATGGCTTTCGCCTGATCCACGCTGTCTTCCGCATTGTCGGCCGGCAACTCGAAGCGCACCCTCTTTGCCGCAGTCATGCGATCTTCCGCCCGATACTCCGTCCACTTGCCTCCAACGCTAGTTCCGTTGCCCGAGCCATAATCCGGCTGCTCTTGTCGCCGGTTCTGAGCCAGGGCAGCTATGGTCCCCAAAAAGACTAGAGCCAGGATGCCTGCGGCATTGCGGCTCACGTGCACAGTTTGTGCTGATCGCCGAGCTCTGAATTCAACTTTCACGTTCATCGTCACAAAACTCCTCATGAAGCCTGCGGAGGCCGGAGACAAGAATCGCCACCAAACATGTATCAACCCCGAGTCGGCAAAAAGTTGCGCCGCTTAGTTCGAACGTTGCTGCCAACCGCCGAATCACGGGACGAATCGTTAACAGAATGAAGAGAAGGCCGTCCGCAACGCCAGGATTCGGCAATTTGAGTTCCTCTATGATCTCTGTGTGCTCTGTGGTTGACGCTGTTTGAGTAACCACAGAGCACACAGAGTTACATAGAGGAATTCAAAAGATCACAGAGGGACTCAAACCGCACGAGTCATCCCTATATCTGCGCGCAAACCGACTTTGTCTCCGTGTACAACTCGACTGCTTTACTACCCATCTCTCGCCCCCAACCTGACTGCTTGTAGCCGCCAAAGGGGAGCGCCGGATCGAATACGTTGTAGCAGTTGATCCACACCGTGCCGGCCCGGAGCTTGGCCGCCAAGCGGTGCGCCTTGCTGATGTCGCGCGTCCAAATCGCTGATGCCAGTCCGTAAATCGTGTCATTCGCGAAAGTCATCACCTCTTCGGGCTCGCTGAACGGTATGGCAGTCACGACCGGACCAAAAATTTCTTCACGCACGACCTTCATCTGTGGTTTCACGTCCACCAGCACGGTCGGCTCGACGAAGTATCCCGTGTCTCCGATCTTCTTGCCGCCGACGATCGCTGTGGCGCCTTCCTGCGCGCCTGATTCCAGATAGCCGCAAACGCGATCGAGCTGTTCTTTCGACACCAGCGGCCCCAGGTTGGTCGAAGCATCGATTCCCGGGCCGACGCGAAACTTCTTACTCGCCTGAGCGACGCCGTCAACCACTTTGTCGAAGATGCTTTTGTGAACAAACAGCCGCGAACCGGCAGTACAAATCTGCCCTTGATTGAAAAATATTGCGTTGGTACTGCCGGGAATCGCTGCTGCCAAATCCGCGTCGGCAAAAATAACATTGGGAGATTTGCCCCCGAGTTCAAGGGAAACTTTCTTCAGATTTCCGGTAGCCGCGCGAGCGATCAACTTGCCGACCTCAGTTGACCCAGTGAAAGCGATCTTGTCCACGCCAGGGTGCGCCGCCAGCGCCGCGCCAGCCGTTTCGCCGAAGCCAGGAACGATGTTGACCACGCCATCCGGAAAGCCAGCTTCCTGAATCAATTCACCCAAACGCAACGCGGTCAGCGGGGTTTGCTCAGCAGGTTTCAGCACGCATGTGCATCCGACAGCCAATGCCGGCGCCAGTTTCCACGCCGCCATGATGAGAGGGAAGTTCCAGGGAATAATCTGTGCCGCTACTCCAACCGGTTCGCGCAACGTATAAGCCAGATACTTGCCGGGGGCCGAAATCGGAATCGTTGTGCCTTCAACTTTCGTTGCCCACCCCGCCATATAGCGGAAAACATCAATCGCGGTTGGGACATCAACGATCCGCGAGAAGAAAATCGGCTTCCCATTGTCCAGAGTTTCGAGTTGTGCAAGCTCTTCGCGATGTTTCTCAATCAGATCGGAAAGCTTCCACAGTAGGCGGCTTCTCTCCGACGGCGTCATCTCCGGCCACGGGCCGCTTTCAAAAGCCTTGCGCGCGGCTTTGACGGCTTGATCCACGTCTGCGCTGTCGGCCTCAGCGACGTGCGCCAACACTTCACCGGTGGCGGGATTGCGCGTCTCGAATGTCTTTCCAGAAACCGCGTCCACCCACTTACCGCCAATCAACATCTTTCTAGGCCTCCCCACAAATTCCGTGACGCTTTTTTCGAGTTGGGTCGGTACCGCTGTAGTTGCCATATAGGCCCTCTCGGTCAATTCTAGGCGAAAATCGCTTCGCGAAACGCGGAACCAGTAGGTAACCAGGACCTCCGGGCAACGCGAACTCAGTGTCTGCAGCACTAGGTTTCATACGAACAGCTCTCCGCCTGGATGACAAATCCAACATCCAGGAATATCATTCGGGACTTGTAAGACCCGTCGGAAGGGATAAGCCGCGAACTCATGGGTCAAGTGACCAACGCGCGAGTAGTCAAACCCTACCGCCGGATGCCGCCTGGCAGCCAGCCCCCCTCGCTCTACGAACCTTATAAGTCCACCGTCCCTCGCTCGCCGGGGAAGCCATTGATCGTACTTCCGCACACACTATCAGAAATTACCGGGCCTCTATTCGAACGTGAGAGCATTGGCGAAACCGACGCCGATCTCACTCGCCAGCATGCGGGCAAACCGCTGGGCGAGAGAATTATTGTCACCGGGCGCGTGCTTGACTCGAACGGCCGCCCTGTTCCCAGCGCGCTGATTGAGATTTGGCAGGCCAACTCTGCCGGCCGTTATGTTCACACGAAAGATCAGCATCCAGCGCCGCTTGATCCTAACTTTACCGGAGCGGGACGGACCATGACCGACGAAAACGGCGCCTATCGTTTTGTGACTATCAAACCCGGGCCGTATCCCTGGCTGAATCATTACAACGCGTGGCGTCCGGCGCACATTCACTTTTCGATTTTCGGAAGAGCATTCATTACGCGTCTGATTACGCAAATGTATTTCCCCGGCGATCCGATGTTCGCCTACGATCCGATTTACCAATCGGTGCCCAACGAAAAAGCGCGTCAGCGCATGATTTCGAAGTTTGATCTTGAAACTACGCAGCCGCAATGGGCCACCGGCTACAAGTTCGACATCGTTTTGCGGGGACCCGAGGCAACGCCGTTTGAGACTTGATATGGACCTTGTCCCAACCCCATCCCAGACCGTCGGCCCATTTTTTCACTACGCGCTGACGACAGAGCAGCATTGCATCAGGTGCATTGCTGGTCCACAGGAAAAAGGCGAGCGGGTCTGGCTGACGGTGCGCGTCCTTGATGGCGACGGCGCTCCACTCAACGACGCCATGCTAGAAATTTGGCAGGCCAACGCCGCTGGCAAGTACTACCACCCCGACGATGTGCAGCCAAAGACGGTCCAGCCTGGTTGGCTGGGCTTCGGGCGAATTGCGACCGGAGAAGATGGGAGCTGCGAGTTCGAAACTATCAAGCCAGGAAGGGTTGGTCACAACCTGTTACAAGCCCCGCATCTGAATGTAGCGGTGTTCGCGCGCGGCATGTTGAAGCAACTCTACACGCGAGTATATTTCGCTGGAGATCCAACCAATCCCGAAGACCCTATCCTCGCTTTGGTGCCAACCGAACGTCGTGACACATTGATGGCCCAACCCGACTCCGTCAGTCCGGGCCACTGGCGGTTTGACGTTCACCTGCAGGGAGAAAACGAAACCGTTTTCTTCGACGTCTAAAGTTCATTCTTCTTCGACTTCGATTTATCCCACAACGCTGGATAAACCTGTGAACCAGCCGCGCCGCGGCGGCATGTGAAAGCCCGGCATGGCAATGCCGGGAAGAAAGACACAACAAATCGAGTCCCGAATGGGACGACACTCCGTTGGCGTGCTCGGTATCCTTTCGGTGCCCTCCGATTTTCGTCGTGCGTGGTGGTAAACTCGCGAGCTAAAACCAGGGAGGCTCCATGGGCCGGACGAAGGTCCTGCTATTCGCCGCAGTGTGTTGCATCGCAATCTGGGGAATATTCATTCGCCAAGCGAACAGTGCAGAGAAAGCCCCCAAGCCCGCCAACGTAACCGAATCCCGCCTCATCGCTGCCGACCGTGAGCCCGGCAACTGGATGACTCACGGCCGCACCTACAACGAGCAACGCTTCAGCCCGTTGAAACAGATCAACGACAAAAATGTTTCCCAACTCGGCCGCCGGTGACCTTTCAACCATTACCGATTCGGTCCGGAAAAGCGAAACCTTTAATCACGTCCTTCGAATAAGTCTCTGCCTTCTACCAAGGCGCGCATTTTGCGGTCCACAACGCTGCGTTGCAACATCCAGAATCCACAGTCTGGGTGAACGTAATTAATGCGCTCAACTCCGAGCGTGTTTACCGCGTGCTGAATTCTGGACGCAATCAAGTCAGGGCTCTCGACTTCGTTGTCCTTGATATCAATGACTCCGATTCCCATATGTATCTTTGGATCGAGTTCATTGAAGAGAGGCAGCTCGTCGTATCCATAACGCGCGAACTCAATCACCAGGTGGTCAGCATGCAGCGCGTTGAGAAATGGAATCAGGTCGGGCCAGAAGCCGCGCAGTTGAGGCTGTCCCCCATAGTTTCCAAAACAAATGTGTACCGCCTTTTCGTTGGGGATCGCGTCCAACACGAAATTGATGGCTTCTGCGGCCCAGGGCGCATCTTCGGGATATCCCGCAATACAGGCCTCGTCCAGTTGCACCGTATCGGCTTCAACCAGCTCCAACTGGCGGCGAAGAACTACGGCGATATCCATCGCCAGGTCTGTGACATTTTTGTAAAAGCAATTAGTAAGCACGCGCGCCAACATGTGTGGTCCAGTGCAGGTAAATTTCAAGGGCAGCTTGGTGAGCGGACTGACAAATTCATAGTCGCGCGGCAGGTTGAGAGTGCCGTCCTGGATCTTGCCGGCGACCATTCCCGCCGTCAGCAAGCGATAGCCGGAAGCGCGATCAGAACGGAAGCGGTCAAGATCCGACAGAGAAAAATATTTGCGAATGCCATCCATGCGCGACGCGAAATAATCCACCCATGCCGTTGGTTTCAGGATGACTGGGATCGAAGCGCATGAGTTCGCCATCTGTCACCAGATCCAGGCCCGCCAGCTCTTGAGATTTCAATACCGCCATCACTGCGTCTCGCAGTACAAGTCGTGAAGTGTTTCCTACCAGCCAGGAAGGGACCGGGTAACTGCCGACCACGGTCGTTTTTATTCGCGAGGTCATGCCTTTCATTCGCGTTCCCTACAACTTGCCGAGCATCATGATACTCCCGGTTGCAAGCGAGGTTTCTGCCGGCTGTCCGAAAAAAATCTTTCGCCGAAATCGCAGAAAAACCGCTGTTGCTAAACGTTTGAAGCCAAATGTCCAATGTCGAATTTTGCATCCCGCTGTTCGAATTTCCGTAGCAAATTTGCCTTGTGACCGCTTCTTGGCGGGAGTAATCTGTGCCCACTTGCGGTCGCCGACTCTAAAGTGCTTGCGGGTCCGGGCCGATGAATTAGAAAACAACCTGTCGTGGTAGGGAGGTTTCTGTGTATCGAAGCGATGTAGTTGGAAGTTTGCTGCGCCCTGCCTACTTGAAGGATGTTCGCGAACGCCACGAACAGGGGACGCTCACCGACACGGAATTCAAGCGCGCCGAAGATTGTGCGGTGGACGAAGCGGTCGAGCTGCAGAAACGCGCCGGTGTCGAGGTCATCACTGACGGTGAAATGAGGCGCTACGCATTTTATGGTCGCCTCATAGACGCGGTTGAAGGCTTTGATAAGTTCGGCGGCTGGGCCATTCCTTTCCGCAACGAAAAAGGAGAAGAACTGGTTTTGCCGCGGCCGGTGGTGGTAGGAAAGCTTCGCCGCAAACGTCCGCTCTGTGCCGAGGAGTTCACCTATCTGCGGGCGCGCACCAGCTACCCCGCTAAGACGACCATGATCAGCGCACAACAGGCCGCGGCTTACTACGACAGCAAGAAATCCGCCGGTGCCTATCCAAAGATCGACCCCTATCTCGCTGACTTAGTGGACATCCTGCGCGATGAAGTCACGGAATTGATTCGCCTCGGCTGCACTTACATCCAAATTGACTCGCCGCAATATGCTGCGTTGCTCGACCCTCAGTTACGAGAAGGATACCGTCAGCGTGGTAACGATCCCGATCGCCTGCTCGATCTCTCCACTGAGATGGACAATGCGGTGATCGGAAATCACCCCGGAATTACTTTCGGCCTACACCTTTGCCGGGGCAATAATCAGAGCAAGTTTTATGCAGCCGGCGACTACGGGCCAATAACCCGAGTATTTCAAAAGACCAGGTTCCACCGCTTCCTGTTGGAATATGACGACGAACGCTCCGGCGGATTCGAACCTTTGCGCCAGGTACCTGAGGACCGTATCGTCGTTCTCGGGTTGGTGAGTTCCAAGAAAGCTGCGCTTGAGAGTAAGGACGAACTAAAGCATCGTATCGAGCAAGCGTCTGAATACATTCCCTTGGAGCGGCTGGCATTAAGTCCACAATGCGGGTTCGCGTCCACAATGGAAGGGAACCTTTTGACCGCCGCCGACCAGGAAGCCAAGCTGCGACTGGTGGCGGAAACCGCTCGCGAGGTCTGGGGCAAACAGGCAATCGCCACCCGCCTGCGGGCGTGAACCCGAAGGAACCGGACAGCGGGTGGTTTTCTCCGAAACTGCTGTCCAACAAAGAAGTTTCTCGCTGTTGGGGACCTTGATTTTTATCTTGACAGTTGATCCGGGCTGCGCAAAAAATTGCGACCCAAGGCAACAATGTGAACGGACGTTCGCTAGACAACGGCTTAGGGCCCATAGATTGCAAAACCTTTTTAGGCTTTCGCTTCTGGGAGACTTCCCCATCACCGGCAAGGGCGGGCTTTCGCCCATTACTGACTCAACACCAGAACCAACGTTTGCTCTTAGAGAGGAAAGGCTATGAAACCACGTTTGCTTCTTGCAGCCATGGCTGTCCTGACATTCGCCACTACCGCCGCGCAACTCGCTCTTGCCCAAGCGACCATCAGTTTTGCTCAGCTGAACGGCACGGTCGTTGACACAGGCGGAAGGGCTATTGCCAAAGCTAGCATCACCCTGCGCGAAGTGGACACCAACCAGATCCATTCCACTACTTCGAGCGAATCTGGTTTCTTTGTGCTCCCAACGTTGCCGCCCGGACCCTATGACTTGGTGGTGACCGCCGGCGCCTTTGGAAAGTACACCCAGAGAGGCATTAATCTCAGCGTGGGTCAGACAGCCTCTGTCAATGTAGTCATGAAAGTGGCATCGGTGACCGAGACCATCAACGTTACGACCGAAGCCCCGGTCGTGGAAACAACCCGGACCGAGATCAGTCAGGTGATTGATACTCAGCAGATCCAATCGCTACCAGTCAGTGGAAGACTATTCACCGACTTCGCTCTATTGACACCCGGAGTTGCCACCGGACGAACCAGCCTGGGAACCACATTCACGGAATTCGAGATTACGCAAATTTCCTTTGGGGGCATGCGCTCATTCAGTAATGAAGTGACCGTGGATGGTGCCGACTTCATCAATGCGCAGACTGGCGTTCAGCGCGCCACGCCACCGCAGGAATCGGTTCAGGAGTTCCGCGTAGTTAACAACAGTTTTGGCAACGAGTATGGCCGCGCGTTGGGCGGTATCGTAAATGTTGTCACCAAGTCCGGAACCAACAATCTGCATGGATCAATCTACGATTACTTGCAAAATAGTGCGTTGGATTCTCGCTCACTTCTTCAGCCGCGGCCAACCCCGTTTGCGCTGCGGCAGAATCAATTCGGTGTCACTCTTGGCGGGCCGATCAGAAAGGACAAAACGTTTTTCTTCCTAAATTATGAAGCCGTGCGACGTGGCGAGGCACCGATTCTTCCCGCCGATTTCAGAATCAACTTTGCAGCTATCAACCAAGCCAAGGCTTATCTCGGAATTCCCGGCGAAGATCCTAACCCAACCAAGACCAAAGACAACGATTATGGTTTCGTCAGGCTTGATCACCAGGTCAGCAGTAATAATCGCCTTGTCGTTCGCTACAATGTCGAAGACGCACGCGATCTGAAACAGCTCGTCGGCAACACCGAAGATGGCGGTGGAATTGGCGTGCCAAGCGGCGGCCGTGATCTTTTTATTCGAGACCAATCCGTGGTAGGGACGTTGAACACCCTAGTCACCCCCTTACTTGCGAACACGGTCCTTGCCCAGTATACCCGGCGGCACTACAACTTTCCCGGCGCAACCGGCGAACCCAACCTGGATATTCCCAATGACCTCTCCTTCGGACACAATTTCGGGCACTCTCGATGCGATTTTCGAGAGCCGCGCCCAATTTTCTGACTCAGTCGCTTGGGTTAAGGGCAATCACTACTGGAAGTTTGGATATGATTCCAACTATGTCAACGATTACTCGAATTTTCCCGGGTTCACGCCCGTACGCATCATTCTGCCCAGCCTCAACTGCCTAGTGGCTTTTGCCAATTTTGTCAACTTCGGGGGTGGGCCGCCTCTGCCTCAGATGGCGGCTGCTCCGTGCCCGCTTCCGCCCACTTTCAATGGTGTGGCGGTGACCTTCTTCGGCGTGGCGCTGCCCAGAGAGAACGGTCCGGGGGCGAATCAATACCAGGACGGGTTTGTGCCGACCGGGCCCTTCGAGGGTGGCCCAGTGGATCACAGTTGGCCGAATGCGTTCCCCAAAAGCCTGTTTCAGAACTACTCGTTTCAAATGAATCATGGATATCAAGGCTTTTTCGCACAAGATCAGTGGAAGCTCAGTCCGAAACTAACCTTGAATTATGGGATACGCTGGGACCTGGAAACCGGTCTCAGCCGACAGATTGATTCGTACTACGGCGCGTGGCAACCCAGACTCGGATTCGCCTACGCTCCCGACAACAAGACCGTAATCCGAGGCGGCGGAGGTCTCTTTTTTGACCGCAACAACATGACTTTCTTCTTTATTACAGGCGACCAAAAAACCATCCCCGGATACCTCACTGGATTTAATCTGCCGATGGTACGGAAGGGCGCGGAGAATGGCGGCTGGCAGTTAAACCAGGTGGTGGGAGGAGTTGCTCCCGCGGATTTGGTTGCCGAGAACATTCTCATGACCGGGCAATATCCCGCCGAATTTATCAGCGGCCCCTGCCCGCCATCCTGCGGCGTCGGCGCGGGAGGGATGGATCGCCACAACAGCAAACTGCCTTATGCGGAGCAGGCCAGCTTCGAAATTGACCGTGAAATAGGGAGGGGGCTTACGCTTGATATCGGGTATTTGTTTGTTGGAGCCCATCGCTTGGTTCGGGGAAACAACCTCAATGTGTCGTGCCCGGACGGCACTACGAAGCCAGGAAATCCTTCTTTTGCTCAAGGCTGGCTCAATCCAGACGGCACCCATAGCTCTTGCAGCGGAACTCCAACCCTGCTCTTCGGCAAGGAACACTTTGCCGCCGGTCCGGAAGACATTCGCGCCGGACTACTTGATTTCAACAACGGGGTGGTCCACGCTAATTATCACGGACTGACTCTTCAAGCGATTGAGCGGTTGGGCAAGTACTTCAACCTGAACGCAAACTACACCTTTTCAAAAAGCATTGATGACGGCAACTTTACTACCTTCATCAATCTTCCACAGAACCAGTTCGATTACAAAGCGGAACGAGCACTCTCCAATCAAGATGTGCGTCACCGTTTCATCGCAAACTTTTCGGCCACGACAGCGGACCACGGCTCGGTTCTCATGAAGGACTGGACGTTTAGCAGCATCATTACCGCACAGGGGGGGCGTCCGTTTACGCTATTCGTCGGTTTTGATGCCAACAATGACACTAACCCCGTGACCGACCGGGTGGGGCTGGTACGCCGGAATACTTATATTGGCGACAAGCTCGTTGCCTGGGACGCCCGCATCGCCCGCGCTTTTAGGTTCGGCGAACGCGCAAAAGCGGAAGTCAGCTTCGATGCCTTCAATTTGCTCAATCGACAAAATGTGGATGAAGTCACGTCCGTTTACGATGCGCCGGTTTTCACAGGCCCGGTGCCGCAGCACTTTGATGACGGCATTGGGGCTCCTGGCGGCAACCCAGATTTTGGAAAGCCGCGCACCATGCTGAACCCGCGCCAATTGCAGGTTGCACTGAAGGTGTCGTTCTAGAGGGAATATTGTGGTCCGGGGCGGCTGGCCTTGTAACAGCTGGCCAGCCTTTTTCTTGTTGAGATCTCGCTAATCGGTCGACCGGCTTGCGGGTCATCGCTTCTCATCCCATTGCCAGTCTTGGAAACGCCGCCGTAGTTCGGTCTTGAGAAGCTTTCCGGTTGAGGTGTGGGGTAGCTGATCCGCAAATACAAAAGCGTCCGGCAACTGCCACTTGGCGAATTTTTGTGCCAGAAACGCCCGCAGATCTTCGGACTCCAATTCCACACCGTTTCTCACTACCACGACCGCCACAGGCCGCTCTTGCCATTTCGGATGTGGCACCGCGATCACGGCAGCCTCACGCACACTTGGGTGTCCCACCAATGCATTTTCCAGATCCACTGAGCTGATCCACTCGCCGCCAGACTTGATCAGATCTTTAGTCCGGTCCACGATGGTCAAGTATCCTTCGGCGTCAATCGTTCCTACGTCACCGGTGCGGAACCAACCGTCGACGGTCCATTTGTTGGTTTCTTCTGGCAGGTTGTAATATCGGGAGGCAACCCAGGGTCCGCGCAGTTGTACTTCCCCCATGGTCTTCCCGTCCCGCGGCACTTCCCCAGATTCACCAACGACCCTTAGGTCAACCAGGGGAACAGGAATTCCCGCCTTGCATTTCATCGCGTATCGCTTCGCGGCGGGCCACTTGTTCATGTGTGCCTTGAGTTGGTTCGTGGAGGCCTGGGGGCTGCTCTCCGTCAAGCCCCAGCCCTGCTGCACTCTCACGCCGTACTGTTCAAGTTTCCGGACTAACGCCAGTGGCGGAGCAGAGCCGCCGATAATGACTCGCATCTTCGGTAGCTTCCAGCGCTCCGGCTCCCTCTCGATGGAGTCCACAACGTTCAGCCAGATCGTCGGCACGCCCGCTGCCACAGTGACTTTCTCCTTCTCGAAGAGTTCCAACAGGCTCGACGCATCCAGATAAGGACCAGGCAACACGAGTTTGCATCCCACCATCGCCGAAGCATAAGGGAAGCCCCATCCATTCACGTGGAACATCGAGACCACCGGCATCACAACCTCGCAATGTGAAACCGCGAAGTTGTCCACCATGGTGAGCAGCAGCGTGTGAAGGAACACCGACCGGTGAGTGTACGCGATACCCTTAGGCGCTCCCGTGGTTCCGGAGGTGTAGCACAACGATGAGATATCATTTTCGTCCAGCTCTGGATAAGTGAAATCACCAGTCGCAGTGTTCAGGAAATCTTCGTAGTTCTCAGTGCCGGGCGGAATGGGGTTGCCACACATGGGCACGAGCAGCACGCGCTCGAAACGAACAGAGTCTTTGATCTGCTGATAGAGAGGCAGCAGCATTTCATCCACGATCAGGAACCTCGCCCCGCCATGGTTCGCGATGTAAGCAATCTCTCGCGGCGCGAGCCGCAGATTCAGAGTGTGCAGAACACCGCCAACCGCGGGAATACCGAGATAGGATTCAAGGTGCGCGTAGTGGTTCCACATCAAGGTGGCTACGCGGTCGCCGGGTTGCAGTCCAGCTCTCTGCAAGGCCTCGGCGAGTGCCCGGGCGCGGCGATATACATCACCCCAGGTACAACGGTGCAGAGAATGGTCCGGCAGCCGCGAGACGATTCCCCGCTCCGGAAAAACCTTGCCCACACGCTCGAGGATGTGGCTCAAGGTGAGCGGGTAGTGCATCATGGGATTTGGCGTCATATTGTGTGTCGCCTTTGAGGCTCACGGCCAACCGCAATCATATTCGCCAACCACCATTTTTCAATTGCAAACTGTAACGGACGTTCGATAGTGTGTGGCGCGGACCTGCCCTGAGCGAAGTCGAACGGGGCCCAAGCCCGCGAACTACAAGGCGGAATGCGGACTAGACCAGAAACCGGCTATCTGAACAAGAAAATCGAGACAGGCGGCTCCACCGAAGTTCGTCGCCTGCAGGAGGCGAAGCTTGCAAAACAACTTGATTATTTGTTCGCGCGATCCGAGTTCTACCAGGAAAAATTCACCTCTGCCCGAATTCGTCGGAAAGACTATCGCCATCTGCACGATCTGGAACGATTCCCCTTTACGACGAAAGACGAGCTTCGCGAAAGCCAGGCGGTTCGCCCGCCATTAGGGAAACACATCGCCTGCACATTGATGATGTCATCCGCGTTCACAGTTCAACAGGGACCACGGGCAAGCCAGGCTTCGTCGGCCTAACCCGGCGGGACGCGCGCATGTGGACACGGCTCACCGCCCGTTCTTTCTTCACAGAGGGTCTCCGGAAGAATGACATCGTGATCCATGCGGCCGGCCTAACTTTGTTTGTCGCGGGACTTTCGTCAAAAGACGCCATCGAGTCGGTCGGCGCAATGTTTGTCCCGATTGGAACTGGCGCGTCGGAAAAAGCTCTGATGGCTATCCAACTGTTAAAGGCCACGGCCATGCACTGCACGCCGTCGTACGCAACTTACTTCGCGGAGTGGATACGCCGCGAAGCCAAGTTGAAGCCGAGCGCGTTGGGGCTAAAGAAACTTTTCTGCGGAGCCGAGCCGGGATCCCTGCGGTTCGCGCCAAGCTCCAGGAAGATTGGGGCGCGCGCGTGACAGAAGGTCTAGGCAACGCCGATATGGCTCCCATTATCTTCAGCGAATGTCCCGACCAATCCGGCATGCACTTCAATGGGCAAGAATTTGTTTTCGTGGAAGTGATTGACCCTGAGACAGGGAAGAGCTTGCCAATCGAAACGGGCGTCACCGGGGAACTGGTCTATACCAGCTTGCAACGCGAGTGCGTGCCGCTGTTGCGATTCCGAACTCGCGACCGCGCAACCCTGCTAGGCACGTCGTGCCTTTGCGGACGTACGACTTTCAAGCTGCGCTGCATTGGCCGCACCGACGACATGCTGATCGTGCTTGGCGTGAACGTCTTTCCCTCGGCAATCAAAGACGTCATTTCCAGCTTTCATCCACAGACCACAGGCGAGATTCAGCTGGTGCTCGACGCGCCAGGTCCGAAAGTCGCGCCACCTCTGAAGGTGATAGCGGAATATACCCGGGCGTGCTTAAACATGCCAACACTCAAAGACGAGATCAAGCGCAAAATCAAGGCGACCCTAAGCGTTTCGGCAACACTGGACTTGGTGCCTGCGGGATCGCTTCCACGTTACGAAATGAAAGGGCAGTTGGTGAAACGGGTTTACAAATTTCAGGACCTCAAACACTAAACCTTGCCGTTCTACGGGCTTCAGAGTAATATCTGGACGAACGTTCGATAGACATGAGCACCGCCCACACGCCCGAAATGACCACAGCGCGGCCTCTTTCCCGCTTTGATCGGCGGCTCGCCAGAATCCTCGATCACGCCACTGCTGTCTTTTACGAAAAGGGCTATGAAGGGGCTTCCATGCGCGATTTGTCCCGCGTAACTGGACTGTCGCTGGCGGGCTTATATTACTACTTCGAGTCGAAGGAAGAACTGCTCTGCCTAATTCAGCGACATTATTTCACCGTTGTTGTCGAGCGTCTTCGCAAGCGCCTGGAGTCGGTTGCCGATCCTGAAGCGCGCGTCCGAGCGTTTATTCAGAACCATTTCGAGTACTTCCTGGAGGAAAACTTCAAGGCTACTAAAGTGCTTTCCAAGGAGGACGACGTCCTTCAAGGCAGTTTGGGTTCCGAGGTCGCAGCCCTCAAGCGGCAGTATTATCGCAGCTGCGCCGATCTGGTGGAGGCCCTAAAGCGCGAAAAGGGACTTGAGTTCAATAACCGGGTGGCGGTGTTGAGCCTGTTTGGAATGATGAACTGGATCTACACCTGGTACAAGCCTCAAGTTGATCCCGACGCGAATTCGCTGGCCCGGCAAGTGGCCGATATTTTTCTAAGTGGCATAAAGTCTTCGGTCGTACGGCATTAAGCAATACGGCAATTCTCACTTTTCGCTTTACGTCTCAGACTCGGAACTGAAGACTACCTTGATCACTGATTGCCACATCCACATCGCGCCCATGGAAATGTTTCACCCTGCGGCTCTGGATTTGATTCGCCGTAAGAGGCAGAATTTCGACCAGATCCTTGAATTGTGCCGGTCGCCAAAGGCATTTCTAAAATATCTTGATACGGCCGGCGTGGACCGCGGAGTTCTCATCAATTACGTCGCGCCTGACGTAATTGGATTTACTTCGGCAGTCAATCAATGGATCGCCGATTACACCAAGCACAATCCCAAGCGACTGATCTCCTGTGGAGGCCTGCACCCTCGGCACAGCTCGAACATTCGCGCTGATGTGGATGAGATTCTGCGCCTGAAAATCCGCATGATCAAGGTTCATCCTCCTCACCAGCTTCTGTTTCCCAATGACTACCTAAACGGAGTTAAAGATCTGGAAGTAATCTACCGGGCGGCTGAGGAGAATGGTATTCCGGTAATGTTTCACACCGGCACATCAATTTTTACCGGTGCCCGCAATCGCTTTGGCGATCCCATCCACATTGATGATGTAGCGGTGGATTTTCCCAAGCTCAAGATCCTGCTGGCGCATGGCGGCCGACCACTATGGATGCACACCTGTTTCTTCTTGCTGCGCCGCCATCCCAATGTGTTTTTGGATATCAGCGGGATTCCGCCGAAAACACTGCTGAAGTATTTTCCGCGGTTAGATGAAATCGCCCACAAGACGCTGTTTGGCACAGATTGGCCCGGTCCCGGCGTCCCGGATATAAAGAAAAACCTTGAGGATTTTCAAGCCCTTCCGCTGGCGGAAGAAATCAAACACCAAATTCTGTGCAAGACTGCTTTGAGAATTTGGCCAGCGTAGACTCAGTTCTTAGTCGCGTTCTCCAGTAGCAGAGCGATACCTTGGCCGCCGCCAATGCAGGCAGAAGCAATTCCGTAGCGTCCGCCGCTGCGTTGTAATTCCCGCGCCAAAGTAATTGCCAGACGAATCCCGGTGGCGGCCAGTGGATGACCGATGGCGATCCCGCCCCCGTTAACGTTGAGTTTCGCGCGGTCCAGGTCTAGTTCGCGCACGCAAGCCAGCGTCTGCGCCGCGAAAGCTTCATTGATTTCGATTCGATCAATTTGATCGAGCTTGAGTCCGCTGATTTCGAGAACGTCGCGAATCGCTGGCACGGGACCGATGCCCATTATCTCGGGCGGTACACCCACCACCGTACCCGCGACAACTTTCGCTAGTGGAGACTTGTTCTGCTGACGCACAAAATCGTCCGAAGCAACCAGAGTTGCAGCCGCACCGTCCACGATGCCAGAGCTGTTGCCGCCAGTTTGTACACCACCGAATGCTGGAGGCAGCTTGGCAAGCACCTCAACCGGCGATGGCCGCACATGATTGTCCTGGTCGAACGACTCCACTTTGCGTGGCAGACGAATGCCGCGCGAGCTGTATCCCTCGCGTTCAAATTTTTCGCTGATCACGGGAACGATTTCGCCACTCAGAAAACAGCTCTTTTGCGCGGCAACCGCGCGCGCGAAACTTTCGGCAGCAAAGATGTCAGCTTCCTCGCGCGAAATCTTGTGGCCCTTGGCGAGGTTTTCGGCGCTATCACCCATGGTCACGTTGGCGCACGGATCGAGCAGCGCTTCCCAGAGAAAATCTTTGAATTCCACTTGCCCCATGCGAAATCCGCTGCGGTGGGTGTAGGCAGCAATGGGATTCCGCGACATAGACTCCGCCCCTACCACGAGGTTCAGTTGCGTCTTCCCCAAAGTGATCGAGTCAGCAGCTTGGAGGATCGCTTCAATTCCGGTGCCGCAAACCCGCTGCACCAAGTGGGCAGGTACTTCAATTGAAACGCCGGAATAAATGCCGATGTGACGCGGAAGCATGTATGCGTCGAAAGAGGCCTGCGCCATGTTCCCGGCAACAACAGAATCAACCGCTTCAGGAGAGACGCCCGAACGCCGGAATAGTTCTCGCGCAACCTTGATGCCGAGGTCGATTGGCGAAACCAGTCCCAGTACGGTGTTGTAGTCAGCAAACGGCGTGCGCACACCGTCCACAAGCCAGATTCCGTCGTAGAGCGACCGCAGTCCTTTTTTTTGATTGCTCATAACGTGATTCCTGATGTGCTCACCCAAGCGCGTTTGAGGGAGCTACTGGTGTAGATGCCGGGCCCCGCCTGGCGGCACCAGAAGTTTGCGCCGCGTGAATTTGAGTTCTCGTAACGCCATAACGAGCGCGGTGCTTGGCTCCCCACGCCGACATCAGTTTGAGAATGGGCTTCAGGCTTTCACCATGCCGGGTCAGGGAATATTCGACCTTGGGAGGAACTACGGCGTACACTTTGCGCCGGACAACTTCGTCGCGCTCCAGGTCCCGCAAATGCTGCGTCAGCATTTTCTTGGTCATGCCGGGAATCAGTTTTTGCAGTTCGCCGAAACGCAGGGTGCCGCCCTCGAGATAAAACAGGATCAAGGGTTTCCATTTGCCGCCGATAACGCTAGTAGTTAATTTCACCGGACAAAAATATTCCGCCATGACAGCTTCTCCTCGGTTACGAAAAGGTGCCTACTAGCAATAAAGATACTTTAGGCTAAAATCGCCTCCGGCGCCAGAGCTGACGGAAGCTTGCCTCAAACCAGTGAGAGATCTTGGCTGACCGGTACAGTTCGCGCCAGCTGCCGGGGTTAGCGTTGAGAGACGCGCGGGTTTCCTTTTCGAGGGGTGCCCGGCGGCACTATCGTTATTGCCGTTCACATTTCTGGATTAAGATGCCAACGCCATGAGCACGCGCCCAGTCGTTATCTACGGAGCCAACGGTTTTTCCGGCCGGCTGATCGCGGAATTTCTGCGCGAGTACAACCTTCCCTTTGTCGCCGCGGGACGCGATGCTACCAAAATCCGCAATGTCATGGACCACGTGCCGGGCATCGAGACCGCTGATTACGAGATCGCGGAAACCGCTGGCAGCGTCAACGAACTCAGTAAACTGTTCAGCGGCGCCAAGGTAGTTTGCAACACCGCTGGGCCATTTATTTACGACGGGCCGAAAGTCATTGAGGCCGCCCTCAATGCCGGTTGCCACTATGTTGATATCGGCGGTGAACAAGCCTGGGCGCTCGAAGTTGCGGAAAACTGGGGACCGAAGTTTGCCCACCTCGGTTTGCTGGCTGCGCCGGGAACTGCCTTCATGTCCGCAGTAAGCGATGCTGCCGCGAGGCTCTGTCTGGAACATGGCGCGATTGACACGATCGAAACCGTCACCATGTTTAAAGGCATTCCTACCTTCGGATCAACGCAGACGATTTTTGCAGTGATTCCGACCGACGCTCACTACTTGGAACAAAACCGTTACACGCCCTGGCCTCGTGCGATGCGTTACGATGTCAGCATTCCCGGTTACATTCAAAGCCAGCTCGCACTCGCTTGGGCGGATTTCCCCAACCGGTGTGGTTTAAAGATCATCCCCAGATCGCGAATGTGCGCTCGATCGGCGGTCTGCTCGATCGGCAGATTATGGAAGGCGTTGCGGCCACCGAGAAGTTGTTTGAAGAACAGATCCGGCCTCTGCCGAAAGGCGAGCAGCAGAAACGGCTGGCTGAAATGGCGAACGCCGTACAGACTGGCACGCCACCCAGGGAAAATGCGCGCGAGCAACGTACTATTGACGTAGTGGAGGGTCGTGGCTCTACCGATCACGTACGGTGTGTAGTATTCGGCACCTGCTGTTATCGCCAGACGGGATTGATCCAGGCTTTCGCTGCCCAAAACCTCGTCCACGGCCGCCCGCGCAAGGTCGGCTTCGCATCCGCGGCAGAAGCCTTTGGACATCATGAATTGCTTCGCGTTCTCCAGGATCACGGGCTGGCGAAAGCAAAGATTTATTCTTAAGATCGTTCTATTAAGTTAGTTGTCGATCATGCGCGCGATTGACTATTTCGATAAAGGCGCTGAGGTCAATCCTGATCGCACCGCCATTGTGGACGGCGATGCGCGCTGGTCGTATCGTGAAACGCGCGCCGTCACCGAAGACATTGCGCGTGCTCTTTGGGCATCAGGGCTGCGCGACGAAGAACCCGCCGGAATTTATTCCCACAACCACGCGCGAGTGCTCTTCTGCATGTTGGGCATCATGCGTGCGGGCGCCGTGTGGGTCCCGATCAATTACCGCAACGCCGTGGACGCCAATGTTGAATACATGAATTACGTGAAAATGGCGTGGCTGTTTTATCACAGCCATTTTTGCGACAGCGTCTCGGAGATAAGAAACCGTGTGCCTTCTCTTCGAGGGTTGATCTGCCTGGACGCTGAAGACGGCAGGCATCCGTCGTTAGCAACCTTTATGGCAAGAGGCAGCGGGACGGAAGATCGTGATTGGGCCGATAGCTATGGAAATGTTGAGCGGCTCGTCGGCTTGGTTCCGACCGACTGGCACCAAGTCTCCAGGCGGGATGTGAGTGTGAACGACGCGCACCCGGTCGTTCTCCAGAAGGCAGGTATGGTGGGCGGGAGCTGCTATTAGAGCATCGAGCGAATCAGGCCAAGGCCATGCTTCCTCGCAGGCCACTACTTGGCTCCCGATTTTGCAGATAACTTCCTCTCGCGCAGTTGAGGTACAGCGCCAATTTCAGACAGAAAACGGAAAGTGTCGAAAGCAGCCCACACTTCGATGCACTTTCCGCCAGCGAAAAGATTGATGTGAACCCCTGAAGCCGAAACTGTTTTGCCCGTGGCAGCCCCACCCAAGTACTCGCCCCGATGGCTGCCATAAAACGTGAAGCGGTGAACTACCTTGTCCCCTTGGGCGATGATGTCTTCAATATCGACCCGCATGTCCGGAAAGCTCTTGAGCAAGGCAATGTAATGGTCTCTCAATCCCGCGATGCCGGGCCGAATGCGGCTGGAAAAGCCGTGATGGATGACCGAACTGCTGTACAGCTCCAAGTGGCCTTCCAGGTCCCTGACCTTAAAACGAAGGGCGGCGCGTTGCAGCAAATCAATATTCTCGCGTTCCGACACAAATCCTCCAACGCCCTCGCCTGTCAGGCTAACGCGGCGTCCCGGCGTTGTCCAGATTATCTCCGTGCACGTGTCGTTAGCACATGATATGTCCGGTTGAGATAGCACGTGATATGTCCGCTTTCCAGGCGGTGAGGGTAAGAGACCATGCGAAGCATGGTTTCTTACCCGAAGGCCGCGATGGAGCGGGCAATGAAAGTACAGGAAGTAATCTTGCGGGCGATGGCGAAACGGATCACGTGGTGGCAGGCAGCGGAGATCATG
>WNGF01001544.1_pt1 | contig 52091 bp, 47 predicted proteins | sample 5400641 | NCBI WGS metagenome assembly WNGF01 (sample SAMN13153371, study PRJNA577476) | soil metagenome | isolation source: 80 cm soil or saprolite under grassland replicate 2 | place: USA:California | collected 2016-06-15 | reverse complement strand
GCACGTACGCGTGGTGCTTCGTCACGATGTAGTCGATGAGCTCGTTTGGCGTCCAGACGGCGAAGTTCTGGACGGCGGACAACGGGTCGGCGACCACGCGATCGAGCTCGGCGATCACGGCCTCGGCATCGGCGCCTGCAGCGCGGCACGCCTCGACGAGCGGCTGGGCTCCGCCGCAGCAGAAATCGATGTGATGGGTGTGGAACACCGCGGCGGTGCGGAAATCAGCGGTGACAATATCGCGAACCGGGGTCTCGAACGTAGCGGTCATGTGCTCCTCCATACCTCACGGTATCAGCGCGACCGTCCCGCTCATATGATCGCGATCATGCGGCTGGGAAAAACACGGGTCGAACCGCGACCCGCGAGTCGCGAACCGCGATGTTGTCAGGCCGCGCTGTGGTCCACGCCGGCGGGCACCACGGTCGTCGACCGCGGCGCCGGTTCCCAGGGGGGCAACAGCTTCAGCAGCACGGCCAGGATCCCGAACGGCAGCACCATCAGCAGGATCGCGGGCAGCAGCCCCTCACGCGTCGCAAATCCCATCTTGTAGGTCGTGTATCCGAGGAAGCTCTTCGAGAAGAGCTGTCCGCCGATGACGACGTTCCAGCGCATCGCGAAGATGCCGACGAGCGTCAGGACCACCGCGGTGACGTACATCCGCACTCGGATGCGTGCCGTCAGGCGCGCCAGCTGAGTCGTCGCGAGCAGCGTGAGCGGCACGAGCGTGCCGAGCAGGATCTGTACGATGATCTGCGAGGTGAAGAGCCGCGTCTTCACCATGAAATCGAGCGCGCGGAACGACTCGTCCGCTTCGTAGATGCGGTGAATGAGATCGATCATCTCCAGCGAGAAGTCGACAATGAACGCGTAGAACAGGTAGCGGGCGATCGTGTCGACGCAGGGGATGTCGACGGCCACGCCGCGGAGCCTCGATGTCACGATGTACAGCAGCAGCACCATCGCAATGCCGGAGACGATCGCTGAGAAGAGGAAGACGATCGGCATCATCGGCGTCGACCACCAGGGATTGGCCTTAATCGACCCGAATATGAATCCGACGTAACCGTGCAGCATGAAGGCGGACGGGATGCCGACGATCGTGACAATGCGGCCGACCTTGTCGTCGATGCGCAGCGACGCTTCGCTGATGTTGTTCGACCCGAGCGTCAGCACACCGTACAACAGACGCTTGAGGCCCGTGCTCGACCGCCACGTGAGCACCAGGTCCCGCCGGTAATCCAGCCAGATCTCGACGACCAGCACCACCATCAAGTACCAGAGGTAGACGAACCCGAACATCGCCATTGCCGACGAGGTGTGCGGCGTGAAGAGCATTTCGAACGAGCGCTCCGGGTGACCGAGGTGCATCTGGAGCGGAAGCGGCGCGACCAGCAGGAACGCGAGCGCCGTCAGCAGCGCGAGCCGATAGGTGGGCTTCACCGCCTGCACCATGAACACGCGCTCGAGCGAGGCGAGGATGAACGCGCCCGCGACGAGCCCCGTGATGAACGGGTACAGAACGATGAGGACGCTCCACTGGAGCTCGACCTCGTTGGGATACATGAATCCGTCGACGCCAGGCATTTGGTGAACCTCTCTTGATTGCGGATTGTCGATTGCGGATTGTCGATTGCGGATTGCGGATTGCGGATTTTCCGATTGAGGACTGCCGGTTATTGATTGTCGACGTCAACAATCAGCAATCAGCAATCAGCAATCTCAATCCACAATCAGCAATCGACAAATCCGCAATCCCCAATCCCCAATCCACAATCGATTTCCATCACCGGACCGCTCCGTCGAGTCCGTTGTAATAAACCTTTGCGCCCGTCGCCATCTGCGGCTTGAGCACCTGGATCTTGTGGGTGCGCAGATACTCGTGGACCGGATCGTTCGGATCCTTCAGGTCCGCAATCTGCCGCGCGCCGGTCGCGCAGACCTCGACGCACGCCGGCTTCAAGCCCTTCGTGATGCGGTGATAGCAGAGCGTGCACTTGTCGGCCGTGTGGCTCCGGGGATCCAGGTAGCGGCAGCCGTACGGGCACGCCTGGATGCAGTAGCGACACCCGACGCAGTAGTCCTTGTCGATGAGTACGACGCCGTCAACGGTGCGGAACGTCGCGCCAACCGGGCAGACCTGCGTGCACGGCGAGTCCGCGCAGTGATTGCACATCTTCGGCACGAAGAACGTCTTGCCATCGCCGTCCTTGTACTTTTCGGTGAAGCCGTTGATGCCGCCGTCGGGTGAATCGACAATCGGGTGTTCCGGATCCGTCATGTCAATGTGATAGCGCTCGACCCACGTGCGGAAATACATCGGCTCGTCGACGACGTCGTTTTCGATCTTGCAGGCGCGGACGCAGTCGCCGCTGCCGATGCACTTCTCGACGTCGATGAGCATCGCCCACCAGTGATCGGCGGCTTTATACACATCGGGCACCGCTTCCGGCGTGCCCGCCATGACGTGCTCGAGCGCGCCGGCCGTCGCGGCCGTCATGATCAGCAGCTTCGAGCCGATCATCAAGAAATCGCGGCGTGTGGTGTCCATCGAAATCCTCTATTCAGGGGGCCGGGGGTCGTGCGGCTTGTGGCAGCCGGCCGTCGTGCACGAGTCCTTCGGGTCCGAGTGGTCCTTCAGGTCGACCGTCGGATGCGTGGCGGGCTTGCCGGTGTTGGCCGCGTGGCAGCGCACGCAGAAAATCGGATCGAGCTTCTTCGGCGTCACTTCCTGATCGTCGACGTGCTTCGCGGACGGGCCGTGGCACGTCTCGCAGGGCAGCCGCTTGTGCTTCGACGGCGCCGCTTCGTCCACCACGTCGCTGTGGCATTCGGTGCACGTGCTTCGTCCCGCGTACGAGATCGGGCGCTTCCGGACGTCGTCGATCGCGCCGGCGCGGTAGTGGCCGTACTTGCCGAAGTCCTTCGGCACGAACTCCGCCCGCGCGACCGCGAATACGAGAGTCCCAATCACGAAAATCGAGGCGAGGCGAACGAGGTGCTCGTAGTCCTTGAAAGAGCGTTTCATTCAGGCTCCGGGGTTGTGTTGCCGTGCGAGTGTGCAAATCACAGTCCGCCGGAAGAGGCCCGTAAACATTTGGAAATTGTTCGGAAATGCGCGTTGCGGAAGGTCGCTGCCGGAATCCCGGCAGGGGAGGTAACGAAGAGGACGGAGGGAGCGAAGCGCTCTTTCCGTGTCCTCCGTCTCCTCCGTTCACTCCACGTCGATCAGGATCGCCCTCGCGACCTCGCGCTCGACGGCCATCTCGGTCTGGTCGCACTCGAAGACGATGCCCGGAAAGGTTTGAAGCACGCGGACTGTGGCCCCCGCGGTGACCCCGAGGACGGCCAGCCGTTCCGCGCGGCCGGTCAGATCGCGCTCGACGCGCGCGATCCGGCCGCGGGTGCCGGGCCTCAACGATGCGAGCGAGGTACCGCGCGAGCTGAGGCTGATCATCGTGGCTAGAACCCGATATGGAAGGCCGCGAGGCCGAAATTGACCGCAGCGCCGGTGCTGATCGCGATCACGGTGACAGCCGCCAGGATCGCCATGCCGGTCCTGATCCCGCGCTCCTTGATAATCATCAGCAGGTTGGCGACGCACGGGACGAAGAGCGTCATCACCGTCAGCGCAACGACCGCCTGCACGCCGGTGAGCTGTCCGGTGTGCGCCATCCTGAACAGGCCCGCGGCGCCGTAGTCCCGCCGCAGGAACCCCATCACGAACACTTGCGCGGCGTCACCGGGCAGCCCGAGCGCGCCGGTGACGATCGGCCGCGCCGCGTGCGAGATGGCGGTCAGCAGGCCGAGTCGATCCAGCACGAACAACAGCGCGCCCCGAGATACCAGCGGACGCGCAGCAGCGTCTTCGTCAGCAGGTTCTTGACCCTGGGGACGCGCAACGGCGGCAGCTCGAGGATGAAATCAGATCGATCGCCCGGCAGCGCCTGCGCGGCAAGGAACCCGACGAACACCATCTGGGCGAGGACGACGGCAAAGAGCAGCAGGAGCGCCCAGACGGAGATGCCGCCGAGGATGCCCATGATCGTCGCGAGCTGCGCCGAGCACGGCACGCCAAGCGCGAGCAGCGTGATCGCGATCAATCGTTCCTTCGGCGTTCCGAGAATCCTCGTCGTCATCGTCGCCATCGTGTCGCAGCCGAGGCCGAGCACCATCGGGAGCACGGCCTTGCCGTTCAACCCCATCGCGCGAAACAGGCGATCGCTGAAGATCGCGAGCCGCGGGATGTAGCCGCTGTCCTCGAGAAAGCCGAACACGAGGAAGAACGTCGTGACGACCGGCAGCACGATGGCGATCGCGTAGGTGAGCCCCATCGTGATCAGTCCGTACTCGCCGACGAAGAAATCGCGCACCAGTGCAATCGGCACGTGCGAGAAGACCGCCGTGGCGGCGGGATTGATGTAGCCGTTGAAGGCCTCATTCTCGAGGGCGCCGACGAGCGTCTGCGCGCCGAACACGCCGACGAAGAGATACGTGAAATACAGAACGACCGCGAGAATGGGAAGCCCGGTCAGCGGCTCGCGGACCGCGCGTCCGAGCCACTCCTGGAACCGCCCGAGCGAGATCGTGCTGATCTGGCGAAAACGGGCGGCCGTGAGGTCGGCCCACGCAAAGTGATCGCGTCCTTCGTGTCGAGCGGCGCGTGGCAGCGCGGCCGTCGGAAGCGCGCTCCTGAGCTCCGCGATGCCGCGCCCCTCCGGCGCGACCGCCTCGATCACGGGGATGCCCAGGTGGTCAGACAGCCGTTGCGCGTCAACCGAGACGCCGCGCGCGTGCGCCTCGTCCAGCATGTTGAGCACGAGAATCATCGGCAGCCCGACATCCGCGAGCTGGGACGTGAGCAGCAGGGCCCGGCGCAGGTTCCGCGCGTCGGCCACCTGGACGACGAGCTCGGCCCCTCCTTCGGTCAGCAGCCTTCGCGTGATGCGCTCGTCCTCGCTCAGCACGCCTTCGAGCGCGTTGACGCCGGGCGTGTCGATCACATCGCACACCTCCGCGCCGACGAGCGCGCGTCCCGACGTAATCGTCACGGTCGTGCCCGGATAATTCGAGACCGTCGCGTATCGCCCCGTCAACCTGCCAAAGAACACGCTCTTGCCGACGTTCGGATTCCCTACCAGCGCGATCTTGAGCGGATGCGCCCGCAGGCGCAGAACGGCCGGCGTGCGCGCAGCGATAGCGGCCTCCGCCGCGACATGGCAGGACATGCCACCGCAGGGGCAAGCCGGATGCCCATCAAATTACGCCGGTTTTTGTCGGACTTCTCCACAATCTGCCGGATTTTCGGCACCCGCCTTCCGCTTGCAGACTTCGAAACCAAGCTACGGCGTGGCAAGGCTGCGGTCATGTAGGCAGCACACAGAGGTCCGCCAACAGTGTTGAATTGCGCATCGGCGGTCGAGTGAGCGCAGCGAACGAAGACCGTGAGCCGGTGGTGCTGGGATGAAGCCGAAACGAACTCCGTTGGTGAATCAGCAGCGCCTGCGGCCGCAAGCGAGGACCGGAGGTCCGAGCGCGCAGCGAGCGTGGGGAGGCGAAGCGGGGCCCCGCGCGAGCGTAGTAAGAAACGTCCGGCGCCCTATGCGCGACCGCCGGGACAGCGGTCGCGCCGGAAGGAGGAGAGGGCGCCGGACGAGCGTAAGCTTGTCTCGCCGTAGCTCACTCATGCCATGAGCGAAGGCGGACTACCAGAGATACGACATGCGCAGGAACCCGGTGTGTGCCGTGTAGTTGCGATAGAGGTATCCGCTGTAAATCGTGCTCGCGAACAGGCCGTTGGAACCGTTCACCGGAACAATGGCGCCGGTCGTCGAGGTGTTGAGCGCGAAGTCGTCGACCTGGTACGACTCGTACCAGTAGCCCACGCCCAGCGCCAGGTTCGGCCGGACGTAGTGCGTGAAGTCGACGCGGGTGTCGGCCAGCTTGTTCTTCAGCTGGGGCAGCTGCACGACGGGGATCGCGGCGTACTTGTTGTTTGGATCGTAGGTGATGCCGCTCAGAATCGTCGTGTCCGGCGTGAGGTTGTACACGTAGGTCGCCTTGCCGTCGCTCAGGTCGTAGCTCAGACGGATGTCCGTCTTGGGCAGCGCCTTGACGAGGTCGAGGCTCGCCGTGAACGTTTTCGAACTGCGCCACGGGCGTGACCGTCAGGATGACGGTACCGCGATCGCGGTTGCGATCGGCGATGTCGAACTGCCGTGCCTCGGCGTGTTCGCCCTCTCCGGTCAGATGCTCTTCGTCAAACCCGGAGCCCGTGCGGCGCGAGTGCTCGAACTTGCCGCGTACCGTGACGTACTGGTTACCGGTGCTGTCGGCGGTCACGCGGTAGCTGTTCTCCGCGGTCTTCTCGAAGTACCGGACGGTGCGATCCGCGTCCTCACGCGTGATCCCCGCACCGAACGCGACATACCTGTTCGGCGTGTACGACGCATCGACGTCGACCGTATTCCGCTTGATGCTCGGCGGCTCGTTCTCCCAGGTTGCCGTGGTCGTATTCCAGTCGCCCGGGAGCGCCTGGATCTCGAACGGCTCCGTCTTCGACGCGTAGTCATAGTAGCGGTATTTCGCGTTCAGCCAGAGGTTCTCGTTCGGCCGTGAGGTGAAGGTGTAGACCATCGACTTGATGTCCGCCTTCGCCTCGGCGTTCGGACGCTCGAGCGGCGGCGCCACGAGCGCCGTGTTCGAGGTCGGCGCGATGAGCGCCGCGTTCTGGTTCCAGCGGCCGATGGAGATGAACGCGCTCGCGCGCGACCGCGCCGGCAGCTTGTAGGACCCGTTCACGTTGAACGCGAACGCGTCGTTCGACGGCCACAGCGGCGAGCGCCCGAAGGCCGGGCCGCCGACGTTGTTGCCACCGATGGCATCCGCGGCGCGCAGCGGGTTGTCGAACTGCACGAACGGGAGGTTGTTGTTGTACTTGGATGCGGTGAAGCCGGCGCTGAACAGCCCGCGGGTGTTCGCGAACTCCAGCATGGCGCCCACGTCGGTCGTCCGATCGTCGGTCGGGATCGGCACTTCAACCGAGGGATTCAGCCCCGGCGACGTGCCGAAGCCGAACGACATCAGGTTGTGACCCGTGCGGCTCGTGTTCCGGATGTTCAGCTTGAAGTCCACGTCGCGATTGAGCGAGTAGGTCAGGTTGAACCGGCCGGTGTCGCGCCGGCTGCGCAGATCGAGCGGGTTGGCGAGCGAGTTGATCCCGTTCGAGAGCGCCGCGAATGCCGCCGCGCTGTTCGACAGGCCCGCATTCTGGATGGCCTGGCGCAGCCCTTGGTCGATCGAGAGCACGCCGTTGCCCTTGTCCGAGTAGAGCGTTCTCACGTCGCTGCTGATATACAGCGGGATCTGATCCCACTCGAAATTGAGCTTCAGCTTCCCGATGTTCTCGAACCGCGCCGCATACCGCTGGTCGCGGTAGCCGACGTTGTTGGCTTCGAAGCGGAGGAACGTGGTCTCGGTCTCCTGCTTGAAATCGAAGCGCGGGATATATGCGCCCTGCCGCTCGTCGCGGAAGCGCTGGAAGCGCGCCGGATCGCCGCTGATGTCGCTGGCGCGGAACCCGAAATCGATCCGGGCCTTCGGCGCGAACGCCGGCGCTCCGGAATCGGTGGACGCGGGGGTCTTTTCCGTCACCGGCGCCGAGGCCGGCGGCTGCGTCTGCTGTGCCTGGGCAACGCCCGGGAGAACCAGCAGAAGCGCTGCAGTCAGAAGTCTGTTGCGCATCTTCATCCTCCTCTGGGTTACCGCAGGAACACTTTGCCTTCGGGGTGGTTAGACCCGTGGATCATCGAATGGCAGTTGACGCACGCGCGGCCCACAACGCGGCTGCTGCGGTTGGTGACCTGCGTCGTGTCGTAAATCGTGGCCGGATGGCGGCTGGCGATGTGGCAGCGCTGGCACAGCATCGGCAGCTTCGCCACGAGCATCCGCTCGTTGTTGGTGCCGTGCGGATCGTGGCAGCTGACGCAGTTCTCGCGGCCCGCGGCGTGCTCGTAGAGGAACGGCCCGCGCTTCTCGGTATGGCAGCTTGCGCACGCCTCGTTGATCGAGTTCCCCTCGCGCAGCATCTTCACGTTCTGCGAGCCATGCGGGTTGTGGCACGTCGTGCATTCGAGCTTGCCTTCGCGCACCGGCATGTGCGCCGTGCGGTGCACCTTGTTCACTTCCTTGCGGTGGCACTGCACGCAGGTCTCCTGGATGCTGTCTTTCTTGAGCTGCGCCTTCTCGCTCTTGTACTCGTGCACCGCGTGGCACGTGGTGCAGGTGATGTTGCGCGAGTTGTGCTTGCCGCTGTCCCAGTTCACGTGCTCGGTGCGGTTGTGGCACGTGGTGCAGAGCTCTCCCACCTGCTTCGCCGTCATCGTCTTCGGGTTCTTGATGTGGCCGTCCCCGTCGGCATCGACGTGGGCCTTCCCCGGTCCGTGGCAGCTTTCGCAGCTGTTGTTCCCCGCCGGCGTGCGCGGATTGTGCGCGCGGGCGTGAGGGCTGCCCTTGTAGCCCGCCTTCTGATCCTCGTGGCATTCCAAACACTTCTCTTCGCCGACGTACTGGTCGGCGCTGGGATCCGTCTTCACCGCGGGAGCAGATGGCGCCGCCGCCGCTTTCGCGACGCGCGGACCCTCTTTTTGCGGCGAGGCGGTCGCCCCGACCGATATCACCACGCCGAGCCAGATGGCGGCGGCGCCAGCGATAGTGACCGTCGGGCCCAGGGTTCGCCTGAAGCGGCCCATGTGTCCTCCTTGGTTGTCGTTATTCCCGCGGCAGTAAGTAATGATCAAACCGTGGACCGGGACGCGGTTCCCGAGCACGCTCGCACCTCAGCAAACACCGTACCCCGACACAAGTCGTTGAATTTGCGTGATTTGTTCATCCATACGCGAACCGAGCCGCCGGAAATCCGGCGGCTCGGTGGGGAATGTTTCGTGACGGTGCGGGAAACCGACAAGTAATCAATCCCTCATCCCTAATCGCCAATCCCTAATCCGCGAATCCGCGAATCCGCGAATCCGTGAATCGTGAATCGTGAATCGTGAATCTGTGAATCGCGAATCTGTGAATCGTGAATCTGTGAATCGCGAGCTGCGAATCGCGAAACGCGAATCGCGCGCCTAGATTGAACGATTCCCTGATTCCCGATAAGGGATTCTGGATGAGGGATGAGGGATTTGCGAGTTTTAAGCGATCGGGATTTCTGAAGCTTTAGGAGATCGATTTTTCCAGCCACGCGCCCGCACACGATTCGCGCACCGCGCGGTAGCCGCGCCGCTGGAGCCACGCGGGGGAGACCGGCGGCGTGCTCATGACGATCGATCGGCAGTTGCCGGCCGTCGCCGCGAGCTCGATCGCATCGAGCAGCGCGTGCAGGATCTGATGGACGCCGAGGTTCTGCTCCTCGCGATCAAGGGCGATGTCCGGCACGCGCATCTCGCCGTCCGTCTCGCGGCAGGTGGCGACGCCCACCATCTTGTCGTCGTGCGTGATGACGACCCGCAGCCAGGAGCGGAGGCGATCCAGGCGCCGATCCGTCAGGCTGCTGCCCGGAAACATCCGGCGCAGGTCCCCTTCCGTCAGCGGCGGGCAGCCCGCATCATCAATCCGTGCGTTCAGGCCCGCGCACGATTCCAGCACCGCCCACGAATGCGTTTCGACGTTATTCATGACTCGTCTGTGCCCAGATGATCCAGTCCCAGTTTGCGAATGCGATCGCCGAGCGTCGACCGCTTGATCTGCAGCAGCTCGGCCGCCTTCGACTTGTTGCCGTGGCTCGCCTTCAGCGCCCATGTAATCAGGTGCGATTCGACTTCCTCGAGCCGGTCGTCGAGCGAGACGCCGCCGGCGTGCAGCGGCTGATCCGGCGGCAGCGTCGGGAGCGGCTGCGAGTGGAACAGCACGCTCGCCGGCAGGCACCCGCAGCGCACCTGGTTGCAGGTGCACGTCTGGGCAATCCGCTCGCACGCGTTCTCGAGCTCGCGCACGTTGCCGGGCCACGCGTACCGCTGGAACGCTTCCCGGACGGTCGGCGACAGCGCGGGCACGCGCCCCGGACCGCCGGGGAAGAACTTCTTCATGAAGTGATCCGTGAGCATCGCGATGTCTTCGCGGCGCTCGCGCAGCGGAGGCAGCCAGATCGGCAGCACGTTCAGGCGATACAGCAGGTCCTCGCGGAACTTGCCTTCGGCGACCATGCGGCGAAGACTGCGCTTCGATCCGGTGATGATCCGGACGTCGACCGGAATCGTCCGCGTGCCGCCCACTCGCTCCACGACGCGTTGCTGAATGACGCGGAGCAGTTTCACCTGCACCGCCGGAGGCACGTCGTCGATGTCGTCGAGGAAGATGGTGCCGCCATCCGCCATTTCGAACCGGCCCGCGCGATCCCTGACGGCGCCGGTGAACGAGCCGCGTTCGTGTCCGAAGAGTTCCGACTCGATCAGGGTTTCGGTCAGGATCGCGCAGCTCACCGCGACGAACGGCCGGCGTCGCCGGCGGCTCGAGTAGTGAATCAGGTTGGCCAGCATCTCCTTGCCCGTGCCGGTCTCCCCGATGATCAGGACGCTGCTCTCGCTTTCCGCGATCACTCGAACGAAGTCGAAGACCGCGCGCATGCGCGGGCTCCGGCCGACGACAATCGAGTCCGGGGAGAAGCCCTGCACCGGTGGAAGGGTGCGGGAGGCGCCGGCGGAGTCGAGTTCGGTTTCTTGCACGACGCCCCATACCGCAACGAGGATGCCAAACCGCCACACTCCTCGCGGAGGTGTGTGATCCTTCGGAATTTCGCGCAGTCCGCACGTGCCGAAGGGGCATGCGGCGGGTGCCGGCATCCGGAAACTCGATAAAGCGCCGACTTTTCGGCACCCCTGCCGCGCAGCGGCGGCAGCATTATGCCCAATTGCTGAAAACCCGCACGAATCGGAGCGAAGCCACCTCGTCGCGCGGTCGGCATGGGCTTTGTGTTGAGGAGCTGCAATGGCCCACTTCGCACCATTGCGCAGCATCCCGACCAATAGCCGCCCCGCGCGTGCCGCCGCCCTTCTGCAGCAGTATGATCGCCCGGGCCCGCGTTACACGTCGTACCCAACCGCCGTCGAATTCTCCGAGCGATTCGGCGAAGAGGCATATCGCGAGCGGCTGCGCGGCGCGGCGTCCGCCGCCGATGAGCCGCTGTCGCTGTACGTGCACCTGCCGTTCTGCGAGGCGCGGTGCACCTACTGCGGGTGCATGACGATCATCACGCGCAAGCGCGAGGTCGCGGCGCGGTACCTTGGATATCTCAAACGCGAGATCGCGATGCTCGCCTCGGCCCTGAACGGCCGGAGGCGCGTCGTCCAGTATCACTGGGGAGGCGGCACGCCGACGTATCTGTCACCGTCGCAGATCGAACAGCTGCACGGCTGCATCGCGACGCACTTCGACATCGATCCGGCGGGCGAGAGTGCGATCGAAGTCGATCCGCGCGTGACGACGGCGGAGCAGCTGCAGGTGCTGCATTCGCTCGGGTTCAACCGCCTCTCGATGGGCGTGCAGGATTTCACGCCGGAGGTGCAGGCCGCGATCGGACGCAATCAGTCCGCCGTGCTGACGCGCGATCTGTATGACGCGGCACGCGCGATCGGCTTCCGGTCGATCAACCTCGATCTCATTTACGGGCTGCCGCTCCAGACGCCGGACACGTTCAGTCGAACGCTGGCCTCGGTGATCGCGATGCGGCCCGAGCGCATCGCCGTCTACTCGTACGCGCACGTGCCGTGGCTGCGGCCGCATCAGAAGCAGATCAACACCGCTGACCTGCCCGATCGCGACACCAAGTTCGAGCTCATTGGATCCGCGATCGATGCGTTCGGCCAGGCGGGCTACGACGCCATCGGCATGGATCATTTCGCGCTGCCCGAAGACGACCTGGCGATTGCGGCGCGCGAACGCCGGCTGCACCGCAATTTCATGGGCTACACGACGCGCCGCGCGGGCGACATGCTCGGCGTCGGCGTCTCGGCCATCGGCGATCTTCACGGCGCGTTCGCGCAGAACGTGAAGAAGCTCTCGACCTACTACGAAGCGATCGACGCGGCGCGTTTCCCCACCGAGCGCGGGTACGCGCTGAGCGCGGACGATCTGCTGCGCCGCCACGTGATCACCGAGCTGATGTGCAACTTCTACGTCGATCGCGCCGAGACCTCGCGCCGCTTCGGCGTGGCGTTCGATACGTATTTCGATCGCGAGCTCGCGGCGCTGGCGGCTCCCGGCGGGCCGGTGGAGGACGGGTTCCTGCTGACCGGGGGCAGCAGCCTCGAGGTCACCGATCGCGGACGGCTGTTCGTCCGGAACATCTGCATGCAGTTCGACAAATACCTGCCCGCCCATGACGGACGGCCGGTTTTCTCCCGCACGATCTAACGGAGTGCCATGAACCAGACTGCCATCGTCCTCTTCAACCTCGGCGGCCCGAGCGATCTCGCCGCCGTCGAACCGTTCCTGGTCAACCTCTTCTCGGATCGGGAGATCATCCAGCTCCCTGGCGGCGCGGCATTGCAGCCGGCGATGGCACGTCTCATCGCAAAGCTGCGCGGACGGTCCGTGCGCGCGAACTATCAGCGCATTGGCGGCGGCTCGCCGCAGCTGCGCATCACGCGCGAGCAGGCGGAAGGGCTCGAACGTCGTCTCAATGCAGGCGCGGGGGGCCACCAGCACTACCGCGTGTTCATCGCCATGCGCTATTGCGGCCGCGGGCATCCGGCGCATTGTCACGCTGACGCTGTTCCCGCACTTTTCCAAGGCGACGACCGGATCCTCGCGGAACGAATTCGAGCGCGCGCTGGCGGCGCCGCGCTGGCTCGGCCAATTCGATGTCTCACATATCGAGCACTACCCGAAGGATGAGCGTTACATCGAAGCCGTCACGGAGACCGTGCGGCTCGCGTGGAACGACATCCCGCCCGCCCGCCGCGAGAAGGCCGTGCTCCTCTTCAGCGCGCACGGCTTGCCGCAGCGCTTCATCGACGAGGGAGATCCGTACGTGTCGCACATCGACGCGACGCGGTTTGCCGTCCTCGAGCGCTTGAACCTGCCGAACCGGCAGCGGATCGCCTACCAGTCGCGTACGGGCCCTGTCCGGTGGATCGGCCCGGGCACGGAAGAGACAATCAAGGAGCTCGCGGAAGAAGGCGTTACCGACGTGCTCGTCATTCCGCTCTCGTTCGTGTCGGATCACATCGAGACGCTGTACGAAGTGGACATGCTGTTCGCCGACGCCGCGCGCGATGCGGGCATCACCGGGTACTACCGGGCACCGGCGCTGAACACGCATCCGCTCTTCATCGAGGCGCTGACCGGCCTCGTGCACGAACATCTATCGACGCCGCAGGAGTACCGCGGCGTCACGACGCCGGCCGCGTCGCGGCTGGCGGCCGCGGGCGTGGTATGAAACGCATCGCCGTTGCGGGTGGCGGAATCTCCGGCCTGGCGATTGCGTGGGCCATCCGGACGCGCGATCCGCGAGCCGACGTGCTCGTGCTCGAACGCAGCACCCGCACCGGCGGGAACATCCGCACCGAACAGGTCGACGGCTATATCTGCGAAGCGGGCCCGGACGGTTTTCTCGACAACGCGCCGGACACGCTGCAGCTCGTGCGCGCAATCGGCCTCGAGTCGCAGCTGCTGCCAAGCGATGAGGCCGCGCGCAGGCGCTACATCTTTCTGAACGGCGCGCTTCGGGAAGTCCCATCGTCACCGGGTGCGTTCCTCACCACGCCGCTGCTCTCGCTTCCCGGAAAGCTGCGCGTCGCCTGCGAGCCGTTTGCGCCGCGCCGCGGCGACGCGGAGGAATCCATCTACGAGTTCGCCTCGCGGCGGATCGGCGAAGAGGCTGCATCGATCCTCGTCGACTCGATGGTATCCGGCATTTTCGCGGGGGATTCGCGCGCCCTCTCGCTGCGCGCGTGCTTTCCGAAGATGTGGCAGCTCGAGGACGAGCACGGCGGCCTGTTTCGCGCGCTGGTCGCGACCCGCCGCCATCGGCGCAAAGGTGACGCGGTCGGCGCACCGTCGGGGCGGCTCACGTCATTCACGGGCGGGATGAGCGATCTGATCGAGCGGCTCACGCAGAAGCTGGACGACGTCGTACGGATATCCGCACCGGTGCTGGAGCTTCGCAAGACGAGCGATGTCCAGGGATATCGCTCGGGGTGGCCGGCCACGGGGTATTCGCTGGCGACCGGCCGCGGCGAGATCGAGGCCGACGCGGTGATTCTCGCGGGTCCGTCTGCTGATTCCGCGGCACTGCTGCATACGTTCGATCCTGTCCTTGCCGCCGCGCTCGAGCAGATCCCGTCCGCGCCGCTCGCCGTCGTGTGTCTCGGCTACGATGCGGCCGAAGTCGCCCGGTATTGCTCGCTCGACGGGTTCGGATTCCTGGTGCCCCGCGGACAGAACGTCCGCATTCTCGGCGCGCTCTGGGAATCGAGCATCTATCCGAACCGCGCACCCTCCGGGAAAGCACTGCTTCGGGTGATGATCGGCGGTGCCTGCGATCGCGATGCGGTCACGCTCGACGATCGCGAGCTGGTGAGCGCAGTCCGCGGCGATCTTGCGCGGACGATGGGGCTGGCGTGCGCGCCGGAGTTCACACGCATCATCCGGCATCGCCGCGGGATTCCGCAGTACGTGAAAGGGCATCTCGCGCGGATGCGGCGCATCGAGACGCTGCTCCAGGTCCATCCGGGGCTGTTCCTCGCTGGCAACTCCTATCGGGGCGTGTCGCTCAACGCGTGCGTCTCGGAAGCGGAGCACATCGCGGAGCGCGTGCTGCGGCAGGTCGCCGAATCTCCGGCAGCGTGACGGAGTTCCGCCGCCCTGCCCCTGGCGGCGCGTCAAAACATTGGGAAACCGCGATTACGGTTATGGCGCGTGGTTTGCTCAGGAAGGAAGCGCAATCGGGGTGACGCCCCCCAGTCTGGTGTTCGGGGGAAACGCTTCGGGCGGTCTCAGGAGCTCCCGGGCCTTCAGCTTCTGACTCTGATCGCAGAAGACGTTCCACACCGGCAGGCGGGATACGGCGCCCCGATTCTTCCCCTCCTTGGCAAGCAAGCACGGACGCGCGGCGATCAGAGGCAGGTCTGATCGCCGTTTGTCTGTACGGGAGGGTCGGAGCGCGGCAGAGGCAACGGGGACACACGCTGGCGCTAGAATCTTTTTAGCGATGTGACTGCGCCGCACGCGTTCGCGCGGACTCCACTACAATCTGGACCAGAATGTCCGGATTCGATTTCCACTGGCAGATGTTCGCGCGCATCGTCCTTGCCGCAGGCCTGGGGACCGCAGTCGGGTACGAACGCGAACACGAAGGCAAACCCGCGGGGATGCGCACGCATGGAATGGTTGCACTCGGCGCTGCGCTGTTCACCGTGGTTTCGCTCCACGGGTTCGGCGGCGCCGCCGATCCGGGACGCGTTGCCGCGCAGATCGTGTCGGGCGTCGGATTTCTTGGCGCCGGCGCAATTCTGCACCACCGCGACAGCATCCGCGGGTTGACGACCGCCGCGAGCTTGTGGGTCACCGCCGCGATCGGGACCGCTGTGGGAACCGGCATGTACGTAATGTCGGTTGCGACCGCCGGCCTCGTGTTCCTCCTGCTGCGCTTCGGCCCTCGGCCGCGTCCCTGAAACCTAATCGGCACCGACCTCGGGCGACAGCCTTAAGCATCACATCACGCCTCGGCGCGCATGGGCGTGCCGCGACGGAGTCGTCGAACCAGCAATGGAACGGCAACTGCCAGGATCGCGAGCGCCGTCCACTGCGCATTTTTCAACCCCAATGCCACCACCGGCACGTTCCCGCGCACGAAGAACAGCACGAATCGAAACGCTGCAAACAAGACGAAATAGAGCAGGAAGGTCACGCCTCGCGGCAGTCGCGGACGCAGCTTGAGCAAGACAGCGGCGATCAGCAGATCCCCAACCAGTTCATAAAATTGATCGGGGTGCCGCGGGACGCCGTCGTTCGGCGCATAACTCGCGGCGTTGTCGTACACGACGCCCCACGGAAGCGACGTCGGCGTGCCGTAGTCCATTCCATCGACACCGCACGAAATGCGCCCAATCGCACCACCAACAGGAATGGCCGGAGCAAACAGATCGGCGATCCGTGCGAATGACAATTGCGCGCGCCTTGTGTAAAGCCATCCCGCGAGGATCCCGCCGAACAGCCCGCCAAAGAATGCGAGCCCGCCCTCCCAGACCGCGAGAATCCGCCAGGGATGACGAAGGTACTCGGCTGGCTCGTTTTGAACGACGAAGTACAGCCGAGCGCCGAGCAGACTCCCAATGAGCACCCATATGAGAACGTCCTCGACAACGGCTGCGGGGATTCGTTCACGCGCGGCCCACTTCCGTGTCAGGGCCCCACCAACAATGAACGCGATCGCCCAACCAAGACCGTACCAATTGATCGGGATGGGTCCGAGATGGACGACTGGGTTCCAGTCAATATGAATCATCGCTCTCTACACCGTCATTCCCGATAGTTTCAGCCGTCCCTGGCGCAGCGCGCGCACCTTCATGATGTAGAAGATCACGGGAGTGATGATGAGCACGTGGATGGTCGACGTGATCATTCCGCCGATAATCGGCGCCGCGATCGGTTTCATGATGTCGGAGCCGACACCCGTGCTCCAGAGGATTGGCACGAGTGCCGCCATGACGACGCTGACCGTCATCAGTTTGGGACGCAGTCGCAGCACGCAGCCGGTAATCGTCGCTTCGCGGACATCACGCTCCGTGATGTCGCCTCCCTGTCGCAGACGCTTGTCGAGCGCTTCGTGCAGGTACACCACCATGACCACGCCGGTCTGAACCGCCACGCCGTACAGGGCGATGTAACCGACCCAGACCGCCACGGAAAAGTTATAGCCGAGCAACCACTGAAGAATGACGCCTCCCGTCATGGCGTACACCACCGACAGCATGACAATCGTCGCCTCGGACGCAGAATGGAACGTCATGTAGAGCAACATGAAGATGATGAAGAACACCAGCGGGATGAGCACCTTCAGTCGCTCGCGGGCGCGGACCTGGAACTCGTACTGTCCGGTCCAGAGCAGCGTGTAACCGGCGGGCAGCTTGAGGCCCTGCCCGATCGCCTGCTTCGCCCGGTCCACATATCCGCCGATGTCGCTCGTCGTGGTGTCGACGTACACATATCCGGCGAGCTGACCATTCTCATCGCGGATCATGGCCGGCCCCGGCGTCAGCGTGATCTCGGCGAGCTGGCCCAGTGGAATCTGCGCGCCCGTCGCCGTCTTGACGAGCACGCGCTGCAAATCGGGGAGACTGTCACGAAACCCGCGCTCGTACCGGACGTTCACCGGGTACCGCTCGCGCCCTTCAATCGTGCGTGTGATGTTCTGACCGCCGATCGCTGACTCGATCACATCCTGGACATCGCCGATCATGAGACCGTATCTGGCAATCGCCTCGCGATCGATCCGGATATCGGTAAAGTAGCCTTGCGCGACCCGTTCGGCGTACACGCTCCGCGTGCCCGGAATTTTTTGCAGAATCCGCTCGATCTCACCGCCGATTCGCTGTATCTCCTCGAGATTGGATCCAAGAATCTTGATTCCCACCGGTGTTTTGATGCCGGTCAGGAGCATGTCGAGCCGGTTCCGAATCGGTTGGGTCCAGATGTTCGGGAATCCCGGGAACTGGAGCGCCGCATCCATATCCGCCTGCAGCTTCTCGAGCGTCATGCCGGCGCGCCACTGGTCCCGAGGCTTCAGGGTCACCGTGGTGTTCACCATGCCCATCGGCGTGTTGTCGGTCGGCGTGGTACCGCGGCCGACGGTGCCGAAGACGGTCTCCACTTCCGGGAATTTCCGGAGCATCTTGTCCTGAACCTGCAGGACCCGCGTGGCTTCCGTAATGGACAGGCCCGGAGGCGACGTCGGCATGTAGAGCTGTGCCCCTTCGTACAGCGGGGGCATGAACTCGCTGCCGATCATGAACAACAGCGGAATGGTCAACGGGACCACCGCGAAGTTGACGAACAGCGCCGTCCACTTCCAGCGGAGCGCCAGCCGGATGATCGGGTCGTAGATCCACGTGAAGAACCGCGAAATCGGGTTCTGCGACTCCGGCTTCAACCGTTTGCCGCGGATGAAGATCGTCATCAGAACAGGGACCAGTGTGATCGACAGGAGCGAGGCCGCGAGCATCGCGAAGGTCTTCGTGAACGCGAGCGGCCGGAACATGCGTCCTTCCTGCGCTTCGAGCAGGAAGACCGGCACGAAGGAAATGACAATGATGGCCAGCGAGAAGAAGATGGCTCGCGCAACCTGCTTCGCAGCCCTGACGATCAGGCGCCGCTGCGCGACGCCTTCGCTCTGCTCCCCTGCTTGTACCGGCAGATCGATTGTGTGTTCCGGTTCCGACACATGACGGTACGCGTTCTCGACCATCACAATGGAGGCGTCGACGAGCACGCCAATGGCGAGGGCGAGGCCGCCGAGCGACATGATGTTCGAGGTGACGCCGAGGTAATACATCGGGATAAACGAAGCCACCACGGCGATCGGCAGGGTCAGAATCGGAATCAGCGCCGAGCGGAAATGGAAGAGGAAAATGACGATCACGATCGAGACGACAATCGCCTCTTCGAGCAACGTGTGGCGCAGCGTATTGATCGACTCGTTAATGAGCCACGAGCGGTCGTACGTCGGCACGATCTTGACGCCAGGCGGCATTGAGTGCTGCACTTCCTGCAGCTTGGTTTTCACCTGATCGATCACGGTCAGCGCGTTCTCGCCAAACCGCATCACGATGACGCCGCCGACGACTTCCCCCTTGCCATCGAGCTCGGCGACACCGCGCCGGATGTCAGGTCCCAGCCGGACCTGCGCGACGTCGCGCACGCGAACCGGCGTGCCTCGTGCGTCCGCGCCCAGTGAGACCTTTTCGATGTCGGCGGCCGAGGTCAGATAGCCACGACCTCGCACCATGTACTCGCGTCCGGAAAACTCCAGCAGGCGCCCCTCGACATCGTTGTTGCTCATCTTGATGGCATCGATCACCTCCCGGACGCCCATGTTGTAGGCGGCGAGCTTGTTCGGATCGAGGTTCACCTGGTACTGCTTGACGAAGCCGCCGATGCTCGCCACTTCGGCCACACCTGGCACCGAGGCAAGCCAGTACCGGAGGTGCCAATCCTGGAAACTGCGAAGCTCCGCCAGAGTGTGCTGACCGGTCTCGTCGACCAGGGCGTACTCGAACACCCAGCCCACACCCGTGGCGTCGGGACCGATGACAGGAGTGACCGTCTCCGGCAGTTGTCCTCGAATGCCTTGCAGGTACTCGACGACGCGACTGCGCGCCCAGTACATGTCGGTGCCGTCCTCGAAGATCACGTACACGTACGAGATCCCGAAGTCAGTGAAGCCGCGGACCGCCTTGACGCGTGGCGTCGAGATCAGAGCCGACACGATCGGGTACGTGATCTGGTCCTCGATCAGATCGGGACTCCGGCCCATCCACTCCGTTGAGACAATCACCTGGACATCGGAGATATCGGGGACGGCGTCGAGTGGGGTCTTCGTCATCGCCCAGATGCCCCACACCGTGAGCACGACCGTGCCGGTGAACACCAGAAACCGGTTCGATGTACACCAGTCGATAATTCGCTCGATCATCTGTTCAGCCTCACAGCGGTTCTTCGCATCACCGCGCGACCATGGGCAGCTGCCTGGATCCGAGGCGCTGCCCGCCTCGCCTGACGGTGACCGTGAGATCCCAGCGGCCGGCCATCATCACCTGACTCGATCCGCGGTACACCCCACCCCCAGCCGCACTGAGTCTGGTCTCGCTTCGCATCGCCGGCATGTTCATCGTGGGCATCGCCGGCATGAAGAGTTGAACAGTCACGTCAGCGTCGTCGATCGGTTTGCCGGACGCGTCTTTCACGACCACCTCGAATTGGACGTCGCCGGTTTTCGGCGGGTCCGGCACGGTGCGAACAGCGATGTCGACGTTTGCCGCTGGTGCGGATGTCCCCGGCTGATTCGGCAGCGGTTCGTATCCCTGCAGTGAGGCGCGGAGCTGGCTTTCCGAATCGAGGAAGAACGTGGCGCCCGTCGCGACCTGTTCACCTTCCTTCAGCCCTTCGACCACCTCGATCGTGTTCTCGAGGCGATGTCCGAGCTTCACGCGCCGCGGCTCGAAATATCCGTTGCCCTGCGCCACGAAGACGATCTGCTCACGACCTGAATCGAGAACGGCATCGACAGGCACCACAAGTCCCGTGCGAGCGGCGCCACCCAGTTCAACGTTGGCATACATGCCCGGTTTGAAACGCCCGCCGCGATTCACCAACTGAAAACGCACCTTCGCCGTGCGGGTCTTCTCTTCCATCGTGGGATAGACATAGATGACGCGGCCGACGAAGCGATCGGCCGGATAGGCGTCGACCGTCACCGTTGCGGACGATCCGACGCGCATCGCCTGGATCTCGTTCTCGTACACGTCTGCTTCGACCCAGACGACAGAGAGGTCGACGACTCTGTACAACGTCTGGCCGGGCATGACGTGCATCCCCTTGACGGCCTGCTTCTCGACGACAAACCCATTGGCTGGCGAACGGAACGTCACGGTCGGTTCCGCCTTGCGCGTCCGCTCCAGCGCGTCGATTTGCTCCGATGGCAGATCCCACAGGCGAAGCCGTTCGCGCGCCGCGTCGACGAGGCTGTCCGCACGCGTGCGCGCGTCCTCGATCTGCGACTGCTGGAGCTGGTCGCGCGTTTTCAGCGCGAGCAGGTACTCGTTCTCGGTGCTCAGGAGGTCAGGGCTGTAGAGCGTGAACAGCGGCTGCCCCCTGCGCACAGGCTGCCCGGTGTAGTCGACGTACAGATCGCGAATCCAGCCTTCGAGTTTCAGGTTGACGTCCGCCTGCCGTGTTTCGTCGTATCGCACCACACCTACGGTGCGAATCGACTGTGCCGTTGTGCTGCGCGCGACCGGCACCGTTCTGACGCCAATCAACTGTTGCCGTCGCGGATCGATCGTCACGTCACCGCGTTCGGTCTCCGGCGGCGGTCCACTTGTCGGGTGTTCACCGGCCGCGGGCATCTCCGGCATCGTGTGCTGCGCGGACAGCGCCTCAGCACGTCGCGACTTCGCGGCTCGTGCTCGGACCGTGTAGACGGCGACGGCCGCTGTGATCAGCGCTACGAAGAGAACGATGAACGTCAGGAGAGGACGTCGCATGATCATTTGACCTCGCGCGCGACGGTCGCCGCCACGTCGGCGCCAACCGCGCGCTCCAGATCGGCGAGCGCCTGCTCGAACTCACTGAGCGCCCGGTAGTAGTCCAGCTGCGAATCGAGCAGCACGCGTTCATTGTCGATGAGCGCCTGGAAATCGACACGATCGGTCTGATAGGCGACGCGGGAGACCTCCAGCGTCTGGCGAGACTGCGGCAGGATCGTCGTGCGGAGGAGCGCCGCACGATCCTGAGCGGACTTCGCGCGCGCATACGCCTCGTGAACGGCGAGCCGAACGGCGTTCTCCATCGCGCGCTCGCGGGCTTTCGCGGTCTCCACCGCTGCGCTCTGTTCGGCGACGCGCGCGTCGAGTTTTCCGCGTGACCAGGGGGCAGTCGGCCAGCTGACGCCAAAGCGGCCCATCCAGGCGTCCGTCATCCGCGGTATCAACATGTAGCCGCCCTGCACCGAGAAGTCTGGCTTGTAGTCACGCTTCGCAACCGCCAACTCCGCCTCCGCGCGCGCGATCTCAATCCGGGCTCGTACCAGTTCGGGTTGGCGATCGATCGCCATTCGCTGCAGGTCCGCCGTCGCCGGGAGCAGCGACCGCTCGCGCGGTTCCACCAACGGACCAATCGGCGTTTCCGGCACACGATCGAGCAGCACGTTCAACCGTGCGGCAGCAAGATTCGCCTGTTCGTCGAATATCAGGAGATCGTTGTGCAGCCGGGAAAGTTCGACGACCGGCTTCAGCACGTCCTGCTGTGAGATCCGGCCCGTGGTGTACTTCGCCTGTGACACGTCAGCGATCTGCCGCAGGAGGTCCACGCTCGCGAGGTGTACGTCGATGGCCTTCCGCGCGATGAACAACGCCGCGTACGCCTGTTTGACCTGGTTGGTGATATCGCGCGCACGGACAGCCACATCGCTTTCGGCGAGGGCCACATCCTTGTCGGCGACCGCGGCGCGCAGCTGGCGTTTTCCGCGTCCGGGCAGCTCTTGGGTGACCATGAACATATACATGTTCGTGTTCGCCGGATTCAGCGAGTTGAGCGGCCACTGCCAGATCTGGGCTTCGGCCATTGGCGCGCTCAGAAACCGCTCCTGGGCGGGACGCTGACGGGTGACGTCAGTTTGCTGCCGAAGCGCGGCAAGTTCCGGGTTCTTCGCAAGCGCCTCCTCGATTGCGGCGGCAAGGGTGAGGGGCGGGCCCTCGTAGGTGCGCGGTGCGCTCAGGGTGTGCAGCTCGTGCTGCGGCGAATCGCCAGGGTCCGGGCTGCATGTCCCCGCGTACGCGGATCCACCAATGAGAACGCCAGAAAGCAAACCGGAAAGTACTCGTCGCATAAGCCCTGCCTTGCTGCTGGAGACGCGTGGGATCGGGAGCCCTGCCGACACAACGGCCAGGGCCTCGCACTTCGACGGGCGCACCGCGCATAGAGCGCGCAGTTGCTCGTCAGTGACGCAGCAGGCGAACGGCTAAATCAGGAGCGCGGACGCGAGGAGATACGGTGGGGCGGCAGGACGTTTGAGAACGTCGCGAGTGGAAGCGAAGACCGGTGTTTGCACCACGATCATGGCCGTCCCCGTGTGGCTCACCACTCCAACGAGAGCGGGCGCGTTCAGGGTGAACTGCCCGAGCAGCTCGTACGTGGCGATACTAGCTTCGGGATGTCTTTGCGCGTCGGTCTTACAGCAATTCTCGGTGACGTCCGCCATCGGGCACTTGTCTTGCCCGCCTTTGCAGCACGCCATCTGCGCCTTCGGCGTCATCGCCGAATCCGCCATGCAACTCGCCCAGGCGGACGTCGCCAGAGATGCGACCAGCATCAGGACCAAGCCGACGGTCAGCCGACGGGCAGCCATGATGTGATTGTGCGTGGCTGATGACGTGATGTCAAATTCCGGCAGGCCAGTGCTAGAGCGGACGTGCGACGCCCTCGCACATGAATGCCATCGGCTTCGTTTCAACGCAGAGTTAGGAGCTCTTCAGGCAAAGACACGTCTCGAGAGATCGGACGATATACTGGGAATGCATATGGTTCGTCGGCTCTTCGCGCTCGCACTCGCGTTCGCTGTGACTGGCGCTCCTGTGGTGACGAGCGTCTGCGACGCTCGATGCGCACGACACGCGGGCCATCCCCTGGATACAAAGCCGCGAGCGGCTGCGCACCATCACCATTCCTCCGATACGGAAGCGCAGCAATCGCTCCATCACGATTCATCGCGTGATGCCGCGCAGCGTTCGACCGGCGGCGCAACAGCCGCCGTTCCGCGTGGATGCGGTCACCTCGATGTGGTGATCACGGAGGTCCGCCACGCGAAGCGCCCGCCCACCTTGAAGGGCGTGCTCACAACCGACGGCGTTACGCCGCTTCTCCGAGTGTTGCCGTCTGCGCCCTTCGATAGTCGACACAGTCCTCCCCTTCCCATTCGGTCCGTCTCACCGCTTCGGCTCTAACGACCCCTCCACAACCAGTGCTTTCGTTGTTTTGGAGGGCGCATGTACAGCCGTGTCGGTTTCTCGAACATCATCGGTGTCCTCGCGGTCACCTGCATCGCCGGGCTTGCCGCACCTCGCGCGTGGGCGCAGAGTCCCCCGCCCGCTGCCACGCACGAACCTGCGCCGGGTCAGCACGAGCACGCGATGACCGGCATGACCCACGACCATGCCGACCATGAAATGCAGCTGGAACGCGAAGGATCGGGGACTGCGTGGCTCCCCGATGAGACGCCGATGTATGCCATTCACTGGCAGCGCGGCGCGTGGCTGCTGATGGCGCACGAGAATGCGTTCGTGCAGTTCCTGCACGAAACAGGCGAACGCGGGGACGATCAGTTCGGCAGCATCAACTGGTTCATGGGCATGGCCCACCGCGACCTCGGTCCCGGTCGATTGATGCTGCGCGGGATGTTCAGCACCGAGCCGTGGACGATTCGCGGCTGCGGTTATCCCGATCTCCTCGCGAGTGGCGAGCAGTGCAATGGCGAAAAGATTCACGACCGGCAGCACCCGCACGATTTCATGATGGAGATCTCCGGCGAGTACGATGCGCCGCTCACGGGACCGGTCCGCTGGCAGGTGTATGGCGGCCCGGCGGGCGAGCCCGCACTGGGGCCCGTCGGTTATCCCCATCGCGTCTCGGCCCTGCCGAATCCGCTCGCGCCGATCTCGCACCACTGGCTGGACTCAACGCACATTACTTACGGACTGATCACCGGGGGCGTGTACGGAGCGCGGTGGAAGGCTGAAGGATCCGTGTTCAACGGTCGCGAGCCGGATGAACATCGGGCCGACTTCGATTTCGGTCCGCTCGATTCCATCTCTGGCCGGCTGTCGTTCCTCCCGACCGCACGGCTGTCGCTCCAGGTTTCAGCGGGACGGCTGACCGAGGCGGAGGCCGGCGAACATGGTGGGCCCCGTGCCGATGTGTCGCGCGTCACCGCGTCCGCGACTTACCACGCGAACGCCCGCGACAACGGCATCTGGGCAACGACGCTGGCATGGGGCCGCAACGAGGAGGCCGGCCACGGCTCGAACGCACTGCTCATCGAGACGAATCTCACCCTCCACGATCGCGACAGCTGGTTCGGACGCTTCGAGACCGTTGAAAAGACCGCGCACGACCTCGCGCTCGAGGAGTCGAGTGAGGCGTTCACGCTCGCAAAGCTCCAAGGTGGATACACGCGCTACCTTCCGGCGCGTAAGAGAATGCAACTCGGCCTCGGCGCTGCTGTCTCAGCTGGGTTTGTTCCACAGCGATTGGAACGCGCATACGGCAGCCGCATCAATGCAGGATTCGGGGTGTTCGTCACCGTCCGTCCCGCCGCGATGATGATGATGGACATGGTGCATGGCGGAGCGCCGATGGATCACTCTCAGCATACGGCACCATCCCAGATGGATCACTCGCATCACATGGCTCCGCAAGGATCGCAACCATCGGCAACGCCCCCTGGTAATCGAACAACTCCAACCAAAGAATCGGCGGCAAATGAGCCGCGACTGCCTGTGACGGAAGCGGAGCGAGTGATCGATCCGGCGTGCGCGGCAACCATCAACCTTGCTGCCGCACCGAAAGCCACGTATCAGCGCAAGGTGTACTACTTCTGCTCGGCTGCGGATCGCGACGAGTTCCTGAAAGATCCGGCGGTCTATCTGAAGAAGCGTGGGAAGTAATCGTGAAGGCTGTCCTGAACGCCTTTCTGCGGCTCCTCGTGCTAGTCGCGATCCTTGGCGTGATCACGTTCATCTGGATCGGTTCGCGTGGCATCAGCGCAAAAGCGAAACCAGGCCGGATCGAGACCGCCGTCGCGCGCACCATGCGACGCTTGGCGATCCCGCGAGGCGCCCGTGACCTGAAGAATCCGATCGCGAAATCGCCGGACGTGATCGCGGAGGGGATGGCGCATTACGCAGATCATTGCGCGGCCTGCCATGCGAACGACGGCAGCGGAGAAACCGAAATGGGACTCGGGCTGTATCCGAAGCCGCCGGATCTCCGCCTGCCGCCGACACAGTCGCTCACAGACGGTGAGCTGTTCTACATCATCGAGAACGGCGTTCGTTTGACCGGAATGCCGGCCTGGTCGACCGGAACCGACGAGGGGACGCACTCGAGCTGGCATCTGGTGCACTTCATTCGTGAGCTCCCGCGGCTCACGCCCGAGCAGATTGAGAAAATGAAAGAACTGAACCCGCGATCCCCTGAAGAGATCCGGCAGCAAATCGAGGAAGAGAAGTTCCTCGGCGGGCGTCCCGACACGCCGGCGCCCCGACCGGCACGACATAAACATAAACACTGAAGGAGTTGTCATGCAGAAGAAATGGATCGTTGCCGCGGCGCTGGCCGGCCTCCTCGTGGTTCCCGCGACGGCTCGCGCGCATGCGGGACATACTCATAAAGTGATGGGGACCGTCTCCAGGGTCGAAGGAACTCACGTGACGGTGAAGACGACGGACGGCAAAACAGTGATGGTCGTGCTCGATAACAAAACGACCGTTACGCGAGGACAAATAAAGCTCGACGCGTCAGCCGTCAAGGCCGGCGAGCGTGTGGTGGTTGAAGGTACGGAGGCAAAGGACATCGTTACGGCCAGGACGGTCAAGCTCGCTGAAATGGCAGCTACAGGCAAGAAGTAGAGGCACGAACAAATGAAAGAGCATCATTACCGTCATCTCGTCATCATGACCGGCCTGTCGTTCGCGTCGATGTACGTGCTGATGTATGCGATGGTGAACACGTTCGGCAACGTGTATTCGAACGTCAATCAGGTCTACATGGCAGCACTCATGACGGCCCCGATGGTTGTCATAGAGCTGTCTGTGATGCGCGGCATGTATCACGACAAGAAGCGGAACGCCCTCATCATTGCCGCGAGCGTCATCGCAGGACTCGTGTCGTTCATGTTCATCCGGGAACAAACGGGAGTGTCAGACCGGCAGTTTCTGAGATCGATGATCCCGCATCATGCCAGTGCCATCCTCATGTGTGAACAGGCGCCGATAACGGATCCCGAGATCACGGCGCTGTGCAGGACGATCGTCTCGAGCCAGCAGGCGGAGATTGATCAAATGAAAGCGAAATTGCGCACGTCGTACTGAAAGCGATCGTGCCACCCCCCCGAGAACCTTGTGCGCGGGTGAGGAGCGTTCGCTCGGTAGCGAAACCCGTTAATGCGCCTTTTCGATTCGCTCCACTTTCAGGATGTTCGTCTTCGGATACAGCACGCCCGTCACTTTGACTTTCTGACCCGCAAACTTCGCCGGCGTCTCCTGGTCGCTGAGCACGTACACACCCTTCGGATCAGCGAGTGCGTACTTGTACGTCTTCCCGTCGCCGACGCAGTCGCGCACGCACTTGTCCTGCGGCGACACCTTCATCGCCGTGTGATCGCGCGTGCACATCGTGTCGGTGACGATGCCCACATACGTCTTCTTCTCCTGGGCACCCACGCTCGACAGGCCCAGCGAAGCCACGGCGATGATGATTGGAATGAGTCTCATAATTGCGCTCCCCGGGCTCCCTTCCAGCGCCTCGTTCGGGCCGCGGGCGCTGACGGATGACGGCGCGAGCGCCAGCTCGCGCTTCAGGCCGAAGTGCCACTTCCAGATTTCATAAATCGCCGGATAGACGACGAGCTCGAGGACGAACGAGGTGAAAATGCCGCCGATCATCGGTGCGGCGATGCGTTTCATGACGTCCGCTCCCGCCCCCGCCGACCACATGATCGGCACGAGCCCCATGAACATGGTCGCGACGGTCATGAACTTCGGGCGGATGCGCTTGACGGCGCCGTGCAGCACCGCTTGCTGCAAATCACGGAGTGAGCGAAGCCGCCCTTCGCGCTTCGCGTCTTCGTAGGCGAGATCGAGATACAGCAGCATGAAGACGCCGGTCTCCGCGTCGACGCCGAGCAGCGCGATGAGGCCGACCCACACGCCGATGCTCATGTTGTAGCCGAGCAGGTAGAGCAGCCAGATCGCGCCGACCGCCGAGAACGGGACGGCGAGCACGATGATCGCGGTCTTCGCCAGCGAGCGCGTGTTCAGATACAGCAGCGTCAGCACGAGGAACAGCGTGACGGGAAGGACGAGCTTCAACCGCTCGCGCACGCGCTGCATCGCCTCGTACTGGCCGCTCCACACGAGCGAGTAGCCGGCCGGCAGCTGCACCTTCTCCGCGACGACGCGCTTGGCTTCGTTGACGTAGCCGCCGATGTCCCGGCCGGCCACGTCGACGTAAACGTAGCCGTTCAGCAGGCCGTTCTCGTCTCGCAGCATCGACGGTCCGCTGACGAGCTTCACGTCCGCCAGCTGGCTGACGGGGACCTGCATGCGGCCGTCCATCGCCGGCACCAGCACGCGGCTCAGGCGCTCGACGTCGCTCCGGTAATCGCGGAAGTAGCGGACGTTCACCGCGTATCGCTCGCGTCCTTCGACGGTGGTGGTGACGGTATCCCCGCCGATCGCCGACATGACGACCAACTGCGCGTCGTCGATTGAGAGGCCGTAGCGCGCGAGCTCGTCGCGCTTCCAGTTGAAATCGACGAAGTAGCCGCCGGACGTCCGCTCGGCAAAGGCGCTGCGCGTCCCGTACACAGCCGGCAGGATCGACTCGATCTCGGTGCCGATCCGCTCGATCGCCTTGATGTCGGCCCCGTAGATCTTGATGCCGACCGGCGTCCGCACGCCCGTCGTCAACATATCGATCCGCGCCTTGATCGGCATCGTCCAGGCATTGGTGGTGCCGGGGAGCTTCAGCGCCTCGTTCATCTGCGAGACGAGCTGCTCGGTCGACAGCCTGTCGCTCGTGATGCGCCGCAGCGCCGGCTTGAGCCGTTCGGGGGCCCAGTCCGAGTACCACGTGTCGGTGTGGCGCCAGTCCTCGTGCGGTTTCAGCACGATGACGGTTTCCATCATCGAGAACGGCGCCGGATCGGTCGACGTTTCCGCGCGGCCGGCCTTGCCAAGCACGCGATCGACTTCCGGAAACTGCTTGATGATGCGGTTCTGCGTCTGCAGCAGGCGCTGCGCCTCCGTAACGGAGATGCCGGGCAACGTCGAGGGCATGTAAAGCAGCGTGCCCTCGTCGAGCGGCGGCATGAACTCGGAGCCCAGCCGCTGATATACCGGCACCGTCGCGACGACTACCCCGACGGCTCCCGCGAGCACCAGCCATTTCCATCGCAGCGACCACGCGCAGATCGGCTCGTAGGCCCGGATCAGGACGCGGCTGATCGGATGGGTCTCCTCCGAGTGGATTTTCCCGACGAGGACCGCATTCGTCACGCGCGCGAGCCATCGCGGCCTGAACGAGAAGTTCTGCATGTGCGTGAACAGCAGCCGCATCGCCGGATCGAGCGTGATCGCGAGCACGGCGGCGATGATCATCGAGAAATTCTTCGTGTAGGCGAGCGGCCGGAACAACCGGCCTTCCTGCGCCTCGAGCGTCAGCACCGGCAGGAACGAGACCGCGATCACCAGCAGCGCGAAGAAGCTCGGTCCACCGACTTCCTTGATCGCGTCGACGACCACGCGGTGGTAGTCCTCTTTCCGTCCCGTGCGGTCCCAGAGCTCCAGCTTCTTGTGCGTCTGCTCGACCACGACGATGGCCGCGTCGACCATCGCGCCGACGGCAATCGCGATCCCGCCGAGCGACATGATGTTGGAACTGACACCCATCAGGCGCATCGGGATGAATGCGATCAGGACCGCGACAGGAATGGTGATGATCGGGATGATCGCGCTCGGGAAATGCCACAGGAAGATGAGGATGATGATCGACACGATCAACAGTTCTTCAAGCAGCGTGTGCTTCAGATTGTCAATCGAGCGGAGGATCAGGTCCGACCGGTCGTACACGGTAACGACCTTGACCCCGTCGGGCAGCGTGGGCTCGAGGTCCTTCAGTTTTGCCTTGACGCGATCGATCACATCGAGCGCGTTCTCCCCCTGGCGCATGACGACGATGCCTGCGACGGTATCGCCGGTGCCGTCGAGGTCCGCCACGCCGCGGCGGAGATCCGGACCGAGCGTGACGTCGCCGACGTCGCGAACGTGCACCGACACGCCGCTCTCGTTGCGCGCCAGGACGATCTCGCCGATGTCGGCCGCGGACTTCGCGTAGCCGCGCCCGCGCACCATGTACTCGGCGCCGCTCATCTCGACCAGGCGGCCGCCCACATCGTTGTTGCCGCCACGCACCGCCTCGATGACCTTGCTGATGGGCAGATTGAAGGTGCGCAATCGGTTCGGATCGACCTGCACTTGGTACTGGCGAACGAACCCGCCGAGCGGCGCCACTTCGGCAACGCCGGGCACTGACTTCAGGTAGTAGCGCAGATACCAGTCCTGGTAGCCGCGAAGCTCGTCGAGTCCATGCCGTCCGGTCGTATCGACCAGTGCGTACTGGAACACCCAGCCGACGCCGGTCGCGTCGGGCCCCAGCTCGGTGCGGACACCCTGCGGCAGGCGCGGGAGGACGCCCGAGAGGTACTCGAGGGTGCGCGAGCGCGCCCAGTAGATGTCGGTGCCCTCGTCGAACACGATGTACACGTAGGAGAACCCGAAGTCCGAAAAGCCCCGCACCGCCTTGACGCGTGGCGCGCCGAGCATCGCGGTCACGATGGGATAGGTCACCTGGTCTTCGAGGATGTCGGGACTGCGATCCCAGCGCGAGTACACGATCACCTGCGTGTCGCTGAGATCGGGAATCGCGTCGAGCGGCACCGCGCGCATCGACTGCACGCCCGCCACTACCGCGACGCCGACCAGCACGAACACGATGAAACGGTTCTTCGCGGAGAACTCGATGATGGCGTCAATCACGGCCGTGCCCCGCGTGAGAAGGGGCCGCGGCCTTCGCCGGAGGCGCCGCAGATGTGCCAGGCTGGCCGGCGGGGGCCTGCTGCGTCGACGGGGCGCCCATGCCGCTCGCCGCCGCTTTCAGCTGGCTCTCGGAATCAATCAGGAACACGCCGGACGCCACCACGCGCTCGCCCGCGGACAGCCCGCGTGTAATCGAGACGCGGTCGCCGAAGCGTTCCCCAACGACGACGGGCCGCGGCTCGAGATATCCGCCGCCGAGATCGACGAACACCGTCTGCCGCTCGCCGGTGTCGAGCACCGCCCCCGCCGGCACCGTGAGCTGCGGAGTGGTGGCGATGCCGAATTCGACGTTCACGAACATCTCCGGCTTCATCCGCGTGCCGGGGTTGCTCGCATCGAGCCGCACTTTCAGCGTCCGCGTCGTCGGATCCACCTGCGGCTGGATGTAATTGACGCGCGCCGAAATCGGCGGAGCGCCGCCATTTTCGAACACGATCCGCGCCGCATCCCCCGCTTTGATCGACGTGATGTCCGACTCGAACACATCGGCCATGATCCAGACGCGATTGAGATCCGTGATGGTGTAGAGATCGCTGTCGGGCGTGACCTTCTGGTTGGGGAACGCGTTGCGCTCGGTGATGAAGCCGCTCATCGGCGCGTGCACGGTGATGCTGCGGATCGGCTGTCCCGTCCGCAGCACCTGCTCGATATCGGCCTCGCTCAACTGCCAGAGCTGCAGCCGGCGCTTCGCGGCGCCGACGAGCGACGGCATCACGTCCTTCGCGCGCGCGGCGAGCAGCAACTCCTCCTCGGATGCGAGCATCTCCGGACTGTAGATGGTGAGCATCGGCTCACCCTTCCTCACGACGTCCCCCGTGAAATTGACGAACACCTTCTCGATCCAGCCGTCGATTCGGGTGTGCACGTGGCCAACGCGGGTTTCGTCCACGGCGACTTTGCCGACCGTGCGAATCGTCCGGCTCGCGCCGCCTGCGTCCACGGTCGCGAGCTTCACCCCGATCACCTGCTGGCGTTCTGGTGAGACTCGGATCGCTCCGACAGGCAGCGGCGACGCATGCGTCGTCCCTCCCTGCGCTTCTGTGGCGTACACCGCTTCCAGAGTGTTACCCGTTTCCGGATTCAACCCCGGTTTGTCCGCCGTGTATTTCAGGTCTTTGGGATCCCGGTAATACAGGGCGTGCCGCGGCGCTCCCGGCGCACCGCCTGCCTGCGTCACTTCGTCGGCATAGACCGGCTCGAGCTGCATGCCGCAATCAGGTGCGATGCCCGGCTTGTCGGACTTGTACTGCGGATGCATCGGGTCGACCCAATACAGCACGCGGCGTCCAGGCTGATTCGGGTGTCGCGTCGCACGGATGACATATCCGCCGGCAAACGTGGCGGCGAACAGTGCCAGCACCAGGAGAATCTTCAGCAGTTTCATAACAAACCTCAGTGCACGATGGGCGTGCCGGTCATCGCCTCGAGACGGCTGGCCGCGGTGTGATACGTGGCGAGCTCGTCGAAGTAGGCCATCTCGTATTCGAGGACGGCGCCGAAGTTCGTCACCACCGACAGGAAATCGACGCCCCCTGTCTGGTAACTCGCCATGGAGGACTCGAGTGCGAGCCGCGCCTGCGGCAGCACGGTGTCGCGGTAGAGCCGCGCAAGACGGGCGGAGGTCGCGGCCATCTGGTAGTCCTCCTGGATGCGCGCCTGTAAATCGAGACGCGTGCTCTCGTACGTGCTTCGCGCCTGCTGCACGCCGCTCAGTTGCTCGGCGACGGCGGCGGCCCGGCGCGCGCGCTGCAGCGGAATCTGGACGTCGAAGCGCACCTCGTACATCGGAGGCATGGATCCCATGTTGTAGTAGCCCCCGCTGACCGTGAAGTCAGGCTTGTAGTCCTTGCGTGCGGCATCGACGGCAAGCTGCGAGCGGTCGATCATGATCTGCTCGCGCCGCAGCATCGGCGCGTGCGCGTGCGCGGCGACCACGAGGGAGTCGAGCGTGAGATCGAATGCGGTGAGCTGCAGATCCGCGGGCTGCCCCAGCGGCGCAGTGGCGACACGCGCGAGCAGCGCGTTGAGCTCCCCTTCGCGCGTCGCGCGTTCCTGCAGGACGCGCGCGAGCTGCAGATCGAGGATGCTGAGCTGCGTCTGCGCCTTGATCACGTCCTGTTGCGCTGCGTGTCCGACGGCGTAGCGATTCTCGCTGACTTTCAGCAGGGTCTGCAGCAGATCGAGGTTCCGCCGGAGGACGTCGCCCACCGCATACGTGTAAGCCAGCCGGTAGTACGCCTGTCGCACCCGCGAAGAGACGGCGAGGCGCGCCACGTCAACCTGCTGAACCTCCGCATCCGCGTCGCGCGCGGCGATCGACGCGCGCAGCCCGAGCTTGCCTGGATACGGCACCTCCTGGCTCACCGTGAAACCGATGTTCGCGGTCGGCTCCTTCCCGAGTCCGGCGCCGGGCCACGGACGGCCGCTCGAGTTGTAGCCGGCAGAGATCATGGGATCGGGCAGGCTGCGTTCCTGCGCGGGTCGCTGGCGCGCCGCGTCGTAGCGTCTTTGCGCAGCAGCGATCTCGGGGTTCTTCTCGAGCGCCTCGGCGACGAGGTCAGCGAGCGCGATTCTCGCGAGCGGTTGAGCAGCGGCCGGCGCCGCAAAACAAAGAACGATCAGACATCCGTCGAACACACGCATCTTCCCCTCCGACCCTTCGACTCGCTTCGCTCGCTCAGGGCAGGCCCTGAAGTTGATTCGCTCGGTCAGGACAGGCCTGACACGAAGCGCAGCAGGAAACCGAAGCGAATTGCTAAATGAGCTTCAGCGAGGCGGAGATCAGATGAGGAGCGTAGAGAGGAGAGTCGGCAGATCGAGAGGTCCAGCGCGCAGAGGCGTGGACTGCGGTCGGACGGTCGAACGAACGCTCGACGCGAGGTCGACGACGAAGATGGCCGGCGCCGCAGCGAGGTTCGGATTCAGCTGGACCTTCGACTGTGCAGGCGCGCCCTGGCTCGACGTGTCCGACGGATCGGAGCAGCACGCCTTGAGAATCGGCGTCTTGCAGCAGCTATGCGCCGTCGGCGCCGGCGTGCAGCCGGGACGTCCCTGGCCTGCGTACGCGGGCATCGTCGTCACGCCGATGAGCGCGACAACAAGCGCGAGCACGGAGAACGCAGTCCTAAGGGATTTCACGATATCCATCCTGAAGCACGCAACGTGCCAACGGAGAGAGCGGAGGGAACGGAGAAAACGGAGGCACGCCAGCGCCCTGCTCCGTTAACTCCCCCGCCGGGAATCCGGCAGCGACTGACTCGATCCGGGAAAACGGGCCGCAGTTCGCGTGGCACTCTGCTTGGACTCGTCACGCTCATGCGAACTCAGAACGACAATGTGTTTTCCCCCATGAATGCGATCACCGGCGTCGCTGGCATCCTGTTCGGCGTCATCGTCGGCTACGTGATCGGCTCTGGTCAGCTGCGGGGCCCGGCCGTCACCGCTGCGGCCGCCGCCCCGCCTGCGTCCGCTCCGCAGTCGACAACGCTCGTCACCGACGCGGATCTGCAGCCGTATCGCGACATCCTGGCGCAGGATCCGAAAAACCCCGGCGCGGCAGCGGCGCTGGCCAACAAGCTGTACGACGCGGGCCGCTACTCGGACGCGATTCCCTATTACCAGCAGGCGCTGACGAACGATCCGAAGAACGTGAACGTGAGCACCGACCTCGGCACCGCGATGTTCTATGCGGGACGCGCGGACGATGCGCTTGCGCAGCTGCAGCAGTCGCTGGCGATCGACCCGAACCACGGACAGACACTGTTCAACATCGGCATCGTGAAACGTGACGGGAAAAACGATGAGAAAGGTGCCGTGGAGGCGTGGGAGCGGCTGCTCGCGTCGAACCCGGGCTACCCTGAGGCAGCCCGGGTGCGCTCGCTGATTACCGAATCGAAATAGTCCAGACCGCTTTCGTCATGATGGGCCTCCTCCTTACGCAGATGCCTGGATCGCTTCGCGCTCATCATGGCTGTCGGTGATTCCACAGCGTGCGATGCGGTCGCCCAGGGTCGAGCGCTTGATGTTGAGGAGCTCGGCGGCTTTGGACTTGTTGCCGTCGGCCACCTTCAAGGCCCACCCAATCAGGTTGGATTCCACTTCCTTCAGGCGGTCGTCGAGCGAGATCGGCTTCGGCGGTTCCATCGCGGGCAGCGACGGCGCGTCGGGTACGTTGGTCGCGCCGAAGAGCACGCTCGCGGCGAGGCAGCCGACGCGGACAGTGCCGCACGTGCACGTCTGCACGATGCGCTCGCACGCGTTCTCCAGCTCGCGCACGTTGCCGGGCCAGCGATAGCGAGAGAACGCGTGCCGCACGACGGGGGAAATCTCGGGGACATCGATTCCGCGGTCGCGCGAGAAGCGCCGCAGGAAATGGTCGATCAGCACCGGGATGTCTTCGCGCCGCTCGCGCAGGGGCGGCAGCACGATCGGCAGCACATTCAGCCGGTAATAGAGGTCCTCGCGGAACTTGCCGTCCGCCACCATCTGCTTCAGATCGCGCTTGGTGCCGGTGATGATGCGCACGTTGACGGGAATGGTCCGCGTGCCGCCGACGCGCTCCACCTGGCGGTTCTGCAGCGCGCGCAGCAGCTTGACTTGCATCGACAGCGGGACGTCGTCAATGTCGTCGAGGAAAAGCGTGCCACCCTGCGCGAGCTCGAAACGTCCCGGCTTGTCCTTGATCGCGCCGGTGAACGCGCCGCGCTCGTGCCCGAAGAGCTCCGTCTCGATCAGCGATTCGGAGAACAGCGCGCAGCTGACCGCGACGAACGGCTGGTGCCGCCGCGCGCTCTGGTGATGCAGCATGTTGGCAATCACTTCCTTGCCGGTGCCGCTCTCGCCGGTGATGATGACGCTGCTGTCGCTGCGGCTCACCACCTTCACGAAGTCGAAGATCGCGCGCATCCGCGCGCTGTGGCCGACGACAACCTGATCGACGGAGAACTGTGTGGCGGTTCGCATTAGACGACCTGCAGTTCTTCGAATTCCTTGATTTCCTCGCGCAGCGCCATCTCGACGCCCATGTAGAGCGTCATGTGCGCGCTCGGACACCCCGAGCACATGCCGGTCAACCGGACCCGTGCGCTGTTGCCCGAGATGTCGACAAGCTCGATGTCGCCGCCGTCCGCCTGCATCATCGGCCGGATGCGATCGAGCACTGATTCCACGCGTTCCCTGGACAACATAGCGGGCCTCTCTGATTGCGGATTGCCGACTTCCGATTGAGGATTTGTCGACTGCCGCTTGACGATTGAGATTGTCGATTGCCGATTGCCGATTGCCGATTGCGGATTGCGGATTGCGGATTGCCGGAATCTCGTCAGAGCAACCGCCATGCCACGAAAGAATGCGGAATTGTCGAAGAAAACAGGCGTTTTCAAATGGGCACGCCCGTTGCTCAAAGGGTGCGCGGAAAATCCCGCGCTGCCGCTGGGGGATTATTCGCGGCCGGCGGTCTTTTCGAGGCCGAATTTCTCGACGCGGTAGCGGATCTGATCCCGGTTCAGGCCCAGCAGCGTGGCGGCCTTGGTGTGGTTCCAGCCGGTTCGCTGCAGCGCCTGCGTCACGAGCTCCCGTTCCACCTGTTCGAGATTGACCCCTTCCTCAGGCAGATCGAAGCGGCCGTCGCTGCTCCTGCGCGCGACGGTCATCGGGAAATGCTCCGGCTCCAGCCACATGCCGTCCGCCAGCAGCATCGCGCGCTCGACGGCATTCCGCAGCTCGCGGATGTTGCCGGGCCACCGGTAGCCGCGCAGCAGTTCGAGCGACTCGGCCGAGACGCCGCGCACCTGCTTGCGGAATTCGCGGTTGAATTGATCGACGTAGAAGTTGATGAGGAGCGGGATGTCGTCCGGGTGTTCGCGGAGCGGCGGCAGCTGCACCTGCATCACGTTCAGCCGGTAGAAGAGATCCTCGCGGAACTTCCCCTGAGCGACCGCTTCCTCCAGGTCGCGATTGGTGGCCGCGATCACGCGCACGTCCACGCGGATGTCCCCCGATCCGCCCACCCGCTTGAACGCTTTCTCCTCGAGAAACCGCAGCAGCTTCGCCTGGAGCGCCGGCACCATCTCGCCGATTTCGTCGAGGAACACCGTCCCGCCGTCGGCCGATTCGAGCAGGCCCGTTTTCTGCTGGCGCGCATCCGTGAACGCGCCGCGCTCGTGTCCGAACAACTCGCTCTCGAGCAGCGCTTCGGGCAGCGCCGAACAGGTGATGTTCATGAACGGGCGTGACCCGCGGTCGGAGTTGTAGTGAATGACCTTCGCGGCGAGGTCCTTGCCCGTGCCGCTCTCGCCCATCAACAGCACAGTCGACGCCGGACTCGCGGCGATTCGCTGCAGCAGGGCCTTGAGATTCACCATCGTCGGCGACTCGCCGACGATGCGCGAGACGGCGAACGGTTCGGAGCGCGACGCGCGAAGCGATTTCACCTCGCGGCGAAGGGCCGTGGTCTCGAGCGCCTTCTGGACGACCATCGCGATCTCGTCGAGGTTGAACGGCTTGTTGGCGTAGTGGTACGCCCCCTGTTTCATCGCCTCGACGGCGGTTTCGATGGTGGAAAAGGCGGTGAGCAGGATGATCGGGACGTCGGGCTCCCGCGCCTTCATCTTCTTCAGAACGCTGAGGCCGTCGGAGTCGGGCAGGCGGTAATCGAGCAGGACCAGATCGACGTCCCCGCCGAACTTCTGCAGCGCGTCGCGGGCGGTGCCCGCTTCAATCACGGTGTAGCCCTCGGCGGTCAGCCGCTCGGACAAGGACCAGCGGATCAGCTGCTCGTCGTCCACGACGAGGATCGTAGCCATGTAACTGCAATTATAGAGGAGAGGTAGGGCGGGGCTTTACTTGTCCGCCGTAGCTCTTAGCGAAGGCGGGACAGGTAAGGGGCCGCCCTACGCAGCCGCGGCTTCCCTGACGATTCCGACCATCTTGCTCATGTCGAAGGGCTTCCCCAGCGCGCGGAAAGCGCCGGCGCGGATCGCTTCGTCCAGGGTGTCGGCGGTGCCGTGCGCCGTCATCAGGATGATGCGGCACCGCGGCGCACGCTGGCGCAGCGTGCGCAGCAGGCTCAGGTCGCTCGAGTCCGGGAGCTTCAGATCGAGCAGCACGACGCAGATGTCCGACGCCTGGTTCAGGCGCTCGAGCGTCTCGCGCGCGCTGCCCGCCTCCAGGACATCGTACCCCGCCGCCTCGAGGCTCTGGGCCAGCGACCACCGAATGAGCTCCTCGTCGTCAACGACTAGTACAGATGCCATGGATGCTGACGGGGAAAATTTACCCCTCCGGCCGCGGGAATTTCCCCACGACCGGGACGGATATCCGTTGTTGATTGCTGTTTCCGCCCGGAGCGCGTTAGCATCGGGGGCGAAATCGACTCTTGGACTCTCCCACTATCAAACCTCGATCCAGATCGGTGACGCCCTCACCGACCGCCGGCTGGCGCGATCGGCGGCTGCTCGTCAGCGCGGCCATTCTCGCGGCGGTGGTGTTCATCGTCGACATCAACGTCCCGTTCGACGTCGCGATCTCCGCGCTGTACGGCGTGGTGGTGCTCATCGGGCTGTTCATGCGCGACCCGTGGTTTCCGTGGATCGCCGCGTGCGTTGTGACGTTGTTGACGATCCTCGGCGGCTGGTTCTCGCCGCCAGGGGGACCTGTCGTCTACGGGTTCGCCAACCGTGCGCTGACGCTGGCCGGGATCTGGATCAGCGCGTGGCTCGTCTCCGGGTACGCGAAGGTCGGCCGCGCGCTCGACCGTTCGTTGAAGGACCTCGCGGACACCAACTTCGCGCTCGATCAGGCCGCCATCGTGGCGGTGACCGACGTCAGGGGGAAGATCACCTACGTCAACGACAAGTTCTGCGAGATCTCGAAGTACAGCCGCGCAGAGCTGCTCGGGCAGGACCACCGGATCATCAATTCCGGATATCACCCGAAGGAATTCATCCGCGGGTTGTGGACGACGATCGCCAGCGGCCGCATCTGGCGCGGCGAGATCCGTAACCGCGCGAAGGACGGCACTTATTACTGGGTCGACACGACGATCGTTCCGTTCCTGGACGAGCGCGGAAAGCCATATCAATACATGGCCATCCGCTCCGACATCACGGAGCGTAAACGCACCGAGGCGCTGCTGCGCGAGCAGGCGGCGCTTGCGCGTCTCGGCGAAATGGCGGCGGTCGTGGCGCACGAGGTGAAGAACCCGCTCGCCGGCATTCGCGGCGCGCTGCAGGTGATCGGCGGCCGCATGCCCGAGACAAGCCGCGATCGAACGATTATGGGCGACATCGTCGAGCGGCTCGATTCGCTGAACGATATCGTGCAGGACCTGCTGGTGTTTGCCCGCCCGCGCGAACCGAAGCTCGCGCCGGTTGCGCTCGCGGAGCTGCTCGAAAGCACGGCGGCGCTGTTGAAGAAAGATCCCGCGCACGCGGCGGCGCATGTCACGGTGGCGGGCGACCGTCCGACGATCAATGCCGACGCGGAACAGCTGCAGATCGTGATGCTGAACCTGCTGCTGAACGCCGCGCAGGCAGCGGGCGCGGCCGGCCAGGTGCGTGTCTCGGTGGCGGCGCGAAACGGGTTGTGCCGCATTGCGATCGCCGACAGCGGGCCCGGCATCCCTGCGGAGATCCGCGATCGCATCTTCGAGCCGTTCTTCACGACGAAGCACCGCGGCACGGGGCTCGGGCTTCCGACGGCAAAGCGGGTCGTCGAACGCCATCACGGCGAGATCGCGGTCTCGTGTCCGCCCGAGGGGGGCACCATCGTGACCGTGACGCTGCCGGTGAATCCGATCGACCAACGGAATCCCGGCAGCACTGCATTGCCATAATTGCCGGAATTGCCAAAATCCCCGGAATTCAACAAATTCATTCACGGCAATTCCGGCGATTTCAGCGATTACGGCCATTCACCGGAACACCCTTTGCATTTCCGGCCGTCATCCGGGAGGCCAGCATGATTTCTCTCAAGACGATCCTCGTTCCGACGGATTTCAGCGAATGCTCCGAGGCGGCGGTGCGCTACGCCCGCGCGCTCGCTGAAGCGTTCGGCGCCTCGCTGCACCTGCTGCATGTCGTGCAGGATCCGTACAAGCAGGCGTGGGCCGCCGAGGGATTCGCCGCGCCGGTGACCGAGATGATCGTGCAGTGGGAGACGCAGGCACGCAAACGTCTCGAGGAAACGGCCGCCACGTGCGCACCGATAGCGACAACGGTCGCCACGCGAATCGGAACGCCGTTCTACGACATCGCGAGCTACGCGGCGGAGATGAATGTCGACCTGATCGTGATCGGCACGCACGGGCGCGGTCCGATCGGGCACATGCTGCTTGGAAGCGTCGCGGAGCGCATCGTGCGCAAGGCGCCGTGCCCGGTGCTCACGGTGCGGCACCCGCAGCACGAGTTCGTCGTCGAGCCGGCCGCCGCGATCGTGCCCGATCTGGCGTCCGTGAAGTAGCCGTCCATTGGACACGCGTTGCTCGTCAGCCTGACATCCGGCGACCTGCCGCGGCAGCGCGCCGTCGTCGCCGTCCGACTATTCGACCTGGCGAGCGCCGGGCCGCTGCGGACCGCGCGTCACTGGACGGCTGCAAACGGCTGCAGGAACCAGCGATCGAGCACGACGTGCCGAACGAACCACGGGCTGCGCATCAGCCGGCGCGCGACCGCTGACGCGCTGCGATCCGGGACCGCGAGCGAGAGCATGTGCGTGAGAGGGCCGACGCCGAATCGCGCGCGAAGGCGATCCCCGTACGGCGCCAGCCGATCGAGCGTGTAGCGGCCGTTTGCGGCGAGAATGGTGGACGCCGCGATCAGGCCGGACTCGATCGCCGGACGGATGCCTTCGCCGCTGCGGGGGAAGGCGAGGCCGGCTGCATCGCCGACGAGCACCACTCCGTCGTCAACAGGCCTGCGCGGATGCGTTCCGACGACGAGGTAGGCATGACCGCGCCAGCGCCACGACTGCTCTGGCGGAATGCGGCCGATCGCCTCGAGATATTCGACGAAGGCCGTCGTCGCCTTCGGCAGCGCGTGCGCGTCGAAGCGTCCGAATCCGACGTTCAGATATTCCTGTTTCCGAAAACACCAGCCGTAGCCCTGCAGGTCGTCGCAGAAGTACAGCTCCGGGCGCTCGGGGGCAACGGGCCATGTCTCCGCACGGTCGATCGCAAACTCCGCCTCCTGGGCGGCAACGAGCGAGGCACGGGGGACGTCTCCACTCATCATTCGCGCCACCGGGCAGAAATGCCCGCCGGCGCCCACGAGCACCGACGCGCGGATCGCCTCGTTCACGATCCAATGCGGGCCGTCGCGGCGTATGCGCGCGATTGCGGTGCCAGGAAGCACGCGCGCGCCCGATCGCTGAAGCAGGTAGTGATCGAACTCGCAGCGTCGGATGCCGAAGCTCACCGGATGGCCGTAGGTGATGTCGATCGGTGCGCCCCGGCCGATCACACCGATTCGAAAGGCGGTAATCGGTTGAAACGTGCGGCCGTTGCGGTACTCGTTGGAGTCGATGTGAAGCTCGCGAAGGACGGCGGGCGTAATCCATCCCGCGCACACCTTGTCGCGCGGAAACTGCGCCTTGTCGGCGACGAGCACGTCCATGCCCGCCTGCCGGAGCTTCCACGCGCACGCGGAACCCGCGGGCCCGCCGCCGGCGATCAGCACTTCGCACCTGACCACGGTAGCCCACCTGGAATGACTGTCAGCCGCTGACGCGCGTCCAGGGGACCTTGTTGCTGTCCCCGCGCGCGAACACCACCTGGAACAGCTGCAGCGAGCCTGTGGTGAACGACGCCTGCGAGCCCGCGAGGTACAGATCCCAGGTGCGCACGAACGTGTCGCCGAACATCGCCGCGACGTCCGCGGCCGAATTCAGGAACCGCCTGCGCCAGTGCTCGAGCGTTTTCGCATAATGCAGGCGCAGGTTCTCCACGTCGAGCACCGAGAATTCGTGCGGCTCCAGCACGCGCTCGAAGACCTCGCGAAGCGTCGGCACGTAGGCGCCGGGGAAGATCCGCTTTCGAATCCACGCGTTCAGCGGTGCCGCGCGGCTGCGCCCGATGAAGTGCAGGAAGCCGCGGCCGCCGGGGCTCAGGGAGCGCTCGATGACGCCGCCGAACGTCGCGTAGTGCGGCGTGCCGACGTGTTCCAGCATCCCGACCGATACGAACGCATCGCAGGCGCCGCGGACGTTCCGGTAATCGTCCTCGATGAACTCGACGCGATCGTCGAGACCCTCGGCCCTCGCGCGTTCGCGCGCATACGCAATCTGTTCCGACGAGATGTTGAACGCCCGCACCGTGACGCCGTAGCGCTTCGCCATGAACAGCGCGAGCGATCCCCACCCGCAGCCCGCTTCGATCACGCGCTCGCGGGGCCTCAGCCGCAGCTTCCGGCACACGAGATCCATCTTCGCGATCTGCGCGTCTTCGAGCGTGGATTCCGGCGTGGGGAAATACGCGCACGTATAGACCATCTCGCGATCGAGCCAGAGACGATAGAAGTGGTTGCCCAGATCGTAGTGATGATGAACGTTATGTCTGGCCGCGTATGTGTCGTTCGCGCGCGCTCGGCGCCACCAGCGAGCCTCTGGTAATCCGAAGGCTCGATAGATCGCCTCGAGCAGCGAATACAATTCACCCCGTACCTCGACCGCGCCAGACACGTACGTCTCCCCGAAATTGAGCTCTGCATCCCACAGCCACGCCGCGAGCGCCGAGCGATTCCTGAACAGGATGGTTCCAACAGGGGGGCCGCCGGCAGCCGGGATCTCGTACCCATCCCACAGCATGAATGTGACCGGGGCGGTCGCGACGATTCGCCGGATACGGGCGAGGACCCAGCGATCCAGGCCGTTCGAGCCGTGCGGTGCGATTTCCGCGGCAGAAGTGGAAGACAGCACGATCGACCGTTTTATACCGGAATTCCGTCCCTCTCGCCAAGACGCACCCTGCGCGGCGTGCGGCGCTGCGGATCGGCGCCGGACAGCCGGCCGGAGTCTCACCACTTGACATGCCAGTGAAGAAGGTATCTACTCCGCTGGCATGGCCAGTGGAGACCCGCCGCGCGTCGAGGTGCTCCAGGGCACGCTGGATCTCATCGTCCTGCGCGCGCTCTCGTCCATGGGCCCTCAACACGCGTACGGGCTTGCGGCACGCCTCGAGCAGATCGCCGATCACCCGTTTCCCCTCAATCAGGGCACGCTGTACGCCGCGCTCGTCCGCCTCGATCAGCGCGGCTGGATCAAAGGCAAATGGCAGCGGACCGAGGCCGGACGCGACGCCAAGTACTACGCCATCACTGCCGCGGGGACGCGCGCGCTCGCAAAACAGACCGAGCGCTGGCGCCGCCTCGCCGGATTCCTCGACAAGCTCCTTCTCGATGAGCCGTAATCATGTCCGCGCTGAGGCGCTTCCTGCTACGGCTCTATCGCGTGTTCCGGCGGGATGACGCCGAGAGCGATCTCGCACACGAAATCGGCTCCCATCTCGCCATACTCGAGGACGAGTTCCGGCGCCGCGGCATGACTCCGGCCGAAGCGGCGCGGGCCGCCCGCGCCGCGCTCGGCGGAATCGAGCAACTCAAAGAAGTGCAGCGCGACGCCCGATCGTTCGTGTGGCTGGAAGACCTCCGCCGCGACGTCGGCTACGGCATCCGAACGCTCGCGAGGACGCCCGGGTTCACCATCGCCGCGATGCTGACGCTCGCCCTGGGCATCGGTGCCGTCACGATCATCTACAGCGTCGTGCGCAACATCGTGTTGGATCCATTTCCCTACTCGCGATCGGATCGCCTGGTCAATGTCGTGATAACGGACGGATCTGGCCGCCCTATCCGTGGCGGCCCGTATTTCCCCGCGCCCGAGTTCCTCGATTACCAGGAGCAGACGAACGCGTTCGAGGACGTCGTCGGCACGAGCCGCGATGCGGCGTACTGGGTCAGCGCCGCCGGGACGGAGCGGCTGGACATCGCATGGATGACGCCGAACGGGTTCGACTTCCTCGGTGTGCCGCCGCTCCTCGGCCGCGTGTTCGGCTCGGGTGATACCGCGCCTGGCGCGCCGCCGGTCGCCGTCATGGGCTACCGTGCGTGGACAAGACTCTTCGGCGCGGATCCCGGTGTCGTCGGGCGAACGCTGATGCTCGATGGCCAGCCATGGACAGTCGTCGGTGTGATGCCCCCGCGGTTCGAGTGGAACATTGCCGACCTGTGGCTTCTTGCGCCGCTGACGCGCGGTGACGATCTGCACTCGGCGCGCGGTGTTCGCGCGTTTCAGGCGCATCTGCGCCGCGGCGTCACGTCGAAGGAAGCGGAGAGCCAGCTCAATGTCGTCGCCGCACGCCGTGCGGCGGAACATCCCGCAGATTACCCGCCGCATTCGAGGCTCCAGGTCATCGCCGTAGTGGACTGGGTCGTCCGGGACTTTCGCACCGTGTTGTATACGCTCTTCGGCGCCGTCAGCCTCCTGCTCGCCATCGCGTGCTGCAACGTCGCGAACATGCTGTTGGCGCGGGCCACCACACGCGCGCGTGAGATCAACATTCGTCTCGCTATAGGCGCCACTCGAGGACGGATTGTCCGGCAATTATTGGTCGAGAGCGCACTCCTGGCATTCGGCGGCCTGGTTGCCGGCTGTGCGCTGGCGTATGGAGGCATCGCTGCGCTGCGCAGGTTCATGCCGATCGGATCCATCGCACCGTGGGAGACGGAGATCAGACTCGACCAGCCGGTGCTGGTGTTCGCTGCCATCGCGGCGGCAGTCGCCACCGTGAGCTTTGGGCTCTACCCTGCGCTCCACAGTGCCCGCACCGACATTGCAGCCCGGGCGGGCGCCGGTGGAAGAAACACGGGACTTCGACAGCAGAAGCGGATGCGCAGCAGTCTCGTGGTCGCCCAGGTGGCGCTCTCGGTTGTGCTTCTCCTGGGTGCCGGACTGCTCATGCGGAGCTTCGTGAAACTGGTCGGCGTCGACTTGGGATTCAACTCGCAAAATCTGCTCGTCGTGCCCGTTGGATTCCCGCCGCGTGAGAATCCGTCAGCCGATGCGTACGCGCAGTTTTATCGTGAAACGCTCGAAGGGCTCGGAGCGATGCCCGGCGTGCGGGCAGCGGCCATTTCCAACGGCGTGCCTCCGTTTGGCGGCATGTCCAGCCCGCTGGAAATTCCGGGAATCACCGTTCCTCCGCACGCGCCGGCCATCGTGCTTTTCTGCAGCGAAGGGCTCACCGACACGCTCGGTGTGCCGCTTGTCAAGGGCCGGCCACTCTCCGCGCTCGATGTGGAGCAATCACACCATGTCGCTCTCGTCAACGAGACGGTGGCCAAAAAGTATTTCGGCAATAGCGAGCCGTTGGGCCGGACGATTCGGCTGCCGCGGTTGGCAACTCTCCCGGTACCGGTTCCCGATCCCACATTCGAAATCATCGGCATCGTGCGCGACGTCGCGAATGTCGGACCGCGCGAGCCCCCGGCTCCCCAGGCGTTCATCCCGTTCGGGTTCAGGGGACCTGCAGGCCTCATGTTCGTGCTGCGCACATCGAGCGACCCGCATCCGCTGGTGAGCGGCGTTCGCGAGCGCGTTCGTGCGGTCGATCGGCAAGTGGCAATCATCGAACCGACGACCTTGGAAGATGGGATGCGGCGAGCGTTCTATGCGCGGCCGCGTTTCAGCCTGCTGATACTGGGAATCTTCGCGTGGACCGGGGTCCTCCTGGTGGCGTTTGGCGTATACGGCGTGCTCGCCTACACAGTGTCCGAGCAAACACGTGAAATCGCTATTCGCATCGCTCTCGGCGGCGAGCGCGGTCACGTGATCCGGATGGTGGTGCGACTGGGCCTGCAGCTCGTCGGCGTCGGGCTGCTCATCGGCCTCGGAGCGAGCCTGGTCACAAATCGCCTGCTCGTCACGCAGCTGTGGAACACGTCTCCGCACGACCCTGCGATCTTTGCGGCAGCCATTTCGGTCATTGTGACGATCGGATTGCTCGCGTGCTGGATCCCCGCGCGGCGCGCCGTCATGGTTGAGCCCATCGTCGCGCTGAGGCACGAGTAGCGCTATCCCTCGAAATCCGTGGTAATCGGACGAGCGGTGCGGAGCGCGTTCAGGACCGCAATGAGATCGATGACCTCCTGGGCGATCGCGCCCTCGACGGGCGGCAGCAGACCGAACGCGGCGAGGACCATGCCCACGACGCTCAGCGACATCCCGCCGAGCGCGCTCTGCAGCGCCACGCGGCGCAGGCGGTAGCTGATGTGCATCAGCTCGTCGACTTTCGACAGCGATGAATCGATGATGACCACGCGTGCGGCTTCGGACGTCACGTCGCTATGCCGTCCGAACGCGATCCCGACCGTTGCCGTCGCAAGCGCTGGCGCGTCGTTGATCCCGTCACCGATGAACACGGTCCTCGCCTGCTCGCGCTCGCGCTGCACGATCGCGACCTTCTCTTCGGGCGACGCTTCCGAGTGCACGTTGCCGATCGACACGGCGTCGGCGAGCCGGCGCACTTCCGCTTCGCGATCCCCGGACACGAGCAGCACCCGCGACACGCCGTGCTTGGGTCCCAGGTGCGCGATGAAGAGGCCGCTATCGTCGCGCGCGACGTCGTGGAACCGGTACGTCGCCGCGTACTCGCCGTTCACGATCACGATGCACTCGAGGCCTGTCGGCGCGCCGGGCGGCAGATCCTCGAACAAGCCGGCGGCCTGCGCGCGCCCGGTGAGCAGCACGCGCATGTCAGCGACTTGCCCGTAGAGGCCGACGCCGGGCTCTTCCCGGATCCACTCGGCCTCGGGCAGCCGATACGCTGCCTGGCGCGCAGCGTCGACGATGGCGCTCGCAACCGGATGACGGCTGTATTGCTCGATCGCCGCGCCGGGTGACCGTAGGTCAGCGTGCCCGTCTTGTCGAGAATCATCGTGCGGCACAACGTGAGCTGCTCGAGCGCCGCGGGATCCTTCACGATCATGCCCCGCCGTGCGGCCGTGGAAATCGCGCCGATGATCGCGACGGGAATCGCAATGAGCAAAGGACAGGGGGTCGCGACGACGACCACGCTGAGAAAGCGGATCGGGTTGCCGCTCTCCCACCAGGCCGCGGCGGCGATGGCGAGCGCGAGCGGCGTGTACCACGCCCCGATCTGGTCTCCGATCCGGCGCAGCACGGGACGCCGCTGCTCCGCCTCCTGCATCACTTGCATGATCTGCGCGTACCGTGAATCGGCAGCGATCCGCGTCGCGCGGATCAGCAGGCGCGCGTCGCCGTTCACCGCACCCGACAACACCTGCGTCCCCGGGCCTTTTGGAATCGTGAACGGTTCGCCGGTCAGGTACGACTCGTCCATCGCGCCATGCCCCTGCACGACGTCGCCATCCACGGGACAGATCTCGTAGGGGAGGATGACGAGCTCGTCGCCGACCCGCACGTCCGCCACGGCGACGTCCTCCACGGAGCCGGCGCGTAGACGATGTGCGAGCGTCGGCACGCGGCTGGCGAGCGCCCGAAGCGCGCTCGTCGCGCGCGCGACGACGAAGTTCTCCAGCGTCTCGCCCCCCGAGAGCATCAGCACGACGATCGCGCCGGCGAGATATTCGCCGAGCAGCAGAGACGCGACGATCGAGATGCCCGCCAGCTGATCGGAGCCAAACCGCGCGTGCAGGGCATTCCGGACAAGCGGCGGGACGAGCAGCAGGCCGCCAGTAACGAGCACGATCAGCAGCGGCAGGTCCGCCGAAATCCGCAGGTCGGGAAGAAGGAAGCGCACGACGAGCGACACGCCGATGCCTGCGATCGCGAGCACCGCCACGAAGGCCTGCCGGGAAACCGGCGGCCATCGTCGCGGTGCCAGCACGGAGCCTGCGGTGAATGCCCCCATTCATCGGGGAATTGCAAAGAAGCGGCCCGGTTTCGGCGGGCACGCGGGGGCTCCGCGCTGGCATGCCGCATGCGAACCCGTTTTCTTTGCGACCCGCGAAGGACAGACCCGCAAGATCGCCGATCGGGTCGCCGCGGATCTGCACGCGCATCACATCGACGTCGACATCATTGACGTACGGAACGCACGGGCACCGATCCCGTGGCCGGAGTACGCCGTCGGATTCGTGGCCGCCTCCGTGCACGCCCGGCATCACGAGCGCGAAATGATCGTCTTCGTACGGCGCCATCGCAACGAACTGACCCATCTGCGCGCCGTATTTCTGTCCGTGTCGCTTTCCGAGGCGGGAGCGGAGGATCCGAATGCGCCCGCCGATCGGCGCGCACAGGCCGCGGCGGACGCCCGCGGGATGATCGACGTGTTCATCGGCAAGACGGGCTGGCGCCCGGCACGCAGCGTTCCCGTCGCGGGGGCGCTGGCGTACACGCGGTACAATTTCCTGATTCGATTCGTCATGAAGCGGATCGCGCGGAAGCAGGGGGCCTCGACCGACACCTCGCGCGACCACGAGTTTACGAACTGGCCCGCACTCGACACGATGGTTGACGAGGTCGCCGGTCCCGCGCGACCGCTTCCTTCGGAACAGGCGCGAATTGAGAGCAGCCGATTACAACGCTTGTGAGTGATATCCGTGGATGCGGACCGATCAAAGGAGCACAATCGTGAGACGCGCTGCCCTCACCGCTTCGCTCGCCGTGCTGTTCGCCAACACCGGCTGCTCGCTCACCATGCGGCCGGTGCACGTGGCCGCGTCGCACATCCAGTGGGAGGCGCTCGCCGGCGAATGGCGCGGCACCTACCGCATGGACGGATACGACCGCCACGGTACGATCGCATTCAAGCTCGCCGCGATCGAAGAACAGGCCTCCGGCGAAGTGCTGATGATCCCGGAGCGAACGGGCTGGCCGTACACGATGAACGGCCCAATGCAGGGACCGCCATCCGGACGGATGGAACCACGAACACAGCTCCTGACGATCCGCTTCGTCGAAGCGGCCGATGGGACGGTCAGCGGCACGATGGACCCGTACTGGGATCCGGACCGGCAGTGCACCGCGCATGCAACGTTTACAGGGCTCATCGATGGAAACTCGGTCAGCGGCAGCGTGAACTCCGTATGCGACGACAATGTCCGTGTGCTGCACGGGCGGTGGCGCGCACGCCGGACGCCCACTTCTCCCGCGCGACAGTGAAACAGGAGGACTCCATGCAGGACACGTCATACGGCATCAAGATCACCGTGCCGCTTCCCTACAGCGCCGCCGTCCAACGAACGACCGACGCGCTCAGGGACCAGGGCTTCGGCGTGCTCACCACCATCGACGTGCAGCAGACGTTGAAGGAGAAGCTGAATCGTTCGTTCCGCAAGTACGTGATTCTCGGCGCGTGCAACCCTCCGCTCGCCGACCGAGCGCTGCATGCCGAGCTGGAGATCGGTCTGCTGCTTCCGTGCAACGTGATCGTGTACGAGGCAGGACCGGCGACCAGCGTCGTCGCCGCCATGGCCCCTCGCGCGGCGCTCGGGATCGTGGGCGATAACCTTGAGCTGTCGAAGGTCGCCTTCGAAGCGGATCAGAGACTTCGCGCCGCGCTCGCGGCGATCGAGACCACGATCATCGCGAGCTGAAGACGGCGACGAAGAATGCGGAAATCACGTGACGCTCCCAGGTAATGTGCGGTCAGCGCCCAGCCTGGGTAATTCGGACCACCTGGTCGCGGACCCTCACGTTGCCCGAGCGCGCCGATGAACTGTCATTCGCCGCAATCGTGAGCTGCACGGGATTGTCGCCGGCCTGGGGCATCGAGGTGTTCACCGTGATCCACGGCACATCTGCCTGCGCCGTCCACACGCACGCGTTCTGCAATGGTCCGCCGCAAGTGTACGGGTCGCTCTGCTGGAAGACGTCGAAACGCGCGGCCCCGCCGGCGGCTACGACGCTAATCGCGGAGGTGCTGACCGCATAGCGGCACCCCGCCTGCGCCACGCGAACGTTCTGGCCCGCGGTTGCCGTCGGCCACCGCACCATGACGATGCCGGTCCTCGGCGCGTCCCAGTTGTCTGCAACATTGATGGTGATCGTGGCGGAGCCGCTGCCGGATCCGCCGCTGGCGATCGACATCCAGCCTGCATCGGGCGCAACGGTCCACGGGCACGCCGCGTCGGTGACAATGCTTGTGGTGACCTGCGACGCCGCCATGCAGGGTGACAGTTCAACCGGCGATACGCGGTATTCGCACAGCGCCGTATCGCCGCTCTGCGAGATGGTGAAGGTGCGCCCGGCCACCGAGATCGAGCCGCTGCGCCCGCCTATGTCGGTATTCCTATCGACGATGTAGGACACGGTGCCGTTGCCGTCACCCTGGCCAACTGGTGACACGACGCGGATCCATGCGGCGCCGCTCGTGGCCGTCCACGTGCACGAGGCCGGTGCGGTGACGGCGAAGCTGCGGGAATCGCCGTTCGCTCCGAACGTCGCGGTCGACGGCGAGATCTCGTACGTGCACACGATCGCCGTGGCGCGCTGCACGACGGACACGGCCTGGCCGGCGATTGTCAGCGTGCCTGTTCGCTCCGCAGTGCCGGCGTTCGCCGTCACTGTGACACTGACCACACCGGCGCCGGTGCTGCTCGCGCCGGCCGTAATCGACATCCATTCTCGATCGGACGCAGCCGTCCACGTACATTTCGCCGTCGTCGCGACGGTCACCGAACTCGAGCCCCCGGACGGCTCGAACGACAGTGTCGACGGGGACAGCGTGTATGCACACGGCGTGGGAGCTGGCTCGTTCGGTGCGTGTGAACCGCAGGCGATGAGACCGACGGCCAGCGCCAGGAGCAGGGCCAACGACCGGCTGGATTTCAGGTACATCGGACACCTCATCGCTGAATTCAATTCACGACAACGCTTCCACGAGCGCGTCGGCCACGGTCCGCGCGGCCGCTGGCATGCGCATTCTGTCGAGATACACCGCGACTTTCAGCACGCCTTCGCGCTGCTCGCTGAAAAGGCCGTAGGCCTCCTCGATGTCGTCGAGCGCGAAGCGGTGTGTGACGAGTGGCGAAAGGTCGACTCGATGGTGCTCGATCATTGCCATGAGGCGGCGCATCCGTTCCTTGCCGCCCGGGCACAACGTCGTGACGATCCGCTGATCGCCGAGTCCCGCGTAGAACGCCTCGTACGGCGCGACCAGCTTGCCGGAATACACGCCGAGGCTGGAGAGCGTTCCGCCGGGCCGGATCGCGCGAAGCGCACTCTCGAACGTCTGCTGCTGCCCGAGCGCCTCGATGGCGACGTCGACGCCGCGTCCGTCCGTCAGTTTCTTGATCGCGGGAACCGGATCGCCGTCCTTGACGTTCAGCGTGATGTTCGCGCCGAACCGCCGCGCCATCTGCAGGCGTTCCGGAATGGAGTCGATGCCGATGATGAGCGACGCACCCTTCAGCTTCGCGCCGAGCGTCGCGCAGAGCCCGATCGGTCCCTGCGCAAACACCGCGACCGTGTCGCCCACGCGGATGTTGCCGCTCTCGGCGCCCGACAGGCCGGTCGAGAAGATGTCCGGGCACAACAGCACGTCCTCGTCAGTCAGTGTCTCCGGGATCACGGCGAGGTTCGCGCGCGCATCGGGGACGAGCAGGTACTCGGCCCACGCGCCGTTGATGGTGTCGCCGAACCGCCAGCCGCCGAGCGCGCCGCCGCACTGCGAGTGCGCGCCGTTCAGACAGTAGAAGCACTGTCCGCACGGCGTGATGGCGCCGACGATCACGCGCTGCCCGACGGCGTAGTCCTTCTCGAGCCCGGGCCCGAGCTCCTCGATCACGCCGACCGGCTCGTGCCCGAGCGTCAGCCCCGCCTTCACGGGGTACTCACCACGGACGATATGCACATCGGTGCCGCAGATCGTCGTGGCCGTAATTCGGATGACCGCCTCGCCTGCCTCTGGAACGGGTTTCAGCACCTCTTCAATTGCAATGCGATCCTTGCCCCTGAACACCACCGCCTTCATCGTCGCCATGTGGGCGCCTCGCTACTTCTTCGGAACTTCGCCGAGCATTGCGTCCTGCAGGGAAAGAATCACCGGGTCCCCGCGCTGGATCGGGTGCCGGAATTCCGGCGGCGCTTGCGAGATCCTGTAAGTCGGCCAGGCCGCAGGAGGGTGTGCCGGCTGACCGCCGGCAGGCAGCAGGAGCCCTGCGGCGAGCAGGGCGAAGCCAATGCGTGTCATACATGCCTCCTCTGTTGACGAGAGGCGGCGAGGGAGCGCGGCTCAGGCGCCGCTACTGGGCACACATCGCAAGCACGTACGATTGGTCGGAAGTGCGGCGCAAGAAGCGGGAGGATTCGAGAATTTCCAGAATCGACTCGCATGTGATGCTGTCGAGATCCCACAGTCGCTGTGCCTGCCGCTGCGCGAGCCGGAGTCCCGGCATCTCGGGTATTCCGCTCGAACGAGTCGCAGAAGATCTGTCATGTCGGCCTGAACCGTCGCCATCGTGTGCT
>WNGF01000622.1_pt1 | contig 52135 bp, 50 predicted proteins | sample 5400641 | NCBI WGS metagenome assembly WNGF01 (sample SAMN13153371, study PRJNA577476) | soil metagenome | isolation source: 80 cm soil or saprolite under grassland replicate 2 | place: USA:California | collected 2016-06-15 | reverse complement strand
GGCTCGGTGGGCGGCGGAGCCATCGGTATCGGCACAGGGCAGTCGGCACGCCCGGCCCCGGCACCGGGCCGAAAGAGCCGTCGGCACTGGGGCCGAAGAGCCGTCGGCGGGGGCAATAGGCCGCGCCGGTTGGGTGCCTGACGTTCCGGGAGGTCCGGGCGCAGGCCGGGCTCGGGCAGACCGCCGCCCAGCTCGTGGCCTCGACGCACCTCCCGCAGAACATCGCCGACGCGGCGGTGGCCAACCCGATCAACCGGTCCACTGTGGACGGCGCCACCCGACGAGGCGCCGGAGGGGTGCGACGGCTTCCATGGCACCGGTCCCGCGACCACCCAGGTCACATGGGCGCGTCTGGTCACATCGTCATGTCGTTCACATCGGTACGCCGGCCACATCGGTACTTGGGTGTGGAACACCGCAACGGCCGACACATCTGGACCACCCCCGACGGCAACCAACACATACGCGAACCAGAACCCATCGCCGAACCACAACCACCACCCAAACCCAAACCCCAACCCGAACCACAACAACGGGACGACCCCACCGACGAACCACCACCATTCTGAGAGTGAATGGCGGCCGCTAGTCCGACGTTGCGTGGGTTGTGACGCCTGAACCTCCGGTGAGCTGGGGGTTCAGCGTCGTGGGTTGTGGTTGTTGTGGCATCGTCAAGGTCAGGGGGATGGTGGTTTCGATCAGTTCGAAGGCGTCTAGCGGAGTCAAGCAGCAACTAGCGGAGTCAAGCAGCAACCCGCATAGCTCACCCACTCCTTTCGTGGCCACGGAGCGGACGGGCCCTTCCTTGCAGGTCACCGCCACATTTCTACCGAGAGTTACCGCAACTTCGGGTTAGCGGGTGGGCCCGTCCGGTGGCTGGCCGGCTCTGGCCCGGGCGCCGGCGCGCAGCCGTTCCGGGCTGATCTGCCGCTCGGGATGCCGACGGAGGTACTCGTCCTCAAGTTGCCTGGTGCGCTCGGTGTGGGTGACCAGCGCCTCGGTGGAGCCGTGCAGGAACGTGTCGTGCCGGGTGCGGTGCACCGAGTCCAGCTCCTGCAGCAGCTCGTCCTCGGTCAGGTCGGCGGCGGGGACGCCGCGGATCAAGTCATCAGCCATGCCCTAGTGTCCCTTGTCCGATGTTCGTCGTCGGAGGCGGTGATACAGCAGGTGGAGCCGCCGGTCCGCGCCGCCGAAGATCCGGGAGACAACCCTAGGTCCGCCTGCTCTCCACGTGCAGGCCGAGTGCCCGGCTGAGTTCCTGCACGTTGTGGTACTCCTCCCCGCCGGGCAGCCCGCGGGCCAGGTCGATCAGCCGGTCCGGTGCGTGCTCGTCGGCCAGCCTGGCGAGCAGCGCGTCCCGGTCGGCCGTGGGCAGGTCCTTGCGGTCCTCGGCGGACAGGTTCCCGTGCTTCTCGTGCGGTTTCCACGTCCAGCCCCGCTGCGGGAGACGCCCAGCCCCGCTGCGGGAGTCCCTGCGGTCCCTCGCAGCGGTGCCGGTCGTCCGGCTCTCAGCAGGCGACCGACTCGGTCCGCTCGCCGAGGCAGTACACGACGTACGCGCGGCGGATCACCGGCTGGGCGACGTTGCGGACCCGCGTGTTCCCAGGGGTGAGGCCCTTCTCGGTGCCTGCGTGCGCGTGGCCGTGCACGGCCAGGTCCACGCCGGCCGCGTCGATCACCTCAGCCAGCAGGTAGCTGCCCAGCCAGGGGTAGATCTCCGGCGGTTCGCCGTGCAGCGTGTCCGCGGCCGGCGAGTAGTGCGTCAACGCCACACGCACGTCACCGTCCATCTGCGACAGGGCGTCGGCCAGCGCGGCCGCGGCCTGCTTGGTGTGCCGGATGTAGGCCTTGGTCTCCGGCTCGCCGAACTCGGCCGCGCACTTGCCGGCGAACCCGCCGCCGAACCCCTTCACGCCGGCGACCGCGAGCCGCATGCCGTTCACCGGGAGCACCACCGAGGTGCCCTCCAGCACGTGCACCCCGACATCGCCCAGGATCGCGGCGATCTCGTGCTGCTCGTCGGAGTGGTAGTCGTGGTTGCCCAGCACCGCGGCCACCGGCACCGGTAGGCCGCCGACCTCCTTGGCCACGATCTTGCCCTCGGCCGCGGTGCCGTGCCGGGTCAGGTCCCCGGCCAGCAGCAGCACGTCGGCGTGCTCGCCGATGCGCTCCAGGGCCGGCCGCAGGTGCCCGCGGGCGTCCTCGCCGAGGTGGATGTCGCCGACCGCGCCGATCCGGATCACCCGAGCTCCTCCTGTCCAGGCGGCTCCGCGCACTCGGTCAGGGTGAGCTCGTCGTGGACCGCGTGGTCCGGCAACAGCTCGCGGGCCACCGCAAGCACCCGGTCCCGGCGCTGCGCGCTCGGCACGGCGCCGCGCAGGAACACCTGCCGGTCGCGTACGAACGCGCGGACGCCCTGCTCGGCGGTGCGCGGGTCCTCGGCCAGCCGCTGCTGGATGTGCGCGGCCAGGTACTGGGGTGCGGTCCGACCGGTCACGGCATCTCCTTCGGCAGTATGCCCAGGCGTTCGGCCAGTACCAGGAAGGCGAACGCGTAGTCGTTGTCCTTGGTCTCGGCCCGGACCGTGCCCCAGTCGACCTGCTCGCGCAGCGCCCGGACCATCGCCAGCGGGCGGCTGAAGTCACAGGAGTGCGGACCGAACGAGGACAGCTTGTTGATCACCAGGTCGGTGACGGACAGCACCGGCATCCGCACCGACCCCACCTCGAGCGCGTCGGCGCGGGACAGCATGTCGCGGGTCACCGGGCGGCCGGCGGCATGGTGGATCAGGTCCACCATCACGTCCTCGTCGTACACCTTGACCAGCCAGTCCTCCGGCGGCCGCACCACCCGGAAGCCCTGCTGGGACAGCATCGTGAGGATGTGTTCCACGTCCTCCGCGCAGACGAAGAAGTCGACGTCGTGCTCCGAGCCCGGCCCGCCCCGCGCGTGCGCCGCGCAGCCGCCACCCAGCGCGAACGGTACCTCGGCGCGCTTCAACGCGACCCCGACCCGCTTCGCGGTCTCGGTCAGCCCCGGATCGTGCCCTCCGCTGCCCACCTCCAAGCCGTACCCGCCCGCCGCGGTCCCTAACGCCCGCCCGGGACCCACCCGCGCCCCCTGGTCACGGCGCCTGGCCGGAGACGGTCCAGCCGGCCGGGACGGCCGGTCGGTGACGCTTTGGCGCCCACTTCCGATGAGGAGGTAGCGCCCCAGCCACCCGGGGCGCTGTAGGCCCCGGCCAGGCCCGCATCCTGGCCGGGGCTGTCGGCTGGGCGCCGTCGTGGGTCTGCGGCTGGGACTGGCATACGGTGAGCACACAGCGGGTACCGGGATTTCATCGGGCGCGTGCCCACCCCAGCCCAGAGAAGGCGGCCGCAGTGACCGAGCCACGACAACCAGACCTCGGCCCACCCGCCCGCACGATCCCCGGCCGGTCGAGCTCGGTGCCGCCGGCCGGGCACGGCGGCCGGGGCGATCCGGGCGGGGTCCCGCCGTTCGAGCCGGAAGGCGCCGGCTCCTCAGCTACCGCCGCTCCCGCCACCCCGGCCGAGGCCCGGCCCGGTACCCAGGTGCCCGGTACGCAGATGCCCGGTACGCAGATGCCCGGTGACCGGGCGGCCGGTACAAAGGTGCCCGCGACGGCGCCGAGGTCGGTACCGCGGACCCGGTTCAGTGGCCTGTGGGTGACCGTCACGCTGGCCGCCGTCGTCCTGCTGCTGTTGTTGGTGTTCATCCTCGAGAACGGCCGCACCGTGGATGTCGCCTACTTCGGGTTCCACGGCCACCTGCCGCTGGGGGTCGCGTTGCTGCTGGCCGCCGTCTTCGGTGTGCTGCTGGTCGCCATCCCCGGCTACGGCCGGATCATCCAACTCCGCCGGGCGGCCAAGCGCCCGGACCGGCCGACCGCGGGCAGCCATCGACGGCGATGAGATGAGCACGCCACCGGTCTAGCGGACCCGGCTCACAGGCACCGAACCGACGTAACATCTGGGTCAGGACAGCCCGTCACGTCCGTACCTTCCGGTCGTTGTGCAGCGGGAGATGCACGACGCGTCGCCGCTGCCCCGAACACCGGCACAAGGACGTGAGTTGATCCGGCGTACGAGCATGGCCCGGTGGCGGCGCACCGCGCGGCAGACGCCTGCCCCGACGCCGCCGGACTTCCGGATCACCCTCCATCACGACGACGCGACAGCGTCGGCGACATTCGCCGTCACCGGAGAACTCGATCTCGCCACCGCATCGGTCCTCCGCGATGCGGCGACGGCGGCACTTGCCGAACGGCCCAACGTCCTGACCCTGAACCTGGCCGGGGTTAGCTTCTGCGACGCCGCCGGCCTCGGCGGTCTTCTCGACCTACGGGAGCACGCCGGGGCGGCGGGAGTGCGGCTGCGGGTCGCCGCCGTCAGCCCCGCCGTGCAGCGGGTGCTCGACGCGACGGGCACCGCGCCACTGTTCAGTCTTCGGCTGCGTCCCGCCTAGCGGCCCCCGCTTCCGCCGGTTCGCGGGTGGCCTGCTCGGCGGCCCGTTCGGCCTGCTGGCTGCGGTGCAGCGCGTGGATCCGCGCCGCATCGTCCACGGCGCGCCGGTGGGAGCGGACCGCGGTGTCGTACGCGTCCGCGGCCCACGCATGGGCATGCCGAGCGTTGGTGTCCGCACGTTCCGGCTCCTGCGGGTCGTCCTGGAGTTTCGCCACCCCCCCAGCATGCGCCTGGCACGGGTACCGGGCCTAACCGGTAGCGGGTGACGGCCCTCCCGCGGCGCGCTCCCCCGAATTCTGCGGCGCGGTGGCGGGATGGCGCCGGACGATCTTCCGGACGACAGGGGGGACGCAGTTCGGTACAGTGCCGATGCCTCGCGCCGGCCGCCGCGGAAGGTGGCCGGGCACATTCTTGGGGGACCCATGGCGACATTCCAGGAGAATCTCTCCCACGACCTGGCCGCCTTCGGCTGGAAGATCGAACCGCAGGATATTCCTGACTTCCCCACGACCGCCCGCGTGCTCAGGGAGCTGTACGCCTGGTGGAACCTCGCGCCAGAGGAGGTCCGCTCGGTCATCAAGCACGCCGACCTCAGCGACGCGCTGTGGCAGTCCGGCAAGCTCAGCGACTGGCCCGCCTTCCACACCCTCATCCACGGCAATCCGTTCGGCACCTTCACCGACACGGTCAACGACGTGCTGACCGCCGTCGAACGGGCGCACAACGCAGAGACGGAGTAGCCCGCGGCGCCGCGACCCGGGCGACCCTGGAATGCGGCCGGCCGATCGGGTAATAGACCACATGGCGAAGGATGAGGACCGGACTTGCGGCGGCCCGGGCGGCGCGCCGCGCCGACCCGTGACCCGGCGGCGGCGCCCGGTGCCGTTCGGGTCGGGTAGGGCGGGTTGAGCTCCGTGGCTTCCGGCGAGACCGGCCTGACCGTCGCCGTGACCGGGCCGACCGGGACCTTCGGGTTCGGGCTGATGCCGCTGCTGCAGGGCGACGAGCGGATAGCCCGGATCGTGGGCATCGCGCGGCGGCCGTTCGACCCGGCCGAGCACGGATGGCCGAAGATGGAGTACCGCCGGGGAGACGTGCGCGACGCCGCCGCGCTGGAGGACGCGTTCCGCGGTGCCGACGTGGTGATCCACCTGGCCTTCCTCATCACCGGGACGGCCTCGAGGGAGACGCTCCGGGAGGTCAACATCGACGGGACGGTCAACGCCTTCCGGGCCGCGGCCGCGGCCGGGGCCCGCCGGTTCGTGTACGCGTCCTCGGTCGCCGCCTACGGCTTCCACAGCGACAACCCGGTTCCGATGACCGAGGACTGGCCGGTGCGGCCGGCCGCCCGCCTGTTCTACGCCCAGGAGAAGGCCGAACTCGAGCAACTTCTGCAGGCCGAGGCCACCCTGCATCCCGATCTCGCGCTGTACCTGCTACGCCCGCCGGTCGTCCTCGGGCCGCACACCGTCGGCGCCAAGGACCTGCTGCCCGGGCTGCTCGCCCCACTGGCGCGCCGGCTGGCCGGCCGCGTCGGCCGGCTCCCGGTGCCGATCCCGCTCCCGGTGCCGGCGCTGCCGATGCAGTTCATCCACGAGGACGATGTCGGGCAGGCGTTCCTGCTGTGCACGGTGGCCGCCGGTCCACCCGGCGCATACAACATCACCGGGGACGGGACCGTCACCGCCGCCGACGTGGCCCGCGAACTCGGCGTCATCCCGCTGCCGGTGCCCATCCGACCGGCCCAGGCAGCCGCCCGGGCGGTGGCCGCCCTGCCGAGGCTGCCGTTCCTCCCGCCCGTGATCGAATGGGTCGAGGCGGCCAGCCACCCGGCGATCATGGATGCCAGCCGGGCCAAGCAGATGCTGGGCTGGCGGCCCCGCTACTCCAGCCTCGACGCCCTGCGGGCCACCCTCCGAGCGCCCGGGGCCTGAGTCCGGCCTCACCGCCCCGGCCGGGCGGGGATCCACCTGCCGGTGGCTCAGCCCGCTGCGCATGCGGCGGGGTCGGCCAGTGGTCGGCCCTCACGCCGCGGCCGGTGTCAGGGCGGCATTGGGCAGCCCGCGGCTCACGTGCTCGTACACCACGGACACCGCCAGCCTGGCGCGGCCCATCCGGGCTGCCGCCGTCTCCGGGCGGTCCCCGAACTCCTGCGCGAGTGCGGCGGCACACCCACGCACGCCGCCGTGGGCCACGACCGCGGCGCGGATCGCCGCGTCCGCGCGTGCCCTGTCAAGGTTCTCGCTGGTTGACCACGTCGACACGGCCAGCGCCTCGGCGCGGGCTACGAACAGCTTGTCTCCCGGTCACCGTCGTTCACCCCTCGGTAGGTTGTCTCACCGGCCATGTCACCGCCCACGGGTATCGGTGACGGTGATCGAACGGTTCTACGACGGTTGCGGCGACGGGGCCTGGCCACCTTCACGAAATACCCACCGCCGGCCCGCGAGAATATCGACCGGGGCCCAATGGTCTCCGGCGTTTGCGCGGCTGGACCCCGTGGTGTGAAATGTGCTGCCGGGAGCGGACGACGGAGCGCAGCCGCTGTCGATGGATTGCAGTACGACAGGTGTCCGGTCGGCCCGGTCGGGGGAAGCCCACCGCGCTGGGCACACCACCCCGAAGCGTGAGGACTGCGTCTTGGCCACCGACCCCGTGTCCGCGCCGACGGACACCGACACTGCCGGTCCGTCCGCGGAAGGCTCCGCCGCGGACGGTGAGTCCCGCGCCGACAGTTCCGAGGCAGGCCGTCCCGGCGGGCCGGTGTGGCGTCGCGTCGCCGCCGCCTGGCTCCCTCCACTCGTCGCGCTGGTCGCGGGCTGGTCGCTGCTGGCCTACCGGTCGGGCTACCACGGCGGGGCCCTGTTCCGGCCTTCCAGCTACGGCCGCTGGGACTCCGGGCATTACCTGCGCATCGCACGCGACGGTTACGTCGCGGTCTGGCACTGCGGCGGGCATTCCCTGCCCCCGCACCTGCCACCCGGGAACTACCTGTGCGGGACGATCGGCTGGTTCCCCGGGTACCCGGTGACGATGCGGGGCCTGTCGGAGATCACCGGCGTCTCCCTTCCGATGGCGGGTCTCGTCGTCGCCTGGGTGTGCTGGTATGTCGCACTCGTCCTGATGTGGCGGCTGCTGGAGGACTCCCGCTCGACCCTGACCCGCTGGGCGTGTCTCCTCATCGCGGCGTTCTTCCCCGGGCAGGTCTACTTCGCCGCCATCTTCCCGATCTCGCTGTGCATCGCCGCTGTTCTCGGTTGCCTGTACGCGGCGCTACGCGCGTCCCGGCCCTGGATGGCCTGGGTGGGCTTCGGGTCCGGGATGGTCGCCGCCGCCAGCTACCTCACCGCGGTCGTGCTCGCCCCCGCACTGCTCGTCGCTGCCCTGGTCGCGCGCGGGCGGCGGCTCCGGGTGGTGATCTCGGCCCTGGGCGTCGCCGCCGGTTTCGGTGCCGTCCTGCTCGCCATGCAGCTGTCGGTCGGCATCTGGAACGCGTACTTCATCAGCGTCCGGAAGTACCAGGTCGGGGTCCACTCCCCGCTGGAAACGTTGTCGGCCCGGTTGCGGCCGCTGTGGACGCCCCAGCCGCCGGGCCTGCAGTTCCTGCGCGTGACCGCGGCGCAGACGCTGCTCGCCCTGTGCTTCGTGGCTCTGGCCACGCTGGTGACCCTGGTCCGCATGGCCCGCCCCGCGAGGGCATCGACGACGGCACCCGGCACGGCGCCGGAGGAGGCCGACGAACCGGCGGACGGCTCGCTCCGCGGGAGGTGGTGGGCGGCCGTCACGGCCCGGGTCCCCGCGTTCGAGCTGACGTTCCTGCTGGCCATGATCGGCGTGTGGCTGGTGCCGTACATCGCGGGCGGCCATGCGAGCACGTACCGCTCCGAGGCGTTCGTCGTGCTGAGCGTGCCGCTGCTGCGCCGGCTTCCGTCCTGGCTGCTGGTGGTTCCGCTGGCGGCGGCGGTGTTCGTCGCCTGGCGCATGGCGCCGTACTTCTTCAACGGCAAGCTGATGTGAACGGTGGGCGGGTGCGGACCGCCGTACCGCGGGTCGGCCCGGCGTACCCCTCCGATCTGACCGACGGCCGACCGACTGTTAGCGTGCGGTCGTGCGCAAAGAGGATCAGGTGAGCCGACCTGGGGATGCCCGCAGCCCGCGGTCCGGTGACGCGACCGCGGGCGGGCCCTGCCGCATCGGGATTCTCGTGGTCGCCTACAATGCCGAGTCGACCCTCGCCTCGACGCTGGACCGTATCCCGGTCGAATTCCGGTCGCGGATCGAGGAGATCCTCGTCTGCGACGACGCCAGCGACGACAACACCGTCGCCGCCGCGCTGCAGTGGCGCGCCGACAATGCGGAGCCGCCGACCACCATCGTCCGGCACCTGAAGAACCTCGGCTACGGGGGCAACCAGAAGGCCGGATACCGGATGGCGATCGAACGCGGCCTGGACATTGTCGTGCTGCTGCACGCCGACGGCCAGTACGCGCCGGAGTGCCTGCCCGACATGGTGGCACCGCTCGAGCGCGGCGAGTGCGCCGCCGTATTCGGCTCGCGGATGATGATTCCCGGCCAGGCGAGGCGGGGCGGCATGCCGATGTACAAGTGGCTCGGCAACAGGGTGCTGACCCGGGTGGAGAACGCACTCCTCGGGTCCCGGCTCACCGAGTTCCACTCCGGCTACCGGGCCTACAGCGTCGCCGCGCTTGCCGAGGTGCCGTTCGAGAACAACAGTGACGGCTTCGATTTCGACACGCAGATCGTCGTGCAGCTTCTCGACCGCGGGATGCGGATCGTCGAGATCCCGATCCCGACGTACTACGGCGACGAGATCTGCTACGTCAACGGCATGAAGTACGCGCGCGACGTCATACGTGACGTCCTGCAGTACCGGCTGACCAAGGTCGGGTTCGGCACCCATGAATGGGTGCCGAAGGATGACGAGTACGACCTCAAGGAGAGCGAGGGCACGTCGCACACAGTGCTCGTCGACATGCTCACCGACGTTCCGCCGAAGCGTGTGCTCGACCTTGGATGCTCGGGCGGCCGGCTCGCCGCGCGGCTGCGCAAGCTGGGCCACCACGTCACCGGCGTCGATCGGGTCGAGTGCGACGGGGTACGGGACCGGGTCGACGAGTTCGTGCCGGGCAACCTCGAGGACGGCATCCCGGCCGCCGTGGGCACCGGATTCGACACCGTCATCGCGGCAGACGTCATCGAGCACCTGGCCCAGCCGAAGTCACTGCTGCGGCAGATGGCGGACGTACTCGCCGACAACGGCGAGATACTGGTCTCCACGCCGAACTTCGCCCACTGGTACCCGCGCCTGCGGGTCGCCAGCGGCCTGTTCGACTACGACCGGCGCGGGATCCTCGACGAGACGCACCTGCGTTTCTTCAGCCGGCGCAGCCTGCTTCGCACCGCCCGATCCAGCGGCCTGGAGGTCGAGGAGATCCGCTACACCGGCCTCCCGTTCGACGTGCTGTCCCGGGGCACGACCCCGGCGTCGCGAACGGCACAGCGGCTGGACCGGCTATTCGTCCGGTTGCGCCCGACGCTGTTCGGCTACCAGTTCGTGCTGCGGATGAGGCCGCATCACGCAGGCTCGGTGACCGCCAACCGCTGAGTGTGCCTGCCGAAGTTCGCCGGGCCGGCAGCCAGCGGTCCGGTCGTCGCAGGGCGGTCCGGCCCAACCGGCCCGGCGGTGGTGGTCCTATGGCCCTAACCGGCCGGTGTGCAGCGCGGCGATGGTGGTGCTGAGACCGCAGCAGGGGGAGGCATCATGGACAGCACTCGCGGTGCCACCGTGGTCGCGTACGGGTGCCCCGGGGCGCGGCCAGGCGCGCGGCCATGACCGTCGGGTGGGACGAGCGGCAGCTTCTGGGTTGCGTGGCAGGGGCGGTGTTGGCGCCGTCGGTGCACAACACCCAGCCGTGGCTGTTCCGGCTGCGGATGGACGGCCTGGACGTGTACGCCGACCCGCGGCGGCTGCTGGCGGTCGCCGATCCGACCGGCCGGCAGCTGTGGACCAGTGTCGGCGCCGCCGTGGCCAACGCGCAGGTCGCGGTCGAGGCGCGGGGCCGGCAGTGCTACCTGCGGATGCTGCCCGACCCGGCGTGTCCCGGGCTGGCCGCCGAGCTCCGGATCGGCGGCAAGCGGCCGCTGGGGCGGGCCGAACGACTACTTGCCAAGGCCATCCGGGACCGGCACACCGACCGCCGGCCGTTCAACGGCGCGATGCCGCCGCAGCACCTGCTGGACCTGCTGCGCGCCGAGGCCCGGGCCAGCCGGGTGGGGCTGGCGCTGCTGGTCGAGGACGACGCCGAGGAGGCGCTGGCGGTGACCCGTGCCGCGGAGGCCAGCCACCGGGCCGACCCGGCATACCTGCGTGAGCTGGCCCGGTGGACCACCGGCCGCGCCGACCGCTGGGACGGCGTGCCGGTCGGTGCCTTCGGGCCGGCGCCGCTGTGGGACCTGGTGCCGGTGCGCGACTTCACATCCGGCCAGCCCCAGGCGGCTCGCCGGCCGGCCCGGTTCGAGGCCGAACCGCTGCTGGCGGTGCTGGTCACCGCCGCGGACCGCCCGGCGGACTGGCTGCGGGCCGGACTGGCCATGCAGCGGGTGCTGCTGCTGGCTACCACGCACGGGCTGGCCACCTCCTTCCTCACCCAGCCGCTGGAGTTCCCGGCGCTGCGCACCCGACTGGCCGACCGGCTCGGCGACCAGCTCGACGACGACCTCGGCGACGACTTCGGCGACCCGGACAGCCGGCAGGTGCAGGTGCTGCTGCGGCTGGGCTACCGGACCGGACCGCCGCTGCCGCTCACCCCGCGCCGCACGCGGGGCGAGGTGCTCATCGACACCGCCGCCGAAGCGCCGAGCTGGCCGGCGTCCGGCTCGCCCCGGCCCGCCGTCTCGGGCCGGTAGCGAGGCCGGTGCTGCTGGTGGTGGTGAGGTCAGGAGGCCGCCCTGGCGCTCAGGGCTGCGGGTTCTCGTGCAGCACCTCATCCAGCGGTCGGCGGGGGGCGGCCGGCAGGTCCGGCGCGGCCGGGTCGGGCCAGCCGAGGCGCATCACCAGTTGGGCGTGGCCGAGGCCGTTGAGCAGCCGGCCGTCGATCTGCGCCCGCACGACCGCGACCTCGACCGGCTGGGACTGCACGCCGGTGGCCAGGCCGAGGTCGGTCGCGGTCAGCATCAGCGCTGACATGGCTTCGCCGGCGCGGATCTGGTCCTGGCGGCCGTCGCCGACGGTGTAGAGGATCGCCCAGGCCGGCTGCTCGTCCACCCCGGCCGGCACCGACGCCTGACCGGGACGGTCCTGCTCGAAGTCGCGAAGCACCACGTCGCTGTGGCGGGGTTCGCTCAGGTGCGGCACCTGGCTGGGCGGCACCCCGTCTCGGCCCGGCCGGTCACCGGTCCAGGCGGCCAGCTCCGCGTCATACGCCGGGTCGGCGGACTGGATCCGCTCCGCCCGGGCGGACAGCACCGCCAGCTCGATCCGGTCCTCGGCGTCGGTCAGCAGCGCCAGGTACGTCCCCTCCTCCTCCTGCACGGCCGACCGCAGCGCCTGCAGCACCGCCTCCGGCAGCGGCTCGGGGGCGAACGGCCGGCGGTCGGTGCGCCGCCGGGTGATCGCCTCGGCCAGCCGGGTGGCCGCCGGGTCCGGGTCCTGCCGGTCGGCCAGCTCGACGTCCTGCCGGTCGGCCAGCTCGACCCGGGCGATCAGATCGGGCCGGTCCGGCTCAGGCAGGTAGGACACCCGCACCGGCCAGCCGTCCGCGGCCAGCGCGGTACGGGCGTGGTGCAGCGCCGCACCGCAGCCCAGCAGCATCTCCCGGCCGAACGGGTCGGCCACCGGCACCGCCCGGGCGGGGTCCGCGGACAACTCCGCGACCTCGCCGACGACCCGCCACGACCACGGCTGGGCGTTATGCAACGACGGCGCGTACCGGGCCAGATCGATCGCGGCCCGCAGCGCGGCCGCAGCGGCGACGCCGCTCCGGCCGGCGGGTGAGGTGGTCATCGGGTCAGTCTCCCAGCGATGTGAGGCGGCTGCGAGGGATCCGCCGCGAGCTTCCTCAACCCACGATGTCGAAATCAGCTCCGCAGCCTCTACTCCCTATGGAAGGCGCCCGCACGGGGTGCCCGGGCCGAGGAGGTTTCAATGCCTGAACTGCAGACCCTGATGACCGGTCTCGCGTTCGGCGAGTCGCCACGGTGGCACGAGGACCGTCTCTGGTTCTCCGACATGGGCGCGGGGGAGGTCGTTGCCGTCGATCTGGAGGGCAAGAGCGAGGTCATCGCCCGCGTCCCGGCCATGCCGATGGGCCTCGGCTGGCTGCCCGACGGGCCTCTGCTCATCGTGTCGGCGCGCGACGGGCTTCTGCTGCGCCTGGACCCCGACGGGTCGCTGGTGACCCATGCCGACCTGACCGGCCTGACCGGGCACGCCTGGAGCGACATGGTCGTGGACGGCCGGGGCAACGCCTACATCGGCAACATCGGATTTGAGTTTCCAGGCGGCGAGTTCGCCACCGGGATCCTCGCTCTGGTCACCCCCGACGGCTCGGCTCGCCAGGTGGCAGACGGAGTCTCATTCGCCAACGGCATGGCCGTGACGCCCGACAACTCCACGCTGATCCTGGCCGAGTCCTACGCCTCCAGGCTCACCGCCTTCGACATCGCGGCGGACGGCAGCCTGTCGAACCGGCGGGTGTGGGCCGACCTGGGTGGCGGCGTCCCCGACGGCATCTGCCTCGACGCCGAAGACGCCGTCTGGTACAGCGACGTTCCCAATAAGCGGTGCGTGCGCGTTCGCGAAGGCGGCGAGGTCCTGCAGACGGTCGACCTCGACCGCGGCTGCTTCGCGTGCGCGCTCGGCGGCGCGGACAAGCGAACGCTGTTCCTGATGGCGGCCGAGTGGTCGGATCCGGCCAGCATGATGGCCGGGGCGCGAACCGGCCAGGTACTCACCCTCGAGGCGCCCGCGCCGGGCGTCGGTTGGCCGTAGGAAGCGGGCCACCCGGTGCACGAGACGCGCGCACCGGGGGACTGGTGTGGTCAGTTCGTCAGCGTCCGACCTTCTTCAGGTACAGCACGGCCGGACCGGCCGCTTCGAACGGAGCGTCGAGGCTGATCTCGGAGAAGCTCTCGACCGTCACCTTGTCTGCCTCCACCGTCTCACGGCTGTCTGCGGCCGGCGGCTCAGGTTCGCCGCAGCGCCACGCCGTCGATGGCGACGAACGCGGTCGAGCGGGTGCGCAACAGGAGTGTGCCGGTACGGTTGGCCGCCAGCAGCGGTAGCGCGAGGACCCGGCGGTACGCGGTGGTGCTGCTGGTGAGGCTGACGGCGCCGACGTAGACGCCGCCGAGGTAGACCGAGACAGAGCCGCAGGTGGGACAGGTGGTGGCGACGATGGCGATGCGGCGGGCGGTGACCCCCGCCTTGGACAGCGTCGCGGCGTAGGTCCGGGTGGTCGTGGCGGTGCCGCGGAAGTACGCCGTGCCGGTTGTCCGCGTCCAGCCGGAGGATGGTGACAGCGACCAGTCGTCCAGCGGCATACCGGTGCACCGGTCGGCGCTCCACGCCGAGACGTTGCCGGCCGCGTCCCGCGCGCGCGCCGACACGCACACCTCCTGCCCCGGTGAGAGGCCGACCGGCACCGAGGTGGACGTGCGCCCGGCCCAGCCGGACGGCGTGATGTAGCCGGAGAACCCGGATGTCGGCGTCGCCACGCGGTAGCGCAGGTCGTAGCTGGCGACCGTGCTGCCGACGTCGGTGGACCGGTAGGAGTAGGTGACCGGGGAGGTGAGGTACGTCGACGCGGTCGGCGCGCTGAAGGCCGGCACCGCGGGTGGCGTGACGTCGCTGCGGAACGTCGCGGTCCAGGTGCCGACGTTCCCGGACTGGTCGATCGCCTGCGCGGTGACGGTGTGCGTGCCGGTGCTCAGGCCGGTCGCGGTGTAGGTGGGGCCGCACGCCGCCCAGGCGCGGGCATCGACCCGGCAGGCCAGCGCGAGCGACGGCGCCGGGGTGAGGTCGTCGGTGGCGGCAACGGTCGCGGTCACCGTGCCGCGGACCAGCGCCGGCACGGTCCCGGTGACCGTCGGGGCGACGGTCTCGATCGGCGCCGACCACAGCTCCGTGCCGGAGGCCGGGTCGTCGGCGACGAAGTACCAGCGCGTCCCGGACCGGACCAGCCCGCGCGGGGAGGAGCCTCCGGGGCCCGGCCACAGGTCGGCGACGCCGGCGGCCGTCCCGTCGGGGCGCACCTGCCATGGCTCCCGGCCGCGGCCGTCCGCATCTGCGGACAGCAGCAGCCGGACCCGGTCGGCGGTGATGTCGGTGGGATCCGAGCCGCCGGCGCCGGGGCGTAAGTCGTTGCGCAGCCGGGTCCCGGCCGCCGTCCCGTCGCCGGACCACAGCTCGCGGCCGGTGTCGGCGGACGTGCCGGCGAACCAGGTCTGCCCGGCCAGGCCGGTCAGGCCGCGCGGCGCCACCGGCGGCGGCGAGCCGGCCGGGGCCAGCGTGGTGCCGCAGTTCGCCAGCAGGGTCCAGGCCGCACCGCCGGTTACCGGGCCGATCTGGGCCACCTCGGTGTAGAACGGCTCAGCGTCGTACCCCTCCGCGGTGCAGAGCTGCTGCGCCGCGCCGCCGGCGACCGACCAGATCGTCCTGCCGTCGGTGACCAGCGGCGCCGACCACGCCACGTGCCCGTAGTCCGGCTCGCCGTAGGCGCCGGAGTTCAGCGCCGCGTTGACGAAGAAGACCGGCGCCCCGCCCTCGTCCAGCCGCTGCAGGAACTGCCTGGCCTCGATGTACCCGTCCGAGGCGAGGTACTGGTTGTAGCCGAGGAAGTACAGCGACCCGCCGTAGACGACCAGGTCCTTGGGCTCCCCGCCCAGCCGGCCCGGCTTGAGGTCGGCGACCAGCACGGTGCCGGCCGCGGTGCCGTCGCTGCGCCACAGCTCGCGGCCGGACGCGCCGTCGTCGGCGCTGAAGTACACGCCGGCGGCGAACGCCGTGACCCACTCCGGCCGGGAGCCGCGCGGCCCGGGGCGCACGTCGGCGACCCGTCTGGTGCCGGCCGCGGTGCCGTCGGAGCGCCACAGCTCGGCGCCCGCCACCCCGTCGTCGGCGACGAAGTAGAGCGCGTCGCCGGCCACGGCGAGTTCGCGGACCCCCGATCCCGCCGGCCCGGGAGCGATGTCGGCGACCAGCCGGGTCCCGGCCGCGGTGCCGTCGCTGACGAACAGCTCGCGGCCGACGTCCGGGCGCCAGGCGCTGAACGCGACCCCGTCGCCGAACGGCACCACATCGCGCGGCACGGAGCCGTCGCCTCCGGGGGCGATGTCGGCCACCGGCGACAGCGTTCCGGTCGCCGGGGTGCCCTGCGGCGCGGGGAGCGGAGGCGGCGCGGCCGGCGCGCCGGCCACCCCTTCGTGCCGTGGCCCGCCCTTGTGCTGTCCCCACTGCACCGGGCCGTCCGGGCCGCCGCCGAGGTCCCACACCCACACCGTCGGCTTCTGCTCGACGTAGTCCAGCCGCTGGCCGACCGCGATGATCTCGTTGCGCCCGTCCAGGTCGATGTCGGCGATCGCGGGCATGCCGAAGTCCCACGCGCCGTCGGTCGACTTCGGGAAGCCCGCCAGCGTCCGGCCCTGGGCGTCGAAGGCGTACACCCGTCCGGTGTTGAGGTCGGCGGACTTGGCGACCAGGACGATGTCGGGCCGCTGGTCCCCGTCGACGTCGCCGACCACCGGATCGCCGGACGCCTTCTGCCCGTAGTACGGGTCGCCGATGGGGAGCGGGAAGCCGGGCAGCGGTGTGCCGTCACCGTGCCAGGCATCCAGCCCGTGCTCGGTCTGCACGACGACGTCCAGCGTCCCGTCCCCGTCGAGGTCGGCCAGCGCGGGCTCGGCGCTGTAGGCCACGCCCGAGTAGCCCGTCATCGTGCGCTGGGCCAGCGTCAGCGGGTCGATCACGTGTGCCAGGGCCGGACCGTGGTTGATCGCGGCCGTGGTGAACACCAGGTCCGGCCGGCCGTCCCCGGTGACGTCACCGACGGACACGAAGTCATCGGCGAGGGCGTACTGGCTGGGCAGCACCAGCGGGAAGCCGGGGAAGAAGGACCCGTCCCAGCGCCAGACCTGCACGATGACGTTCTCGAACGACGGCCCGTAGCTGATGATCTCCTTGCGGCCGTCGCCGTCGAGGTCGGCGACCGTGGGCTCGCGCCACATGTACGACGCCGAGGTCGGGTGCCACCACGGCACCTCGTTGCCGTACCGGTCCAGGATGACCGTGTCGTTGTACATCCTGGCCACGACATCGTCGACGCCGTCACCGTTCACATCCGTCACGACGGGGGCGCTCGGTGACATGGCCAGCGCCTCCGGCCACCGGCCGGGGAGCACCGACCCGTCGCCGCGCTTGGCCGTGATCCGGCTCTGCGGCCACGGCCAGTACGACATCACCACGTCGAGGCCGCGGCCGCTGCCCGGGGTGAGGTCTCCCAGCGTCGGGTATCCGGTGCCCGTGCTGGACCGGTCCGGCCAGCCCTCGATCGGCGTGCCGTCATGGTCGAACGCGTACACCGGTCCGACCGCCGTACCCTGCGCCAGCACCTCGAGCTGCGGGTCGCCGTCGATATCCCCCACCAGCGCGTTGATGTTCGGTCCGGCATGGTAGGTGCCGGCGCCGCTGAACGCGTAGGCCGGCCAGCCACGCTCCAGCTGCGGATCCGCGAACGGGTCCGGCGCCGGCGTGGGAGTGGCCGTCGGGCTCGGGCTCGGCGTGGGCGGCCTGGCCGGTGCCGCAGGCGCCTCCGGTGCCGTAGGCGCGGAAAGCGGCGCCGGCCGCACGGTGACCGTTCCGCTGGAGTCCCGCCCGGCAACCAGCGCGGAGTCCAGACCCGACGCGCCGCCGGTACGCTGGCCGCCGTCGGCGGCACCCGGGACGCCGACAGCCGTGCCGGTCAACGGCGCGAGCAGCACCATCGCAAGCAGGACGGATCGCATCGCATCTCCTGCGGCCGCAGCCGGACGACCCCGCGCGAGCATGCCACCGTCACCCGGCGCGGACAAGCAGGCAATCTCCCCGGCAGGCCCGTCAGCAGGCCGGAACGCACACCCGGGCGCAGCCAACTACACAACGGTCAGTCATCCGCCCCGCAGCTCCTGCACCGTCATCGGTTCGAAGCTGCCCCGTCAACCGTTGCCGGCCAGCTCGTCGGTTGCGGTCTGTCCGGCGTGTGCGGTGCGGCGCAGGAAGTCGGCGAGCAGTTCGAGCTCGGTGTCTTCGTAGCCTGCGCAGATCTGGTCCATCAAGGTGTTCATCCCCGCGTAGAGGCGTATCAGCTGGGCGCCGCGGTCGCGTAGGGCCCGGACGAGGACGGCGCGGCGGTCGGACGGGTCGCGTTCGCGGGCCACCCAGCCGCCGCGTTCGAGTCTGTCGAGGATGCCGGTCATGGTGGCGGGGTGCAGGCCGGCGCGTCGGGCCAGTGCACTGGGGCTGAGCGGACCGTGGCGGGCGATGAGGTCCAGGCAGTCGAGGTCGACGTCCTTCAGCTCAAGGTGTCCGCCGACGTGGTGGTTGAGCAGGGACAGTTGGATGCTCAGCTCCCGCAGTGACTCCTTGATCGCAACGGTCAGGCGCCTGCGACGCCGCTGGACGTCGGCGGCCTCTGGTGCTACGGGAGTCATATGATATGTTCCTCGTATCGTATGGTATGCCAAAGACAAGGTACCCGGGAACGCCACCGCCGGCACGGCAACGCACCGGCAGACCCAGACAGGGAGCGGCTAGATGAAGTTGACGGTCTTCGGAGCGACCGGCGGCATCGGCGGGCAGGTCGTGCGACAGGCGCTGGACGCCGGACACCAGGTGACGGCGGTGGTCCGCGACCCGACCCGGTTCGTCGTCAGCCACCCCGCGCTGGAGGTGGCGACGGTGCCCGGCCTTACCGACCCCGAGGTGCTGCACCCAGCACTGAAGGGCAGCGACGCCGCGATCTCGGGAGTCGGCCCGCGACGTCGCAAGGACGGCCCGGTCGCCTCGAACGCCACGCGGGGAATCCTGCGCGCGCTGGCGGACAGCGGCACACGGCGCTTCGTCGCGGTCAGCGCCGTGCCGGTCGGCCCGGTCCCGGACGGCGAAAGCTGGATCAACCGCCGGATCCTGCTGCCGTTCATCAGCGCGCTGCTGCGGGATACGTACGCGGACCTGGCCGGGATGGAGGACCAGATCCGGCGCAGCACCACGGAATGGACGGTCGTGCGGCCGCCCAAGCTCGTGAACAAGCCGCTGACCGGCACGTACCGGACCTGCGTGGGGGGGAACGTGCCGCGCGGCTACGCGATCTCCCGCGCCGACGTCGCCCACGCCATGCTCGCCGTCCTGGACGACCCGGCGACGATCGGGCAACCGGTCGGGGTCGCCAACTGACGGCCTTCCGGAACCGGCTGACCGAACATACCTGGTCAGACCGGGGGTTGACCTGGGGCCGGTGGCGTGACCGGAGGCTGCCAGTGCGCTGGGCGGGAGAGCGACGGTGGCAACCTTGTGTCGAGATCGCCCTGCGCCGCATCGAGCTGTGACTGGGTGAGAAAGATGCTCCCGGTGAGGTCGGCACCGCTGAGGTCAGCGCCTCTGAAGTCAGCCCCGATGAGGTCGGCCATTCTCAGGTCGGCGCCTGCCAGGTCGGCTCCGATGAGGTATGCCCCTCTCAGGTTGGCGCCTATCAGGTCGGCTCCGCTGAGGTCCCTCCCGATGAGGTCGGCTCCGCTGCGGTCGATTTCATGGCGCCGGGCCTCGGCGCGCACCAGTTCGCTCGTGCGTAGCAGTAGGGCATTGACGGCGCGTCGGTGCGCAGCCACGTCCAGTTCCACGAGAACGTCGGGGCTGTTGTGTGTGAGACGTTCGGTCTCGTCGAACGAGCGGCTGAGCTCACCGTGGAGCGGGCGGGCCGGTCGCAGCGTCAGCGCTTCGGTCAGGTACCAGAGCAGCTCATGGAGCTGCCGCATGATCGTGAACACCTTGAACATCTGCCCTGCGATTCGCGGCGTCCGCCGCCAGTCCTGTCCACCGAAGGTGACCTGGGCGACCTTTTGCCCCGCCCCGAAGCAGTCGTAGACGGCGCAACCCGGGAAGCCCTTCTGCCTGAGGCGGTCATGAATGCCGCAGCGGAAGTCCGACTGCAGGTTTGGACAGGCCTGCCCGGCGGCTTTGTCGATGGCGAAGTCCGCCGAGGCAGCGAAGGCCGGCGCGACACAGCACAGCCCGAAGCAGCGTTCGCAGTCAGCGCGCAGGCTCAGCCGACGTCCGTCGGGGACAGGTGCCGGATGTTGGAGTTCCTTAGGCAATAGGCCCCCCACTCGGGCTGGCTGCCGTTGAGGTCGATGTAGCGTACCGGGGGTTCGTCCCTGTCCCGGGCAGAGATGAGGACCGCGGTGCGGGTAGCGATGCTGGGACCGGTGGCGTGGCGCACGCCGCCGCACCACTACGGCCCGTGGGAGCAGGTGACCGGGCTGCTGACCGAGGGGCTGGTCGCCCGCGGTGTGGACGTGACCCTCTTCGCGACGTTGGATTCGCGGACCCGGGCGACGCTCGCCGGGGTGTGCCCACACGGCTACGCCGAGGATCCCACGATGGACGGGCGGGTGTGGGAGGCCCTGCATGTCTCCTACGCCCTTGGCCGCTCGGCCGAGTTCGACCTCGTGCACAACCAGTTGGACTGGCTGCCGCTGGCGTTCGCCGAGCACGCTCGCGCTCCGCTGCTGACCACCATCCACGGGTTCTCCGGCCCCGGGATCCTGCCGGCCTACGGCCGCGCGCGTTCGGCCTATGTGGCGATCTCGGACGCGGACCGGGCGCCCGGGCTGGACTATCTGGCCACGATCCACCATGGCATCGACCTGGACCTGCTGCCGTTCCGCGGCGACTCCGGCGACGGACTGGTCAGCTTCGGCCGGGTGCACCCGGACAAGGGCACCGCCGAGGCCGTGGCGATTGCCCGGGCGGCCGGGCGGCGGCTGGTGATCTGCGGCATCGTGCAGGACGAGCGCTACTTCGCCGAGCAGGTGCAGCCGCACGTCGACGGCGACCGGGTGGTCTTTCTCGGCCCGGTCAGCCGGGACCGCCGGGCCGACGTGCTGGGGTCCGCCGCGGCCCTGCTGCACCCCATCGCGTTCGAGGAGCCGTTCGGTCTGTCGGTGGTCGAGGCAATGGCGTGCGGCACCCCGGTGGTCGCCTACCGGCGTGGCTCGATGCCGGAGGTGGTCGACGAGGGCGTGACCGGCTTCCTGGCCGCGGACGTGGCCACGGCGGCCGATGCAGTGGAGGCTGCGGCGCGGCTGGACCGGGCGGCGGTACGGGCCCGCTGCGCGGCCCGGTTCGGCGCCACGCGGATGGTCGAGGACTACCTGAGGGCGTACCAGCGGCTGCTCGCGGCGGCCCGCTGACCGCCCGGCCGAGCGATTAACCGCCCGTCAGCTCGGCACCACCGGTCAGCCCGGCACCGCCGACATGTGGGCGAGGAGTTCGTCGAGGGGCGCCCAGGCCACCCCGATGCGCGCGTCGCCGATGCCGTACGGCAGCCACAGCAACCCGTCGTGAACGAGTCCTCCACAGGAGTAGACGACGTTGGGGACGTAGCCCTCCCGCTCGTCCGGCGCCGGTCGCAGCAGCGGCCGGTCGAGGCGGGCCACCATCCGGGCCGGGTCGTCCAGGTCCAGCAGCACCGCGCCGATGGCGTACGTCCGCATCGCACCCACGCCGTGGGTGAGGACCAGCCAGCCGCGGTCGGTCTCGATCGGCGAGCCGCAGTTGCCGACCTGCAGCACCTCCCAGGAGGCCGTCGGCGGCTGGACCAGCAGCGGCTCGTCCCAGGCGTACCCGTCCTGCGAGCTGGCCAGGCTGGTGCTCTCCCCGTCGCAGCGGCACAGCGCCAGGTACCGCCCACCCACCTGGCGGGGGAACAGGGCCATCCCCTTGTTGCGGGCGGCAGGCCCGGCCAGCGGGTGCGCACGGAATACCCGCAGGTCCGGGCTGGTCAGCAGCCTGGGCGCGATGCGGTGTCCGTCGTACGCGGTGTAGGTCGCGCGGTAGTCCACCGAACCGTCCTGGTCGACGAAGCGGACGAAGCGCGCGTCCTCCATGCCGTTGCCCTCCTCCGTGGCGGTCGGCAGCAGGACCTGCTGGGCGAGCGCGACGTCGGCCGGGAACGCCACGTCGTAGGCGGAGGCGACCAGCCGGCGCAGCATGTCCACCGTGCCGTGCGCGCCGCAGCAGGCGACCAGGTCGGGGTGTGCCGCGGCGAGGGCCTGCTCGAGATCGGCTGTGGTGAAGTCCGCTGGCAGCGCGCACAGCACGGCGGTGGACAGTTCGTCGATGTCGCCCTGGTCGTTGAGTACGGCCCGCAGGTGCTCCCGGCGCCAGCCGGCCGGGGTGGCGCTGCCCGCGACGACCGGCCGGGTCCTCGGCTCGAACGACCACCGCGCCCCCGGCCCGACCACGGCCTCGCAGAACCCGATCGAGGAGACGTGGCCCTCGCCGATGCCGCGCAGGCTGACCGCGACCCGGGCCTGCCCCGGCTGGAGCGAGGTCTGGTCAGGGTGCAGAAGGGCGCTGGGGTTGCACAGGGCCGCACCCTCCACGGCGTACTCGGCAGTGAAGCTCGCGCCGAGCAGCAGGGCCCGGGCCGTGCTCAGGTCGGGCGCCTCGCCCAGATGGGGGCTGACGATCGAGGCGTGGCTGGCGAGCAGGGCAGGGTAGTCCCGGTGCCGACCGGAGAAGTCCCGGAGCAGGCCGGCGGCCAGCTCCTCGACCTCGCTCTCGGGCAGCGCGAGGACCCGGGCGATGACGGCGCCCGCCCGGGACCGGGTCGTCGGCAGCTCCTCGCCGGGAAGGAACAGCCGCGCGATGACCCGCCCCGGGTCCGCCCGCAGCTCCGCCGGTGCGTAGCGGACCAGGGGCGCCTGACCCGTCACGGGAGCCCGGACAGGCGCCGGGCCTGCTGCGCGGTGGACAGCATGGCCAGCGTGGACTCGGCCCCCTGGTTGAGGTTCCGGCCCTGCCGGGTGAGGCCGTCGTAGCCACCGCCGGTGCGCGGGTCGAACATGGCCGTGCCGCCGTCGTTGTCGCCCAGGAACCAGGCCCAGGCCAGCCGGACGCCGGCCAGCCAGCGGGCCTCGCCGGTCACCGCGTACGCCCTGGCGCACGCGTCGGCGAGCGCGGCCACCTCGATGGGCTGCTGGTCGTGGCCGGGGCCGGTCTCACCCGGGCCGCGGCCGCCGACCGGGGTCACCGACAGGCGGCCGTCGCGGGTCTCGATGCGCAGCAGGAAGTCGAGCAGCCGCAGGCCGGTGGCGAGCAGGGCAGGGTCGGGCAGCGCCGCACCGGCCAGCAGCAGCGCCTCGGCCACCGCGCCGTTGCCGTACCGCAGGGTGGGCTCCGGCCACGGCCAGGCCGGGTCGGCCGCGTCCGTACCGGTGCCGACAACCTCAGCGGCGTCGCCCAGCAACGCCCGCGCGGACCACTCACCCGGCCGGCCCATCAACAGTTCACCGGCGCCAAGTGCGGCGAAAGCCATCGCCCGGTGGTGCGGTGAACGCTGCCGGGCCGCGATCCGGAAGCCGTCGAGCGCCCTGGCCCGCATCGCCGCTGCCGGCGCGCGCACCGCGGCCACGCCGAGACCCCACAGCGCCCGCCCCCACCAGTCCCCCACTCCCGGGCTGTCGCTCCAGGCTCCGTCGACACGCATCCGATTGTGGCAGGACCCGCCGGCCTGCAGCGCCGCCAGCGTGAACTCCAGGTACAGCGCACCCAGCCGGCGCACCGCCGGGGCCGGATCCGGCTCCCGGCAGACGACCACGAGACCGCGCGCCACGTCGTCCACGCAGTAGCCGTGCTCCGGCCTGGGAACCGAGTGCAGGGCATGCTCGAACAGACCGCGCCCGTCGGTGAGCCGTTCCAGGTGGTCGAAGACCGGCCCGACGATGATGCCCGCGGCGTTCGCGAACGCTGCTGTGCCTACGGGCTCGCTCGCAAGCTCGCTCACGAGACCAGACTCGCCGCAATGAGCCGCGAGGCGAGCTCCCGGTAACGCTCGGCCACCGCCGGCCAGAGCAGTGCCGGCGCCGTCGCGGCGGCCGCCCTGGTCATGCCCGCCGCCACGTCGCCGCCGGTGAGCACCCGGCGCAGCGCCGCGGCGATGGCGGCCGGGTCCTTGTGGTCCACCAGCAACCCGGCGCCGCCGCCGAGCAGCTCCACCGCGTGCGGGAAGCGGGTCGCGACGACCGGCGTGAGGGCGGCGACCGCTTCGATCAGCACGCCCGAGGTGACCTGGTCGGTCGAGTCGTACGGGAGCAGCACCACCTCCGCCGACCGCACCAGCTCAGCCAGTGCCGCGGTGTCCCGGTACCGGCTGTCGAAGGTCACCGCGGCACCGAGGCCGAGCCGACGCACCCGGGCGCCGAGCCGTCTCCGGTAGGCCTCACCCTCGTGCAGCAGCACCTTCGGATGGGTGCGGCCGGCGACCAGGTAGTGCGGTGCGGGGTCGAGGTCCGTGAGCGAGCCCATGGCCTCGATGCCCCACTCGATGCCCTTGCCCGGTCCGATCAGGCCCCAGGTCAGCACGGTGGGCCGGGCGGTGCGGCTCACCGCGCGGCGGCCGGTCGCCGGCTCGTGCGCCCCGTGCGGGATGACGAACACCCTGCGCATGTCCACCGCGTAGCCGGCGGCCAGCCGGTCCCGCGCCGTGGCGGTCATCGTCACGACCGCGTCCGCCCGGTCGGCAACGGCCTCGAGGACCGATCGCTGGTGCCGGGTGGGCGCGGTGAGGACCGTGTGGAGGACCACGATGCACGGCACCTTCAGGGCGTCGAGCAGCGGCAGGATCGCGTCACCGTCGCGGCCGCCGTACACGCCGTACTCGTGCTGGACGATCACCACGTCGCCGGCGTTGAGCAGCTCGGCCGCGGCCCACGGGCCCTGCGCGTCGCCGGCAACCAGCTCGCCGACGACCTCCGCCGCGGGCCACGGCTGCGGCGTCTCCACCAGGCGGACCACCCGCCCGTCACCACCGCCCGCGGTGACGAGCGCGCCGAACAGCGCCGAGGTGAACGTGGCCAACCCGCACCGGGTCGGCGGGTACGTACTGACGAAGCCATAGCGTGTGATCACGGGCCGGTGCCTTTCCGATCGGACGGCGACGCGGGCGAGCGCGAAGCCGAGTGCGAGCGAGAAATTCCAGCCGCGGCGGGGAGGGGGCAGCTGCGTGCCGTGTCCAGTGCGGGCCGAGGGGTGACGAGCCGCCATGCCGGGACAGCGCGCGCCAGCGGCCTCGACCCGTTCCCGAGCGACAGCGGACGTGGCCACTCAGGTGGTATCCGACACCGTTGTGAGTCCCTGCTTGGCCCGCCCGTCCCGGCGGGTCCCCTCGATCTCCACGGCCAGCCGGTGCGGCGTGGCGCCGGCGGCTCTAGTCGGTGCCGTGGGTGGGAGGGCTCCCCGAACGCTACCCGACGGCTGCCGATATCGGCAGGTCGCGGCGGTGATGCCTTCAGGTGCTGCCGGCGGACGCGTCCGGGACTCGGCGAGCCGTTCGAAGCCGGACCGCCACCCGGCCGTAGGACAGCCCCGCCGTGCGCCGGGCGACTCTGAGCTGCGCTGAGGGTCCGCGCCGAGCGGCGCGGACCCTCGCTACGTTCACCTGTCTGGCTGTGGACGACCGTCCTCAGACGGGGCGAACGTGTTCGGCCTGGGGACCCTTGGGGCCCTGGGTCACGTCGAACTGGACCCGCTGGTTCTCGTCCAGGCTGCGGTAGCCGTCGGCCTCGATCGCCGAGAAGTGGACGAAGACGTCGGCGCCGCCGCCGTCCTGGGTGATGAACCCGAAGCCCTTCTCACCGTTGAACCACTTCACGGTGCCCTGCGTCATGTGTGCTCCCTTGCGGACGAATGTCAAGCCCACACCGTGTGGGCTCGCACGTTGCGGCGGATTCGTTCTGCCTCGGGAGGTGTCCCGGAATACAAAACGCCCGCTGGTCACAAATTCCGCGGGCGTGCTAACACAAACCAGGAAACCTACGACTGCAACTGGGGCCGAGGCTAGCACAGCCGGCGGATACTGCCCAGCCGGCCCGCTGTACACATCAGCAGGCGCCGCTGTACGCACCAGTAGGCGTCAGCGGATCGCGATGGCGGGCTCACCGGCTCATGCGGTGGCGGTGAACACGTCGAGGCTGTTGAGCTGGTGCCGGGTGACGTCGGTGAACAGAGCCTGCGGGGCGGTTTCGATGCGGCGGAGCCTGTCCTCGGGCAGGCGCAGGCTCTTGGCGATACGGGACGGGGAGGTACCGCCGTGCCAGGCGATGACCAGCGTGCCGCCGGGGCGTAACACCCGGTGCAGCTCGCGCAGGCCGGCATGCAGGTCCGGCCAGATCGCCACGTTGTTGACGGAGATCACGTGGTCCACGCTGTGGTCGGCCAGCCCGGTGCCCTCGGCGCTGCCCAGGCCCAGCTCGACCCGCCCCGCTCGGATCGCCGCGCGGTTGGCCCGGCTCGCCTGCTCGCGCATGACCGGCGAGGGGTCGACGCCGTGGATGTGGGCGGCGTCGGTGTGCTCGACCAGCAGCCGCACCAGCCCACCCGGGCCGTACCCCACCTCCAGCACCCGCTGCCCGGGCCGTACCCGCAGGATCTCGAGCAGGTCGCGCTGCCGGTTGGTCCAGAGCATGAACCGCCCGGCGAGGCGTCCGCGCACGCCGCGGGGCAGCGCGAACGGCGAGGTGACCGGCCGGTCGATGGCCCATGACCGCGATGGGGTGTCCATGCGCCCAGGGTGGCACTTCAAGTCGGGTTGAAGTCAAATGGTCGGTATGGAGCTGGTCAGCATCGGGGAGGCCGCCCGCCGGCTCGGGGTCAACACCTCGGCGCTGCGCTACTACGAGACGCGGGGCCTGGTGCGGCCGGCCCGGCAGGGCGGTCGGCGCCGCTACGACCCAGAACAGCTACGGCGGTTGGCGTTCATCCGGACCATGCAGCGGCTGGGGGTGAGCCTGGACGCTGCATCCGCCGTCCTGGACCAGCCCGGCCAACGCTGGCGGGAGGCGTTGCGCGAGCAGGTCGCCGCGCTCGAGGAGCTGATCGCACGAGCGCACGAGGCGCGCGAGTTCCTGCAGCACGCGCTGCGGTGTCCGGCCGAGCATCCGGTCCGCGAGTGCCGGTACCTGATCGAGAGTCTGGACCGGCGGCTGGCCGGGATCAGCATCGCTCAGCTCGCCGCCGAGCACGGCCTCACTCCCGCAGCCAACCCGGAACGGTCGGACCGACATTCAACTACCGCGTGACCCGGCCGGCGGGCGCGTCGACGACGAAGAGCGTGCGTAGCGAGCCTGCCCCGGCGCCGCCCCGGTAGCCCCGTCGGGCTCCGCCGGCGTCCTCGCCCGGAAGTTCTCCCGGGTCGGCCGGTAGGCGTACTCGTGGGTGTACAGGTAGCTGTCGGCGCCGCGCGCCCTGGCCATGTTCAGGATGCCGCCAACGGGACGCTGGTTCACCCTGGCCAGCACCTCGATCGCCCGGGTCACCTGACCGCGGGTCGTCTTGCCGGCACGCACCACCAGGAGCGTCGCGTCCGCGAGCGCGGCGATCTCCGCCGCGTCCGCGACCGGCAGCAGCGGCGCGGTGTCGATGATCGTGTAGTCGGCCCGCGTCGTGATGTCCGCGAGCACCGCCCGGGCCTGTTCGGAGACCAGCAGCTCGCTCGGGTTCGGCGGGATCGCTCCGGAGGTGATGACGGTGAGGTTGTGCCCGGCGTGCTGGATGACCTGCTCCACGGTGGCACGGCCGATGAGCACCGTGGTGAGGCCGACGTCCCGGACCAGGCCCAGCGTGGTGGCCACGGTCGGTCGCCGCAGGTCGGCCTCGAGCAGGCACACCGAGAACCCGGCCTCGGCCAGCGCGGCCGCCAGGTTGAGCGCGGTGATGCTCTTGCCCTCGGCCGGCAGGGAGCTGGTCACGGCGATCGTCCGGGGCCGCTTGTCGATGTTGACGAACTGCAGGTTGGTGCGGAGCTGCCGGAACGCCTCGGCCCGCGGGCCGTGCCGGTCGGCGCGGAAGGAGATCGGCTCATAGCCGGCCCGCTTGTCGTAGCCCACCACGGTGAGGACCGGCACGCCGGCCACCTGCTCGAGGTCCTCGGGCGAGCCGACGGAGCTGTTCAGGGTCTGGCGCGCCACCGCGAGCCCGAAGCCGATGGCCAGCCCCAACAGCAGCCCGACGACGATGTTCAGCTTGATCCGCGGCGAGGTCGGGACGGTCGGCGCGGTGGCGGGGTGGGTGACGGTGAGCTTGACCGGCGACCGCCCCGACCTGGAGGTGTCCTCCAGGTCGGCGACCACCCGGGTGAACCGGGTGGCGACCGCGTTTGCCAGCCGCGCCGCCTCGCCGGGAGAGCCGCTGCGGACCCTGATGTCGATCAGGACCGTGTCCGCCGGCGCCGACGCGCTGATCTGGCTGGCGAGCTGCGCCGAGGTGATGGACAGGCCGAGATCACGCACCACCACCTCGGTGACCGCGGGGCTGTCGGCGATGCTGACGTAGGACTGCACCCGGGCCTCGGTGAAGGTGTTGCCCTGGGCAAGCTGGAGGACGTCGGTCGCCGACGCGGTGGCCACGAAGATCTGGGCGTCGGCGGTGTACACCTTGTCGCTGGACAGGCCCACGCCCAGTGCGACCGCGAGTCCGAGTACTCCGGCGAGAAGAATCAGCCACCATTGTCGGACGACGATGCGGAGATACTCCTGGAGGTCCACGTCCACCCTTCCGCCTGCGCAGGACCGTCGAAAGTCTCAAGCCAGCCCGGCAACGCCCGACCGTGAACCGGTGGAGCCGCTTCGCGAGCCGCAGTCTATCGCGCACCGCAGGCTCGACCTATAACGTCGGAGACCCGGCATCGCACTTCGCCGGCGTGACGAATGTGGACCAATGACCGGGAGCGCTGACATACCGACGTCGTTCCGGGTCGCCCGGGAAATCGGGCTATAATCGAGCGTGGCCTGGCCCCGACGAGATACTCCGGCATTACCGGGCGAAATCCTCCAGCCGATGCTGAACGGCGGATGCGCCGCGGACCCCGTCCGCTGACCGGCCGGGGCGGAATCCGCCCGACCATGCCCGACGGGGTTTCCAGTGATTCCAGCCTGTGGTGAGCGCCGCCCCCCGCGCGGCCGGCCCCCGCGCGGCCGGCCCCCGCGCGGCCGGGCCGCGGAAGGGGCCGGCCGGTGGTTCGGACAGGTCGGCGTCGTCGCGGTGAACCAGGTCGCCCTGTTCGGCTCGCTGGGCCTGTTCGCAATCGTGACGGCACGCGCGCTCGGCCCGGCCAACCGGGGGGTGCTGGTCATCTTCGTGACGTTGTCCAGCCTGCTCATGCTGGTCGGGTCGCTCGGGACGAACACCGCGGCGAGGGTGCGGATGGTGGCGGCCGAGAACCGGTTGCTGCTGGCGGACTACCTCGGCCTGGCCGCCGGGCTGCTGCTGATCCAGGCCGTCGCGTCGGTCGGGCTCGGCGCCGTGGTGCTCACCGCCACCCACAGCCTGGTCGGCGGATACGTGCTGGTCGCGTTCGCCGTCCACTCGGTGCTCAGCCTGGCCTGCACCTTCCTGCGGGACGGCCTGTACGCGTTCGGGCACACCAGCTCCGCCTCCCGCGGCGACGCGGTCGCGGCGGGCGTCCAGCTAGCCGCCGTCCTATTGTCCTTCGCCCTCTGGCAGGGCCGACTGGTACTCGCCGTGGCCGCGGTGGTCGTCGGCGCGGTCGGCGAGCTCGGCTACCTGGCGGGGCGGTACGCCGCGAACTCGCTGTCGCTGAAGCCCCGCATCCGGTTCAGCGGCTGGCCCGCGGACATCGGCTCCGGCCTGCCCGCCCTTATCGTCCACGTGGGGCAGGCCATGACAATTCGATTCGACCGGATCCTGCTCGGAATTCTCGCGTCCACCGGCCAGGTCGGAATCTACAGCGTCGCCGCGACCATGTCCGAGACGCTGTGGTTGGTTCCGGCCAGCATCGCCCAGGTCGTTTTCTACCGGGTGGCCTCGACGCAGACACAACTACACCGGCTGCGCCGCGTCCGGATCGCCAACCTCACGCTGTCGGTGCTCGGCGCCGGGGTACTCGCCCTGCTGGCGCCGGCGCTCGTCCGGGCGCTGTTCGGCGACGCGTTCCAGGGTGCCACCGGCGCCATGCGAATACTGCTCATCGCGGCCGTGGCAGTTGCCTGCTACCACGTGGACATCACCTGCGTGATCGCCTCGAACGGGCTGCGGTGGGCGAGCGGAGTCACCTCGGTCGGATTTGCCGCCGTACTGCTGCTCGACCTGGCCCTCATCCCCCGCTTCGGCCTGCTCGGCGCGGCCTGGGCGAGCGTCGTCGGGTACGGCCTGATGGCGGCGCTGTCCGCCGTCAGGGTGGCCCGCATGGCGACCGCCGAGCGCCGCGACGAGGCGGCCGGAGCCGGCCCGCCGGCCGGCCGGTGACTGTCCGGGACCGGCCGCGCGAGGTGGCCATGCTCGCGGTGACGCCGTACGGCCCGTTGGCCGGCAGCGCCCGGGTCCGGGTGTACGCCTGGCTGGCCCGGCAGGGTGAGCCGGTCCAGGTGCACGACTACCTCGGGGCCGGGTCGGCCGGCATCGGCACCCTGGCCCGGCGGCCCGGTTCGGTGGTCCGGGCGGAGTTGCGGCTGCGCCATCTCGCCCGGCACCTCGCCCGCCGCGGTGCCGACCGGCTGTTGCTGCACCGGGAGGCGAGCCCGCTCAGCCGGGGCGGCATCGAGCGCCGGCTGCTGACCGGCGCCGCCTTCTCCGTCTACGACTTCGACGACGCGCTGCAGTGGGACACCGGCGGGTCACTGCCGCGCCGCGCGTTCTCCAAGCCGGCCAAGTGCGCGGCGGCGGTCACGCACGCGGACCGGGTGATCGCCGGCAACGATGTGCTGGCCGACTGGGCCGGCACCCGGGCCCGGGACGTCGTGGTCATCCCCAGTTGCGTGGAGCCGGCCGAGTACGTGCGGAAGTCGAGCTACCAACTGCACGACCCGCCGCGGATCGTCTGGATGGGCAGCCCGTCGACCGAGCGGTACCTGCAACTGGTCAGCCGCCCGCTCCTCACGCTGCACCGTGCGTTCGGTGCCCGGCTCACCGTGGTCAGCGGCGGGAACGCACCGCTCGGCCCGCTGGCGCAGATGTCGGACCGGGTCCCGTGGCACCCCGACAGCTGCGGCGCGCTGATGGCGGACGCGGACGTGGGCATCGGGCCCCTCCACGACACCCGCTACGCGCGCGGCAAGTGCGCGTACAAGCTGCTGCAGTACGGCGCGTCGGGGCTTCCCCTGGTGGCCAGCCCGGTCGGCGCCAACGCAGCCGCGCTCCGCCTGCTGGGCGGAACGCCGGCGGGCGACCCCGACTCGTGGTACGACGCCCTCGCGCAGGTACTGCAGAGCACCGCCGCGGCGCGGGCATGCGCCGGCCGGGCGGCCAGGCTCGGTGTCGAGGAGCACTACTCGTTCCGGGCCTGGGACGGGGCGTGGCGCGCCGCGGTCGGGCTGACGGGCTGAGGCTGAACGGTGTCCGCCGACCCGCCCGGGCCGCCGCCGACGAGCATGGCGTTGCCGATCGCCAGTGGCAGATAGGCCGCCCACATGTGACCGGGTGCCTGCAGGTACGGGTCCGCGTAGTTGGCGATGAGCAGCGCGGTCGCGCCCACCACGGTGACCGCCAGGGTGGCGGAGTACTGCGGGCACCGGCGCACCGCCATCCGGAGCGCGCGCGCGGCGCAGACCAGCACCACGGCCAGGAGCATGGCGCCGACGACGCCGGTCTGGAACAGCAGCAGGTGGTACTGCAGCTCGAAGTGCCAGGGCCGGTCCGCGCTCCGGCTGTAGTTGTGGATCACCGCGCCGAACCCGTGGCCGCCGACCGGCGCCGACGCCCACCCGTTCAGCAACTCGCGTGACTCCTCGATCAGGATCCGCGAGTCGGTGTCCCCACCGTCGTTCCCGGACAACAGCGAGACGAGCGAGTCGAGCGCGCGGCCGACCGGCCCGATCGAGTCGAAGCCGAGGGCGAACCGGCCGACCAGAGACATTGCCGCGAGGATCCCGGCCGCGGCCACCGTCATGCGCAGCGTCCGGTTGCCCGTACCGGCGGACGGGGCGCCGGCGGCGACGAACGGGCGGACCTGCCGGCCGATGACCCGGGAGCAGCCCCACAGCAGCAGCGGCGCGGCGACCATGGTGAGCACGACGGCCTGCCGCCCGCCGAGCAGCACCGCGGTCATCGCCGACACGGCCGCGTAGGACCGGAGCAGGATGTGCGGCATCAGGCCGTCGCGCGCAACGAACAGCGACGCGATCCACATCGGGCCGGCGGCGGCCAGCGTGGACAACCCGTAGAACCGGACCTCGGTGTGGGTGCCGAAGTCGTTGAACCCCGAGCCGGATCCCACCAGGATCGAGCTCGGCACGAGTTGCGGGAGGATGCCCTTCTGGTTGGCGACGTACAGGACGATCGTGGTCGACAGCAGCGACGTCATGACCGCGAGGCAGGTCAGCGCGGACCTCGCCAGCCCGGCGTCGACCGCCCAGACGAGGCTCCAGTACAGCACCGGCGCCGCCAACTCCACCGCGATGGCGCTGAGGATCCCTGGGTTCCCGCCGCGCAGCCCCACGAGTATCCCGAATGCCGCGAACGCGAGCTGGCCGAGCAGGACGACCGCGAAGGTGGGCGCCAGCCTGGGCGCGCGGACCACGACCGCCGCCAGCGCGCAGACCGACATCAGCCCGAGCGCCGCCAGCAACGTGGCGTTGGTGGGCACCGGCCGGACGAGGACGTAGCCGAAGCAGCCCAGCGGAACGAGCAGCAGCAGCCTCCCGGGTCCTCGGCCGAGCCCCCTCCGGCGGGGTGCGCCGACCGTCACAGCAGCCTCCCGGGTCTTCGGCCCGAGCCCCCTCCGGCGGGGTGCGGCGACCGTCACACCAGGTCCTTGATGAACCGCTCCACGTTCGCCCACACGACCTGGTTGGAGAAGTCCCGGCAGGCCCGCCGGCGACCCCGGGCACCCATCTCCCGCGCCCCCTCCCGGTCCCCGATCAGCCGGGCCATCGCGCGCGCCAGAGCCTCGGCGTCCCGCGGGCGCACCAGCAGGCCGGTGACCTCGTGCAGCACCGAGTCGACGGCTCCCGTCGCCGTCGTGGTGATGACCGGCTTGCCGGCGGCGGCGGCCTCGAGCGGCACGTTCGGGAAGCCCTCCCGGTAGGTCGGCAGCACCAGCGCGTCCATGATGTGGTACGCGGCCGTCGGATCGGCCAGCCAACCGGTGCACCGGACCCGCGGCTGGGCCACGAGCGCCGACCGGACGTCCGTCGGCAGGCCGCCCGGGTCCTCGCCGCCCACCACCAGCAGCCACGCGTCGGGGTTGCGCGCCGAGACCCGGCCGAACGCGGCAGCCAGTTCGCGCAGGCCCTTGTCCACCGCCAGGCGCCCCACGAAACCGAATACGAACGCGTCCGCCCCGATCCCGAGCTCGCGGCGCGCCGCGGCCGCGCCGGCTGCCGTTTCCGGCGTGGCCGCGAACCTGTCGATATCGACCCCGTTGCCGGCGCCCCGCCCGAGGACGACGCCACGGCCACCCCGGAGCAGCCCGAGGCGGCGGGCCCGGGCGAGCAGGCTCGGGCTCACCACGACAACCTGGTGCACGGCATGGGTCGAGACCCATTCGGCCAGCCACAGCAGGCCCCGGGTCGCACCCGTGGCCGTCTCGAGTCGCAGGCCGAGCATCATGTAGACGCGGACCGGAACCCGCGACAGGGCAGCGGCGAGACCGGCGAGGAGCCCCGCTTTCGGCGTGCCGGCGAGGAGGACGTGCGGGCGTTCGGCGCGCATCAGCCGGAACAGCCGGACCAGCGAGACCGCGTCCGCCGATGGCCGTATCTGCCTGCTCATCGGGACGCCGACCGCGCGCACCCCTTCGCGCTCGGCCGTCCGACCCAGCTCCTGCGCCGGTGAGGAGACCAGCACGACGTCGAACCCGTTCTCGTTCAGGAACCGCAGCTTCCCGCACATGACGGTCCACGCCGTCACCGGCACCGTCGTCACGATCATCAGCCGCGGGCGGGCGCCGTCCGTCGGGCCGCGGCGCGGTCCTCGGGCGCTCACTCCTGCCGGCCGCCCGTCTCCAGGAACCAGCTCAGCGTGTTGTCCAGGCCGCGCCGCAGCGGCTCCTGGCGGGCCTGCGGGAACAACCGCAGCAGCGTGCTGCAGTCGGCCTGCGAGTCGCGGATGTCCCCGGCGCGGTCCGGCCGCGGGTCGATCACCGCGGTGCGGCCGGACACCTCCTCCAGCATGGCGATCAGCTCCCGCAGGCTGGTCCTGCTGCCGAACGCGAGGTTGACCGGGCCGCGGTGCGTGATGCGGGCGGTGACCGCCTCGGCCAGCACCTCGATCACCGAGGCGACCGAGGTGAAGTCTCGCGTCTGCCGGCCGTCGCCGTACACCGGGATCGGCTCCCCGGCGACCAGCCGGGCGATGAACGTCGGCACCGCCGCCGCGTACGGGTGGCCCACGGACTGCAGCGGCCCGTAGATGTTGAAGAACCGGAACGCGATGGCCTGCAGGTTGAACACATCCTGGTAGGCCCGCGCGTAGGACTCGGCGGCCAGCTTGCTCGCGGCGTACGGGCTGCTCGGCGCGGCGGCCAGCCCCTCGTGCTTGGGCAGCGGCGGGCCCGCGCCGTAGACCGAGGAGGAAGAGGCGACCACGACGTGCGCGTCCTGCTCGCGGGCCGCCTCCAGCACGTTCAGGGTGCCGGTCACGTTCACCTCGTTGGTGGCGACCGGCTCCGCGATCGACCGGGGTACCGAGGCTCGGGCGGCCAGGTGCACGATCGAGTCGGCGCCGTCGCAGGCCTCGGCGAGCAGCCCGCGGTCCAGGATCGACCCCTCGTACAGCGTCGTGTCCAGGCCGGTGAGGTTCGACTTGTACCCGGTGCTGAAGTCGTCGACCACGACGACATCGGCCTGCCGGTCGGCCAGCACGCGGCACAGGTTGCCGCCGACGAAGCCGGCGCCCCCCGTGATGACGACCTTCATTTCGCGGTTCCCCCGTGCGGTCAGTGTGCGTGGGCCGGGCTCCGGGCCGGCGGCCCGACTGCGATCGCGGGCACGCCCATCACGACGGCACCGGCTTCGACCGGCCGGGTCACGCACGCCGACGCGCCGACGGTGCTGCCCGCGCCAACGGCAAGCCCCTGCAGGACCACCGCCCCGGCGCCGACCAGCGCACACACGCCGACCCGGCACTCGCCGGACACGGTCGCCGCCGGGTTGACCGAGACGAAGTCGGCCAGCACGGTGTCGTGGCCGATGGTGGCGCCCGGGTTGAGGTGCACGTGCCGGCCGATCGCCACGTTGGTGGAGACCCGCACCCCCGCGCAGATCACCGTTCCCTCGCCCAGCCCCACCCGGGAGCCCAGCGTCGCGGTCGGGTGGACGAGCGTCGCGGCCTGCAGGCCGACCCGGGCGAACCGGTCGGCCACCGCCGCCCGCGCGGCCGGCTCTCCGATGGCAACGACGTACCCGGCCCGGTGCCCGGCCCGCAGCCAGTCGGCCACCGGTCCCAGGTAGCGGACGGACCGGTCGGCCAGCCGCTGCAGGTTCGCCGGACTCGGCCCGTCGTCCAGGACGCCGACCAGTTGCCGGGCGGGCCCGGTGGCGACCGCGTTCGCGGCCTCGATGACGTCCAGCGTCTCCCGGCCGAACCCGCCGGCGCCGACCACCACGAGCATCGTGTTCACCGGTGCCGCCCGGCGTCGGCGCTGCCGCGGAACTCCGGCAGGCTCGGATGCCCGTTCAGCCGGTGCCGCCCGCCCTCGGCGCTACCGCGGAACTCCGGCAACCTCGGGTGCCCGTCCGCCCTGTGCCGCCCGCCCTCGGCGCTGCCGCGGAACTCCGGCATGGTCGGGTGCCCGTCCGCCGAGACGCCGCGGCGGCGCAGCACGGTGAGCACGGTGGCGGCCAGCAGTCGCAGGTCCAGCGCCAGGCACCGCCGGTCCACGTACTCCACGTCGGCGGCCAGCTTGGCGTCCCAGGTCAACGCGTTGCGGCCGCGGACCTGGGCCAGCCCGGTGACACCGGGCCGTACCTGGTGCCGGCGGCGCTGCTCCGGGTCGTACCGTTCGAGGTAGTCCATCAGCAGCGGCCGCGGCCCCACCAGGCTCATGTCGCCGCGCAGCACGTTCCACAGGGTCGGCAGCTCGTCCAGGCTGGTGGCGCGCAGCAGCCGGCCGACCCGGGTCAGCCGGGCGGCGTCGTCGGGGGACCCGCCGGCCTGGTCGGGCCGCCGCATGGTCCGGAACTTCACCAGCTCGAACGGCCGCTCGTACCGCCCGGGCCGCACCTGCCGGAACAGCACCGGCCGGCCCAGGGAGCAGGCCACCAGCACGGCCAGGCCGAGCTGGACCGGCGCGGACAGCACCAGCGCGACCGCCGCCACGCCGACGTCCAGCGCGCGCTTGGCCCGGTCCCGGCCGGCCGCCGGCGCCGGCGTCACGGGCGCACCCGCCGCAGGAACGCCCGGATGCTCCCGGCCACCCGGTCGATGTCGGCCGCGGTCAGCGCCGAGCCGCTGGGCAGCGTCAGCCCGGTCTCGAACAGCCGCTGCGCCGCCCCGGTGATCAGAGCGTCGGCGCCGGCGAACACCGGCTGCAGGTGCATCGGCTTCCACAGCGGCCGGGTCTCGATGTTGGCGGCGGCCAGTTCGGTGGCCAGCTCGCCGGCGGTCCAGCAGCACACGGCCGGGTCCACCAGGATCGAGGTCAGCCAGCAGTTGTCGGTGGCGTCGTCGTCCCCGCCGAAGATCCGGACCCCGGGCACGTCCGCGAACAGCGCACGGTACAGCTCGCGGAGCAGCCGGCGGCGGCCCATCATCTCCTCCAGCCGGGCGAGCTGGGCGCGCCCGAGGGCGGCCAGCAGGTTGCTCAGCCGGTAGTTGTAGCCGATGTCGGCGTGCTCGTAGTGCGCGACCGGGCGCCGGGCCTGGGTAGCGAGGTAGCGCACCCGGTCCGCCAGCGCGGCGTCGCCGGTCAGCAGCATCCCGCCGCCGGAGGTCGTCATGATCTTGTTGCCGTTGAAGGACAGTGCGGCGGCCCGGCCGAACGAGCCCGCCGGCCGGCCGTCGCGGGACGCGCCGAAGGACTCCGCGGCATCGGACAGGATCGGCAGGTCGTGCTGCTCGGCCGCCTTGCCGACCGCGTTGTAGTCGGCGCACTTGCCCAGCAGGTCCACCGGCACCGCGGCGCGCACCCGATGCCCCGCCGCACGCAGCCGCCGCACCGCCTCGTCCAGCAGGTCCGGGTCGAGGTTTCCGGTCAGCGGCTCGCAGTCCACGAAGTACGGCCGCGCGCCGGTGTAGACCACCGCGTTGGCCGTCGCGGCGAAGGTGAGCGTCGGGACCACGACCACGTCCCCCGGCCCGATTCCATACGACAGCAGCGCGAGATGCAGCGCGGCCGTGCCCGAGCTGAGCGCGACGGCGTGCGCCACGCCCACCCGCCGGGCGACGTCCCCTTCGAAGCCGTCCACGTCCGGGCCGATCGGCGCGACCCAGCCGGAGCGGAGCGCGCCGAGCACCCGCCGCTCCTCCGCCTCGCCGACGTCCGGCGCGGACAGGTAGATCCGCCGGGTCATGGCGCACCCAGGCCGACGAGCAGCGGGTGCACGCCGTTGCGGCGGTCAGGAGCGTGCTGCAGCAGGCAGCGCGCCCACCGCTGGTGGGCCAGGTCCTGCGGCCGCACCGGCGGCACGACCACGTGCGAGATGAGCGGGTGGATCCGCCGGTCGTCGTCCTCCCCCGCACCCAGCGGCGACTCGTGCAGCTTCTCCCCGTCGCGCAGGCCGGTGAACTCGATGTCCACCGCCGTACCGGCCGCGGCGATCATCCGCCGTGCCACGTCCAGGATCCGGACCGGCTCCCCCATGTCCAGCACCAGCGCCTCGCCCGGCCGGCCGATCGCGCCGGCCTGAACGACGAGCTGGCACGCCTCGGAGACGGTCATGAAGTACCGGGTGACCTGCGGGTCGGTGACCGTGACCGGGCCGCCGGCCGCGATCTGCGCATGGAACGCGTGCAGTACCGATCCCCGGCTACCGAGGACGTTGCCGAACCGCACCGACAGGTACGAGCCCTCGATGCGCCGTGACATCCACGACGTGAGCTGCTCGGCCAGCCGCTTGGAGTAGCCGAGCGCGCTGACCGGGTCGGCCGCCTTGTCGGTGGAGATGTTGACCAGACGCCGCACGCCGGCACCCGCCGCGGCCTCGAGGACGTTCAGGGTGCCGATGACGTTGGTGTTCCAGGCCTCGAGCGGGTAGCGCTCCAGCAGCGGCAGGTGCTTGAGCGCCGCGGCGTGGAACACCACCTCGGGGGCAAGCTCGGCGAAGATCGCGTTCAGCGACTCCCCGTCCCGGATGTCGGCCAGCACGATCTGCGGCGAGTCGAGCAGGCCCTGCCCGTAGATGGAGAGCTGGACCGCGTGCAGCGCCGACTCGTCGCGGTCCAGCATGATCAGCGTCGCCGGCCCGAAGCTGTGGATCTGGCGGCACAGCTCCGACCCGATGGACCCGCCCGCGCCGGTCACCAGGATCCGCTTTCCGGTCAGGTAGTGCGCGATGGCGGCGACGTCGGTGTCCACGGGATGCCGCCCGATCATGTCCGGCAAGTCGACGTCGCGGACCGTGGCCGGCGTGGCCCGGTCGCCGGCGAGCTGGTTCAGCCGCGGCGCCACCATGCAGCGCAGGCCGGCCACCGCGGCGACGTCGCGCACCCCCCTGATCAGCGCCGCGTCGGCGTGGTCGATGGCGATGACCACCCCCGTCGCCGCGGTGGCCTTGGCCGCGGCCGGCAGCGCGCCCCGGGCGCCCAGCACCCGGATGCCGCTGTTGCGCAGGTTGCGCTTGCCGCGGTCGTCGTCCAGGAAACCCACCGGCAGGAACGGCGACCTCGGGTCGCGCAGCATCCGCTGGGCGAGTTGGGCGCCCATGTTGCCGGCGCCGTAGATGAGCACCCGCTCCGCGCCCGGCGCGGGCCGGCGACGGCGCTCGGTGGCCAGCCGCCGCAGGTAGCGCGCGGCGCCGGTTAGCACCAGCGCGAACGGGAACGCCAGGGCCGGCAGGCTACGCGGCAGGCCGTTGACCGGGAACGCGACCGCCTGCGCCGAGCCCAGCATGGACACCACCAGCACCGAGGCCGACAGCATCAACACCTCGTCGAAGCTGCCGACCGGGTAGCGGTTGCGGTACATCGACAGGACGTGGCCGGCAGCCACCTGCGCCAGGCCGGCCTCGACCGCGAAGCAGGTGACCGGCAGCCATGAGACCCGGTCGAGATCGAAGTCGAACCGGCAGGCGGCGGCCCACTCGGCGGCGACGATCCACAGCAGGCAGTCCACGACCGCGGCCGTCACGCCTGGCCGGGCCGGCTCCCGCGGCCTCCGTGGCTCCCCCGGTTCCCGCGGTTCCCGCCGCCAGGTGGGCCGCGCGAGCCGCCGCCAGGACACCGCTGCGGCGTGACGGGGAGGGCTGCCCGGCCGGAGCGGCCCATGGTTATGAGTGCGTTCCGTAACCGGCACTCCCGCCCTGTCGAGTGCCGGAGCTGCGTCGGCGCGGGAGACCGCGTCAACCCCCGTCATGGCTCATCGCGTCCTCATCGGATCAGGGAGAGTTCACAACGCTTTTGGCTTTGACAGCCTGCGTAGCGATCTTGCGGAATCTCGGTCCGCAGCGTAGCCGGCCGTGATCAGTTACTTCAAGTAGCTGTTTGACTACTCTAAGTAGTCCGAATAACCCCGAAAGGCCATGAACCGCCGCGCTTGACCTGACAACGGCCGGACCGGGAGGAGCGAGCCGGCCGCCCTTCCTCTGCAGATCATGACCTGGTAGCGTCCCCCAGGGTTGGTTACGTTGAGAAGTTACTCGACTACAACCCGTAGTTGATCCCAGGGGGAGCGTCCGATGTCCGTCCGGCATTCAGTATCACGCAGCGTGAGCATCCTTGCCGCCGTCGCCGGGCCACTCACCGCCCTCGTCGTCGCGTCGGCCGCACCCGTGCGGGCCGCCCCTCCCTACCCGCCGCCGCCGCCGGGTGTCACCGTCAACACGACCGCCATCACGCCAGGTGGCGCGTTCGTGCTGTCCTTCTCCGGGTTCGGGCCCGGCGAGTCGGTGTCGATCGACCTGCACTCGGTCACCGTGCACCTGGGCACCGCCACGGCCGGTTCCGACGGGTCCGGCTCGACCTCGGTGACCATCCCGGCCGGCTTCAGCGGCTCGCACGAGATCGTCCTGACCGGCGCCGTCAGCGGGCGGGTCGCCGCCGTCGAGATCGAGATCTCCGCCGGCGGAGGCGGCAGCAGCCTGCCCAACACGGGTCTGGCTGGCAGGTCGTTCGGGCTCGTCGCCGGTGCGCTGATCGTGGCCGGCCTGGTCTTCCTCGGCGCCTCCCGCGCCCGCCGCCGGCGCGCGGGCTGACCTCGACCGCGGTACCGCCGCGGCGACGCGGGTGCGCGCGGTCGGCGGCCGGAGCGGCCGGCGCAGGCGTGCCGGCGCGGCACGCCGGGTCACGCTCGCCGCTGCCGCCGCGGCGGTCCTGCTCGGCCTCGCCTGGATCCTGGTCACCGGCCTGCTGGCCCGCCGGGAGCTGGAACGGGTCCGGGCCGGCGTACCCCGGCTGCGCGCCCTGATCAGCGAAGGGAACGTGGCCGGCGCCCGCGGGGAGGCCGACGAACTGCGCGGCAGCGCGCACCGGGCGCACCTGCTCACCACCGGCCCGGCCTGGTACGCGGCGGCCGCGATCCCGTACCTGGGCGACCCGCTGGACACCGTGCGCGGGGTGACCGCGAGCGTGGACGACCTCGGCCGGACCATCCTGCCCGGGCTGGCCGGCGTGGCCGACCGGGTCAACCCGCGGACCCTGCTCACAGCCGGCGACCGGATCGACGTCGACCTGCTCGCCACCGCGGCCCCCGCGCTGGGCACAGCCGCCGCCGATGTGGCGGGCGCCCGGGCGGCGGTGGCCGCGCTGCCGGCGCACACCTGGCTCGCGCCGGCCGACGGCGCCCGGTCTGCCCTGCTCGGCCAGTTGGGCGACCTGCACGCCAAGCTCGCCGGGGCCGACCAGACCGCCCGGATCCTGCCCGCCATGCTCGGCCGGCACGGGCCGCGGCGGGTCTTCATCGGGGTGCAGAACGAGGCGGAGTCCCGCGGCACCGGTGGCCTGCCCGGCGCGTTCGCCATCGCGGTGGCCAGCCGTGGCCGCATCACGCTGACCCGGTTCGAGAACGACTCGACCCTGTTCGGGGTCTCCACCGGGCTGGACTTCGGCCCGGACTACCGCAACCGCTACGCCGGCGCGGACAGCACCAACTTCTACGGCAACAGCAACATCAGCCCGCACTTCCCGTACGCCGCGCGGATCTGGGCGGCGATGTGGCAGCGCCGGAGCGGCCAGCGGATCGACGCGACGGTCGCGCTGGACCCCACCGCGTTGAGCTACCTGCTGGCGGTGACCGGCCCGGCGCGGCTCGCCGACGGCACCGAGCTTGGCGCGGGAAACATCGTGGCGCTGACCCAGCAGGCCGAGTACGCGCGGTTCGCCGACGACACCGCGCGCAAGGCGTACCTACTTGAGGTGGCCAGGGCGGCGGTGACCCGCCTGCTCGGCCGGCACGGCGACCCGGCCGGGCTGGTGCGGGCGCTGGCCAGGGCGGCGGGCGAACGCCGCCTACTGGTGTGGAGCGCCGACCCGGCGGTGCAGGGCCTGCTGGAGCAGACCCCGGTGGCGGGCACCGTGCCGGCCGGCGACGGGCCGTACAGCGGGCTGGTCGTGGTCAATGCGGCCGGCAACAAGCTGGACTACTACCTGGACCGGTCGCTGCACTACCGGCGCACCGGATGCGGCGACACGCGCACCGTCACCGCCACCATCCAGCTCACCAACACCGCGCCCCGCTCCGGCCTGCCGGCCATCGTGACCGGCCGCAACGACCGTCCCCGGTACCCGACCCGTCCCGGCGACAACCGGCTGCTGGTCAGCTACTACGCGACCCGCGGGGCCCGGCTGCTGGCGGCCACCCTGGACGGCACGCCCACCACGGTGAGCCCGCAGCGGGAGAACGGACACCCGGTGTACACCCTCGCGGTGGAGACCCCGGTGGCGCGGAGGAGAACGCTGGTGCTGACCCTCACCGAGCCGGCCGCGGCGGGCCCGCTGACGGTGCTGCGCCAGCCGCTTGTACGGCCGCTGCGGGTGAGCACGACCGACACCGGGTGCCGCTGACCGACCCTCCCGGGTCACCGGCGGCCGGGCGTCCCGAGCAGCCGGAGCAGCCCGTCGATCGCGGCGGCACTGTCCCTGGCCACCGCCCGGGCCACCTCCAGCGACGCTCCGATCGGGTCGGCGATGTCGTCCCAGCCCGGCGGCGCCGCGTCCTGCCGGCCGCGCTGGCCGGCCACCGCGCCGACCACCGCGGACGCCGCGCCAAGGTCGCCGGCAGGCCGCACCGCCGCGCCCAGCCGGACGAACTCCTTGACCGTGAACGTCCGGTGCAGCGCCGCCGGCACCAGGCGCAGCACCGCGTCCCGGTGCTCGACGCTGGCGCCCAGGATCAGGTCGGCGGCCAGCACCATGTCCTCGTCCAGACCGCGGGCGGCATGGCCGCGGTCGTCGCCGCCGAGCTCACGCAACGCCTGCGCACTGAACGGGTCCATCGGGTGGCCGGCGAGGGCGCGCAGGCCGGCGCTGGAGGCATGCACGGCGGCCTGGGGTCCGAGCCGGGACCGCAGGTACCGCTCAGCCACTGGCGACCGGCAGAGGTTGCCGGTACAGACGAACAGCACCCCGAAGCTCACCCGCCCAGTATGCGGGCGCCCTGGCGGGTACCCCCCGAGGCCTGCCGGCCGCATCCTCGGCGAGCCCCCCGTTCTCACGCCCTCCAGCTCAAGGCCGTGACGCCCGCCGTCGCGCAGCAGCCATGCAACGTGAGTAGTCTTCCGGGGCCGGTACGGTAAGGCCATTGACCAGATCGCCTGCGGCAACCACAAGACGGCGCGGGGTGTTAACAGCCGGGCCAATCCGGTCGACCGTGCCAGCGGGCGATGAGGAATCCGCAGAGTGCGGTGATATCCATTGCGTCCGCGGCGCCGGACCTACGGCAGCCACATCTCACAACTGTACCCACGCCGTATCGGCTCGACGACGTGCGGCCAGCGTGAGGGACGGACTTCCGGACCGGCCCGTGGGAGCCAGCCGGGCAGACCGTTGGAGCCCTGGTTCTCCTTGGAACGGACGCGGGCCGCCGGACCCTGGACACGAGGGCGGCGGCCCAGGCGGCGGCCCAGGCGGCGGCCCGGGCGGTGGCCAGGGGGGCGGTGGCCCCGGATGCCCGGCCGGGTTGCCGCCGGCGTCGGCGGGCGCCGCGGCGTCGTGGCTCAGGACAATGATCGTCCCCGCGGTGATCAGGCCGAGCGCGACCAGGGCAGCAGCCGCCCAGCCGGCCAACCGCACCGTCGTCGCCGACCGCCACGGCGCGTGGGCGGATCCACGCCCCGCGGCGGCAGCCAGGTCGGGATACGCGGCGACCACGTCCGTGACGATGCGGGCGATATCGGTGCTGGCCTCGCGGTGGCGCAGCCTGCGGTACTGGCGCTGCGCCAACGCGGCGATGTCGGCCGGCAACTCCTCCGCGGTGGGCAGGTCGGCCTCGTCGGTCAGCACCGGGATCACCGTCACGCCGGCGACGAACGCCTCCACCAGCTCGCGGCGGATCCAGTCGTCCGCGTCGTCGATACATCTCCGTCCGTCCGGGCCGATGTCGGCCAGCCACCGGGGACCGATCACCGCCAGCAGCACCCGGGACCGCCGTAACCGGTCCAGCAGCTCGGCCACGAAGTCGGATCCGGCGGGAATGGACTCGCTATCCAGGAATACGCGTTTCCGGCCGAGCCGGTGGGACAGCTCCGAGTGCAGCAGCGCACCGTAGCTGTGGCTGTCCCCACTCCGGTAGTTGATGAACACCCCACCACTCACGATGCCCTCCCGGAGTCGTCCGCCGTTGTTCGTGACCCAGTACATGACCCAGTACATGACCCAGTACATGACCCAGTAGATCATTGGCGTCCGAGAAATGTGGTGAGAATGGTCAACTAACGGCTCCCGTGGACCCTTTCTGTCAACTGGACGCCCGATGTGAGACGCTCTCGGCCGAGTCGACCCCGACCGGCGCCCCGGCAAATGGACGAGAACGTGCCAAGGACCCGGTCGGCCCGCGCCGCAGTGACCGCCGTTCTCGGGTGGCCGATCGGCGCCCCGCCTGCTGAACCGCCCGCTGATCGGCGCGCGTAGAGCTAGCACGGCCGCGTGCTGGACCGGCGCGCCGATCCGGGCAGGAACAGTCGCCGTTCAGGGCGAGGCGGGAGGTGTCGGCGATCGTGGGGCCGACGGGACTGCAGGCCGAGTGGGTCGGCGCCGCGCTGCTGGTGCGGCGCGGCGACCCTGATCCCTGGACGGTTGGGGTCGCCCAGGTACTGCCTGCGGAGTCCGGGCGCACGGCGGTCGTCGTCGACGCCGGGCGGTTGCCGCCTGCGACTGGGCGGAACTGGCCGAGTGGCTGGCCAGGCTCCCGGAGTCGTCGCGGTCCAGCCTTCGGCTGGTGTTGTCCCGGGCGGGGTGCGCGACAGAGGCCGCGCCAGCGCGGACCCTCGCCGAGCGACTCGGGGCCGAGGTAATCGCCCCGGACGGGCTACTCCATTCTCGCGCTTCAGAACCCTCCCGCGCACACCCGGCTGCGGCGCCTGGTGACGCGTGACTTCGCGGTGCGGCGGGTCCAGCACATGCGCCCGGCGCTGGAGCAGGCTGTGGCCGAGGCACTGGACCGGCTTGCGGACGCCGGTGCGGACGGCTCGCCCGTCAATGTCGTCGAGGTGCTCTCCTACCCGCTGGCGTACTCGGTGATCAGTGACCTACTGGGGCTTCCTCGCAGCGACCGGGAGTTGTTCGAGCACCTGCTCGACGACATCCTCAAGCTCTTCGATCCGCACGCGGATGCCGAGGTCGCCACGCGCGCCGGTTCGATGTAACCGGGAGGGACGGCCACGGGCTCGCCTTCGGGGCTGGTATCCACATGTGCCTGGGCGCGGCGCTCGCCAGCGCCGAGCTCACGGTCACGCTGCGCCAGATGGCCGAACGGTTTCCCTGGATCGCGTGGGGCGGGCCGCTCCAGTGGCGGTCTTCGATCGCCGTTCGCACGCTGTGGCAGGCTCCGGTGGTGTTGGACAGGGCCGCGACTGTGTCCTGCCCGGTTCCTCCGGGTCCGATCGGCGCGTGCTGACGGCTGGGCGTTCCGGCACCCGAAACACCGCCTGTACGCCCTGGCGCGCCGCTCCTAGTGTCCCGAGTCGGGCCGGGTCCCGTCGCTGGGACCCGGCGCCGTGTCATGGCGGCCATCGACCGGCCCGCCGACGACCAGGGAGGTTGCGTTGTCCAGCTTCGCCAGCACCATTCGGGGGGCGGAAGGGCGGGTCATCACCGCTGTCCGCAGCCTCGGCGTCCTGCGTAGTTCCGGCCTGATCCGGCTCAGCCGCCCTGACCTCCTCGCGCGCTCGGCCCGCGCCCTCCGCGCGCTCGGCCCGGTCGCCGGTCCAGTTCACGTTGCGGCCCGGGACCACCGGGCGGTCGGTCTAGTCGACGAGCTCGGTCCACTGACGTTCCGGTGGCCAGCGCGAACGGCAGCAACGGGTCGAGGTGGACGGATGTCGTGGCACGCATGGCTACTCCGCAAGGGCTGGCGGGCGGTGGGCGTGCGTCCGCGGGACGACCCGCATCGGCAGCGAGCTGGGCTGGATGGCCACCCCGACCTTCTCCCGGACCCGGTGGCCGGGGATCGGCCGCAGCTCCCAGCGGGGCAGCAGGGTGCCGAGCGCGACCACGAGCTCGGTCCAGGCGAAGCGGCTGCCGATGCACTGGTGGCTGCCCGCGCCGAACGGGATGAACGCGTGCCGCGGGATCTGGCCGGCGCGTTCGGGCAGCCACCGGGTCCGGGTCAAGCCGCAGCGGGTCGGGGTAGATCGACGGGTCGCGGTGCATGGCGATCGGGCTGATCAGCACCTGCGCGCCGGCCGGCAGCTCGTACCGCCCGAGCGTGGTCGGCCCGAGGGTGCGCCGCATCAGCACCCAGGACGGGTAGAGCCGAAGCAACTCGGAGACGACCCGCCCGGTGTAGTCCAGCCGGGTCAGCTCGTCGTAGTCGGGTGGCCGGTCCCCCACGACCTCCCGCACCTCGGCCACGATCCGGTCCGCGATGTCCGGGTGCTGGCCGAGCTGGTGGAACGCCCAGCACAGCGACTGCGCGGTGGTGGCGCTCGCCGACAGCGCGAGGGTGATCACCTCGTCGTGGATCTGCTGGTCGGTCATGGCCGCGCCGGTGTCCTGGTCCCGGCCCAGCACCAGCAGCGACAGCAGGTCGCCCTGGTCGGTGCTCGGAGCTGTCGGCTCACGGTGGCTCATCGGTCCCCAATCGCGGCGATCATGTGCCCGGCACCGAACCGGGCACGGTAGGTGCGGCAGGTGCGGCGGGCGTGCAGGTAGTGCGGCATCGCGACGCCGGCCCGCCGGGCCAGGCCGACCGACACCCGGTGATCGAAGATCTGGTAGTCGGCCCGCTCGATCTCGTCCAGGATCGCGCCGTAGAGTCGGTACGCGGTCTCGACGCAGTCCCGGCTGGACGGGGCGAGCATGCCGATGCCGCCGTATGCGTGCTCGTACAGCCGCCTGGTCCGGGCGATCTCGAACCGCAGCAGCTCGCGCACGCCGGCGGTGACCCGGCCGGCCGCCAGGTCCGCCCGGGTGACCCCGAAGCCGGCGAGGTCCTCCTGCGGCAGGTAGATCCGGCCGCGGCGGAGGTCCTCGGCGACGTCCCGCAGGAAGTTGGTGAGCTGGAACGCCTCGCCGAGCGCCTGCGCCCGCGGGTAGGCCTCCTCGTCGAGGGGCTCCAGGATCGCCGTCATCTGCAGGCCGATCACCGCGGCGGAGCCGTACATGTAGCGCTCCAGGGCGCTGTACGTCGGGTACTCGGTGACCGTCAGATCCATCAGCATCGAGCCGAGGAACGCCTCGAACAGCCGCCGCTCGAGGCCCCAGGTGCGCATCGTGTACGACAGCGCCCAGCAGATCGGGTCGGCGCAGTGGTCGGTCCCGAGGTCGGCCAGCACGTGCTCGGTCCAGCGCCGGAACGTGGTGTCCCGGGTGGCCGGGTCGTCGTTGTCGACGATGTCGTCGGCGTACCGGGCGAACCCGTACAGGCTGTGGACGTAGGGCCGCTTCGCCGGCGGCAGCAGCATCGTCGCCAGGTAGTACGTACGGCCGAACCGCATGTGTAGGTGCCGGCACCGCTCGAACGCCGACCGCAGATCCGCATTCCGGATGCCCGCGGCGTCAAGACTTCTCCCATGTCGGGTCTCCAAATGAACTCCCCGGATCAGCCGCACTGCGCGTTGGCAACCCGGAGTGTGGTCAGCCGCCGGCCGAGCTCGCGAGCACACGTTCCGGCAGCCGAAACAATCACTGCGTCGGTGCCCGCTGCCCGTCCCACACTGGGCGGGCTACCCCCGGGAGCGGAGCCGAGCAGATGACGTACAGGCAGTTCCTCGTGTTCGGCCTGGCTCCGGGCGTCGCCGTGGTGGCCACGCTGCTGATCGCGCGGATCGGTGCGGCCGGCGAGCCGGCGGCCGGTCGGGTGCGCCCCGCCGCAGCCGTGGTGCTCGGGCTCGCCGTGGGTGCCGCGGTGTACACCACGCCATGGGACGGCTGGATGATCCGGCGGGCGGTGTGGTGGTACCCGCCCGACAGCGTTGTCGACACGGCGACCCGGGTACCCGTCGAGGAGTACCTGTTCATGGTCGGGATGACGCTGCTGGTCGGCTGCTGGACCGTGCTGGTGGCGCTGCCCCCGGCCGGTGGCCCGCCGGGGCCGCTGGCCTCGTGGCGGCGGCCGGTGTGCGCGGCCGGCTGGCTGCTGCTGGCCGGCTGCGGAGCCACCGCGGCCGCGCTGTCCCCGCGGGCGCTGTACCTCGGCTCCGCTCTGGCCTGGTTCGGGCCGCCGCTGGCGCTGCAGTCGGCCGTCGGGGCGGACGTGCTCCACGCGGCGCACGCGCTGCGGCTGCGGGGGATGGCGCTGGCCCCGCTGCTGTTCGTCGCGGATGGGGTCGCCATCTATGGCGGAGCCTGGCAGGTCGGCAGCGCGCACACCGTCGGGCTGGCGGTGCTCGGCGTGCCGGTGGAGGAGATCGTGTTCTACTTTCTGACCAGCATGCTCATCGTGGACACGGTGCTGCTGTGCGGGCACCCGCAGATACGCGCCCGGCTGGCGCGCGGCTGATGCGTGCCGTGCGGGGCACCCGCGGCAGGGGTGCGGTCTCCGGTCGCACCGACGAGATCGTGATCGTCGGCGCCGGGCTGGGCGGCCTGGCAGCGGCGCTGCGGCTGGCTGCGGCCGGGCGGCGGGTTACCGTGTGCGAACGCGAGCCGGTGCCGGGCGGTCGGGCCGGGGTGCTGGCCGATTCGGGCTACCTGTTCGACACCGGGCCGACCGTGCTGACCATGCCCGAGCTGATCGCGGACACGCTGGCCTGCGTCGGCGAGCGGCTGGAGGACTGGCTGACGCTGCACCCGGTCGATCCGCTGTACCGGGCGAACTACCCGGACGGCTCGCGGCTGGACCTGCATGCCGACCCGGACGCGATGGCCGCCGAGGTCGGCCGGGTGTGCGGCGGCCGCGAGGCGGACGGGTACCGCCGCTTCGTACGGTTCCTGCACGGGCTGTACCGGTGCGAGATGCGGGACTTCATCGACCGGAACATCGACTCGCCGCTGGGACTGCTCACCCCCGACCTGGCGCGGCTCGTCGCCATGGGCGGCTTCCGCCGGCTGGACGCCAAGGTCGGCTCCTACCTGCGCGACCCGCGCACCCGGCAGCTGTTCTCCTTCCAGGCAATGTATGCCGGCGTGTCCCCGTACCAGGCGCTCGCGCTGTACGCCGTGATCTCCTACATGGACTCGGTGGCCGGGGTGTACTTCCCGGCCGGTGGGATGCACGCACTCCCCCGGGCGCTGGCCGCCGCCGCGGAAAAGCACGGCGTGCAGATCCGCTACCGCACCGAGATAACCTGGGTGGAAATGTCGGGGCAACGCGCGACGGCGGTGCACACCGCGGCCGGTGATCGAATTCCAGCGGACGTGGTGGTGCTCAACCCGGACCTGCCGATCGCCTATCGCGATCTTCTCGGCGGGGTGCCGCGGCAAGTCCGGCGGCTCCGTTACTCCCCCTCCTGCTTCCTGCTGCATGTCGGATCGCGGACCGGCTACCCGCACCTCGCGCACCACAACATCCACTTCGGCCGGCACTGGCGGAGGACATTCGCGGAACTGCTGGACGAGGGCCGGCTGATGAGTGACCCGTCATTTCTGATCACCTCGCCGACCCGGTCCGACCCGACCCTGGCGCCGCCTGGCAGGCACACCTACTACGTGCTGTTCCCCACCCCGAACCTGCTCGCCGGCATCGACTGGGCGCGGATCGGCCCGGCTTACCGGGACGAGGTCGTCGCGACCCTGGAGGCACGCGGGCACCCCGGGTTCGGCGCCGCGGTGGAGGTGCAGCACATGGTGACACCGGCCGACTGGGCCGCCCGTGGCATGGCTGCCGGCACCCCGTTTGCGGCCGCGCACACATTCCGGCAGACCGGCCCGTTCCGCCCGGCCAACCGGTACGGCGAGAACATCGTGTTCGCTGGGTCGGGCACCCGGCCGGGCGTCGGCGTTCCCATGGTGCTGATCAGCGGCCGACTGGCCGCCGAACGGATCGTCGGCACCCGGACCGCATAGCTGCGTAACGCAGCTACGGAGGTTCGTAACCGAACCGCGTAGCCGCTACGGAGGTCGCAAAGACACCACGGCGGAGCACGACAACCATCTGCACGGGAGGGTTCCGGCCGGTGGGAGAGTGCTCATGGTCAATATCGCAGTCCGCCTGGATGACGCGACGAGGTGGGAGCGGCAGCCAGTTCCGCTATTGCGGAGTATCCGCACACTGCGAGATCTTGATCCTCGTCTCGGCCGCCGCAGCAAACCGGGACCCGGACCGGTTCGCAGACCCCGACCGGTTCGATATCACCAGGAACTCGACCGGTCACCTCAGTTTCGGCCGGGGCGAACACCGCTGTCTGGGCCCGCGGTTGGGCCGGCTGGAAGTCCAGATCGCGCTGACCGCGCTGCTGGGCCGCTTTCCAGGGATCCGTCTCGCGGAAACGCCGGCATCCTGGCGAACCGGGATGTTCATGCGGCGGCTGGACACCCTGCCCGTCGTTCTGGCGCGCTGATCTGATCCTCACCTCCTACGAAACGGAGCAGTCATGGAACGGCGGGAACTGGGCCGCAGCGGTTTGAAAGTCTCCGCGATCGGGCTGGGCACGTTCACCTGGGGCCTGACCACCAAGCCGGACGACGCGGCCGTCCAGGTGCGCGCCTACCTGGACGCCGGTGGAAACCTGATCGACACCGCCGACGTCTACGCCGCGGGCGCGGCGGAGACCATCGTCGGCGGGCTTTTCGGCACGGTGCTCTCGCGCGATCAGGTGGTGCTGGCGAGCAAGGCCGTCGGGGTGCTGGATGGCGGCAGACCCCGGTCGGACGCATCCGCCCGGCATCTGCGACAGGCGCTCGACGATTCGCTGCGCCGGCTGAACACCGACTATCTGGATCTCTGGCAGCTGCACGCCTGGGATGCGACGGTGCCGCTGGAGGAGACACTGACCGCTGTGGACGAAGCCCTCCGGTCGGGCCGGGTGCGCCATGCCGGAGTCTGCAACTATGCGGGCTGGCAGACGATGAAGGCGTCCACCCTCCAGATGGCGAAGGGCCATCCGCTCGCCTCGACCCAGGTCGAGTACTCGCTGGTCGAACGCGGCATCGAGCGGGAAGTGCTGCCAGCCGCGGCTGACCAGGGCATCGGGGTGCTCGCCTGGGCGGCGCTCGGCTGCGGCGTGCTGACCGGCAAGTACCGCGGCGGCGTGCCAGAGAGACGGCGGAACAACCCGATGTTCCAGGCCTACGCCGGTCAATACCTCGACGACCGCTCAGCGGCGATCGTGGACACCGTCGCCACTGTCGCCGGCGAGCTCGGCGTGCCCCCGCTCGCTGTGGCCCTGGCCTGGGTGCGCGACCGTCCCGGCGTCAGTTGCGCGCTCATCGGCGCGCGGAACATCGACCAGCTGCGCCAGTCCCTCGCGCCGGAAACCGACAACCTCGTCCTACCCGAGCAGGCGGTGCGAACGCTGGACGAGGTGTCGAAGCCTCACCGCGGCTACCCGGAAACCGGCGTTTGACCCAGCTTGCCGGCGGCGGTGGCACAAGCGGGTAGCCGCTCGCCGGATCGCCGGGCGATCCGGGTCGTGGCCCGTACGCCGGTGTGGTTGGTGGCCAGCGCGGGAAGCGTGGCGCGGTCGACACCGGGCGCGAAGTCGTAGTAGGCGTCGTCCCGGTTGATGAACACCGCCTCGGTGGTGAAGCCGTGCGCGGTGAATAGGTCGGCCTTGTCGGCGACCTCGGCTTTCGGGATGCCGCCGTGCGGGTGGGCGCGCACGTCGTGCGGCTCCGGCGGTGGGGCGTTGTCGGCGTACCGGCGGATGTTGAGGTTGTCGTCGTTGCCGCGGAGCTCGTCGCAGGTCACGACGCGGGCGTAGCCGGGGATATCGGTGAACGCCTCGTACGCGTACACGATCTTCTCGATGTGCTCGGGGAGCAGGTAGTTCTGGGTGCGGCCGGCGGCGTACTCGTGGTCGGCGTTGATGAACAGCACCTTGCCGGCCCGGTCGGCGGGCTTAGACGCGGGCGCGCGCAGGACGAGGACGCAGGCGGGGATGCCGGTGCCGTAGAACAGGTTCGGCGCCAAGCCGATGACGGCCTCGATGATGTCGTCGTCCAGCAGCGCGGTGCGGATGTCGCGTTCGGCGCCGCCGCGGAACAGCACGCCGTGCGGCATGACGGTGGCGGCGACGCCGTTGGCCTTGAGCACGGCCACCATGTGCTGGACGAACATGAGGTCGGCCTTCTTGCCGCCCTCCGGGGCCCAGCCCCAGCGGAAGCGGTTGCTCAAGCGCATGCCGTCGCGGGAGTAGTTCAGCGAGAACGGCGGGTTGGACAGCACCCGGTCGAACAGGTCGAGCTGACCCCGGCTGTACAAGGCGTGGTGGTAATCACCGGCGACGACCGAAGGTTGCCGAGCCCCGCCGACCGAGCCGTCCCGCCCTGTGCTCCGCAGGGCCGGTCACGACCACGTCGTCCACGGTCAAACGACGGTCGAATGATCAAGGCCAGATCATCCAGGATCGGTGATCTGGCCTGTGACCTGCGGTTTCGGGGTGGTCCTGACAGGCCAGCTCTCGAACCGCCGGGCGCAGCCCGGCATCGGGGTTCGCGGGGTCGTCCCCGCGGCTGGCATCGCGGCCCACGGCGAAGCCGATCGAAGATCGGCGAGCGGCAAGAGCCAGCTCGTGGA